>Ga0208754_100259_pt1 | contig 14869 bp, 14 predicted proteins | sample LakWasMet55_HOW8_2_FD_183889 | JGI IMG/M metagenome (GOLD analysis project Ga0208754, IMG submission 183889) | Freshwater sediment methanotrophic microbial communities from Lake Washington under simulated oxygen tension - Sediment Metagenome... | ecosystem: Environmental > Aquatic > Freshwater >... | reverse complement strand
AAAAAATGTTTGATCACCGCACCGCCTGTAGCGCCATTTTCTGCCCGAAGCCAATGCTTTCAGATATGCCTCGGTCTTCGGGGTAATAATATGACGTGTCCGCCACCCATAAGCCCCTGATTGGCAAGGCGACGGGGGGCAGTTTATCCAGGTGGCCAGGTTCGCAAACCGGTTGCGCAAACCGGTAGCGGCTGGCGCGTAGCTCGATAAAATCTTCAGCGCACAACCTCGGGTTTATTTTCTGCAAGTAGCCACGCACCTTGTCCAGAAACACTTGGTCCGGATCGGCAAATTTCGCATGTCCGCCGGGCATGTAAAAGGGCACATAAACGATATGCTGGCCTAACGGGCGCAAATTCGTGTATTCCACCAGGCCAGGGATGTCCATATCCGGGTCATTGATATTCAGCCAAAAATTTTCGGTCAGGGCTTGGCGTAGCTTGGCAATGACGCAGACCACGGCAATATTGTTTACGGATCGGAAGCGCCGCAAGATGTCCGGCGGCAAATCGGGCATTAACTGTGGGACATAAGGCAATGGGATGGTGCTGATGACTTTGCCAAAAGCCTCGAAGCGCCCCTCCACCTCAACGCCCAGCACTTTGCCTTCAGAAATCACCACCTTATCGGCTTTAGATTTAAGGCGGATTTCACCGCCACGCGCTTCAACCGCCCCTCGCATGGCTTGCAACAAGGTTTCCGACCCCCCTTCCAGGTAGCCCAGTTTTTCGTGGAACAAATTATAGCGGGACTGGCCAATCCTGCGTATACGGCTCCAAATCCATGCTGCCGACAAGTTGTCAGCGTAATCATAAAACTTATAATCAAACAGCCTGCGCCAGAGGATTTCATAGGCCTCAGCGCCGACCCACTTTTTGATCCAGCCACTCGCCTCGATGCTGTCCAGTGGTTTCCAGCCCTTACGCTGGACGCATAAGAAGGCATGTAGGCCATAGCGGAATTTGGCGATTGGGCTTAAGCCCCGGAATTTCAATAGGGCGACCGGATTGCCCCATGGTTGCAGGCGGTTCTGGAACCAGTAGCCCATTTTGGTTTCTACCCAGCGCATTTTTCCGGCTAACCCCAGTTCGTCAATGAGTGCAAGGAAATCGGTGTCAGACGTGCAGTGGAAATGGTAATAGCGTTCGATGCTCAAGCCCGAAAAATCAAATGTTGCGGCCATGCCGCCCACGCGGTCATCCGCTTCAAAAATGACCGGCTGATGCCCGTCCTTCGCCAATTGATAAGCGGCCGCGAGGCCCATAGGCCCCGCCCCCAACACGGCGATGCGTTGCCCCATGGTCAGAACTCCAAAACGGTTTGGCTATAAGTCGGGTCATTAAAGGTTTCATCAATGGCTTTGGCAAAGGGCGTGTAAGGCACGCCAAAAATACCGGGCCAGTCAATGACTTCAAATTCGTCTTTGGCGGTCAACGCCACCAATTGCTGGGTCGTGAACGGCGGTTTTGGGTCGAATAGGCCCCAAACCCACAGCAAGCCGTAAAATAAAGGGTAGGGGATTTTGGTGATCAACGTACGGGCTCCCGTGGCGCGTTTTATTTCCCGGATGATGTCGATGTAATCTATTTTTTCATGCCCGGAAATATTGAAAACGCCATCGGCGATCCTGTTTTCAATGCAGCTGATAATAATATTGCAAAAATCCCCGACGTAAAGCGGCTGGCGCATATAACGGCCATCGCCTGGGATAGGGAAAACCGGTACTTTTTGCATAAAGCGCGATAGCCAGCCCAGGTGTTTGCGGTCAAACCAGCCGAACATCAAGGTCGGGCGCAAGATCGGGCAAGGGATGCCGCTGTTAAGCACCATGCGTTCCTGGTCTTTCTTGGTGTTGGTGTAGAAGTCATTGGCGACCGATTCGACAACCGAGGAACTGATATGGACAAGGTAAGGGACGTTGTTGGTTTTGATGGCTTCGAGGATATGCCGGGTGGCATTAAGGTTGTTGTCGACGAAGTCTTGCAAATGGTTGCCGCCGATTTGCGCTTGCAACATCACCACCACCTCGGCACCCACAAAATGCCTGGGCCAGTCGCCTTGTTGGTTCAAATCGGCATATTCAGCAACAATATCCGGTTGTACCCGTTTCAGCACCTCAAGATTGGGGCGGTGTTTGTCAAGCACGACAATCCGGGTATAGCCTTTGGCTTTCAAACGGGCGATCAAGTTCTGGCCGACTAAGCCGGCACCGCCGGGGAGGACGATTTTTGGGTTTTTAGTGTTCATAACATATCCGGCATTAATTACTGTCGCCCGTACATCTGGGGCACGCCCTTCGGCGGCTTTATTGTTTAGGGATGATCACCTGCATCTGGCAGGGGGGGCTTTCACCCAGTAGGGTAAGTGATGTGCCAGTTTGGCCTTTCAACAGGTAACCTTGGTATCCTGACAGTAGCGCTGCGCTGCCAAGCGTACCGGCAATTTCGGGTTTCGACTGTCCGGTGAGCGCATATCCGATGATTTTGCCCTGATCGCTGAGGACACGGATAACATTAGGGTAAGTTTTATCTTTTGGATTAAACATCCAGCCATGGATCCGCACAAACCGGTCTTCGCCAGTAATACTGTCCACGGCATCTAAGCCACCTAGACAAACGGGTAGCTTAGGTTGTTGGACGGCCATGCCCAACTGTTCCCTGGCATCAAGGTAGGGGTACATGCCAAAGATGGAGATGTTTTTGGAAGAAGCCCTTGCTGCAAAGGCCAAGGCATTCTCAATATTGGGAGAAACATTTTTAATATGTAATGGATCCTTCACCTGAAGCGCGAGCGCCAGGGCGGCGATTTTTTTTGTGAATTTTATGTCATCTTGCGGGTGCAATGCTTGGAGTTGTAATGGGATCATCAGCATTCCCAGCGCCGCGACCGGAAGCAGGATTTTTATGCCCCGTTTTTTTATCGCTGACAAAATGGCGGGCGAAAAAATTACAAACAGGGCGGACCATGCCATTAATACAGGCGTCGTATAGCGGCTGCTCAGGGCTTGTTCCTCGCCGAAAATGAGCCGGCCACCGGCAGTGCCCACAGCGGTGCCCCCTATGTAGAGGATAAAAAATAATAGGGCCAAGGTTAAGGTGGCTTTGCAGGGCTGGCGTGATAATTTAACCGCTAACCATGCCGAGCAGCCAATAAGGCTAAATCCGGACAAATACGTTAGGCCAAAGGTTAAGTTCCAAGCATAGGCCCCTTTTCCCAAAAGGTAATAAAACGGGCTGCCCAGGTAAAGCAGGACGTACTTAACTAAGCCAAGCGGGTTTTCCTTTAAGGCTTGCGTCAAGGAGCCATGATGTCCCGGTGTTTTATAGCCCTGTAAGTAAAAATAAAGCGAAACTGCAGAAAGGCTGGCTAGTACGCAAACCCTTGCGGCCCCTTGCCTTGTGATTAACGAATAAACCATCATGAGGGGCAAGGCAAGCATGCCATTGGCCATGGTGCCTACCGAGGCCAAACCAAAGCCACACGCTACGAGAAACTGGCGGTTGGCATAGGTCCCCGCAACTGACTTATGGAGCCAATACAATGCACATAACGGCAGTAGCTGGGCCAAAATAAATTGGCTTTGGAAGGCCCAAGTCAAATTCTCTTTTTGGATCCAAAGGAATAGCCAGGCCGTTAATGCAAGGCCTAGTAAAACTTCGGCAATAGCCGGGGCCTTTGTTGCAGCCGCATCACGTAGCATTCGCCAAAACACCAGCACGTTAACGCCTACTAAGAGATAGTTGGTGGCGATAAGGAACCAACTGGCGCCACCAAACCATTTGATGTCAGCCCAAAACAATAGGCGCGCCAAGAAGATGCGGTGCTCATTGTGCTGGAACCACCATGCGCCAGCGTCCCTGTCAGCCACATTTAAAAAGAACCCGAGATAGCCATCCCACATATCCCAAAAGGGGACAGGGGAATAAGCCTGCAAGCCACCAATAATGGCCAAGCCGATCATCAGAATGGCTAATGTCCCAAAGGCCAATAGTAAGGCCGTTTCTTTTAAGGGCAGGGCTTTCTTGTCCATAGGTCTAGGTGGTTAAAGGTAAAAAATTGTAAGTAGCTGAAAAACATTGTAATAAAGTGTATTTTAGGGTTTCCCTGCGGCTTGGGCTGCGTCGCCAGGGCTTACCGTTAGGCTGGGTTTGGCCCGCGGGGCTTGCCCTGCTAGGGATGATATGGTTATCCATGGTTAGGAGCCTTTTCAGGGTGCCGTTAATGGGGGGGTTGGATTTGGCTAATGGCCAGGGTGTATTGGCTTTGCCAAAATTCAACATTTCCCCCAAGTGCCGTAATGGTCATGGCCTTGACTTTTTCACTTTCCAACAAGCTTTGTTGGGTGAATAAGGCCCCGAAACCAGCCGTATTTTCGATTAAGGGCGAGATGACAAAACCGGCTTCCGCCATGCCCGCAATAAAGCGGAACTGTTTTACCTGGCCGTTATTCAGCTCAAGTGAGATTTGCAATGGGCTGGGCTTGTAAAGGATACGGGCCATTTGCCCCAAGAAGGTTGGCAAAACTTCAATTTTGGCGAATAAGGCCTGTTCAGAATCGGGGAGGCCCACCCTCTCCCCCAGCTTATGTTTTTCCTTTGTTAGTGCCATGAAGTCTCCAACCTTAGCGATGTTTGCTTTTTTCTGAAGAAAGAGAAAGCCATTTTGCATGTGGGTAGGCCGGTAATGGGCCATCATGACCGGCCAACTGGCCCCGTCTTCCATGGAGGCCATCCTCCCGTCAATCGGTTCCACCTTGAAAATGATATTGTCCGGGGCTTGTGTGCCGAGGAGATGGTTCCGGTTTTTCTCCGCCAGCACGGGAGTGTAAGCCGCATAGCTTTGGAAGATGGGGCGTGGTGACCAAGTGTTTCCTGATGCGACCAACAATGCTTGGTTGTAAGAGTAGATGTCGGTAGTGCCTTGTAAAACAGGGAAGGAGGCTTGTTTTTGGAGTGTGTCGATCGCCCTATCGAATTCAAGTCGGAGCCCATTTGGGGTTCCCAGCCTATTGTTTATGCCGTACCACATTGACGAGTAGGTTGATGCGGTATTTTGCAGGAGGCGTCCGGTCGATGTGTTGAGGTGGGAGCTATCAATGTAGCACCAAGTAAACAAAGCCAAAAGCACGCTTGGCAGGATAGCGTGTTGGCCGCTAGCGACCAAGGCCAGCAGTATTGCCGCGATTAACAGGGAGGTGCCGGAAATAAGGGCGTGGCCATCATGGCGTACAAACCCCGCTTTGAATGCAATAAATAAAAACATAAAGTAAAGGCAAAATAAAAATAGTTTTGCCACGGGTGCCGCTTCCATTTTGATGGCAATGGTTAACAACAAGGCGCTAGCGGCCAACAAATAAAGGGTCACTTCATCGCTATCGCCCTCTATGGACATTGCCCCACTGTAACCGGAAACGATGGGGGCCATACCACTTAAGTAATCGGGTAAAACGTTGGCCGGATGTCCTGAGGCGATCCAAAACAAAAGCATTGACAGCATCGGGGTGGCTAGGCAGGTGGCCGCCAATAACTTTTTTTTATAAGCCATGAAAAGTACGGCGCATAAAACAATAACGGCGCAGCAGAGCATCATTATGCTGCCTTTTATTAACGGGAGCAGCCCTAAAGGCGCAAACAGCAATGCCATATGAAAGGGTGCCAATTTGCTTTTGATTGGCGGGGCTTGTCCGGTAATGGCCATTTTGAAAGTGAGCAATCCCAGCAGCAAAGGGAAACTGAACAGCAAGGTGTCCCGTAGAAAAAATGAAGTCAGGTGGTTCGCAGAAAACAACAACGTGGGGAGGCTAAGTAAAAATACGGAGCCCCATAAATAGCGGGCGCCCTTCATCAAAAGCACAAACATTAGCCAATAGGACAAGGCCAGATAGGCGCTGCCGCTGACCATCATCAAATCAGTGGATGGATGGTAGGATTTGGTGAAAATGGACGCATAAGGGCCATAAGTGAAGACGATATCCTTACCCATCCAAAGCCCTTGGTGTATCCCTTGGTTGATGCCAAATGCCCATGAATCGTCAAGGTAGGATAAGGGCATGTCCGGGGATAACGGGACAAATAGGGCAATGACCGTAATGAGGGACACAAGCCCCAAGGTAAGGGTGGCCAACGGATGGCGGTGTAAGTGTTGGCGGGGTCTTTTCCATGCCAACATGCTAAATGTCCAATTTATTAAAGAGCATCCTTGGCAAATGCCGGATGGCCATCATGATCAAAGCCCATTTGGCGGGTGTGTAAACCACGGGCTTGCCTTGCCCTATGCCTTTAACAATGGCTTGGGCGACATCTTCCACATTGGCGAGCTTGCCGCCTTGTTGTTTGAGCTGTGCCGTCATGGGCGTATCGGTGGGGCCAGGTTTGACCAGCACCACCTTGACTTGGGTTTTTGCCAGGCGGTGTTGGAGCCCTTGGGCGTAGCGCGTCACCAAGCCCTTGGCGGCACCGTAAACATAATTGGATTTGCGCCCACGATCCCCCGCCACTGAGCCAATGATCGCCAAGGTGCCGTGGTTGGCCTGCTGCATGGGGCTGATAAACGCTTCGGCAAATAACACGGGGGAAACGCCGTTTATGGCCAGGGCTTCGTGGTTGGCGGACAAATCCTGCTGGCATTGGATTTGGTCGGGCAAGGAGCCGTGCGCAATCAGCACAATGTCGGGGCTGCCTTCGCTAGTGATGTTTGCAACCAGCTGCCGGATGGCTAAAGGGTCAACAAAATCGCCTGCAAGCGAGCGGATCGTGGATTGTGGGCTGCGTACCCGCAAATCGGCGGCGACCTTTTCCGTTTTGGCGAGGTTGCGGCCAACCAAAACCAAATTCACTGCTGAATCTTTAACCCACAAGCGGGCGCAATGTTCGGCAATCGCCGAGGTGGCCCCTATTATGGCAATGCTTTTGATGGTGTCCGGCACGGTTATTCTCCAATTAAACGCCGCGACAAAGCCGAGCTCATGCCAGGGTCGCGGTATTGCAAAAATTCTGATAGGCGCGGATAGCCGGCGATAAAAAGGTCGCGGGGCATCCGGGCATCTTTGGCGAGATAAATCCGCCCGCCCGCTTCCCTGACAATCGCGTCCAGCTTCCCAAAGAGCTTGTGTGTCCGTTGCCCTTGGTTAGGGAAATCTAAGGCCAGGGTCACGCCCGGTTGCGGGAAACTCATCATGCCCACAGGCTTACGGTCGCCAAATGTTTTCAGGACGGCTAAGAAGGAACCTTCACCGCTTTTGGCGATTTCTTTTAGCATCGCTTGTACGGCATCAAAACCAACCGGACGCGGGACGACGCTTTGGTATTGGAAGAAACCTTTGGGGCCGTACATCCGGTTCCAATCCAACAAATTATCCAGCGGATAAAAAAAAGCTTCGTAATGCACAAACCGCTGGCCGCTGTCCCGTTTTTTGAGGTGGAAATAGCCCGTGTTGAGCACCGGGAGCGACAGTGGGTTGACTAGCGATACGGGAGGGACAAAAGGCATGGCCAGTTTGCGGCTTGATGGCCTGTGGCTTAAGGCAAGCGGGGTGGGGTTGCCGCGCATGAACAACCCGCGCACGCTTTTGCTGTGCAGGCAATCCAGCCAGGAAACCGTGTGTTCCCAACCCGTTTCTGACGCATCCGCCAAACTAAAAAATTCGGCCAAGCTGTTATAAGGCAGGGTTTCGGTGGCCAACCAAGGGCCGGGAACCCGGCGTAATTGGATTTCGGCTTCGGTGATGATGCCGGTCAAGCCAAAGCCGCCAACCGTGGCGGCAAACCAATCGGGCTCAAGACCGGGCCCGCAGCTAATGGGGGGGCTGTCGCTACGGATTAATGTCAACTGGCGGATGTGGTCGCCAAAAGATCCCGACACATGATGGTTTTTGCCGTGGACGTCGTTGGCAATCGCGCCGCCGACGGTAATGAGCTGGGTGCCGGGTGTGACAGGCAAAATCCAACCTCTGGGGATGAACAGCCGCTGGATGTCACGCAACAACACGCCCGCTTCACAATGCAAGCGGCCCGTGTTTTCATCAAAACGGATAAAGTGGTCGAGTTTGGTGGTGTCCCATAAAATGCCGTTCGGGTTCAGGCAGACGTCGCCATAACTGCGCCCCATCCCATGGGCGATGCCGGGCCGGCCATTTTTCAGTTGCCGGATAATGTGCTCCTGGCCAGTCAATGCCTGGACTTCATGTTCCCAGCGTCCCAGCCTTCCCCATGAAGAAATGGCCGCCATTTAAGCCACCGCCCCCATCACCAAGACTGCGGCAAAGGCAAGGCCTGCAATCAAGCTAGCCCTGTCTTTAATGGCAAACAGCAAAGGGTCGTCATGCATATTGCCCCGATGCGCCTGCATCCACATCCAGCTTATCCAGAACAACACCAACGGGACGGCGCCCCATATAAATTCAGGGGTTTTATAGAGCAGCGCGACCGCGTTGCTGTTCAGGTAAAGGGCCAGCACCAGGGCCGCGGCATAACCGGAGGTGATACCCATCATTTGCACTATGGGCGCATCTGATGTGTTATAACCGCGTCCATGCACTTTGTGTTTGCCGGCCAGCAGTTGGACTTGTAATTCGGCATACCGTTTGACAAAGGCCAGCGACAAAAACAGGAAGACTGAAAATGCCAGTAACCAGAAGGACAGCGCCATATTGGCCGCAGCGGCCCCCGCGATGATGCGCAAGGTATAAAGCATCGCCAGGGTGAGGCAGTCGACGATGATGGCCCGCTTGAGCCACCAAGAATAAGCGCAGGTGACCACAAAATAGAACATCAGCCATGGTAAAAAACTCCCCCCCACATATTGCCCTAGCCCTAAACTGACCGCCAACAACGCTGGCGCCAACAGCACGCCTGCCCAGACGGGGATTAGCCCTGACGCGAAAGGCCTTTTGCATTTGCGCGGATGTTGGCGGTCGCTTTCCAAATCCAGCAAGTCATTGGCGATATAAACCGAAGAAGCGCATAGGCTGAAAGAGGAAAAGGCCAGCAAGAGCGCCAGCCAATGCGCCGGATGGGATAGTTGGTGCGCGGCAATGAGCGGGACAAAAAGCAGCAGGTTTTTCAGCCACTGGTGGATGCGCAGCATCCGGCGGAAATCCGCAAGTTTCAAGGCGGGCGGAGGGAAGTCGCGTTCTATCTTGCAACAAGCCGCCGCTTGTCCGGCCAAGTTGGCGGTGGCATTGACGGTCACCGCGTTGCGGGAGCATTGCCAAACTTTTAAGTCGGCATGGGAGTTGCCCGCATAATCAAAGCCGGCGTGGCCAAAACGTTGTGCCAGGGCTTCGGCTTTTTGTTTGCCTGCCAAGTTGGTGTCCCCATCGCTGGCCATCACGTCGTCAAAAATACCGAGGTAGGTTGCTATTGAGGTGGCGATGGCAAGGTCAGACGCCGTGCATAAGATCAATTTCCGGCCTTCCGCCCGCTGTTGCTTTAACCAATCCAATAACTCATGGTTATAGGGCAAGGAACTGGGGTCAAAATGGGTGTTGTTGGCCAAATGGCGTTTGAGCACGGCCTTGCCTTGCAATAACCAGTAAGGGATGCGCAAAGTGTCGAAAGGTTTGTCGCGCAATGCCCTCAATGCCGATTCGTGGAGCATATCGGTCAGGATCAATGTCCCGTCAAGGTCAACGACAAGGGGGTGCAAATTCAAAATAGCCCTCCCATGAAGCAGGAAAGAATTGGCCAATAAGGGAAGTGATAAGGTGTGCCAAATTTTTCAGCAGAAACCGCATTTTTTGATGAAAACATGGGCTGACTATAATCTGTGCTTAGGAATCCTGTCAATTTGTAAAGGCCTGAAAGCCAATCCCCTCGCGGCTGGCCACACTGTTTATCCTGGGAGGATTGGGCCGCACAGGCCCGCTTCGGGATTTTGGGGATGTGTCTTAACAGCGTCGCGGGCGGTTCGGGTGCATGGAGCGCAGAAACCGGAATGTGCTGGACGTCCATGAGGAAAGCGGGTTGTGTTGCGCAATGCCGCCATCAGGCCGCGTAGCCGCTTTTAAAACGCGTTCTGGCGCCGGGCAGCCTTGCTTAAGTAAGTTATATGAAGGCATGTTAAGCCTATCTTTGTTATGAAATAATGTATAATTCGCCGCTAACATGCGATAACGGACTATCCGGCACATGTTTATAAGCTATCCATGCCACTGTACACGCCCACTATCCCTAATGCCTGACCAATCCGCTAATATTTTTCGGTATAGTGCCATCGCGGTCAAAAGCTATGCCTCCGTCCAACTTGCCAATCCCTAATATTTGTAAGCATGGGCAAAATCAAGAAAAATCTTCTTGTGGTTTAGCCAACAGGGCCAACATAACATCGACTGTAAAGCCGCTCCCTAACGATGATTCAATTTTTACAGAATTTGGGTAAAAGCACCCGTTCCAGTTTCACCAAATTGGGACGGGGGACTTTCTTTTTGTTGCAAACCCTATCCGGTATCCCCAGTGTCTTATTACGTCCGCGCTTATTGCTGAACCAATTGTATTCAGTGGGGGTGTTGTCGTTTTTGATCATCACCATTTCCGGTTTGTTTGTCGGCATGGTGTTGGGCTTGCAGGGCTATTACATCTTGTCTGATTTTGGCGCGGAGGCAACCTTGGGCGTGATGGTCGCGGCTTCTTTAGTGCGGGAATTGGGGCCGGTGGTTTCCGCATTGCTGTTTGCGGGCCGTGCAGGTTCGGCGTTGACAGCGGAAATCGGCCTGATGAAAGCCACCGAGCAATTGTCCGGCATGGAAATGATGGCGGTCGATCCGGTCAAACGCATCATTTCCCCACGGTTCCTGGCGGGTTGTCTGTCCATGCCTTTGTTGACGGCGTTGTTCAGCGCGATTGGTGTGATTGGCGGGCAGCTGATCGGTTCCGGTTTGTTGGGCGTGGATGAAGGCGCTTACTGGTCACAAATGCAGGCCAGCATTGATTTCCAGGATGACATCATCAATGGCGTGATCAAAAGTTTTGTCTTCGGCTGGGTGACTTCATGGATTGCCTTGTTTGAAGGTTATGATGCCATCCCCACCTCCGAAGGGGTCAGCCGCGCCACCACCCGTACCGTGGTCAATTCCGCTTTCAGTATCTTAGGCCTTGATTTTATTCTTACCGCTCTCATGTTTGGAGACAATTAACATGCAGCACACTAGCACTCAGGATACCCTTGTTGGACTTTTCGTCGCAGCGGGTATTGCCGGACTGTTTTTTCTGAGCTTTCAAGTCAGTAACTTAAGCTCTTTCACCCAAAAAGAGACGTATACGGTGACCGCCCGGTTTGAGAATTCTGGCGGTTTAAAAGTTAAGTCGCCGGTATCGGCGGCAGGCGTCAAGATTGGCCAAGTCAGCAGCATCAGCTTTGATCCGAAGACGTACCAGTCGGTGGTGGTCATGCAGATCGAAGCGCAGTACGACACCTTGCCTGACGACACCACCGCCAGCGTTTTCACCGCTGGCCTGTTGGGTGAACAATATGTCAGTTTGGATCCCGGCGGTTCCGACACGTTTTTGAAAAATAATGGCAATATCGACATTACCCAACCTGCCATCATCCTCGAAAAGGCCATCGGACAGTTTTTGTTTAAAGCCGCATCGGAAGAGAAAAGTGAGTAAGCTGCAAATTCTTGAAGAAGAGGCGGGTTGTTTTGTCATAGACGGCGACCTGACTTTTACGACAATCGCCAAGGACACCCTAAAGTCCTGCGCTTTTTTAGCCTCGGCAAAAACGGTCACTATTGACTTAAGCCGTGTCCGTAATACCGATAGCGCCGGGCTTGCGCTGATGATTGAATTCATCAGGCAGGCGCAAAGCAACAGGACGTTCTTAAAATTCAGCAACATCCCCAAGCAGCTACTCAATATCGCCAAGCTTAGCGGATTGGACCAAACCCCTTATTTTAATGGTCAGCCCTAAGGCTGATCCAACCTACTGTTACCCTTTAGTTGGAAAATCAATAGCATGGATAAATTAATCATTACCGGTGGCGCACAGCTTTCCGGGCAACTACGCATTTCGGGCGCAAAAAATGCGGCCTTGCCCATTTTGGCGGCGACGTTGCTTTCTGAAGCCCCGGTCAGCATCGGCAACATCCCGCATCTGCATGACATCACCACCACGATGGAATTGTTGGGGCGTATGGGCGTGCATTTGCTCGTCGATGAAAAAATGAACATCGAAGTCGATAGCAGCACCATCAACAGCTACGACGCCCCTTACGAATTGGTCAAGACCATGCGGGCCTCGATTTTGGTGCTGGGTCCCTTATTGACCCGTTTTGGCGAAGCCCATGTTTCCTTGCCCGGTGGTTGCGCCATTGGCACACGCCCCGTTGACATCCATTTGAATGGCATGATGAAAATGGGCGCGGAGATCATTGTTGAAAACGGTTACATCCACGCCAAAGCCAAACGCCTGAAAGGCTGCCGTTTGGTGCTTGAACAAGTGACCGTGACCGGCACCGAAAACCTGCTGATGGCCGCGACTTTGGCGGAAGGCATCACCATTATCGAAAATGCCGCAAAGGAACCGGAAGTCACTGACTTGGCGCATTTCCTCAATAAAATGGGCGCGAAAATCACGGGTATAGGCACTGATGTGCTGACTATCGAAGGTGTTGAGAAGCTCGGCGAAACCGGCATCCATTACGACATCTTGCCTGACCGTATCGAAACTGGAACTTATTTGGTTGCGGCGGCGATCACAGGCGGCAAAGTCAAACTGAAAAAAACCCGCCCAGACATCCTCGATGCGGTGCTGGACAAGCTGATTGAGGCGGGGGCGGAGATCACCACAGGCAAAGATTGGATACAATTGGACATGCACGGCAAGAAACCCAAGGCCGTGTCCTTGCGCACCGCGCCGTATCCGGCTTTCCCTACCGACATGCAGGCGCAGTTCATCGCCATGAACACCATAGCCGAAGGCGTGGGCGTGATCACCGAAACCATTTTTGAAAACCGTTTCATGCACGTCCAAGAACTGCACCGCATGGGCGCGGACATCAAGCTGGAATCCAACACCGCGATTTGTACTGGTGTCAAACGCCTGACCGGAGCGCCCGTCATGGCGACTGATCTGCGGGCATCCGCCAGCTTGGTGATCGCGGGTCTGGTCGCCGAAGGCAGCACCCTCGTTGACCGCATTTACCATATTGACCGTGGCTACGACCACATTGAAGAAAAACTGACCCAGCTCGGCGCCACCATCCGCCGGGTCGCCAAATAAAGGTTTCCCCATGTTGACGATAGCCGTATCCAAAGGCCGCATTTACGAAGAAGCCCTACCGTTCTTGGCGGAAGCGGGCATCGTGCCGACCGACGACCCCGACAAATGCCGCAAACTGATCCTGCAAACCACGCGCCCCGATGTGCAACTGGTCATCATCCGCGCCACCGACGTGCCCACCTTCGTCGAATACGGCGCGGCGGATTTGGGTATAGCCGGAAAAGACGTGTTGCTTGAACACGGCACGGAAGCTTTGTACGAACCGCTGGATTTGAACATCGCCCGTTGCCGCCTGATGACCGCCGCCCACAAAGACGCGCCGCCCATCACCGGACGCGTGCGTGTCGCCACCAAATACGTCAAAACCACCCAACGCTATTTCGCCAGCCTAGGCATACAAGCGGAAATCATCAAGCTCTACGGCTCTATGGAACTGGCCCCTCTGGTAGGCTTGGCGGATTGCATCGTTGATTTGGTCGATACTGGCAATACCTTAAAAGCCAATGATCTGGAACCGCGCGAATTGATTATGAACATCAGCTCCCGCTTGGTGGTCAACAAAGCCGCGATGAAAATGAAGAATGCTGCGATTGCGGAGTTATTGGCGCAGTTTGAACAGACGCTGGCGAAACGCTAAGATATTGAAATAGGAGGTAAGTTGTTATGGTGACCATAGAACTGGAAGATGAAACGGCGTTGGTGCTTAACAAGCTGGCGAGTCATGAACACCTTCAACCTGAACAATTGATTAAGAAACTACTGAACAGCTACGCCGCATCAAGTAAAAAATCCGAGCTGTTAATTGATATTGTTAATGAGTTGCCGGATTTGCCATCATTTAAGAATGATCCTTTAGCCATTCAAAACGATATGCGTAATGAGTGGAATTAAATACTTGCTCGACACCAATATCATTATCGGCATGTATCAAAAAATGCCTGCGGTATTGGCACTTCTGGTAGATAAAGATATAAGCATTAACGAATGCGCCTACAGTTCCATCACCAAAATGGAATTGCTAAGTTTTCCTGCTATCACGGAATCAGAAATAGCAGCTATTAATAGCTTATTGGGCCGAATGGCATATCTAAGCATTAGTGACAAAATTGAAGAATTGGCTATCAATTTTCGGCGTACCCATAAAACTAAATTACCTGATTCGATTATTGCGGCAACTGCTCAAGCCCTTAATATTCAATTACTGACGCTTGATAAAAGGCTTGTGGCTAAGCTCAATCTGATGGAATAACAATGAACACTATCGGCATATCTGGCATCCCTTCGGAAATCCTAATAAGTTACGATAAATTAACCAGCAAACTGAGTACATCATGGAAAAATTAGAAATCACTAATTTTCTTGCCATTGAACACGCGGAAATTGAGATTAAGAAAATCAATCTCTTCATCGGCCCGCAAGCGCAAGGAAAAAGTTTGATTTCTAAATTGATTTATTTTTTTAAGGAATATCCTCGGACGATGATTGAAGCCGTGTTGCGCGGTATACAAACCAAGGACGGTTTTGATCGGTTTACCTTAGCTAAATTTGAAAAAATATTTCCTAGATATACTTGGCGAAACGATGCCTTCAAAGTTTATTATTCTTGTGACCAATTTTCTATTTCAATTGCTAATATAGCTGTTGATAATAA
>Ga0208754_100258_pt1 | contig 15018 bp, 13 predicted proteins | sample LakWasMet55_HOW8_2_FD_183889 | JGI IMG/M metagenome (GOLD analysis project Ga0208754, IMG submission 183889) | Freshwater sediment methanotrophic microbial communities from Lake Washington under simulated oxygen tension - Sediment Metagenome... | ecosystem: Environmental > Aquatic > Freshwater >... | reverse complement strand
GAGGACAGGCGAATTGAGCAACTGAGCCTGTTTTAGAACACAGCCCCCCTTCAGGTGGCACACATTTTAACCCGCTTTGAGCGGTTCACATATACAAGCCTCCGGCTTTGCCGGAGGTATTTTGACTCTATCCTATTGGACAAACGTCAACAGAACCTAAAACGGCTGAAGCATTAACATTTTCCAACAAGGGTACCGCTTACCTGCATTCAGATTCCTGTCCACCTGTCAGACTGAATTTTACTGGCATGCCCAAGGCATCACAAAGCGCATAAATCTTACATCCAAATCCGCCTTTAGATCGCCCCAACGCTTCATTCTCGGCAGAGCTGTTTGCCGCCCCAGATGCACAGGCATGCGCCCTAATCACCGACCCATCCATAGAAACATCCTGCAAATCAGCCCATTCGGAGCAATGTCCGAAGAGCTTGGCCCAGGCGCCATTGGGCACACCAACGTGAAAAACGTTTGAAAACGCTATTCCCTCTGCCATGTGTGGCGGGCAAAACCCGTCACTGTGCTCTCGAACGCAATAGCCACAGGCAGGCACCAACAAACCGTCTGCAAGTCTTGGGTGAACCAACTTGGATGCCCGGCAATTTCCTTAAGGTAGCCAATAACTCCACCCACTCTCCGTCATTTATATTTATCCGGTTCATCCCAGCCAAAAGACCCCATTCTAAGTGATTGCTAAAACGTCAACAGAACCTAGAGCTATTACCCCTCTCGGACCAACGATTAAATTGACGGATAAGTTTTTGTCGATCCAACCTATTCTACTATGGACAACGGGTTATTACGCGACAACATCAATTTTTCGTAGTGCTCGTCGTCATGCGCGATTATCACTGCTCTGTGTCACCAGATACGTTTTTAGGCCGTGAGTTTTGCTGCTTCATTTAACAGATGTCAATAACACAAGCTGCGATGAGTTTTCAGATCTCAAATCGCCTTTTACATACTTCTTCCCACAGTCGTATTGTGGTAGTCTGGCACTGATTGTATTACTGTGGCTGCAATTCAGCCAGTTTGAAAGTCATCTCAGGACCTCCGTTTATGAAACGATTCAAAAACATTCTCTACATATCAAAAGGGAATATAAACCAAACAGCCGCCATGATGCGGGCAGTAACACTGGCAGAAAACAATCAGGCAGAACTGACGGTCATTGACGTAATCCCAGGAACTCCGCCTGATATAGGCATTACTGATAACGAGTCTATTTCTGCTGATCTACAGGCGGCAATGGTGAATGAACCCAAGCTACGTTTGGCATCATTGATTGAGCCTTACCGTCAACGGCTCAATATCAGATTTGAGGTCTTGATTGGCACGCCTTTTCTCGAAATTATCCACGCGGTTCTGCGTCATGACTACGATCTGGTTATTAAACCCGCAGAAAATCCCGATTTCCTGGAGAGGTTGTTCGGCAGCGATGATATGCATCTGCTGCGTAAATGCCCCTGTCCGGTTTGGCTAATAAAGCCTCAAGAAAAACCTGGTTACGGCAACATTCTTGCTGCGGTCGATTTCGATTCACAGGAAACTGCAAATGAGGAACAGAATCTCAACCATCAAATTATTGAGCTATCCGCTTCGCTCGCGTTGTCCGACTTTTCCGCCCTGCATTTGGCGCATGTCTGGGATGCTCCTGCCGAAGGCAAAATTCAGACATGGAGCGGAACCCCTGCTACTGCGGTCGCGGCTTATGTCGAGGGTGAACGTTTAAACCACGAGGCCGGCTTATACCAATTGGGCGAGTGGTTAAGAAAGCAAATTGGCAGGGAAGCTTATAACTATTTATCCCCCCACTTTCACCTCCGTAAGGGACAAGCGAGCCAGGCAATAATTGCCTTGGCAGCAGAATTACCGGCAGATTTGATAGTCATGGGTACTGTGGCGCGGACCGGAATATCCGGATTAATTATCGGCAATACCGCAGAGTCCATTCTTGAACAAGTCAACTGTTCCGTACTCGCATTGAAACCTCCCGGCTTTGTGTGTCCGGTAAAGCTCACTGAATAAGGTGGATTCAGCGAGTGTATGCGGTTAATTGGCGTAAATTTTTACTTACATTGAAACCTCCCTTAAAAGCACGTAGCTCGGCAAAAAGGTAATGTTAATGATTAAAAACAAAAAGCAACCGCAACATATAACTGATTGGCACAGTTTTAATATCGATAAGACTATCAAACAACTACAGGCGAATCACAATAGCGGCTTGACGCCTCAGGAAGTGGAACTGCGCCTGCAAAAATACGGTCGCAATTTGCTCCCGCGCGCCCGAAGACGTTCAGCGTGGCTGCGCTTTTTACTGCAATTTCATAACGTTTTGATTTATGTCATGCTGATTGCAGCAGCCATCACGGGGATGCTGGGTGACTGGGTCGATACCGGCGTGTTGCTGGCGGCGATTTTTGTCAATGCGCTGATAGGATTTGTGCAGGAAGGCAAGGCCGAAGAGTCACTGGATGCAATCCGCAATATGTTGTCCCTGCATACTACCGTGATTCGCAATGGTGAACGCATCGAAATTGAGGCCGACAAGCTGGTGCCGGGAGATATTGTGGTATTAATTTCCGGTGATAAAGTACCTGCCGATTTGCGGCTGCTTGCAGGCAAAGGGCTGCGTGTCAATGAATCGATTTTGACCGGCGAATCACAGGTCGTGGAGAAAAACCTGACGGCGGTATCTGTCGACGCGCCGCTCGGCGATAGACAGTGCATGCTGTATTCGGGCACCCTGATTGCTTCAGGTCAGGCAACAGCCGTCGTCGTTGAAACCGGTATCCGTACCGAGCTGGGGCGTATCAGCACCCTGCTCGCTCAGGTGCAGACCGTCACCACGCCTTTAATACGTCAGGTCACCAAATTCGGGCGCTGGCTGGCGCTGGTGATTGTACTGATGTCGGGCGCCACCTATGTCATCGGCGTACTCTGGCATCATCATGCACCCAAGGAAATGTTCATGATGGTTGTCGCTCTAGCCGCCTCGGCGATACCGGAAGGCTTACCCGCCATCATGACCATTACGTTGGCTTTGGGTGTGCGGCGCATGGCGAAACGCAAGGCAATCATCCGGCAACTGCCTGCAGTGGAAACGCTGGGCTCGGTAACCGTCATCTGCTCGGATAAAACCGGCACACTGACCCGTAACGAAATGACCGTGCAAAGGGTGGTTACGGCGACTCATGTATTCATCGTCACAGGTAGCGGTTATGCACCTGAGGGTGAAATACATCTGGGTGGAACCCCGGTTGCGTTCAGCGAACATCCCGAACTGGCCAACATCGCCCGCGCCATAGTTTTGTGCAACGACGCGCAATTACGCAAACAAAACGACGGAAGCTGGCAGGTGGAAGGCGACCCGACCGAAGGTGCCTTGCTTGCCTTTGCTGCTAAAGTGGGGCTTGATGCCGAAAAGGAGAGAAAAACGCTGGCGCGTACTGATGCGATTCCTTTTGAATCAGAACATCAACTGATGGCAACCCTGCATTCTCACAACGACGGCAACAGTATTATTTACGTCAAAGGTGCACCGGAACGTATTCGCGCCATGTGCAATAGTCCGCATACTGCTGATGAAACACCGCACCACGCGCTGGACTATTGGGAAATCAAGGCCAGGGAAGCGGCCTCATCAGGTTTGAGGCTGCTGGCCGTTGCTGTGAAAGTCGTTGACAGTACACAACGTGAAGTAACTTTTTCAGACTTACAGGATGGCTTTACCCTGCTGGCATTGGTCGGCATTATCGATCCGCCGCGTGATGAAGCCGTCATGGCCGTAGCGGCATGCGGCACGGCCGGTATCAGAGTTAAAATGATTACCGGCGACCATATCGAGACAGCGAGGGCTATTGGAGAGAGTCTCGGAATTGGTTTACATAAACAGGCTTTGACCGGTGCGGAGGTCGGTGCCATGGACGATTTGCATTTGCAGAAAGTTGTGCTGAATGTGGATGTGTTTGCCCGGGCCAGCCCTGAACACAAATTGCGTCTGGTTCAGGCATTGCAAAAGGCAGGGCAGATCGTCGCGATGACCGGTGACGGGGTCAATGATGCACCTGCTTTAAAGCGCGCTGATGTGGGGGTCGCTATGGGACTAAAAGGCACGGAGGCCGCCAAGGAAGCTGCGGATATGGTGCTGGCCGATGACAATTTCGCCACGATTGGCAATGCGGTTCGCGAAGGGCGCGGCATTTACGACAATATCCGTAAGTTCATATTGTTTATGTTGCCGACCAATGGCGGTGAGGCGCTAGTGGTAATTGCCGCGATCTTGTTTGAATTGACCTTGCCGATGACCCCGGCACAAATTCTTTGGATCAATATGGTGACTTCCAGTACCTTGGGACTGGCACTTGCCTTCGAGCATCCCGAATTGGATGTGATGCGGCGGCGGCCGCGTGATCCTCGTGAATCCTTGCTATCCTGGTTTTTCGCCTGGCGGGTATTAATGGTTTCGGCGCTGATGATGTCGGGGTCCCTGGGCTTGTTCCTTTGGGAAATGAGCCGGGGCTCAAGCCTTGAAACCGCGCGCACAATGGCGGTTAGTGCAGTAGTCGGTGCGGAAATGTTCTATCTACTCAACAGTCGTTATATTTATAAATCGGTCCTGTCATGGGAAGGCTTGTTTGGCAACCGTTACGCCTTGATTGCGATTACCGTCTGCGCCCTGTTGCAGCTAGCTTACACTCATACCTCACCATTGCAGGCCTTATTCAATTCGACCGATTTATCCTGTGATGAATGGCTGAAAGTGGTATTGGTTGGACTGGTGATTTTTCTGGTCGCCGAATTGGAAAAATTAGTCCTTTGCGTATTTCGTAAGGTGCGGATAGCGATTATTGGCAAACCTGAAACAAAGTGAGTACGGCTTTCGTTGAAACCCATGAACTATGATGTTTGGTCTGAATCTATCCCCATAATTCTTTAGGTCAGAATTATGGGGTAGATCAGATCAGGAAATGCTTACAGCCCGTAGAAACCGGAATAAATTGGGCCTGAACCGCTGGTCAGGATAGACCATAAATGCGGAGCAGAAGCTACATTCGACAGACCGTTGAACACCGTTACACCATCAAGCGCAGGATCGCTGTTAGACTTGATAATGGCGTCGGCTACAGCCAAACCAAGCGATTGCCCCTGATAGTTGTCGGTACCAAAGTGGACGCCCAGATATAACCGGCTTTGTCCATTTTCCAACTGAATCCTGGAAAAAGTGGAAACATCACGGGTTGTCCCATCTTTACCATTGATAAGCGGATTGGCTTGACCGGTACCGTTATTGGTCCCGATTATCCACGGTATTGTGGTAAGCGTAACCGTTGCACCGGAAGGCACAATTCGGTCGGTCTTGAAAATAGAACGCAAGATCTGCGCGCCTGCTGCAATAGTCGTACTATGACCAGCAGTACTGCTGGGATGGGACGGTGTAGTCGCCAGTGGTTTCCAGTTGTAGTTAGTCACGCTGCCGTCAGAGTTGGCATTCAATGCAGTAATGGGCCGCCAGAAAACCAGGTCATATTTTGACTGGAATGCTGCTATCCGTGCATCCGCCAGCGCATTGTCCAGAGCAGCAAAGAGCTTGGCATTCTGATCCAGCGTATAAGCACGACCTTCTGATGCAATGCGTGCCGCTTCGTTAATAAACAACTCAGCATCAGACTTGTAGTAAAGCGCCTGAAGCGTTTGATCTTTTGTTCGGCTACCCGGATGTGCAGAATCTCGTCCATGCGTTTTTACATAGTTCACTTCCAGATTATATTCCGTACTGCCGACTTTCAACGAAGGAGGCACTGCTGCAACCAGCTGCTGCTTTTTCAATGTTGTTAAACTGAAAGGCGTAACATTTTTCCAGTTAAAATCGATAGCCGCTGCCGGCTGGATAACGCCCGCAGTAAACCCGGTAGGTGCGCCGGTAACCGGATCAATATCACCTGCTCCGCCGTTACTGGGTCGCCATAAACCAACGCCTGGGTTACCTGAAGCATTCGGAACGACATTGCCGCCGCTGACAGAAAGATTGGTTGATGGCGTATAAGTGGTTCTGATAGCTGCGGAATCACCGACTCTGGCAGCAAGCGCAGCGGCAGCGGCGGCCTTGCCTACAGCAATACCCGGATCAGTCGCAGGATCAACTGACAAGGCCGTCAGGTCGCTTAATAACTGTGTATCCAGCCAAGCCCGCGTAGCAGTCCAGCTGGCATTGTTGGGCAAAGTGCCGAATAACACGTCATGAGCGGCCTGCGCTGCTGCTGCTGAAGCCGAATTAGCGGTTAACCCTGCCGGAGCAGCACTGAGGTAGTAATAGCCGTCGGGACTGAAATGATCGATGGAGTTTACCGCATCAAATACAGCCCTGGCTTCAATAGCTTCAATTCGGGTTGAAACGTTTGAATTTTGGGCAATGCTGGCCGTACCGGTGGTAAGAGACGTGGCACCTTTAGTCGCCAAAATCGTGTAGTAATTCCAGTCAGTAACGGTATCGGCAAAGCCTTGTGCGGCAGGCAGTGAAACCGCTACCGCCAAAGCAATCCGGCTTAATGAGAAAGACTTGTTAGATGTTAAAGCGCGCATAAATACCTCATGTTAGATAAATTTTTTTATGGTTCCTGCCACTATTTTACTTAATTAAATATCAAATAAAGTGATATTCAGGAACACTAACATGCCATAAGCAGACAATATGCCAAAAACTAACTAGCTGATTTGAAAGACAAAAACATCTGAAAAAAATATTATCCTGTTGATTAACAATCAATTTTTGCTGATTTTGTGCTTACTACCCAGCAGTTCTTGTTGCCCGATAAGAAATATAAAAAAAATGCCGGACAAATAAAAAAGCCCTGCCAAGTTTTAACTTTGCGAGGGCTTTTTATGGGATGGGCTTTACAAGCATCTGGCCGTATGCCAACGATAAGCTGTTTACCAATTATGGATAAATGACTTTTGGTTGGTAATAAGCGGCGGGATATTTGGGATCAAATTCATCTTTAGCTTCTGCTTCATCAACAAGCGCTTTATCGACATAAACAACTGAAGGTGTGAAGTTTGCGGCGGGGTATTTGGGATCGAAGTCATTTGAAGCCGGATTTTCTGCCACAGCATCTTTATCAATGTAAATAACGCTAGGCTCAAAATCTGCAGCTGGGTATTTGCTGTCAGTAGCAGCTGATGCAAAAACCGGAATTAAAGCAATACCGGCAATAGCCAGCCCTGTGATCATTGTTTTTTTCATTTTCAGTTAGCCTCCAATAATTTTTGTTAGACCAGCCTGATGATTTTGCTTTTCGACCAAGCCAGATAAGCCTAGAGTATCGAATATTTTGGCTGATTCCGCAACCGCTTTTAGGCGTGAAAAACACTACAACAACTGCTTTATTTCAGGATAATCGTTCAATAACTGTTGCCGGAATTTTTCAATCAGTGCTTCGTTGCTGCGCTCATTTCTTTCGATAGGAACAACTATTTCACTGATAACAGCCATAGGTGCAGCCGATAAAAAAACAATCCGGTCAGCCAGAGTAATCGCTTCACGCAGGTCATGAGTGACAAACAGCACTGTATGCGGACGTTGTTGCCACAGTTTCAATAACAGTTCCCTGACTTGTCTTGCCACCGGCGCATCCAGCGACACAAAAGGTTCATCCATCAGCAAAACATCCGGGTCAACTGCAAAAGCCCGGATAATGGATACCCGTCGGCTCATACCCAGTGACAGCCGTTCAGGATAAACAGATTGCGACCCGGTTAATTGCATGGCATCAAGCAAAGGATCGATAATAGCGGGGGATTGATGGCTATCCAAAGCCAGTTCAATATTTTCCCTGACAGTCCGCCAGGGTAGCAGGCGTGGGTTCTGGAAAATATAGCCGATTTTAGGAGGGGCATATCGCTGCCCAACCCGAATACCGCCATCATAATCGCTATCCAGTCCGGCAATGATATTCAGCAATGTCGTTTTGCCGCAGCCGGAAGGGCCAACCAGGCAAATAAATTCGCTGGCGCTTAGAGACAAACTGAGGTTTTTGATAACCGGCTTTTCCGAAGTGGCGTAAGCCTTGTTATTGATAGTAATATCAATTGCCGTCATCGCCGCCACCGCTGTGCTTTTCTATCCAGGGGTTTCAGAACCAACCATTCCAGCAATTGAATCACGCTAATAAAGGCAATCGTATAAGCAAGAATACTGGCGACATCGAAAAGTTGAAAAAACAAATGCAGTTGATAACCCATGCCGTTGCTGCGGCCCAATAATTCAACTACCAGAATGATTTTCCATATCAGCGCCAGGCCTGAACGGGTTGCCCCCATCACAAAAGGGTGCAATTGCGGCCAGATAACATGGACCAGTGTTTTACGGCGACTGAAATGGTAGCAACGCGCCATGTCCAGTAAGTCCTGATCCAGCGTGCGCGTGCCTTCCCTGATAGTTACAATAACATTGGGCAACTTATTGATAACCACGGCGAGTATCGCCGCCGATTCGACCAGCCCAAACCACACATAACAAAGAATGATTGTAACGAGCGCCGGAATATTTAAAAAAATGACCAGCCAGTTATCAAAGAACGCATCCAGCTTTTTATTACGTCCAAGCACGATACCAATCGCGCAACCCAATAGCATGGCGATGGAAAAGCTGACTACCAGCCTGAGCAAGGTAACGCCCAAATGAAAAGGAAGCTCTCCCGAAGCACAGCTTTGCCATAAAACCCTGGCTACCGTTTCCGGCGACGGCAGGGTATGGCTGTTCAGGTAAACGGCAAAACCTTGCCAGACCGCTAAAAAAGCGAGTATCGATAATGCAGGCAAACTCTTCTTAAGGTTGTTCAAAACCAAACTATGCTATTTCTGTGACCAGAATGTACCCGGTTGGATATGCTCTGACGAACCCGTCAAGCGATTGTTACCCAAGCTGCGGATAATATCGTAAACCCTGCCTGCCGCCTGCTGTTCTGCTTCGCCCCAATGCTCAACACTACCTTCACAATAACGCTCGCGCAGCTTGGCCTGGGTCGGCTGGTCCTCTGCTCCGGTCAAAGGGATAATTTTTTGCCAGGCCGAATCAGAACTGCATAAACGGTTCTTGGCGCGTTTACCCGCATCAAAGAAACTCGTTAACGCACTGCTGTTGGCGCTTGCCCAGCTTTGCTTAAAAACAAAACCCAGGTTCGGGATACTTTCCTGAACACCTAAACCTTTCAGAATACCTTTTCCGTCAATAACTTGCCGATAACCCAGCGCTTCAAGCCTTGCTGCAAAATGCCAGTAATTCAACACAGCATCAACGCGCTGTTGTTTAATTTGTTCATTGATTAACGGCGGTGCGGCAAAGGCTTTTTCCACACTCGCATTCAAATCGAACTGTTCTTTTTGCGCCAATGCCTGTAGCAACAGCCAGTTCTTGTCCAGTTCCCCACCGGCTATGCCCAAGCGTTTGCCCTTGAGATCCTTGATTGCATGGATTGGACTATTTTCCGGCACGACCAATGCGCCGGAAATGCCCAGATAAGGGTAAAAAGTAAAATCAGAACCGGTGGCACGGAGGCTGGAAACCCAAATCCAGTCCGAGACGATAATATCGACAGCGCCGGATTGCAGCGCAATCTTGCCCGCTTCGGCATTGGCGACATGCTGTATTTCCACCTTAAAATCAGCAGCCTGGTATTGCGGATCATCTTTTAAAGCAGACAACTCCCAATCCAGTGTGCCGGAAGCCTGGGCACCAATGCGAATGATGGTTTTATCCGCAGCATAGCCGTAACCTGATATTAACAGGCAAAGACCGATAAAAAAGGCATTTAATCTCATAAGAATTCTCTGGATGCTTGGGAGCGGCTCACTAACTTAATGGCAGTGGGGCTAAAGGCTGCATATTCTATCCGCACCCGCAATTTCGTGCGAGATTGTTTGTAATAATATCTGATGTTACCCACGCAGCTAAAAAAGGGTTATTATTTCCGACAACCTTGAGTCATATGCTCAATCCGTTAGCCAGACAAATCGCGCAGGAACACTGCGCAACATCCATACCCCCTAACCTAGAAAGCCAATCTAACAATTAAAGGTAACAGCATGTATCACATCGCGTTAAAAATGTTGATGGGTGATAAAGGCAAATATTTAGGCATTGTCATGGGCTTGACGTTTGCCTCGTTGATTATGACCCAGCAACCGGCCATATTTTTGGGGCTTATGGCGCGTTCTTACAGCTTTATCTCCGACGTCGGCTTGCCTGATATTTGGGTCATGGATGAGAAAGTGCAGTTTGTTGATGATATTAAGCCGCTCCAGGATACCGAGCTGTACCGGGTACGCGGCATTTCCGGTGTGCAATGGGCGATGCCGCTTTATAAAGGCCTATTGAAAGCGCGCCTTGCCGACGGCACCTTTCAAACCTGTAATGTCGTGGGGCTGGATGACGCCACATTAATTGGCGGACCACCCATTATGTTAGAAGGGACACTTGAGGATTTGCGCCGTAGTGACGGCGTTATTGTCGATATTGACGGTGCCAGGGACAAATTGGGGAAACCCTCATTGACCGGCGGCAAACCGGTTCCCCTTAAAATTGGCGATAGCCTGGAGTTGAATGACCACCGCGCCATTGTGGTCGGTATCGCCAAAGTCACCCGCACGTTTCAGTCACAGCCTGTACTCTATACCACTTATTCGCGAGCGAAAAGCTATGCGCCGGTGGAGCGGAAGCAGTTATCTTTTATCCTGGTCAAGGCAAAACAGGGACAAAATCCCGCCGAACTGGTCAAACGCATCCGCATAACAACAGGCTTGGCCGCATACTCCCAGGAGCAGTTCAAAGAACTGACTTACCAGTATTTCCTGAAAAACACCGGTATTCCGATTAACTTCGGCATCTCGGTTACCTTGGGTTTTATTGTCGGCGCAGCTATTGCCGGACAAACCTTCTACAATTTTACGCTGGAAAATTTGCGCCAGTTCGGTGTATTAAAAGCCATGGGAACCAGCAATTGGGTCTTGTTGCGGATGATATTATTGCAGGCGGTCCTGGTCGGCAGTATTGGCTACGGTTTGGGTGTGGGGTTGACGGCATTATTCGGCTATGCGATGCGTAATACTATTCTGGCGTTCAAATTCCCGTGGCAACTGTTCTTTTTTAGCGGCACCGGCGTTAGCTTGATCTGTGTACTGGCGGCGCTTATCAGTATACTCAAAGTCATTCGCCTGGAACCGGCGATTGTGTTTAAAGGTTAATGCATGGCGGTCAACTCATTAGCGGTAAGCTGCCGGAACCTGGTTAAAACCTATGATACCGGAGACCAGCAAGTCATCGCGCTAAATGGTATCAATCTGGACATTGCCTTAGGCGAACTGATGATGCTGATCGGACCATCGGGTTGCGGCAAAACCACGCTGATTTCCGTGATTGCCGGGATTCTCGACCAGGACGAAGGGATTTGCGAGCTGTTCGGGGAGAATATGCTCACGATGCGCAGCAAGGACAAATTGAACTTCAGGGCGCATAACATCGGTTTTGTGTTTCAGGCTTTTAACCTGCTGCCTTCGCTGAATGCCGCAGAAAATGTCTCGGTACCGCTGGTTATCAACGGTATGAAACGGGCGGAAGCCGAACGTAAAGCGACCGCTGTGCTGGAACAAGTCGGCCTGGGCGGACGCGCCAAGTCGATGCCCTCCCAGCTTTCCGGCGGACAGCAGCAGCGCGTAGCGATTGCCCGCGCCTTGGTACACAGCCCACGGTTGATTGTCTGTGATGAACCGACCAGTGCGCTGGATCATGAAAGCGGGCGTAATGTAATGAAATTACTAAAAGAAGTTGCCTTGCACAAAGACCGGACATTAATCATTGTTACCCACGATGCACGTATTTTTGAATTCGCCGACCGCGTTGCTGAAATGGATGATGGTCATATTGCGCAGGTGAAAGATGGCAGGCAAGTTAATTCCAATATATAAAAGCTTGCCACGCAAGCATGCAGTTAACGACTATCTCCTAAAGATGCGCTATGAAAATAAAATACAAACTTCCCATGCTGGCCGCCGTCGGGTTTCTTTTTGCGATTTACTCGGTGGTCAGCAGTAATCAACCGATGCCGGTTGCCGAAGCTGTTGCCGAACCGGCGTCGGCACCCTATAAATCGTATATTGCCGGCTCCGGCATCATTGAAGCAAAAAGCCAGAATATCGCTATTGGTACGCCGTTACCTGGCATCGTGATTAAAGTTGCTGTTAAGGTTGGTGACAAAGTCAAAACCGGTGCGCCGCTTTTTTATCTGGATGACCGCGATACCCGCGCTGAGCTGGCGATAAAATCCGCCGATCTGGTTAAAGCCAAGGCCGATGTCATCGTTGCCAAAGCATCGGTCAGCGATACCCAATCACTCAGCCAATTAGCCGAAGCCGTCACTGACCGGCGCGCCATCAGCAGCGAAGAATTACTCAAGCGACGTAATGCCCTACTGGTTGCCAAAGCCAAGCTGGATAGTGCCTTGGCTGTTGTGCAGCAAGCCGAAGCGAATCTTGCCAATACGCAGACTACACTGGAGAGGTTGGTGGTGCGGGCATCGGTGGATGGCGACGTGTTGCAGGTTAATGTCCGGCCCGGCGAATTTGCGCAGGCCGGATTTTTAAATACGCCGTTACTGGTTCTGGGCAATATGGACCAGTTTCATGTCCGGGTTGATATCGACGAAAATGACGCCTGGCGTTTCGACAGGAACAGCAAGGCTATCGCCTATTTACGCGGCAACCGGAATTTCAAGGCCGAACTGACACTGGCTTATCTGGAACCGTTTGTAGTCCCCAAAAAATCCCTGACCGGCGACAGCACCGAACGGGTTGATATGCGCGTCCTGCAAGCACTCTACAGTTTTGACCGTAACCAGTTGCCTGTCTACGTCGGCCAGCAAATGGATGTCTTTATTGAAGCGCAGGATTATGTACCAGACCAGAATAGCCAACCTCCCCTGAAATCAGGGAATCCGTCATGATCCTTCGCGCGCCTGCAATTTTCGCCGCCCTAGTCTTGTCCAGTTGCACCGCAGTTGGCCCCGGCTACAAGCGCCCGGAAGTACCCGTTCCCAAACAATGGAGCGAACCAGCGTCCCGGATTAAACCGGCGGACAAATGGTGGCAAACCTTCAATGACCCGATACTTGACAGGCTAATAGTCGATGCTATCACTGCCAATCTTGACCTGAAACAGGCACTGGTCCGCGTTAAAGATGCTCGCGCCCAGCGCGCCTCAACTTTCGCTGGTGCCTTGCCCAGTTTGACAGCCAGAAGCAACGTCAGCCGACGGTTAAACAATTCTTCCGCAAGCTCGCAAGCCGGCAGTTCAAGCGTAGGAGCAGGTGGTTTCGGTGTCGGTAGCCAGCTCATCAATATTTTTCAATCCGGTTTTGATGCGCAATGGGAGCTGGATTTCTTCGGCGGCATAAGACGCGCAGTAGAAGCGGCCGATGCCACTGTCGAAGGGGAAATTGAAAGCAGCCATGCCGTGTTGGTTACCTTACTCGGCGACGTTGCTCGTAACTACATCGAATTGAGGGCCAATCAACAACAGATAGCGATAACCAGAGAGAATCTGGCGTCTCAGCAGGAGACGCTGTCTTTAAACGAAATCCGCCAGCAGGCAGGGCTGGGCAGCATGCTGGAAGTCACTCAGGCACAAGCGCAAATTGCTGCAATAGCATCTCAACTACCGGTTTTTGAGGCAAACGTTAGTCAGGCTATGTACGCGCTCAGCCTGTTATTGGGCAGGGAACCAGCCGCTTTGATATCAAGGTTGACAAAAGTTGACAGCATTCCATCTGTCAGCAAAACCGTGATACCCGACCTGCCTTCGGAACTATTAAAACGCAGGCCGGATATTCGTCAGGCCGAACGCAACATGGCCGCTGCCAATGCCTATGTCGGCATCGCAACCGCCGAACTTTATCCCAAAGTAAACCTGTCTGCGTTTCTCGGCCTGCAAAATATGCGTATTACCGACCTGACTCCAATCGGCAAATCATGGTCAACAACCGCCTCAGTCAGTATGCCGATTTTTAATTGGGGGAAAATCAAGGCGAATATCAAAAGCAAGGAAGCCCAATCGGAACTGGCGTTTCTGTCTTATCAATCTACCGTTTTAACAGCTTTCAAGGAAGTTGAAGATGCGCTGATCGCCTATAGCAAAGAACAGCAGCGTCTTAAAACGCTCGCGCAAGCTGTAGCAGCCAATCAACTGGCATTACATTTAGCCAATGAGCGCTACCAAAAAGGCTTGACCGGATTTATTGATGTCCTGACCAGTCAACAAACGCTTCACCAGACCCAAAGCGACAAAGTTGATAGCGAAGCGAAGATTTCCGGTAACCTGGTGGCGCTATACAAAGCGCTGGGTGGCGGCTGGCAAAGTGAAGAAAGTACGGGCGGTATTCAACAGCCATAACCTGGCTTCCCGTTTTGGATTCCACGCTCGGGTTTAAAGCCCTACCTTCTCGAAAGAAGACAGTAGTAAAGAAACAACATATCCACAAAAATGATATGAGGGCAAAACCGCAACATGGACATTATGCCTACTAAATAACCCAAACATCCGCATCAGTCAGCGCCAGGTTGACGCTCAGAGTCGCAATCTGCACCGCATTTCCGGCACCATTGCCATCGGCATCATAGAACAATGCGCCGGTGCTCGGATTGTAGATAATAAAGTCATTGGCGTCCGCCGCTGCCGGACCAATGTTAAGCTTGTCGCTGTTTAAAACACTGTGCGCGCCCAGTTGGGTGAAGATGGCGTGGTCCAGTTGCAGGGTATCGTCAATGACACTGAAGTCGGTAATTTTGTCGATGTTGTTGACCGCCGGTGCGCTGTTAAAACGGAACAGATCTCGTCCTGTACCGCCAGTCAAAATACCTCCGGCAAAGCCGGAGGCTTGTATATGTGAACCGCTCAAAGCGGGTTAAAATGTGTGCCACCTGAAGGGGGGCTGTGTTCTAAAACAGGCTCAGTTGCTCAATTCGCCTGTCCTC
>Ga0208754_100256_pt1 | contig 15231 bp, 12 predicted proteins | sample LakWasMet55_HOW8_2_FD_183889 | JGI IMG/M metagenome (GOLD analysis project Ga0208754, IMG submission 183889) | Freshwater sediment methanotrophic microbial communities from Lake Washington under simulated oxygen tension - Sediment Metagenome... | ecosystem: Environmental > Aquatic > Freshwater >... | reverse complement strand
TTTTAATCGTGGCAGATGCAGATAAAGACAAGGATGAAAGCGATCTCTTCCTGCAAGCGGTGAAAGACGCGCGCCCACTCAAAGCGCCGCGTATCCACCATTCCCCTCCACGCCCCAAGCCTATCCCGCAGCAGTTTATCCGCGACGAAAAACAAGCGCTGATGGACTCTTTAAGCGATGACTATATTCCCGCCCACGAACTGGAAAGCGGCGAGGAACTTCTTTACCTGCGCGATGGTCATTCACCCGACATCCTGAGCAAATTAAGGCGTGGCAACTGGGTAGTACAGGCCCATATAGATTTGCACGGACTGGTAGCGGATGAAGCCCGGCCTTATGTAGCAGAATTTCTGGCCGACTGCAAAAAACGTGGCATCCGCTGTGTACGCATTATCCACGGCAAAGGCTTGGGCTCACGTAACCGCGAACCAGTACTTAAGCACAAACTGCGTAACTGGCTGATGCAAAGAGATGAAGTGATTGCCTATGCCCAAGCCCAAAAAACCGATGGCGGAAGTGGCGCAGTAATAGTATTGCTTAAGGCTTAAATCAAGCCTCGTAAGACTCATGTTAAGGTTAACTGCGTATGTGTTCGACTCAAATCAGTGTGGCTACGTTTTTTAAGTCCGTCATTCTTCCAGAAAAGCATTCTCCTAAACTCAGTACCAACCGCTCATATTTTCTGATGTGCTTTACCTTGGCATTCGGGATACTTACCAGCAACCTCGCCTCCGCTGAGGATAGCAACCTCAGCAATTTAAGCCTGCACGACACCGAACAGCTATTCCGTGACAACAGTCGCGAGTTGTTGTTTGCAAAGCGCATGGTAGAAGGCTCGCAGGCCGACACTGTCAGCGCAGGTCAACGGCCTAATCCAACCTTGTCACTAAACTCCACCAACCTCAAGCTCACACAAAGCAATGGTAACGGCGGCTTGACTGACAAGACGCTGGATACCATCGTACGCGTAGATCAATTAATCGAGCGCGGCAATAAACGTGAGTTGCGCGTTGCAGCAGCACAGGATGCCTTGCAGGCAAGCCAGTTCGACCTGAAGGATACGCTACGCCAGCAAAAGCTCACATTAAGAAGCGTCTATTACGATCTATTGCTGGCACAGGAAAAAGAGCGTGTACAGGAGAACAACCAGGCGCTCTACCAGAAAACACTGGAAGCCGCAGAGTTACGCCTGAAAGCCGGTGACATTGCCTCCACAGATGTGTCGCGTATCCGCGTTGATGCCCTGCGCGCTAAAAACGATTTGCGCCAGGCCCAGGCTGACCACGAAAAGGCCCAGGCCAACCTAGCCTACCTGATAGGCAAAGAGAATGATGCGCGTAGTATCGTCGCTGTCGATGCCTGGCCCAGCCTGGAAAGTGCAACCGAGGCTGTATCGCCACAGCCCGCTGCTGTACTGGATCAGCGCCCAGATGTCATGGCAGCAGACGCGCGTAAACGTGCTGCCGACGAAACCCGTCGCCTTGCCGACTCCCTCAAAACACGCGACATTGTCGTGGGCGTACAGTATGAGCACTTCCCCACCGATAGCCGCAACACCATTGGTGCCGGCATCACTATCCCACTATTCACCAACTATCAGTATCAGGGTGAAATCGCGCGGGCAGAGGTCAACTACACTGCAGCCATGGAAGCGCAGGACCAGACACGGGCGGTTGCTGTCGGGGAAATCACCCGGGCCAAAGCCGATCTTGAATCAGCCGTCGACAAGCTGCAACGCTTTGACCAGCAGATGCTGGCCGAAGCCCAAAAAGCCGCCGATGCCGCTGAATTTGCCTATCAGCATGGCGCCATGGGCGTCACTGACCTGCTGGATTCCCGCCGCATACTGCGAGCCCTACAACTAGAAGCAGCCAATGTGCGTGCCGATTACGCTAAATCGCTTGCCGCCTGGCAGGCTGCCATTACCCCTGAGGAATCTGAATGAATCGCATCAATATACTGACCATGCCTGCGTCTCAATCTGCTCCAGCACACGTTATCCTCATGCTGCTATTACTAAGCATTGCTGTTTACAGCCCGACGTATGCAGCAGACAAGACATCACAGAAGAAAACCCCAGCTATCATTGATGAGATCGTACTGCCACAAAATTCACCACAGCTGGATAGCCTGAAAATCGAAGCTGTAGCCGAAGTCGCAGCACCTGCTAGCGAGCCGCTCAACGGGAAAATTGCTTTTGATGAGAACTATACTGCCCGCATCAACTCGCCTGTAATTGGTCGCGCGGTGAGCATCAAGGCACAAATCGGCGACACGGTAAAAGCTGGGCAAGTGCTGATGGTGATGGATTCGCCCGACCTGGGCAGCGCGTTGGCCGACGCACGCAAGGCAGATGCCGACTTGCAATTGAAACGCCAGGCCTATGCACGTAGCAAGATGCTGCTTGATGGCGGCGTGATTGCCCGTAAGGAAGTAGAAAATAGCCAGGCCGACCTGGTGGAGGCAGAGGCGGAATCCCAGCGCACCAGGGACCGCTTGAGAAACCTGGGGGCTGGTCGTTCCAGCAATGAAAGCTATGCACTACGTAGCCCCATCGCCGGCATTGTCGTCGACCGTCAAGTCAACCCAGGTAGCGAAGTACGCCCTGATGCGATATTCCCATTATTCACCATCACCAATCCCGACCGCCTATGGGCAAGCATAGACTTGCCAGAACGTGACTTGAGCAAGGTGTCACAGGGTCAGCCACTGGCGATAGAAGTAGCCGCCTACCCCAATGAAATATTCAACGGCAGCGTGCTATCCATAGGCGTGATGGTAGACCCAACCACCAGGCGCATCCCGGTGCGTTGCGCCGTGGATAGCAAAGGCAAACTCAAACCGGAAATGTATGCCCGCATCACCCCACTGAGTAAAAATAACCTCAAGGTGATCAAGATACCAAACACCGCGCTGATCACCGAGGGCCTGTATAGCTATGTATTTGTTGAAACCAGCCCAGGTCATATCAAAAAGCGCCGCGTGGTTTTAAACATACAAGAACGTGAATTTGCAACGATCAGAGAAGGCCTGCAAGTAGGAGATCGCATTGTGAGCTCAGGTGCCATCTTGCTGAACTCAGAATTAGCTGCAGGAAAATAAGACCAAATCATGCTAGAAAAAATCATCACCTTCTCGCTGCAGCAGCGCGTATTTATCCTGATCGGCACGCTGGTACTGGCCATTGCCGGCTGGGTGGCGGTGCAGAACCTGCCGATAGAGGCCTTCCCCGACGTAGAAGATGTGCACGTTGGTATCGTGACACAGGCCCCAGGACTCGCACCGGAAGAAGTCGAACGCGTGGTTTCGCTCGCTATCGAACATGAAATGAGCGGTGTGCCGCATCTGATGCAGATGCGCTCGGTATCCATCACCGGCTTATCCGTCGTTACACTCACCTTTTCAGAACATACCGATGACTATTTTGCACGGCAACAGGTGCTGGAGCGTTTGCAGGGTGTGGAGCTACCCCCTGGCCTGCAACCCACGCTGGCACCGCTTTCCACCGCAGTAGGCGAGATCTACCGTTACCTGATAGAAGCGCCAAAAGATATGCCGCAACGTGAAATACGGGCAATTCAGGATTGGCAGATACGTCCGGCATTGCGCACTGTACCTGGCGTTGCCGACATCACTAGCTTTGGTGGCGCGGTAAAAGAATACCAGGTCAGGCTGGATCCGTACTTGCTCAAGAAATTCGACATCAGCATCGACCAGGTCAATGCCGCACTGAGCAATAACAGCAGCAATGTCGGCGGAGGCCTGATGCACCGTGGTGACGAAGCGCTGGTAGTACGCGGGATCGGCCTCTTCAAAAGCATAGAAGATATTGGCCAGACCGTCATCACCTCTCGCAGCGGCAAACCGATTCTGGTCAGCGATGTCGGGCAAGCCGAGGTAGGCGACAAAACCCGTTCTGGCATCGTGGCATTCAATGATAAGGATGACGTGATTGAAGGCATCGTCATCATGAACAAAGGCCAAAACCCGGCCAAAGTGATTGAAGAACTACGCACGAAAGTGGAGGAAATCAACAAAAAACTACCGCCCGGAGTAAAGATCGCGCCATTCTATGACCGCACCAGCCTGATCCATCATACCGTGCATACCGTCACAGAGAACCTGATCGTCGGCGCATTACTGGTTGTCACCATATTGATCGTGTTTTTGCGCAACTGGCGTGCTGCTTTAATCGTAGCTTCGGTGATTCCGCTATCGCTGTTGTTCGCTTTCATCATCATGGATATCCGCGGTGTCTCCGCCAACCTCATCTCACTCGGTGCAGTCGACTTCGGTATCATCATCGATAGTGCCGTGGTGCTGGTTGAAGCGCTGATGGTCAAACTGGCCCTGACACAGATGGACAAGTTTCCGCAACATGCCACCTATGGCTGGCGCATCCATACCCTGAAACAGACGGCCATCGAAATGGGTCGCCCTATCCTGTTCTCCAAAGCCATCATCATCCTGGCATTTCTGCCTATTTTTACCTTCCAGCGTGTGGAGGGTAAAATATTTTCACCCATGGCATTCACGCTCAGCTTTGCACTGCTTGGCGCCATCATCCTCACCCTGACATTAATTCCCGCGCTCATGTCCTACACCATGCGACGTGAAGATATGGCCGAAAAACACAGCACCTGGATGCATGCGGTTCAGGAGGGATACAGGAGTTTTCTGTTGTCTATGGGGAAAATCCGGCTGCCGGTGGTGCTGGTATCTGTCGCCTTACTCGTCATTTCATTACTGCTTGCTCCGCTGCTTGGTTCAGAGTTTTTACCAAGACTGGATGAAGGCAACATCTGGCTGACCATTAGCTTGCCGCCCTCTACTGCGCTGGAGAAAACCAAGGATGTTGAACGCCATGTACGCAATATCCTTAAAAGCTATAAAGAAGTGAACCTGGTGGTAAGCCATGTCGGTCGCCCTGATGACGGCACCGATCCCAAAGGCCCTAACAATATCGAGATCCTGGCTGATCTTAAACCGCACGATAGCTGGAGTTTCCCAACCAAGGAAGCCCTGATCTCCGACATGTCGCGCAAGATACATACGATACCGGGTATACCGACCAACTTCTCGCAAGTGATACAAGATAGTGTGGAAGAGGCATTATCCGGGGTGAAAGGTGAAATAGCGGTCAAGATTTTCGGGCCTGATCTCGGCATCCTGGAAGACAAGGCAGACCAAGTGGTAGATGTGCTGAACTCCATTCAAGGCGCCACTGATGTGGCGGCCATCCGCATTTCCGGAAACTCGGAACTGGACATCACCCTGGATCGCACCAAGCTGGCGCGTTATGGCCTGGCTGCCGGTGACGTTAATGCTACCTTGCAGACCGCCCTTGCCGGCAATACCGCCAACACCTTTTACGATGGCGACCGTCGTTTTGATGTGACATTGCGCCTGGACAAACCATTCCGAGATGCATTCGATGACATTGCAGAGCTGCCCATCAAACTACCAGACAGCGCAAGTAACGGCTCTGCGGTGACTATCCCGCTGAGTGAAATTGCCGACATTGCCATCAAACAGGGCGCATCGCGCGTCAGCCGCGAAGGCGTGTCGCGTATCGTTTCGATCAAGGCCAATCTGGTTAACCGCGACCAGGGCAGCTTTGTCAAAGAAGCCATGGTCAAAGTGAAACAACAGGTCAAGCTTCCACCTGGCTACACCATGACCTGGGGCGGCCAGTTCGAGAATCAGCAACGTGCCATGAAACGTCTGGAAGTGATTGTACCGCTGTCTATCCTGCTTATATTCGTACTGCTATTCTGGGCATTCAAATCGGTACGTAATGCCTTGCTGGTATTACTGATGATTCCATTCACGCTGATCGGTGGATTGGCAGGTCTGGGAGTGGCGGGCCTGCATCTTTCTGTCTCCGCAGCCGTAGGCTTTATTGCACTGGCGGGAATATCCGTACAAAACGGGGTGATTATGGTAGAGCAGATCAAGCACCTGATCCGTGAAGGTAGAGCCATGTCCGATGCCATACTGGAAGGCGCCGTGGCCAGGCTGCGGCCCATCCTGATGACTGCGTTGATGGCTGGGCTGGGCTTGCTGCCTGCAGCGCTATCGCACAGTATTGGATCAGAAACGCAGCGTCCGTTTGCGGTAGTGATTGTCGGTGGCCTGATTACAGCCACTTTCTTCACTCTGCTGCTATTGCCGCTGCTTTTTCCCTACTTCTCTGACGAGGCAAAAGCTAAAACATGGCGTGGTGAACAATAGCCCATATCGCGCGAGACTACAAAACAGCTTTACAATAAATTTCAATCAAAAAAAACCGGCCATAAGGCCGGTTGTTCCACTCGCTGCTTGTTATTTCAAGACTGGTATTCAACATACCAGTATTTTAAATACGTTAGTCACGCTCGCCGAGCAAGGCCATGAGCAACTGTAGCAGGTTCACAAACAGGTTATAAACGTCCAGATACAGGGCCAACGTAGCCATTACGTAGTTGGTTTCACCGCCATTCACAATGCGGCTCACGTCATACAGGATAAAACCTGAGAACAGCAGCACAGCAGCGCCTGAAAGTGCCAGCGCAAAAGCTGGAATCTGGAAGAACATGTTAGCCAGAGAAGCAACGATGAGCAGGATGATACCCACCATCAAGAACTTACCCATAAAGCTGAAGTCTTTTTTGGTGGTGGTTGCAATACCTGCCAATGTCAGGAAGATGATACCGGTACCGCCAGCAGCCAAGCCGACCAGTTGTGCGCCGTTACGCAGGTGCAAAGCGACTTGCAGGATAGGGCCCAGCAGCACACCCATCAGGAATGTTAATGCCAGCAGTAAAATCACGCCTAGCGAACTATTGCGGTTAGCCTGAATACCAAAGAACAGGCCAAACATGGCAGCGATTGTGCCAATAGCAAACATGAACGGGTGCTGTGCTGCCCATGCAAAATTCATTGTCATACCCACGAAAGCACCGATTACGGTTGGAATCATGGTGAGTCCCAACATCATGTAGGTGTTGCGCAGGACTTTATTGGTCTCGACTGAAAGACCTTGTGCACTGCCTGAGACTTGATAATTGGATTGCATAATGACTATTTCCTCAAATGATTAAAACGAAAAGCCGTTAAAACTACCCTGTAAGACTAGCGGACTATGGTTAAAGTTTCAACCGTAATACAGGCAGGGATATGAAACTTTCGTGAATAATGCTGCCACCGGCTAACACTACACCAGGAATGGCAGCTCACCTTCGCTAACGCCCACCTGTGCTACCTGCTGCACAGCCTGGGCGTACTCTGCGCTTTCACGCAAGGTTGTCATATCCGCAGCATGCCCATTCACCAGTACATGCCGGCCATGCATACGCGCCAATCGCGCCAGGCTTTGCCCAGATATCTGCCATTGCAGATTTTTCAGCAGCTCATCGGCCAGCTCAGGCTGATTGCACAGCAACACCATGTCGCAGCCCGCATTGAGCGCTGCCAAGGCACGCTGGGTGACATCACCCGCCACCCCCGCGCCTTCCATGGACAGGTCATCGCTAAAAATCACCCCGTTGAACTCCAGGCGTTGGCGCAAGACTTTCTGCAACCACTTCTCGGAAAATCCTGCAGGCTTGCTATCCACCTTGGGGTAGATCACATGCGCCGGCATGATGGCGGGCAGGCCGTCATCGATCAGTTGGCGAAATGGCTGCATATCGGCCTGGGCAATCTCGTCAAAACTGCGCTCATCTACCGGAATGGCGACGTGAGAGTCTGCAGTCACATAGCCATGGCCTGGGAAATGCTTGCCTACTGCGGCCATGCCACCGCGCTTGAGACCCTGCATCAGCGAAAAAGCCAATTCATTAATCGCCTGGGTATTGCCATGAAAAGCGCGGTTACCTATCACCTGGCTTTCGCCATAATCCATATCCAGCACCGGCGTGAAGCTGAAATCGATGCCATGCGCACGCAGCTCTGCCGCCAGGATCCAGCCAGCCTCCTCCGCCAGTTGCTTGGCCTTTTTCGGGCTCTTGTCCCAAATCTTGCCAAATTCACGCATAGCGGGGATTTTGGTGAACCCTTCACGAAAGCGTTGTACACGCCCGCCTTCGTGGTCCACCGCAATCAAAAGAGGTGGCTGGCGAACCGCATGGATACTGGCTGTCAGGGCCTTCAATTGGGTGGGTGAAACAAAATTCCGCGAGAACAGGATTACCCCGCCGACTAGTGGGTGTTGCAGGCGACGGATATCATCGGCAGTGAGTTCTGTGCCGACCACGTCGAGCATGACGGGACCAAGAGACATTTAAAAATTCACCTTTCGTCGTAATACTGCGTTGCTCACCAAAAAATTCTCCTTACATATCATTTATATGCCGCGTCCAATTTTTGGGTTCGCGCCTTGTCTTACTTAGAAATCTGAATTTTTACGATTGCTTAAGTTTTCAAAGTAAACGGGTTGAAGTCAGTGTTTCTATCGTAATAGTCTTCATTCTCGACTTTTTTCAGCCATGCCACCACTTTATAGGTCACCGGCGTCAATATCACTTCGACACCGACCTTGGCCACAAATTGCGCCAGCACCACCAATGGCAGTTTGTCATTGGGGATAATGCCTGTGCCATAAAATGCCAGCGGATAGAAGATGATGGAATCCACGCCCTCGCCAAAAATAGTCGAGCCTATGGTGCGTGTCCACAGCCAGCGGCCTTGCGTCCATATCTTCATTTTAGCGAGTATCACCGAATTCACAAACTCACCCGCGGCAAAAGCTATCAGGCCCGCCAGTGAAATGCGCCAGGCCGAGCCGAAAGCGATTTCATAGGCCTCCTGGTTATGCCAGAACGGTGCTGCCGGCAAAGCCACGATCATCCATGCCATGAACGAGGCAAATGTCAGCGCAGCGAAGCCTGCCCAGATCACGCGCCGCGATGCAGCGTAGCCATAAACCTCAGTCAGGATATCGCCAAACACGAAAGAAATCGGGAAAAATAGCACGCCTGCGCCGAACGTCAGCAGGCCGAAAACCGGCACTTCTATCTGCGTGATCTTCGCCGGACCTATCAGGTTAGAGCACACCAGCACCGTGACGAAAGCCGCCATGATCAGGTCGTAATATCGATAATTATGAGGCTTTTGCATAGTAGCAGTCGCTTTCATCCAGGCAGGCGATCAAGCCCGTTTAACATCCCAAAAATCGCGCAACCGGTCCCCCAGGACATTAATCGCCAGCACCAGCGACATCAGGCTTAAGCCTACCGCCAGCACATAGTGCGGCGCTACCAGCAAGTAGCGTACACCATCGCGCAGCATGGCGCCCCATGAAGCCGCTGGCGCCTGTATGCCCAAGCCAAGAAACGACAGGCTGGCTTCGGCGATAACCAGGCTGGCAATGCTGTAAGTAGCCTCCACCACCAAAGGTGCCGCCAGCAAGGGCAGCATATGTTTCATCATGATACGTGGCACTGTCGCACCCAGCGACTCGGCCGCCAACACATGTTGCCGATTACGCAGGGATAGCGCCTGCGCCCGGGTGAGTCGCGCATAGCCTACCCACGAGGTAATGCACAGCGCGAGAATCAGATTATTCAAGCCCGGCCCCAGCACGGCAGCAAACGCAATTGCCAGTAATATCCCGGGGAAGGCCAGAAAAATATCTGTCACCTGCATCAGCAGGCGATCCATCCAGCCGCCGTAAAAACCAGCCATCAAGCCTATCGTCGTACCTATGCTCAGCGTTACCGTGGTAACAGCAATGGCGACCAGCAGCGACACCTGCGCGCCAGACAGCAATCGGCCAAACACATCCCGCCCCAGGTCATCATTACCCAACCAGCTGTGGCTATTGGGCGTAGCAAGAATATTACCCAGGTTGATGGCATTGGGATACAAATCCACCACGGTCGATACCAGCACTGCCGCCACCCAGAACAGCAGCACCATCAGCGGCCATTTGCTGCCCTTCATGCCGCGAACCTGACGCGCGGATCAACACGCATATAAATGACATCGGTCAAGGCATTCACCACCACATAAGTCAGCGCAATCACCAGCACGCAGGCTTGTGTCACCGGATAATCCCGCTTTTCGATAGACTCGACCAGCAGCCTGCCAACGCCATCCCAGCCAAATACGGTTTCCGTAATCACGGTACCAGCCAGCAAACCACCCAGTTGCAAGCCCAACACGGTAACGATAGGCAATAGGGCAGCACGCAAGGCATGGCGCAGGATAATCTGATTTTCCGGCAGGCCTTTTGCTCGGGCAGTGCGCACAAAATCTTCATGCAACACTTCCAGCAAACTCGCCCGTGTCATGCGCGTGAGTATCGCGGCAAGCCCAAAACCGAGAGTTAGCGCAGGCAGGATAATGCCCGCGGCACTCTCCATGCCGCTTACTGGCAACCAGCCCAGCCATAAGGCAAACACCAGCATCAATAAAGGCCCCAACCAGAAATGCGGCATGGCAGAGAATGTCAGGCTGGTGACCGTAGCCAAGCCATCCGGCCATTTACCAGCCTGTAGTGCAGCCACTACGCCCAAGGGCAAACCAATAGCGATAGCAATAGATAAAGCCAGCAACGCCAGCTTGGCAGTAGCCGGGATGCGATCTAGCAATAATTGTGAAATTTCAGTCTTGGTATGGATGGACCGGCCGAAATCGCCATGAGCCAGCTTGCCCACATAGCTAACGAATTGGTGCAGTAAAGGCTGATCCAACCCCAGTTCAGCCCGTAACTGCGTACGATCCATAGTGGAAGCAGATTCACCCAGCATCACCTCAACCGGGTCGCCCGGCACCAGGTGTACCAGTAAAAAGGTGAGCAGTAACACCCCGAAAATGACAGGGACTATGCCCAGCAGGCGTTTAATCATCAGTAATAGTAACGGCAGTACCCACAGGCACCATGTCGAACAGCGTCACGATATCCGCATTGCGCATGCGAACACAGCCATGCGAGCCGGGCTTGCCCATTTCCACAATATCCGGGCTGCCATGGATGTAGACATAACGCTGCATGGTATCCACATTGCCAAGCCTGTTAAAACCTGGCTCGCAGCCGGAAAGCCACATGATGCGCGTCAATATCCAGTCTCGATCCGGGTGCTGCTCACCCAGCTCAGGCGTCCATATTTCCCCGGTCTGGCGCCTGCCGCGGAATACGGCATTGGCTTCGGCATCTGCACCGATCTTGGCACGTACGATATGGCGGCCGCGCGGCGTGCAATAGCTGTTCTTGAGTTCGCCTGGGCCATTCGCCGCTGTGGATACTGGATATTCCGCCAATAACTCACCCTCGTCATCGAGGACGGTGAGCGTCTGGGTCTTAATTGAGATTTCAATGTTCATGGCGGCTTATTGTAGCAAGTCCATCCCAATTCCCATCTGGTTTCAGGCTGAAATTTGTCAGGCCTTTGCGCATGGCAGCAAACTGGCCTTCATGCCAGAGTGGTACATAGGGTAGTTGTTGATGCACGCGAGCGGTCACGGCAGACCAGTCCTGCTTAGTTATCAATGCATCCAGCTCGGCATCTGTAAAGTGCCCGCGGTTGGCGCCTTGGGGCGGCACGGATTGAGAATGGAAAGCCAGCCGATAGATTTCGGGCGTTTTGATACCGACCCAATTCAGGCTGTATAGCTGGAATTTACCCTGTTTGATGTCATCGAAAAACGTGCCCCAATCCAGCGAACGGATTTCCAGGTTGATGCCCGCAGGCTGCATCTGCGCCTGCATGATGGTGGCCAGCCGCACGCGTTGCGCATCGGTGGAGGTTTTGTAGGTAAGCTTGAGTGGCAGTGTAATACCGGCTTGCTCCAGCAGCTTTCGTGATAACGCCGGGTTGTAATCGTAAGGCTGTAGCGCCGCGTTGCCCGCCCAGTGCTCGGGCGGCAATATGGCACCCGCAGCTCGGCTATTATCGGCAAGCACCTTGCTAATAATGGCCTGGCGATCAATGGCATGCGCAATCGCCTGCCGGACTAGCGGGTTGCTGAGCTGTGCATCTTGCATATTCAAGCCCAGATAAGAAAAGTTGGCCCCTACCGATGTCATTACCTGGATATTGGCTTGCCCTTGCAGATACCGCACCAGCTCCGGCGGCAAGTCGCCCTGCAATAAATCTGACTCGCCACGCATCAACTTGAGTATGCGCACGGTCGGGTCTTTCACTTCTTGCAGCATAAAGCGCTGTTTATCTGTAATTCTTTCAAGCTTGAGCGCGCCATTCCAGCTCACAAACCTCAATGGCCCGCTACCTATGGGCTGGTGACTGAAATCATGCTTTTGAGCCAGCAAAGCTGCGGGCATGATGCCAACAATCAATCTCGCAGCGAAACCTTCATCCGGCTGGTGTAACTGGAATTCGACAGTCTTATCATCCACCGCGCGGATATCACGGATATTGGCAAACTCGGCAGTGTGCGGAGAATCCTTCAGCGCCAGCAACGATTGATATGTGGCAACCACGTCTGTTGCTTTTACTTGGCTGCCATCATGAAAAGTGTGCGGTTGCAGCAGCGTGAAACGATAGCGGGTAGGCGTCAGCACCTGCCAGCTGGCTAGCGCTGGTTTGGGTTTGGATTGCTCATCAAAATCGACCAGCGGCTGGTAGATCAGCCGGTTAATGCGCTCGGATGCCGCATCTGTGGCATAGCGTGGATCCAGGTTTAGCGGTGCCTGGGCAATGGCGAAGCGGATTTCACTGGCAGGTTTTGATTGCTGGCATGCGGCCAACACAAACAGCGCAGGTACAACCATCAATAAAAAGATCAGCCCACGGGCCACAAAAAACTTGCTCATCAGTCAAGTTTAGCATGCAGCAACAGTGATTCAGCGTTTGGAAATCGAGTCTGCCTTCGGCCTGCGCTTGCACAACGCAACATATCAATCATGTCCCGCAAAAAGTTTTATAGGTCTGGTCAAACCCAAATTCAGGCGCTTCCATGTATTTGGCTGGATGCTCCAAATCATCATAGGGGCTTGCAAGCACGGCTAAAAGCACTTGAAGCGGTTCCATGTCTCCGCCATTGGCTGCGCTCAGCGCCTCTTCCACCAGATGATTGCGTGGAATCACTTTAGGGTTTGCGCTATTCATCAAGTGAAGGCTCTCAGCCAGACTTTCGGGCTGCCTGCCTAATCTTGCCTGCCAGAGGGACAGCCAGTTTTTAAAGCCAGCATCCTGATACAGCGCCGTTTGCTGTATAGCGTCTGTACCTAATGTCCTGAACGTATTGGTATAGTCCGCATTGTTCTTCTGCATATACATCAGCAGGTCTTCTGCCAGCTTGGTGTCTTCTGCCAGCTTGGTGTCTTCTGCCTCCTGGTTAAATATGCCCAATTTATTACGCATACCAGCCATCCAACTTTCAAAGAACTGCCTTGGAAACTGGTTCAGGCATTCGGTAACGAGCGCAATCGCCTGCTGTTCTGACTCGTGAATCAGCGGCAGCAATGCCTCGGCTAACCTAACCAGATTCCAGTGCGCGATATTGGGTTGGTTGCCAAACGCATAACGGCCCTGGCTGTCGATTGAGCTAAATACCGATTCTGGGTGATAAGTATTTATAAAGGCACAGGGACCGTAGTCTATGGTCTCACCGCAAATACTCATGTTGTCCGTATTCATCACCCCGTGAATAAAGCCCACATGCATCCACCTGGCAATGAGGGACGCCTGCAATTCGATGACCTTTTGTAGCAATGCAAGATACTTGTTGTCGCTTGCTGCAATGTCTGGAAAATGCCTGTCGATGGTGTAATCAGCCAAGGCTTGCAGAGATGCCTGGCTTTGCGTGGCTGCGAATTGAAATGTCCCGACACGGATATGGCTGGCGGCAATACGCGTGAGCACAGCACCTGGGTACCCCCGCTCACGGTATACCATCTCGCCGGTAGTGGTCACCGCCAGGCTTCTGGTGGTGGGGATACCAAGCGCATGCATGGCCTCGCTGATGATATATTCCCGCAACATCGGCCCCAGCGCAGCGCGGCCGTCCCCCGAGCGAGAATAAGGGGTCCTGCCCGAGCCCTTCAGCTGCACATCAAAACGGTGCTTATCCGGCGCAATATGCTCGCCCAGCAAGATGGCACGGCCATCCCCTAGCATATTAAAACCGCCAAACTGATGACCGGCATACGCCTGTGCGATAGGCTCAGAGCCATTCACAACGATATTGCCTGCCAGCAATTGGCTGCCTTGTTGCTTGATAGCCTCAGCACTCAAACCCAGCTCGGCAGCTAACCCATCATTAAAAAGCAATATCTCAGGACTTGCCACAGCCACAGGGGTTTGTTTTTTATAGAATACAGTTGGCAAACGCAAATAGCTGTTATCGAAGTCAAAGCCAAAAAAATCGGCGTCAGGTGCTTGGTAAGTGTCCATCAAGCAAGTTTAGCATGTGGCTGGAACCACTTAACGCTGAAAAGTAGATTCAGCGCTGCAAGGTAGATTTCAGTGCTTACAAGTGGATCAGCACCACCACCGAACCCTTGCCAAAGCCATAGCTGGTCGTGAGCAGGCTGGAGTTGGCAAATGCGCCGATCACCATAGCCCAGGCCTCCCCTCAAAATGGGAAGAAGTACAAACGAGTATGGCGAAACCATTATTTATCCGTCCGGCTGCAATGGCACGAATACTTGACTGAAACGGTGGTTTTGGCATTTACTGGGATGTGGTTGCCACTTAGACTGGCACATACCCAAAGAGCTTGCCCAATGAGGGAGTCACCGTGACAAACGCGCAACCTGCATCAGAGTTCCAGCCAGGCAACATAAAGTCAGCCAGACAATCTCAAGCTATAGGGGTGATAGGCACCACCATCTCCACCGCCGATGTCGCCCCGCGTGACAGGCGCGAATGGATGCACCATGTGTTGCGCAGCGAATACACCAGAGCTGAAGTCACGCCCCCTGCCGATGGCAACCTGTTCAACGAGATGACCTTTTACCCGTGGGATGCGCTGCGCCTCGACGTGATCCGTTCCAACGCCATCACCATCAACCGCTATGCGCACGAACCCCACCATATCAGCCAGGATACCTACCTGGCCGTGGTGTTACTCTCCGGCAACTACCTGCTGGAACAAAACGGTCGCGAGGTGTTTCTACAGCCCGGCGACATGACTATTTACGATACCACCCAGCCCCACCGCATCCACTGCTCGCGCGAATTCAACAAGCTACTGGTGAGCATACCCCGCAGCATGTTGCGCAGCCGCTTAGCCGGTGTGGAGCACTGCACCGCCGTGCGCATCCCCGGTGATCAAGGCATAGGT
>Ga0208754_100255_pt1 | contig 15474 bp, 18 predicted proteins | sample LakWasMet55_HOW8_2_FD_183889 | JGI IMG/M metagenome (GOLD analysis project Ga0208754, IMG submission 183889) | Freshwater sediment methanotrophic microbial communities from Lake Washington under simulated oxygen tension - Sediment Metagenome... | ecosystem: Environmental > Aquatic > Freshwater >... | reverse complement strand
TGTTTGGCAAGCTCAAACACTACCGCAGGATTGCCACCAGATATGAGAAAAAGGCCATTAATTACAGGGGGATGTTGTCATTTGCCTCTGTACTCTTATGGCTACGATGAAATGTCAACAGAACCTAAACCCAATATGCATGACCGGAATTAACAAGATTAGATGTTAAACTCTATCCCGGCCAAACTAAAAAAACAGTCCTGATAGCAATCTACAATATGCCTGAATTACCCGAAGTAGAGACAACCCGCCGTGGTATTGCCCCGTATATTGAAGGGCAAACCGTCAGACAAGTGGTTATCCGCCAGCCACAATTGCGATGGCCGGTAACGGAAGGATTAGCACAAATTCTATGCGGATTAAGTATTCAGTCGGTATCCAGGAGGGCAAAATACCTGTTGTTTGCTACTGATGCAGGCACATTGATCGTACATTTGGGGATGTCCGGCAGTTTGCGGATTGTAACGACAGGGCAGGGTGCGGGTAAGCACGATCACATTGATGTTATTTTTTCTGATAATACGCTACTGCGTTTTAATGATCCACGCCGTTTTGGCGCGGTGTTGTGGACCGCTGCACCTGTTTCAGAGCATCAGTTGCTTAGTAGTCTTGGACCTGAGCCGCTATTGTCCGATTTTAGCGGCGAATTGCTTTATTCGTTATCCAGAAGCCGCAAAGTGCCGGTGAAGTCATTTATTATGGATAGCCATATCGTCGTCGGCGTCGGTAATATTTATGCTAATGAGGCGTTGTTTATGGCGAGTATCTTGCCAACCCGTGCCGCAGGAAGAATTTCTTTGGTGCGTTATCGAAAATTGGCTGAGTGCATACGCGAAGTTTTGCAAAACGCGATTAGGCAAGGCGGGACAACTTTGCGCGATTATGTGAATGAATCGGGAAACCCCGGCTATTTTAAGCAACAGCTCAGGGTTTACGGACGTGCCGGCTTGCCTTGTGTCGATTGCCAACAACCCTTGCAAGAAGTGCGGCTGGCTAATCGATCAACGGTGTTTTGCGGGGTTTGTCAGCATTGAATACCAGCAGGGTCAGGGTTTGAAATCATTTACCGTAGCTGGCAGGTATGTCGCGGAATGTTGCCCCGGTATAAAGCTGTCTTGGGCGGCCTATTTTTTGCTCTGGATCGGCGATCATTTCATCCCAGTGCGCTATCCAGCCTACCGTCCGCCCCATCGCGAACATGGCGGTAAACATATTGGTCGGGATGCCTAACGCATGCAGTACGATGCCTGAATAAAAATCGACATTCGGGTAAAGTTTCTTCGAAATAAAGTATTCGTCTTCCAGGGCTATGCGTTCCAGCTCAAGGGCGAGTTTGAACATCTTGTCGTCATGCAGGCCAAGTTCATTAAGTACTTCGTGGCAGGTGGTGCGCATCAGTGTGGCGCGAGGGTCGAAGTTTTTATAGACCCTATGACCAAAGCCCATGAGCCTGAACGGGTCATTTTTATCTTTGGCTTTTTTGATAAATTCAGGGATGCGCGAAACATCGCCAATTTTTTCCAGCATATTCAATACGGCTTCATTAGCCCCGCCGTGTGCGGCTCCCCAAAGGCAGGCAATACCCGCAGTAATGCAGGCGAACGGATTGGCACCGCTGGAACCCGCCAGACGAACGGTTGAAGTCGAGGCATTTTGTTCGTGGTCGGCATGCAGAATTAAGATTCTGTCCAGTGCGCGTACCAGAACAGGGTTAGGTACGAAATCATCGCAGGGCGTGGCCAGCATCATGCGTAAAAAGTTTTCGACATAACTGAGCTTGTTTTGCGGGTACATAAACGGCATACCGATACTGTACTTGTGGCACATGGCTACGATAGTCGGTACTTTGGCAATCAGCCGGTAGGCGCACATTTCACGGTCTGCCTTGGACCTGATGTCCAGCGCATCATGATAAAAAGCAGACAGTGCGCCGACTACACCCACCATAATAGCCATCGGATGAGCGTCGCGGCGGAAGCCTTTGAAGAAATTGTTGAGTTGGTCATGCACCATGGTGTGCATGGTGATGTTATAGGCAAAGTCTGTTCTTTGCGCGTTGTCAGGTAATTCACCATTCAGAAGCAGGTAGCAGACTTCCAGAAAAGTACAGCGTTCCGCTAGCTGTTCGATAGGATAACCGCGATACAGCAATATACCCTTGTCACCGTCTATATACGTGATCGTTGATCGACAACTGGCGGTAGAGGTAAATCCAGGGTCATAGGTGAACATGCCGGTATGTTTATACAGGGTCTGGACGTCGAGTACGTCAGGTCCAGTAGTTCCAGATAAAACAGGTAACTCACATAGTGACTGAGCGTTCTCAATTAAAGTAAGACTGCGTGGATTGGTCATGGCTTTTCTCTCTGTTTTAACAAGGTGATGACGTTACCGTAAGGCTTGATTTTTTTAAGCGGCAATGACGTTGTCAATGGCCTGCTTTGCTAATTCGGTTACTTTACTCCAGTTTTTGGTTTTTACTGCATCTGCGGGCACCAGCCAGGAACCGCCAACACAGGCCACGTTGCTTAATGCCAGATAGGCATTGTAGTTTTCAGGTGAGATGCCGCCAGTCGGGCAAAAAGTAACCTGAGGAATCGGCCCGGCGATGGATTTTAACATCGGTATGCCGCCTGCTGCTTCGGCCGGGAAAAACTTGAAGTGATCCAGGCCGTATTCCATACCGGTCATCAGTTCTGACAGGGTTGATATACCGGGAATCAAAGCGATATTTCCGGCAATTGCGGCTTGTAACAACGCGGGTGTCAAGCCGGGGCTAATCGCAAAAACCGCACCGGCATCCTCGGCGGCTTTTAGTTGTTCAGGCGTAGTGATTGTACCGGCACCGACAATCGCATCTTCGACCTGCTGGCTGATTAGCTTGATAGCCTCAAGTGCTATCGGGGTGCGCAAAGTTATTTCTAACACTTTAATGCCACCGGCAACCAGGGCTTTAGCCAGAGGAACAGCATCGTCCAGATTTTGGATAACCATAACCGGCATAACTGGGCCTGCCGTTAAGACTTTGTTGGGTTGGATTTTCCAGTGATTTTGGCTCATTTTTTTCTCAGGATAGGGTGTGGATTCGGTTACCGGGTTACTGCAATGCGGTAACCCGATCTACGTTGTTGTCAGTTAGTTTTAATCGACCACAAACAGGTTGCTTGCACCGGTTTCTGCGGTAGTGGCACCGAGACGGAAACCGCCAAACATCTCGCGCCCCATACCGAAATGATGGTATTTGGCGGAATTCAGTTCCGGGATGCGACCGTTAAATTCAGTTTCGTCAACAAGGACGTTGACCTCGCCGGTCTTGATATTCAGATAGATCATATCGCCATTACGAACCTTGGTCAGCGGGCCGCCATCAGCGCATTCGGGATACATGTGGATAGATGACGGTACCTTACCGGATGCGCCGGACATTCGGCCATCGGTCAGTAACGCGACTTTATAACCTTTATCTTGCAGTAAACCCAGTGCCGGTGTCAGTTTGTGCAGTTCCGGCATACCATTGGATTTTGGTCCCTGGAAGCGGATAACGGCGACAAAATCTTTTTCCAGTTCACCACGTTTGAAGGCGGCCATCATGTCATCCTGGTCATCAAATACGACAGCAGCCGCAGTAACAACTTGATGATCTTCGGAAACGGCTGAAACTTTTGAGATGCCGCGGCCAAGATTGCCTCTCATCAGATGCAAGCCGCCGCCTGCTGCAAAGGGTTTTTCCACGGTACTTAGTACTTCTGGATCTAAAGACGCCTCAGGGGAAGGTTCCCAAGTCAGTTTGCCGTCTATGATTTTGGGTTCCTGACTGTAATTGCTCATGCCGGGTTTATCGGCAATGGTCAGAATATCTTCATGCATGAGACCATGCTTTAACAGTTCGGCAATTAAAACACCCATGCCACCTGCAGCATTGAAATGGTTAACATCAGCCGGACCGTTGGGGTATATTTTTGCTATCAACGGTATCACTTTGGACAGGTTATCAAAATCATTCCAGTTGATAATCACCCCGGCGGTGCGCGCAATAGCGACCAAGTGCATGGTATGGTTAGTAGAACCGCCGGTTGCCAGCAAACCGATCAGTGCATTTAGAATGGCTTTTTCGTCAATCGCATGACCGATTGGACGGAAATCATTGCCTAGTGCAGTAAATTTGAGTACTTGCCGTGCGGCGGCTTTAGTCAATTCGTCACGCAAAGGCGTATAAGGATTGACAAAAGAACTGCCCGGTAAATGCAGTCCCATCATTTCGACCATCATCTGGTTACTGTTGGCGGTACCATAAAAGGTACAAGTGCCTGGGCTGTGGTAAGCCTTGGACTCGGATTCAAGCAATTCCTTGCGGCCAATTTTGCCTTCAGCATATTTCTGGCGGGTGCGCGCTTTTTCCTTGTTGGTTATGCCGCTGGTCATGGGGCCTGCGGGTACAAATACGGCGGGCAGGTGACCGAAGCTTAATGCGCCGATCAGCAGGCCGGGTACGATTTTGTCACAAACACCCAGATACAATGCGCCGTCAAACATATTGTGGCTCAAACCTATCGCGGTGGACATCGCAATCACATCACGGCTGAACAACGATAACTCCATGCCCGGCTGGCCTTGTGTTACACCGTCGCACATTGCCGGTACGCCACCTGCGAACTGGGCAACGCCGCCAGCTTCTTTAATGGCTTGTTTAATCAAGTCCGGCGCGTCTTTATAAGGTTCGTGCGCAGATAACATTTCATTGTAAGAGGAGATAATGCCGATATTAGCTTTTTTGTCGCCTGCCAAATCCAGTTTATCGGCGGCTCCGCAAGCGGCAAAGCCGTGCGCCAAATTACCGCAACCTAAGCCTGCACGGTGCGGGCCTTGTTTTATCGCGGCATCAATTCGTTCCAGATAAGCTTCGCGGGTTCTGCGGCTGCGTTCAATAACTTCTTTGGTTACTTTTTCTACTATGGGATGCATATTTTTATTCCTGTCCAAGGTTGTAGGGTTACTCTTCCCAGGCTCTGCCGTCGCGGGCGATCAAGGCAACAGAAGCGACTGGCCCCCAGGTTCCGGCGGAATAGGGTTTGGGCGTATCGTTATAATGCTTCCAGGCATTCTGGATGGAATCAATCCAGGTCCAGGCCTGTTCAATTTCGCCGCGACTTAGAAACAGCGTTGGATTGCCGCGCATCGCTTCCAGCACCAGTTTTTCGTAACCGCCGAAAATACGGCTCTTTTTAAAGGCCTCAGAAAAACTTAAATCCAGCTTGGTTTTTTGCAGTTTGATGTGTTCATCAATACCGGGAATTTTGTTCAACATTTCGATTTCCACACCTTCATTTGGTTGCAGATGGATGATGAGCTTGTTGGGTGGCAAATCACGGAAGCTGTCTTTAAAAATATTGTGTGGCAACTGCTTAAAATAGACAACAATTTCAGTTCGTTTACCGGTCAGGCGTTTGCCCGTCCGCAAGTAAAAAGGGACGCCAGCCCAGCGCCAGTTATCGATATCGACACGCAAGGCGACGAAGCTCTCGGTTGTGCTTTCGGTATTGGCACCTTCTTCCTCAAGATAGCCGGGTACCGACTTGCCTTTGATATATCCCGCCGAATACTGTCCGCGGACGGTTTTTTCTTCGACATTGTTGAGCGTAATCGGGCGCAGTGCTTTCAGTACCTTTATTTTTTCATTATGTATGCTTTCGGCTTCCAGGTTAACCGGCGGCTCCATCGCAATGAAAGTGAGGATTTGTAATAAATGGTTTTGCAGCATGTCGCGCAATTGCCCGGTTTTATCAAAATAATCCCAGCGTCCCTCTATACCGACTTCTTCAGCTACCGTAATCTGGATATGATCGATAGTGTTGTGATTCCAATTGGTAGTAAAAATGGAATTGGCAAAACGTAGCGCCAATAAATTAAGAACGGTTTCTTTACCCAGGTAATGGTCGATACGGAAAACCTGTTTTTCGCTGAAAACCTTAGCGACTTCATCATTGATTTCTTTTGATGATTTGAGGTCGTGACCGATCGGTTTTTCCATTACCATTCGCGAGTCTTCAGTCAAAACACCCGATTTGGCGAGTCCCTGACAAATGTTTTTGAATAGAAAGGGTGAGACTGCGAAATAATTCACAGTGACTCTGGATTCAGTATCAAGCACGTTTTTTAATGCATGGTATTGATCCACCTGGGTCAGATCCAGTTTCAGGTAGGAAAATCTGGCTGCGAAACGCTTCCATACGCTGTCATCCACTTTTTCATTCAAAAACTCTTGCAGGCTTTTGTGGATGATGGCAACAAATTCCGAGTTTTCTTCTGCATGTCTATCGACGCCAATAATTTTGGTGTCAGGTTCGATTAAATTGGCATTTTCAAGCCGGTATAAAGAAATGAACAGCTTGCGGCGTGATAAATCGCCCAATGCTCCAAAGATAACCAAATCACAGGGTTTAAATGTTTTTTTGTCTTTCATTACAGTTAACGGAGTAAAAATTTATAGGCGTATGAGGGTGGTCAGCAATTAATATGCCGTGATATTGAGCTTTTATTATCGCAGAATTTATCTTGGGTTGCTGGGCTGATTACAAGGACCTGAGCGGTTTAGTCCGGGCAGTTAATTGAGTTTTATGGGTGCTTACGCACTAATATGGCGCATAAATGCTTGTCTGCTGCTCATAATCAGGCGGAAATCAACAGGTTGACGTGTTATGCAATATTTAATATCGAATCGAAAATAGTATTGACGAACAGATTTGATCTCCATTATAGTATTGACTCGAAACTAAATATGAAGGAGATAAGTTATGAGTACTACTGTTTTTTATCATGCCGGTTGCCCTGTCTGTTTGGCTGCAGAGCAACTGGTTGTCGATGCTATCGACCCGGAAAAATACCAGGTTGAAGTTGTCCATTTGGGCGAACATGCTGAGCGCATAAATGAAGCTGAATCTCTGGGAGTTAAATCGGTTCCCGCGTTGGTTTTGGACGAACGGGTTTTTCATATCAATTTTGGTGCATCTATTGATGACTTGAAACACTAGCAGGTATAGAAATGAACGAACAAGAGCAAACAAAAGATAATTTCTGGTTATACGTCGGTCTTACTGTGTTTATTATTGTGTCTGCTATAGGCATCATAAAACAAAGTGAAAACGAAAAATTTGCGCCGATTAAGCAACAGGTGGAAGCAGAAAATGCAGCTATGAACATCAGAGTGTTGAACTGAAATTGACACAGATAGCCCGCATAAAAATAACCAGGAGAACACACTATGAAACTTAACTTGAAATACCTGTTAGCCGCGCTGATATTTTTTTCAGGCTCTGCGACGGCAACAGAATACATCTACAGAGACCTTATGGCGAATACGTTGCCTTCGCCTAGTTGCGCAGCAGAATCGGAAGCCATCGCTGCCGCTACCAAACCTTATAACCTTGCCAAATACAGCAAAAAGTTTTGTCAATCACAAGGTTATGGCTGGCATATTGAGAAAATTAATGACAACGGTAAAGCGGTTTGTCAGGACTGTTCAGGAGCTGGTAACGGCAAAAAGCAATGTCATCTGGAAGATGTTGTTGTTACCTGTAAACGTATTAAACCCGGTTCGGTAGGTATGTTGCCGGGTAAAAGCTAATTGTAATCCGCAATGGGCGAGCGACCCGGCAGGGGGCTCTTGCCCGCATGCCGATAAAAAGAAAAAAATCATTTCCGCCTATTCCTCTCCCTCCACTTTAGCCGAATAGTTGTAATTAGTTTCGGCTTTTTTTTGTCTGTTGTTTTCAGTTGCCCTCATTGTTCAGGCATGGCTATGTTTAATTTCCGATCCAGCCTATATAATAAAGTTTGATTAAAGATTTGTAGTAACCTGATATAAGGTGAACAACCTGTCGATCACAACAAGAAGTAAGTTACCATTATGAAAAATAACGCAATTGATACAGCGCCTTTCACCGACATATTTTCTTCAACTTTTTTGCTGGGCAATGTCGGGGCTCCTTTCGTTATTGGTATGGCGGTCGGTTATTTCGCTAAAAAAATGGTGCGTACAGCACTGTTCCTGATTGGTGCAGCAGTCACCCTGCTCTTTGTTAGCGAGTATTACGGTATTGCCGAAATCAGCGATGCGCAGTTGCAAAATGCCGCCACTGCTGCAACAGATGTTGCAAAGTCTTCCGGTGATTTCCTGATAAAGCGATTGTCCAGTATAACCAGCAAAGGTGTAAGTGGAACGGCAGGTTTCTTTGCCGGATTTAAGCTCGGGTAAGTTAAAAATATCAATAAGTTATCCTGTCAACGTACAAGTCCTTAACCGAAAGGATACGGTTGAAGTATTTACCAGAGAATCCTGAAGAATATTATGAAACCTGTCATCGCGGATGATACCGCTATTCAGTATGCCGCTAACTTACTGCGGGAAGGCCGTCTGGTTGCTTTTCCGACCGAGACGGTTTATGGTCTGGGGGCTGATGCCGGTAACCCGGCTGCCGTACAGCGCATCTTTAAAGCTAAAGGCCGCCCTGCCAATCATCCGCTTATTGTGCATATTCCCGATACTGCCAGTTTGAACGATTGGGCACTGGAAGTGCCTGATACTGCAAAACAGCTAGCCGCCCGTTTCTGGCCCGGTCCGCTCGCACTTATCTTAAACAAAAAACCGAATGTACCGTTAGAAGTGACCGGAGGTCAGCAGACTGTCGGCTTGCGGGTACCTGATCATCCGGTAGCTTTGCATTTGTTGCAGGCATTTGGCGGCGGCATTGCCGCACCGTCAGCTAACAGGTTTTGTCGGATTAGCCCCACTCTGGCCAGTCATGTGGCAGAAGAGCTCGGGGATGCCGTCGATCTTATTCTGGATGGAGGTGCTTGTCAGGTGGGTGTGGAGTCAACCATTGTCGATTTGAGCGGAGATAGTCCCAGATTATTAAGACCGGGGCAAATTACCCGATATGATATTGAATCGATTTTACAGACTGAATTGCTGGTATCTTCCCAGGAAACCCCGTCGCAAATTCGCGCACCGGGCATGATGGAAGTCCATTATGCACCAGCCACAATGGCTATGCTTTGTCCCGTTGACGCCTTGCAGGACAAAATCCAGGAACTGACGGCATCCGGGCAACGGATAGGGATACTGGCTTATCGGCAGGAATTACAGGAAAACTCGCAGACGATTATTATAGAAATGCCCAGTTATGCGCGTGATTATGCACAGGTCCTGTATGCGTTCTTACGAAAACTGGATAGCCTGCAACTGGATATAATCCTGGTAGAAGCCCCGCCGGAAACCGAAGCATGGCGGGCGGTCAACGACAGATTGAGGAAAGCGACAACAGCTTTTAAAGTCAATGCGTACAACTGAAACAACAATAGTGGATCGCAATTAACTGCCGGATTAAGCGATACCCACCGGCCCAAAATCTGAAAATTCCGATGAATTTTGGAATCTCCTTGCTTAACAGCAACTCAAGTCATTGTATTAAGTCATACTTCAAGCTTTAAACAAAAAGCGAAGCTGCACAGATCATAAAAACGCTATTTATACGAATTACCAACTAAAGGCGAATTAAACATGTCAAAAAAGCACATAAAAAAAATCACCGATAAGGAAGATTACAAAAATACTCTCAACCAATTACAAGTTGAGCTGGTTAAGTTGCAACGCCATGTTATTAATAATAACGACAAGATTCTGATTATCTTTGAGGGGCGCGATGCCGGTGGAAAAGACGGCACAATAAAACGCATTACGCAACATCTCAGCCCCCGTGAAACACGTACGGTAGCGCTCGGCAAACCTTCTGACCGGGACAGCAGTAGCTGGTATTTTCAACGTTATGTGGAACATCTTCCCGCAGCCCAGGAAATTGTGCTGTTCAACCGCAGCTGGTATAACCGCGCAGGCGTCGAACGGGTGATGAGTTTCTGTACCGATGAACAATACCATGAGTTTTTTGAAACCGTACCGGGTTTTGAACACATGCTGGTACGATCCGGCATCAAATTGTTGAAATATTATCTGGATATAAGCAAGGACGAACAAAAGAAGCGCTTGAAAGACCGCGAGCAGAACCCGCTCAAGCAATGGAAAATCAGCCCGATCGACAAAGCGGCGCATAAGTATTGGGACGAATACAGCTTGGCGCGTAACATCATGCTTGCCAGAACCCATCATCTGAATGCACCGTGGACTATTGTCAGAGCTGACGATAAACAATCCGCGCGTATCAACATCATTAAGGATATTTTGTTTCGTCTTGATTACAAAGACAAGGACGAAGCACTAGTGCTTACTGACGCTGATATTGTTTTTGATTATGAGGAAGGGTATCTGCATAACGGCATGATCGCGCCTTAATTTGTATTGCCTGATTAATTGCTTATGTTGACTGTTTGAGGAAAACTTTATCATGGCCTGTTGTTTCAATAATTGTTTGTACGATACCGAACAGACAAGCTGGCGGGAACTGTATATGTTATAAACAAGTCTCAAACATCGAGCATGTTTGCTTTGAATCTGCCAACGCTCCAAGGAGAAATTTATGAAACTTTTACACTATCCGTTGATACTTTTATGTTTGTTATTTAGCAGCTATGCCGTTGCAGTCGAAAATTCAATTCAGCCTCAGACGCAAGGCGATGTCAGCTTTGTAAGCGGCGGCATCGGTAAAAGCGAAAGCGATGCCCTGAAAGCTATAAAACGCGATTACAACTTGAACCTGTTGTTTGCTGCCAAAGGCACGGGCGACTTTCTGGCTGATGTCAATGTCCGAATTCTTGATGCACAGGATCAGGCAATCGTTGAGGCTCTGGCTAATGGTCCTTATCTTTTTGCCAAACTCAAGCCGGGTAACTACACCGTAACAGCGGAGAAAGACGGTAAACTATTCAGCCAAAAAGTCAGGATAGCCAGTGGACACACTAGTTCATTGTCATTTTACTGGCCTCAAGGGCAGTAATTCAATTTTTCAGGGGCTGCCTAAAGCTCGCCTCGCAAGTTTTTGGGGGGTGGCGAAAGCCTCCCTCTGTTTGGCGAATAGTTTGTCATGGGGTGGCTCCCCTCAGTCCCCTTCCGCCAAGGCGATTCCTCAAGGCCAATTTTCCCGCCTCTATGCCTTCAAATTGAAATAATCCTCAGGGAAAAGCCATGTCATCTACAAACGCAAAGAGTTACGCTGCTGTTCCTTTTGTTATCTTCGGCATTATTTTGATGACCGCATTTTTCTTGAAGTACTTTCAACCGATGCTGCCCGAAGTATTGCGAAACTGGGCTGAACACTTGTCAATTGCATTAATCGTTGCCGTGGTTATAGGCTTAACGTATGAGTATACATCGCATCTGTTTCGCGAAGAGATTCTGAAAAACCTCTTGCATGAGAGTCAGGAACAGGTTTACCAGGCACTGAAAGCCTATAGCGTGCTTACGCCGGTTGAAGTTTTCCGATTATTAAAAGAGATAGCCAGCCAGATCAACCAGATACCGACATTGCTTTATCCGGCGCGACCCGAAAGCGGTGAGTGTACGTTTACCGAAAGTATGGATTTTTTCGATACACTGGTCAAAATGCGGCCTAAAGAAATTATCAAAATACTCGGTAGCTGGATAGAGCCAAAAAGTCACAAGAACCTTAAATATCTTGCCAGTGATTTTATCGGAACCTATCAACTCACTGAAATTGCGGATGAACTTCGCCGACAGGCAGAACCGATATTGCATGTCGGTGCACTGACAGAAGAGGACAGGGGTTGGGTACTAAATTATATTTGGGCGTATTCACGCTGTGAAAAGCCGATGTACAAAACGCTCGGCGATGTGATGCGCACCACTTCAGACCATGAAATTGAAAAATGGATTCTTTTCCTGCCGGTACAAATGCCGTCGATTGAACTTGCTGCTATGATTAACGACTATCTTGAGCGCGATGCGCCGATTGCTGATGATAATTTATTATTGGTAATTCAGGCTGTTGCCTCGTTGCATCGGGCACTGGTGGTTGACGGCGTTGCCTTGTTAAAGAAATTTCCCAGTCGCTTTGGGCCTCATCACCAGGAAGATGTGCAACGGATATGGCGAAATTACGCATTAGTACCTGAAGAATTGAATGGTATTTTTTTGCAGGTTTGATTTCTTAATGCCAGAGAAAAACGTGAGGGACGGTAGAGGTGAATCGTATTTGCGGAAAGCACCGCAAAAAGACTGTCTGCCAAGCTATATTAACTGACCTAACTCATCTTCTTTAGGATATACCTGAACAAATGCAATAACCGCCCCATTCATTTTCTTGACGATAATGTCGAATTGATTGAACTCGATTTTCTGTCCTTCAGTCGGAACATCCTGGAGTTTTGCCATAATCAGACCGCCTATGGATGCCGCATCTTCCAGGTCTAGCTCTTCATTTTCGATGTCGATGCCTAAAATCTGTTCCAGCGTAAAAATCGCCAGACTGCCCTTGCCGATCAGTGTTCCGTCGTCAAGCCTGATCCAGTCATTGTCGTTTTTACGAAATTCATCGCGTATTTCACCGACCATTGCACCCAGTAAATTATCCAGGGTAATAAATCCTTGCGGCTTGTGACCTTTTTGACCAATGACGGTAAAGTGCGATGCACCGGTGCGGAAATGGCGCAATAAATCCAGCGCCGGGGTTTGCGGAGAGATGTATCTGATCGGGCGCAAGTATTTATGCAAGTCTTCGATGGCCTTACCCTCCTGTTGAGCGAAAAACAAATCTTTTAAATGAATCACGCCCAGCACATCTTTACCATTGGTGTCGAAATACGGATAACGGCTGAACCGTGTGCTATAGACTGTTTTCAGGTTTTCCTGCAAAGACTTTGATCGGTGCAAAGCAGCGATTTCATGGATTGGACGCATCAGGTCGGAAACTTCCAGTTCACTGAAATCCAGGGTTTGTGCCAGGATATTTCTTTCGTAGGCAGTAAATTGTTCGCCGGAGCGGCGGCTGCGCAAAATAAGTTTCAGTTCATCGGCTGAATAATGGCTATCGTGGTCGTGGATTATGTTTAAGCCCAAAATTCGTAACGTCAGGTTGGCGCTGGTGGCGAGTATCCAGATAGCGGGGAACATCAACCAGTAAAAACTGTACAGCGGTACGGCGCTCCATAAAGCGATAGCTTCAGGATTACGGATCGCCATAGATTTTGGAGCCAGTTCGCCGACGACGATATGCAGGAACGAGATGGTAGAAAAGGCGAAGGCAAAGGAAATGCCGTGAATCAATTCGGGTGATATGACGATTTCGAACTTGGCGAACAGGGGTTCCAGCAAGCTGGCAAAGGCAGGTTCACCGATCCAGCCCAAACCTAATGACGCCAGGGTAATGCCGAGTTGGCAAGCGGATAAATAAGTGTCGAGATTGCCATGTACTTTTGCCAGGATGCGTCCGCGCAAACCACGGGTTTTAGCAATTGCGCGGATACGCGTCGGTCGCAGTTTGACCAGGCCAAACTCTGAGGCCACAAAAAAGCCATTGAGCGCTACGAGTAACAAGGCAATAGCGATCAAAAGAACATTATTCATGAAAAGCATTGTTCACCACGAAGCGCACGAAAGCAGGTTAATACCCTCTCTTGACGGAGAGGGCTAGAGGAAGAGGTTTTAAAAACAGTTGTAGATGGCAGATACTATAAATCAAAAAAGTGGTATTTTGTTTTCTTCATAATTATCTGCTTTAAATTGAATACCTTCACGGTGCATAGCTTGCTATTTATTCGTTTATTCCGCCCTGGGTCAAATGCGCAGGCTCCAGTAATTTCTCCAGTTCAGTAAGGCTCAAGTCGGTCATTTCGGCGGCAACTTCAATGATAGGCCGTCCCTGTTTATAAGCCGCTTTAGCAACTTCAGCGGCTTTTGCATAGCCGATAATCGGATTTAATGCAGTCACCAGAATCGGGTTTTTTGCCAGCGCTTCTTGCAGATTATCCTGTCTGACGGTAAAACCTGCAATGGCTTTATCGGCAAGCAGGGTGCTGACGTTGCCTAGCAGTTCTATGCTTTGCAGCATGTTATAAGCGATTACCGGCAGCATGACATTCAGTTGGAATGAGCCTGATTGCCCGGCAATTGTGATGGTTGCATCATTACCGATAACTTGCGCAGCAACCATCGCAGTGGCTTCCGGGATAACCGGATTGACCTTGCCGGGCATGATGCTGCTGCCGGGTTGCAGGGCAGTGAGTTCGATTTCACCCAGGCCTGCGAGCGGGCCGCTGTTCATCCAGCGCAAGTCATTGGCAATTTTCATCAAGCTGACGGCGATGACTTTTAATTGTCCCGATAACTCGACCGCTGCATCCTGGCAGCTCAGGCTCTCAAAAAACGAATCATTCGGCTTAAAGGGCAGGCCGGTTTCGGCGCTTAAAGCGGCAGCGAATTTTTCTGCAAATTCAGGGTGGGCATTAATGCCGGTACCGACCGCTGTACCGCCCTGGGCTAATTTATAGATTCTGGGCAGGCTGGCATTAATGCGGTCTATGCCGTTGCGAATCTGTAAAGCCCAGCCGCCCAACTCCTGGCTTAGCCGAATCGGCATGGCATCCATCAAATGCGTACGGCCGGTTTTGGTGATGTGGTCGAGAGAAGCCGCTTTTTTTTCTATCGTTTCGGCAAGATGGGTCAAGCCCGGCAGCAAGGTTTTCCGGCACTCAATGGCGGCGCTGACATGAATCGCGGTGGGAATCACATCATTACTGCTTTGCCCCATGTTCACATCATCATTAGCGCTGACAGCTTTGCCCAAAATGGCGGTAGCAAGATTCGCCAACACTTCATTGACGTTCATGTTGGTGCTGGTGCCGGAGCCGGTTTGAAAGACATCAATCGGGAATTGCTCAGCGTGTTGTCCGGCGATAATTTGTTCGGCAGCGGTGATAATCGCCTGGCCTTTGTCGGCATCCAGTTCACCCAAACCGATATTGACCAATGCCGCCGCTTTTTTAATCAGCGCGACGGTTTTGATGAAACTGGCCGGCATTGCCAAACTGCTAATCGGAAAATTATCAATCGCGCGTTGGGTTTGCGCGGCATACAAAGCAGAGCAGGGTACCTGCAATTCGCCCATGCTGTCTTTTTCAATTCGGTATTGTTCAGTCATCAGTTAAAGCCTTTATAAATGCTTGTGCATCAGTGTTGTCAAATGGCCAAGCCAGTTCATTTGTTGTTTCAGGGTGGTATAAAACCGGGATGCGTATGGCGTATCGTTCCTGCCATTGTATCTGTTCGGCTATATCAACGGTTTCTATGTCCAGCCCAATGTTATTTGTCAGGCAATCACTCATGATCGCCTCCGCTTCTTCGCACAGATGGCATCCGGCGGTTCCAAAAAGCAGTAACTTCATCCTAGGTTCTGTTGACATTTCATCGTAGCCATAAGAGTACAGAGGCAAATGACAACATCCCCCTGTAATTAATGGCCTTTTTCTCATATCTGGTGGCAATCCTGCGGTAGTGTTTGAGCTTGCCAAACA
>Ga0208754_100254_pt1 | contig 15515 bp, 17 predicted proteins | sample LakWasMet55_HOW8_2_FD_183889 | JGI IMG/M metagenome (GOLD analysis project Ga0208754, IMG submission 183889) | Freshwater sediment methanotrophic microbial communities from Lake Washington under simulated oxygen tension - Sediment Metagenome... | ecosystem: Environmental > Aquatic > Freshwater >... | reverse complement strand
CCAAGTCACTGCGAGAATTAATTTTATTGAACTTGCTTTGGGTTCTTTTGTGGGGAATCCAAATGAGACTGACAGACAGAATGCCTTACTTTCAGAATTGAATGCTTTTGATGCGAATTTGCAAAACAGTTGAAAGGTTATGTCAGACTGTCAGAAGAAGAATTAAAGAAGGAAAAGAACTTCTTACAAGAAAAAGAACTGAAGCTGTTGGGATCATCTGCAGGTAATCGTTGTTTTGTTATTGGTTGCAACAAATTGTTCATGCAGTTGTCAGGCTTATCAGACACTTTGTTTGTTCTTCGTGGCTCAGTGTTGCATGGTAGACCGAGAGCAGGGTGTCGTTATTCGGTGTTTGATTTGGCGGAAAAGCACCATGGTAAAGTTCGTGTTGGTGTGGATTCCGATGGCATCGGATACAACGAAGTTTCTGCCACCAATTTGGACTTTCAGATTGTGTTCAAAGAAGAGTCGCAAGCAGAGGACTTCGAGACTGCTGTGAAAAAGATTCCCCTCGTGTATCGCAAACGTCCTTTTGCGTCAGAGGAAGTGCCTGATATCTCTGTTACTCTTGAGAAGCTTGAGGTGATCAAATGCACAACAGAGCTCGTGAGAATCTTGAGTGAGCAATACAAGAAGAGCACGGGCACTGATGTTTCTCCTGACTTTGATGTGTATTCATATGTCTCAACTGTCGTCTGTGTGGAGTTGAACGATGAGACTCGTCTGCGATTGGTGGATAGAGAAGACTCCATTGAGCTGTTTCGTCAGAAGCCTGAAGAATGTCACATTATCAGCAGAAAGGTCAAGGCATACTCCAGAGATCCCAACAATATTGTCTACATGTCGAGATCTCTCCATCAGCAGTACGATGCTTTGGACTCTACTGAAGGCGTTGCTCAGTTCTATCTGCAGTATGTGCGACACGATACTGTGGGGCACCAGGGAATCGTCAATAAGAAGACTTGCAACGTGTTCACTACTGTTGTGCGTGTGGTGTTCATCGATGCTGTGGCAAAGAGTGCGCTGAGTCCCAAGTTCAAGATGTTCACTGATGTCGACCTCACGAGAATTGAGATAACTCTGGACTTTACTGATCCCTTGCTGTTCAATGTCCTTGCCTCTGAAAGGATGGATACTACTATCAGCAGCTGGAATTCGTTCAGAGGTGTTGATAGTGATGATTAAATTGTGTTTCGTGTAACTTTCCATTATCGGAATGAATTTCCAATTTCAAATGAGTAGTAGTTGTAGCAGAGGAGTGATTTCCATAATGGGAAATGATTTCCGCGATAAGAAGTTAATTTAGGTCACGCAAGATAGAACAAACGTTTATACAACTTCAAATGTTTATCATCAGCTGTTATCACCCTTTGACACCATCGTCGCTGGAACTTTGGCGCGGTGGAAGTGGGGGCAAACTCCCTAATTTATAACTATTTTATTTCCCAATACTTTTTTCTAATTTCCAGTTCCAAAGTTCCAAGGAATATATATAATATAATAAAATTGAACCTCTTGTGATAGAGAGGGCCGAAGGACTCTCTCTGGCATTGTGTGTGTGGTCAACCCACATCTCAGCCCACTGCTCAGCCCTCAGCTGCACCCAGCGTTCCTCCGACTGCTCAACCATCCGCTCAGCCCACCTCTTGTCCTACTGCCCAGCCCAGTGCCCAGCCCTGTCCATCTCCCACCTCTCAGCCTTCTGCGATACCTTCCTATCAGCCGGTAGCTGTGCCCACCACGCAACCCACAGCTCAGCCCTCAGCGCCTCCCAGCTCTTCACCTTCCTCCACTCCTTCCTCCTCACCTTCGTCTCTTCCTTCCGTTGTGCCGTCTTCGTTGCCATCGCAGCAACCGCTCTCTCGCCCCACGTCCTGTCCCTCTTCGCAACCCTCCGCTCAACCTACATGCATCCCCACCTCTCAACCATCCAATCATCCCTCTGTGCGTCCCACTTGCCATCCCATAATGCAGCCAAGCAGCTGTCCCACCTCTCAGCCATCTCGCACGCCATCATCGCAGCCAAGCACCCATCCTTCTGTCTCGCCCTCTGTCCAGCCCACTGGCCAGCCTTCTCGCCAGCCATCGTCACAGCCGTCCACACAGCTTACGAGCCAGTCATCGTGCCAGCCCAGCTCCAGGCCCACAAACAAAGCTTTCATCCCGACCTTCTACCTGGACCTGTCCTCTGCGGTCTTCTCCAGTGATGGACAGAGTGTTGTGGTGAGGTTGTCTGGGGCCAGCGACATGGCGGGACTCTCTACGATGGTAAACTTCCCATGCAGTCGCCTGCTCTCTCTGAGCGGTCTGGGCAGTAACCAACAGTGCTATTGGCAGAACGCGTCAAAAAAACGGCGGGGGGGGGGGGAGAAGCTGCGCTCGCTTCATAGCCGATAGCTCAACCTAATATATCAACTAACGTGTTAGTTCATCCCTCGTCCAAGTTTTTAGAATAAACTATATCCTTTTAGATTCCAAATATATATATTTATAAAATTGTAGTAAAAATAGTAGTAGTAGTTGGAAAACACCTTTTATTTTCTCATAATATTATTTGTTTGGCTCGAAAAACTACCACTTTTACACCATATTGATGGCAATTAGAGTGAATTGAAGCAATCTAGGGATAGGTGTCACAATACGGTTGTATCTGTTGATAAACACCACTTAAATAAGCTTAATTTGCACTCGCAACTCAAGTTTCAAATCATCCAAAGCTTTCTTAATTTCTTCTTTCAAATCTGCATGAGCTTCCACGCCATCAAGCACATGTTGAATGGCAGTATATGAATGTTTCTGAATAACACGACAGAAACTCACTAGCAAATCAAAGATAGGTTTCATTGCTTTAATACGTTGCTCTCTATTCAAGCCAACCACTGCCTCAAGTCCAGTGTGGTCTAGCATTATCATGTCAGGTCCGATCAGTACTGTCATTGACAAGTTCAAATTCGCAATAATTGCATGCAAGTCGGTCAGATATTGGGCTTTGATCTTACTACCGAACCAGCGATTAGTAGTCTTATCAAGGTCATTTATCATAACCTCCAAGTCATTTACAGACTTAACAACCAACTCAAGTTCTCTCAGAGCACTTTCGAGATGGATACGAGTTTTGTCATCATTCAAAATATTGCGAATTCTTTCACAATTATTCTGAACGATCACAACTGCTCCTCTCTTCTCTCTTCTTTCTGCACGCAGATCCTTGAAACCATAGCCAAATATACTCATTTTCCAATGACACAAATGTGAATGAACCTTTAGCGACTTCTAATCTAGAAAAGCTTCTCGAAGGTTTTCATAGTTCCGTTGCAAACTATTCGCATTCAGTCAACATAATGTATATTTGAAAGAGTCACTGGCATTTGCAATGAAGCATGCAGAGGATTATGATGTCAACATTGAACTAATTCGAGATGGCAAACCAAATGCATACATCTATGATGAAGATGATATGGTATCACTTAAGAGCATCACAAACGAATGGTTCAACAACCTAACCAATCTACGTAAGAAACTAAAGGACAATCGACTATTGAAACATCTCATATCGTCATGTTGGAGTCATATGGCACAAGTCAATGTTGTCAATAAAACATGGGAAGAAATCGAAAAAGAAAATCTAAACGTGGGTAACTCCGATGAATATGACTACAAGATATCAAAATACATGGATTATGGTGATAGAGAATACTACGAACTACTCAACACTAAGTCACCCTACAAACACAATACTAGGTTAAAACCCTGGATTACAGCATTAGCTCGAAACTTGACAGCGTCAATTGTGCTACATGATCCTAAACGTGTTGTGCGTGTTCAGACAGATAGCGTTAGTTTCACCCGTGAACAGGAGTTTGACGATCCAAATCTAGTACCAGAAGAGAAAACAACAGGTAGAATTCAGTGGAAGAATGTTAATAGTTATCATAATTTGACAACTGGATACAAAACAAAAAATTATAATTAAAATCTACTTCAAACCACTTAAAGATTTGTAATTATGTAACAGTATAGTTACAAATGGATAATATTGAGCTTTTATTTTTAAAATGCGTACATATTTATGCCAGACATAATGAGGCTTGGTTGCCAGTGAAAGGATTTCCAAATTATGAAGTAAGCAGCCAAGGTCGGGTGAGAAATATCAAAACAAAGAAAGTGTTGAAACCCCACAAACGCAGCGATGGATATATTACAGTTGTATTTCAAAGAAAGCAGAAGTTTGTACACAGAATAGTATGTCTAGCATTTTGGCCAAAACTACTAATAAGGAATTTGTAGATCACATTGACCATAATAGACAAAACAACAATATCAGCAATCTTCGTTGGGTAACCAGAGAACAGAATAACCGAAATAAATTGAAACATAAGAACAATACAACGGGCATTACTGGGGTTGTTTGGAGTAAAGATAAGGAGCGTTGGCGTGCTAGAATAACTTACAATGGAACTGTTAAACATTTGGGTTACTTTTCAACTCTCGAAGCAGCTAAAAGAGCTCGTAACAAAGCAGTAAAGCTACATTTCGGAGAATTTGCTAATAACTCTGTTTAAATTACATAATTTGATTCTCCGTATACGATACATTGGGTAATCCCTCTAGTATGTATCTATACAATGGTCCTCTACCACCCATAGTGATGACGTTAACAATCTCACGCTTCTTTTTCTCCCAGAAATAATCCCCAACTCTTCGTTGTGCTGTGGGTTGTTTTGTACCTAGTGCATTAGTAGGATGATCCAATGCACGATGTACTTCGTCACCCACTTTGAATTTGGGTTCAATTCGTTTGTATCTTTTCCATTGTGACACAACCGTATCCTCCTGTACTGGATATTCGTATTCATTGATATTGTCTGGTAGAGTCCTTTTACGAGCTGCATTCAACTTCTGTCTAACAGTTGGCACCATATCTGTCCAATTCTTATAAACCCTACCAGTTTTCTCCTCCATTTTGTTCATATAACCATTGAATAGTCTACCAAGTTGAGCATTCAATGATTCGACGTTTGCCATGGATTGATGGCGATTTGGTTGAGCAACCTTATGCAACATCGATTCATCATACAAATACTTATGGAAAACACCCTTGGACTCATTGCCACTATCTGTTTTCAATGAATACTCAGGTTCTTTCACATAATCTCTGGTAAAACATTTCTTCATTGCTTTCAAACATGTAACGGGTTCCTTGTTTTTGATTGGTTCAATATCAAACTCATCCGTTGCCAAATCCACTTTCACAAACAAATACTTAAATCCAAACTTAGCCGTTGGTAAAAACAATAGATCTGCCATCATGTTCCAATCCTCTACTAGTGGCACGTTATCCTTCACTCTATTGTATGACTTGGGTTTCTTGGGTACTTTGGTAAAGGTTTCATTGATTCCCATGTCATCTAGTATACCTTTAAATTTGCTCATTGTCTACATTCTGTGGACAAAATAATTTCTAAATATACTTAAAGATACTTCAATATAATTAAATTAATGGGATACCCAAAGAAAAAACAAAACAAGTACAATAAAAAGTACTACTCCGAGAATAAGGATAAGATTGCAGAGAAGCAAGCGGCAAAAGAAGTATGTGTGCACTGCGGGCGTAGTGTACGTCATGATAACATATTCAAACACACTCGCACTGCATACTGCAGGAACAGACGAGCACTGAAAGTAGAACACAACTAAATTTTTCACTATGATATAATTTTATCTCTAGTAATATTATATCGACAATGACAGACACAGTACGTAACTGGATGGAAGCTATGCCAAAACAGTTTAGACCTGTTAAAAAGGCTGATCCAACATATCCTACGCATCTTATCAAACCCAGTAGTATGATTGTTACGATTGGTCCCACAGGTTGTGGCAAAACCAATAGCATTGTAGAATTTCTGCATCGTAAGGATGGTCGTTTCTTCGAAATTATCATATACACTGGTAATTCATCCGACGAACCATTGTACCAATACTTAGCGGGTGCAATTGATGGACTCAAATTAATAGATAATGTGGGAGACTTACCAAACATTGATAGTTACAAAGATAGCGATAGTAAAGACCTGGAAAAGTTGATAGTGTTTGATGACAGTGTATTGTCCGATGAGAAAGTATTGAAACAGATTGCCAAATGGTTTATGTGTGCTCGTAAAGTATGATTCACATGTATATTCCTTGCTCAGGACTATGTATCTACTCCAAAGTTCATCAGACGTAATGCACACTACTTGCAGCTATTCAATCTGGCTGATATGAGTGATGTCAAACGTATCCTCAGTAAGTATGCTAAAGAAACAGATGTGAGAACTTTAACCAATATGCTCACTCATTGTACACAAGATAAAGGAAATTTCCTAACTATAGCAGTTAATGAACCTGTCGAATAAAACTATCGCCAAAATTTTATAGGCATACTGGATCCGGATGAGTTCTAATAGGATTTGGATATATTTCACAGTATTATTTTATATTCTAATGCTAATATATACTATGAGTACTAGAAGAAAGCAACATTTGAATACAAAAGAGATTTCAAAATTGAGACATGATGACACAGAAAAACTTGCAATTGCAAAATATGCAAGTTCGTGCACAGAAGGAGGAGAAACCAGAACGTCCACTTAATACAGCCATTCGTACATCAAAGTTGGACGAAAAGTATTTGCTGAGGGATAACACTGAAAATGCCATCCTAGCAAAGTTGGACCGCATTGGATATAACAGTAGAATTACACCCGAAGAATTGGCACAAAAGAAAGTGTTGTCCAGACCAGAACAAGCTGAAATAGATACATATAATTTGAGACTCAAAGCATTGGGCAAGGAAGCCAATGCAAACCTCGTGGATGAAGTGCCACCAACACTGGACTTACCTCAAACAGAGGAGGATTGGGTTGCACTCGGGGAAGAATACGCATTAGAGCCATTGCTCGAGGAGAAAGCAGAACATGAACAAAACATTGCTCATACACAAGCACAAATTGAAGCTCTAATAACCGCAGCCAAAACGGAGAAATCAAGTAACAAAAGCAAAGGTGAATATGGAAAACTAAAGACTCCTACGAAGGGCATTAAGGATAAGGAACGTGATCTACGTAACCTCATGAGCAGTCTGAATAAAGTTAATGCAGCCATTACTAGAGTAAGGGAGCAACGTAGGGTCTACTTGATAGAAACCAATGAGCAATACAAGGAGGAAATGGAAAACTACATACAGCAAATATCTGTGTTGACGTCATATGGTTTGAGCACTCAGAGACTTCCCAATGAATCAGACGACGACTATCTCCAACGTATGCATGACAATGTACAGGATATTACTATCCAGGAAGAACGATTTGACGGAGCATTGTATTTGGCAAAAGAGTTCATGGCCAAGCTACGATCACTAAACCTTAGTTTGGTCAAAGTGGAGAGTATTGCCAAACTGACACCAGATGATGGTAAGGAATGGATTCTATCTCACTGGCCCAAAGTATCTAAAGACTTTGTCAAATCATTTGGAACCAATCCATATAGAGTCAAGATTGAAGATGTAATGGAGTTCTTCGGCATGATGCACAATGTCGCCACGGTGAGTACAACTTCCAATATGACCTACAAACAATACAAGGATGAAATGGCTCATGAATACGATGATGAACTGTTATCAGCGTTTCCTCTAAATTTTGAGAGCAAGAAAAAGAGAGCAGAACGTGAAGCTAGAATTAAAAGACGCTCAGAATATGAAAGTAGTGCTGCATATGATGATATCATGGATGATTACGATGATGCTTTTAATGATGCCACCACCAGAACCATACCTGCAACTAAATATACTCCACGACACAAGAGAGCTGGACCATTTACACCTAAACGAACTGATGGTGATGACGAGGATGAGGATGAGGACGATCCTGATAACGTTGGTAAAGGTTTTAGAAAATTAGGAAAAAAGATCATCAACTTTGACAAATTGACCAAACGCAATGTATTGGACGTGCGACATCTCAAGAAAGGTAACATATTTGGATTTCCCACTGCCACCGTAAGTGATGCATTTGTATCCAATGTGAACAAACTGATCAAGGGTGAGGGTGTATCCGAAGCAGATGTGGAAGCACTGGATAATGCTGAACAACAATTGTTTCACCGTATGAAACATGTGGCGGCTGTTGGAGGTACGTACAAAGACAACAAAGGGCTTAGTTCATTGAAATCTAGATTAAAATTGATAGAGGATGAAATACAATCGGGTAATGATAGTACGCATCTACTGGTAGAGGCCAAAGATATACTAAAAACTTTGGCCCGACAAAATATAATAACAAAAGCTGAAAAGGATAGGTTCTATAAGCAGCTTTGTTCAATTAATAATTAAAATATTTTCAATAGTTTTTTGTATTGATACAATAGTATCAGTAGAAAATGAGTGATGTGTATGAGCTCTCAAAATCTGAACAAGTTCAGGATGTAGACAAAGAAACCCCGTATGAAAGTAAACAATGGAATTTTGTTAACGACATCAACTCTGGTGTCTATACAAACAGTCAACAATCATTGGTTCAATTTGATTTGTCCAGTATCTACAATAGTGGTGCTTTCATTGATGTCAGTCAAATGTATCTCACTATTCCATTGATTTACACCGCTGCCTATTCCACTGGAACCGCTGCAGTTGCACCCACCGCTGCTAAAGGCAATGAATGGTTAATTACTCCTAAATCTGGATATTGGAATCTAATTCAATCCTTGGAGGTCACAGTAAATGGAAAGACTGTCATTCAGCAACAGCCTAATGTTAATTTCCATGTTAATTTCAAAATGCTCTCTCAAATGAGTAAAGACGACTTGCAAACGCTAGGTAAGACACTTGGAATGAGCCCTGATGATGCTCAGAGTTATCTGTTTAATGGTACAGGCAGTGCTCAAAGTGCTACAGTTGGACCAGTTTTCGGTAATGGTCTGACCAACAATTCCATCTTCCTCGTGGTTGCTACCACCACCAGCATTAACGGAACCAATGTCAATGCTGGTGTTGCAGGTATCCCCAATGGTATTGAGCAAGCTGCATGTGCTAACTATTGCGTTCCTGGCACTGTCTACAACAGTGCACTTCAGCAACGTAGTTTGAGAATGGCCAATAACCAAGCTTCCGCTTCCAATGGATTTACTCAGCTGTTCAATGCTAACAATCTCAACAACGAGTTCTTGCCTTATTATACTGTGAACAACACTAACTACATGACATGGTATGATGTAGCATTGATCAGATTGTGTGATGTGTGCGACTTCTTCCAGCAAGCTCCTCTAACCAAGAACTTTGATGGTCTATTGCGTATCTATCTCAATACTGGTGCCATGCTAGTTGGTATGACCCAAGCAACTGCAGGTGGAATGAGCATGACTGGTTCTAACAGTAGTTTTGTCAATACCTGCCCCTTTACCGTCAACCAATTGCCTGCAGCCAATATTCCTGCTACAACTACCAACTTGGCTGTTTCATGTACCATTGCTAGATCCACCGTAAGTACATCACTAGGTGGAATCATCCTAGCCAACTCTGGAGCTGTCCATCCTATGAACAGTTGCCGTTGCTACTATATGATCAAATTGAAACCAAGTGTTGCATTGAAATACATTGCAGAAAATAGAGCCAAAAAGATTGTGTTTACTAATGTGCTATCCAATGTGTTTAACAACATCTCTGCTGGTGCCACTTACAGTCAACTTGTCCAATCTGGTGTGCGTAATATCAAGGGTATTTTGATTATCCCTTTCATCTCACAAGCTACACATGGAGCATTGAACACTGGTACCAATGCATTCACCACGGCCATTATACCATTTGCACCCTATCAGAGTCCTTTCGATACTGCACCTTGTACAACTCCTATGAGTTTGACCCAATTGAACGTCAGTATTGGTGGTGCTAATGAGTTGATGAACTTCTACAATTACACCTATGAGAATTTTGTTCAGCAAATCAATATCTACGAAAAGATCAATTCAGCTGACATGGGTTTGTCATGTGGATTGATTAGTCAGGAAATGTGGGAACATGCGTATCGTTTCTACTATGTAGACTGCAGTCGTTCCGCAATGGCAGATCAAAATGCCCCTCGCAACGTCAACATCACCTTCCTCAACAACTCGTTGCAGAACATTGATGTATGGACATTTGTAGAATACTTTGATGAGAAGGTTTTGGATGTGGAACTGGGTCGTATTGACTAGACTTAGTCTAGGAATGCCCTTTCTAATATTTTTTCATTTGTTGCAGATTTATCACTGAATAACGATAAATATTGTAAAATTAATCATCTTCTTCTTCCGAATCCTGTAAATATTTTTGATGGCGTTTAGAAGATTTATGCCTCTTTTTGTCAGTTTTACGGTACACAGATCCACATTCACAATGTGTTTTAAGTTTTTTGTATTCTCGATTGTATTCATTTACTTTTTCTTTGTTTTCTTTCTTGTAATTGCTATTTTTTAGTTTAATAGAATCTTGAGTTTTTACATAATACTCTTTGCCATTAGCACTGATTTTCTCCTTATTAGCCTGTCTATATTCCTCAGCCTTACGTGTAGGAATTCTTATTTACGCAAGTCATGGACTCTATAAAATGACGCTCTCTCTTTTGCAACTCATCCTTACTATCACATGGGTAAGTTTCAATAAGAACTATCTTGTAGCTACCTCCATTCAAAACTTTGCACACACTACATTTATTTATTCCAGCCTTATAGTGAGCAACATGATCACCAAGTCTTTGTGATAAGTATTTCTTTGTTGTTGAACCAATGTAAGTTTTACCTGTGTCATTGCAAACGATCTTTTCCGTTTTGATAATTTACCATTTGTTAACGTTTGTTATTGTTTTTTCTTTATGTCAGTTTATCAAAATATTGTTCTAATATCTTCTCATTTACTGCCGGCTTATCGCAAAACAATGTCAGAAATTGATTGAAAGCTCTATATGTATTACCCCTATCCTCACAGTAAGAGATCGACATTAAACAGAACCATCCACAACTATCACTATTGAGATTTTGGATCTTTTTCGCATTGTATGTAAATGTTTTCAGTTTGTGTTCTAGTTCTTTGGGTGGAGGAAATCCAAAACTATCAAAATAGAGATTGTTTTCACCTATGTACCAGCAACACCAATGTGTTCCATCTCCACTCTGCTTGTCTAGATTGAGAATGTACCAACCCTCATGCAAGTGTTCTGGTATTTCGTCACGACAATAGATACCCTGGATTTTGATATCGTATTGCACACATAGCTCATCAATGGCATATGAAGTTAAAAGTTTCATTTCATATACTATGTAATCAAAAAAGAAAAGACCTTGATCTGGCTTTTGCAAGAAGTTTCTTACTGTCTTTATACAATGCCTCCATCCATTCGAACATTCCTTCTATAGTTGTTCTCTGCCAATGCTTGTGCATCTTTGACATTTGATGGCGTTTTACATTGCCGTGACAATAGGTTCCACCACATGGACACGAACACTTTACTCTACGTTGCGACTTAATTTTTGCCTTGTTTTCTGCCTGAAAGTTTTTCTTTTGTAATCTAATTTTTTCTTTAGTTTTGCTCACATGCTTTGCAACATACTTCTCACGATTCGTTTGCTTTTCGATGTCTGTGATGTGAGGTTTGTATTTGTTGACACAGTCAGACTTGTCAATATGATACCGTTCGCGTTTGCGTAGTTCGTCTTTACTGGAACAACGAACCTTTTCCAGCAATACAATTTCATAGTCGTCATGTTTTAGAACTTCAAAAGACGAAATGCTACCTTTGTTGTGCTTTTTAAAATAATTGTAACTTGCAACATGAGCTTGCAACCTCTGGCTTAAATATTTTTTGGTTGTGGAACCAATATACTGCTTACCAGTTACGTTGCAGACGATCTTGTAAATTTTTCCGTTGCCATAATTTCCATTTTTTGCTATATTATGGAAACTTCCTAAATCTTTAAGTTCTTTTAATTAAACTTCAGAGGTCTCTTTTTCACTGAAGTGCCAGCAGGCATTAGTGCACCTCCACTACGCATGGCACGTAGTCTGGCCATGTGTGCTTTGGCTTCAGGAGAACCTTTGACAAATTTCTTGGCACCTGCACCTCTCTTAGCACCACGCTTACGTACACCCACGCCCATAAGTGCACCCGTAATCAAATTAGTTGCAACACCTTGAGCTATGGGATTCTTAGCAACCGTTTTCAAACCTTTTACAAAACCATGACCAAAATCTTTCAGACCCTTTGGTATCTTGATTTTGCCACCTACGTGATGACCAGCTTGCTCGTGAGCATAGCGCATGATATCATCACCAATTTGTTCCTGCAGCTCATGCTTGATGTTCTTGGATTCAATAGCTTTGTGGGCGAGATTTCCATAAGCTGATGCATCCATACCGTTTTTAGCAGCATAGTTTTCAGCAACACCTACGGCAAGGTGACCTAGTTCTTTGACAACCTTTTTCACAACTGGATTGTGCATGACTTTGCGAGCGGTTTTCTTCAAGGTGCGCCCAATAGATTTGAGAGTTATTTTACCCCCACTTAGCTTCTCGTGCATAATTCTGTAACCCTTACCTTGACGGTGTGCACGAAGGAGGGCTGTGCAATGTTTCTTAGCCATTTCAAGTTCTGCAGTTGCATCATTGCTAAGAGCGTGATGCAGTTGCGCATGTGATAGTTGTACATTCATTCCTTTTCCCAGTTTCCTCAGATGAACTGGATTTAGATGAAGACCGATTGACTCAACAGTACTCATGTTCTAGTTACTACTATATCCAGAGATATTTAAGTTTCTTGGGAAAATCTATTAGATCTCTCCGGTGTCTCGCGGGACATTTCATCAAGCAGGTCTGAGATTAGAATCTTTTTACTTATCAGCTGAAGTCGTAATACATCTATAGCTGCTAGTGTTGCTGTCACATTCGCAATACGTTTTTTCAATGATTTCACTTTGGGCATTGTTATAACTATAATATAGCCATTTACAAAATTTATCAAATCTTACGAATACGATAAATCATTACATACGAAATTTCAGGGGAACATATGTGCGTCCAGCTTTCTTGACGACATTTACAAGTTTCTTTGGTGCTTCCATCACATTACTTACTATTGAATTAGCCGTTAGTGCACCTCCGTTGTGTCCACTATGACGGTGATGACCACTTAAGTGCTGTCTAATAGCACGACCATTGTGTCCTCTCAATAACATGGCAGAATTTCCATTACGGATGCCGAATACGTGTCTCATCTGTGATTACTATATTACATTCAGAAAATTACTTTTTGGTATAGGGATTTACAGTGCTTGTGCCCAACATAAGCAGAAGTGTTATTAACACATTGCTATCGTTTGCGACAATAGCATCTAGATTTTGATCCACCATTTGAACCGTCATAGAACTATATTTTCCTGGCTTTACTTTGACCAATTTAGGAAATGGTGGTTGATAAGTAATGTTGGAGCCAAACACGGATGTGATGGGTATGCTATCTATGATATCAGATGGCATCACAACGTTGTTATCAACTAAATTGCATCTCATAATTAGTGCGTTAACGGGAGAACCATCGGGTACGGTATTGGAGGTGAAAGATTGGTTGGTGGATTGAATACTGGATGGATATGTTCCTGCAGTGAATCCAATGAGTTCACCAAAGTTATTGCTACTAGAGATGATCAGTTGAGGTGTGGCACTCGAAGTGGGAAATGTCATACTTGCAGGATTTGTGTAACCGGATGGCAGACTGGTTGGAACTGGATTGCAGATTAATTGAATTGCATAATAGTTGATGTTGTACATTAATGACATGTAATATACGTTTTCACCGCTTGAATTGACTAAATATTGCCCATGTGCTATCATTTGGGTCTGCAGATAGTTGTTAATGGCAACTGCATCATAGAATCCATTTGGCATAGTCACTGTAAATGTTTGTTGTCCCGAACTAGTTAGGAATGTATACTGAAATGTATTGTTATTGTACAAGGCAGAGTTAATGTTAAACCAACTGTATGGTATGGTTACATTAGAGATACACATGAGTGATCCCTCTGGTACGGTCAAACCTCCATTGATGAAGTTGTACGCATATTGACTCTTTGTTCCATTAGTGACGACGTTGTCGGAATTTAAAACAATGCTCAAACTCATAAGCTGTTAGTATTATATTATGAGAACAAACTAAAAATTGGAATTGAAACCATTGGTGTAGACTGTTCCACTTGCCGCACCAGTGTTTAATAGTTCAATGGTAATACTGTATGTGTAGGATGAACCAGACGACCATCCAGATGGGTTTGTCAGCTGAAAAACTATACTGGATTTTGTTCCGTTCAAATAGAACACATTGGTTCCACTGGTAGTGTATCCGTAGGACCAAAATTCTCTACCAGAGGGTGCGATAGCACCACCGATATTGGTTGAACCAGAATCTGTCATATTGTAATTACTATTGCCATTGATTGCATTGGGCAACTGTGCTAAACTTGGTGCGTTTGCTACGGCACACCAGTTAGAACCAAAACGATAGGGCCAAATGTTCATTGTTCCTGATGCAGTACCATTGTTTTGAAACTGGTTGGGAGAACTTGAACTTGCAACGGATATGTTGTAACGGATTGTAAAGTATGCATTTTGAGCCCACGAACCTGATGTACCTCCGGAAGATGTGTAAATGGTAAAACTGATGTAGGAACCAGAATAGGAACCGTATGCAGTTGCAACTTTAATAGGAATAGTTGTAGTGGGTATTGTTGTGGATGTAATTGCACTAATCACACCATATGAATCCGTTGTCACCGTGGCATACGTGTAGGTTTGATTGGCAGTTAATGCATTCATTGCATATAACTGTGTTACTCCGTTTGGAAAAGTAATACCATTTGTCCCCGATGTACCGCTCAATATGAGATCACCATTTACAGTTTGGTCTCCTTCAACTGTTTCATCACCTTCTACTATTTCATCACCTGTAAAAGTGGTTGTTTCGGCTATGCTAGTTGGATTGCCCGTACGTGCTAGGTATGCCTCATCAGCTTCACCTTTGGTCAGAGTAGATGTATCACTTACAAAATATGCAGAGTTAAATATGGCTCCAGTGTAGTAACCATTGCTTGGGGCTGGATAAGCGCTCATTATATAATATAAATATAAAACATTATTTTCATTTCATATAATAGTAAGTATGACTTTAACCTCAACTTTGCAACTTAGCGTTGTGCTAAGCAATGCACAAGCAATTGTAAACCTATCATGGCAAGGACCTCAACCTAATGGTATTATAGAGTATCTCATATTCTATTACCAAGTGGGTTCAGTACGAGTTAAAAGTGTTAGCACAGACAATCTGTCCACTGTCATTCCCAATCTAACCAATGGTGTCACATACAATTTCCGTGCATCTGCCTTCTTAGGTGGATATACCAGTGGAACACATCTGACCGAGACAAGTATGGTTCAAGTGATATGTTGCACCCAACCCGAT
>Ga0208754_100252_pt1 | contig 15624 bp, 12 predicted proteins | sample LakWasMet55_HOW8_2_FD_183889 | JGI IMG/M metagenome (GOLD analysis project Ga0208754, IMG submission 183889) | Freshwater sediment methanotrophic microbial communities from Lake Washington under simulated oxygen tension - Sediment Metagenome... | ecosystem: Environmental > Aquatic > Freshwater >... | reverse complement strand
AGCAAAAAATGGTCGATGCCTCTACAAAACTGGAAAGCTGCTCTTAATCGGTTTACCATTCGATTTGAAGACCGGATGCCTGATCGATCATTGAAAAACCGTTTACACAAAATTCAGGACTCCCTCATTAGGTTTTTACATTTAAAAAACTGATACACATATCTGATAATATCATTTTATTAAAAATCCCTTTCACTTTAACATCTTGCCAGACGGCGGTTTTGATTCGCCTTTTAGCTGTTTTATAAGCTCACAGATACACTATCTAAGGCAATCGAAAGCTGGACTCTTTAAGTACATATCTTCCAGGTTCTGTATGACTTCAGACATGGAAAAACCCACTAATCAATCTGAATTTTAAATAACGAGTATCAGGGATTTTAACCATGAAAAACAAGTTTACCAACCTTGTATTTGCTGTCGCGTTGGCTGCATTGTCAGCATCAGTTGTTCGAGCAGCTGACGTAACGCTGCTTAATGTGTCATACGACCCGACGCGTGAGTTGTACAAAGAATACAATCCGGTATTCGCCAAATACTGGAAGGATAAAACCGGCGATACGGTGACCATTAACCAGTCGCACGGTGGTAGCGGTAAACAGGCGAGGGCCGTGTTAGAAGGCCTGGAAGCCGATGTGGTGACATTAGGCTTAGGTTATGATGTCGATGTGCTCTATCAAAAACGTAAGCTTATCCCGGAAAACTGGCAAAGCCTGTTGCCAAAAAACAGCTCACCTTATACTTCCACCATCGTGTTTCTGGTGCGTAAAGGTAATCCCAAAAATATCAAGGATTGGAATGATTTAATCCAGCCCGGCATTAGTATCGTCACACCGAATCCAAAAACTTCCGGTGGTGCACGTTGGAACTATTTAGCTGCTTGGGGTTATGCACTTAAACACAACAACAAAGATGAAGGCGCCGCCAGAGATTTTGTTGCCAAGTTGTATAAGAACGCATCGGTGCTGGATTCCGGTGCTCGTGGATCTACTACTACATTTGCCGAGCGGGAAATTGGCGATGTTTTGATTGCCTGGGAAAACGAAGCCTATCTAGCCTTAGGTGAATTCGGTGCGGACAAATTTGAAATCGTAACCCCGTCATTGAGCGTCCTGGCAGAACCCCCTGTTGCGGTAGTTGAAGCGATTGCACGTAAACACGGTACGCTGGACGTGGCAACGGAATATTTGAAATACCTGTACAGCAAGGAAGGTCAGGAGATCATAGCGAAAAATTTCTACCGTCCTACTGATCCTGAAATAGTAGCTAAATATGCTAATAATATCAATAAGTTGGAGTTGTTTAATATTGCTGAGCTTGGCGGCTGGAATACCGTACAGGGCAAACATTTTGCTGATGGTGGTGTGTTTGACCAAATCTATGGGCAAAGCAAATAAGCTACGGTTTGACAGAAGGAACATAATGGATTCTCGAACCTCTTGCGCGCGGCTTATTAGTTGCTCGTTCTACCTATTGAGTTTGTTTGGCGTGTTGTTAGCATCCCCTGCACACGCTAAAGAATATACTTTACTGAATGTTTCTTATGATGTTTCCCGTGAGCTGTATAAGGATTTTAACGCCGCATTCAGTGAGTATTGGTTAAAAAAAACCGGCGATCAAGTGACTGTTCGGCAATCCCATGATGGCTCCAGCAAACAGGCAGGCGCAGTTATAGCTGGCTTGGAAGCGGATGTGGTGACGATGAACCAATCCCCGGATATCGACAAAATTGCTGACAAGGGCTTGATTAGTAAAGATTGGCGGAAACGTTTTCCTGATAACAGTGTGCCTTATACCTCGACTACGGTATTTTTAGTGCGTAAAGGTAATCCAAAAAATATCAGGGACTGGGATGATTTGATTAAATCCGATAATGTCGTTATCCTGTCCAACCCGAAGACATCAGGTAACGCGCGCTATAGTTATCTTGCCGCCTGGGGTTACGCCTTACGCAAGCAGGGCAGCGAGGAAAAAGCGCGGGAGTTTGTTACCCGCCTTTTTCAGCATGTACCCATTTTGAATACCGGAGGCCGTGCCGCAACGAATACGTTTATTCAGAATGGATTGGGTGATGTTTTGCTAACCTTCGAGAACGAAGCCTTTTTGATTGCAAAAGATCTGGGGGCCGATAAATTTGATGTGGTTGTACCACCAACCAGTATAGAAGCCGACCATCCTGTCGCAATTGTTGAGCCGGTCGTTGATAAAAAAGGTAATCGCCAAGTTGCAGAGGCTTATCTTGGCTTTCTTTGGAGTGATGTAGGCCAGGAAATAATTGCCAAACATCATTATCGTCCTCGTAATATTGCAATTCTTGCCCGCCATGCCGGGCAATTCGCCACAGTTGAACTCTTTACCATTGACCAGATTGTGACTGGAGGCTGGGCTGCTGCGCAACGTATCCATTTTGCCGATGGCGGACTATTTGACCAAATTTATAAAAAGTAAATGTGCTGGCTAAGCACTTTTTATTGAAACGGATTTAACTTTTGAAAAAGATAATGAATACAAAAAAAGCTATTGAGGTTTTGACGGTTATTAAGACCGCTCGAAATATCGAATCAGCGGAGAGCGATCATGGCAAAAAGTAGCATCATGCCGGGCTTTAGACCAACGCTGGGCTTTGCAGTTCTTTATTTAAGTCTGGTGGTGCTGATTCCGCTGAGTACGCTGGTATTTGAGAGTTTCAAGCTGTCCTGGGGTGATTATCTGGACATTATTACCAACAAGCGGGTTTTGTCTTCGTTCCGGGTAAGTTTTACTACAGCATTAATTGCGGCATCAATTGCCAGTGTATTTGGATTTGTTGTCGCCTGGGTGCTGGTCAGGTATTCTTTTTTTGGTAAGCGTGTCATCCACGCCTTGATTGACTTGCCTTTTGCCTTGCCTACCGCTGTTGCAGGTATCGTGCTGGCAACGATTTTCCAGCCCAGCGGTTTTTTGGGCAAGTTGCTCATTGATACCATCGGAGTACAGGTTGCTTACAAGCCGCTAGGTATAGTGATGGCGCTTATTTTTATCAGCATCCCGTTTGTAGTACGTACCATCGAGCCGGTGCTGTTGGAATTCGATCCATCCATGGAAGAAGCGGGAGCCAGTCTTGGTGCTACACGCCTGCAAGTTTTCACCAAAATAATTTTCCCCAATATTTTTCCGGCTTTACTTACCGGTTTCGCCTTGGCTTTTGCCCGCGGTGTTGGTGAATACGGATCGGTGATTTTTATTGCCGGTAACATTCCTTATGTTTCTGAAATCGTGCCGTTATTGATTGTTACCAAGTTGGAACAGTTCGATATTCCGGGAGCTACAGCCGTTGCCTTGACGATGCTGGTTATCTCATTTTTACTGTTGCTGCTGATTAATCTGTTGCATAGATGGGTGCGCAAGCGCTCAGGCCAACTATAGGACAACTCGCAGATGCACGCTATTGTGCCACCTATTAATACCAAAATCCAAATACATCCGCATGCCTTGAAAGATCCTGTCTGGGTAAGATGGACATTGATCGTGATTGCTATAACTTTTATAAGCCTTTTTATCTTATTGCCTTTAGGTTTAGTGATTTTTCAGGCTTTTTCCAAAGGTCTGGAGGCTTATGGAGAGGCATTATCACAACCGGATACAATTTCCGCTATTAAACTTACGTTGCTCACAGCATTGGTTACCGTACCATCGAATATGATATTTGGTGTTGCTGCAGCCTGGGCGATTACCCGCTTCGATTTTATCGGCAAAAGTTTGTTGACCACCTTGATCGATCTGCCGTTTTCAGTGTCGCCGGTTATTTCAGGTTTGATTTTCGTGCTGTTGTTTGGTGCTCAAGGCTGGTTTGGGGAGTGGTTAATGGCGCACGAGATAAAAATTATCTTTGCAGTTCCGGGTATTATTCTGGCTACTTTATTTGTTACCTTTCCTTTTGTAGCACGGCAATTGATCCCGTTAATGCAGGAAATGGGCAATCAGGAAGAAGAAGCAGCACTGTCCCTAGGTGCCAGCGGCTGGAAGATGTTCTGGTTAGTGACGGTTCCCAACATCAAATGGGCGCTGCTGTATGGTGTGTTGCTGTGTAATGCCAGAGCAATGGGTGAGTTTGGCGCGGTTTCAGTAGTTTCAGGACATATCAGGGGATTAACCAATACGTTGCCCTTGCATGTGGAAGTCAGCTATAACGATTATGATATTGTCGGTGCATTTGCCAGCGCCTCCATTCTGGCAGCTTTGGCGATAGTCACACTGGTTTTAAAAACACTTCTGGAATGGAAACAAGGCAAAAGATAAAAGGAAGTAGTGAAGTCTAAAATAATGAATTTTTAGCGTTTCACTCTGTTATCGTTTAATTTTATTTTCGAGGCACTATGAGCATAACACTGACCAATATCAGTAAAAAATTTGGCACTTTTGCAGCATTGGATAACATAAACCTGGAAATCCCGGAAGGTGAACTGGTTGCATTATTGGGCCCATCCGGCTGCGGTAAAACGACGCTGTTACGCATCATAGCCGGGTTGGAGTTTGCTGATTCGGGAAGAATCGTTTTGAATGGTCAGGATAAAACCGAACAGGAGGTCAGTCAGCGCGGTATTGGCTTTGTGTTTCAGCATTACGCCTTATTCCGGCACATGACCGTATTTGATAACGTTGCCTTTGGCTTAAGAGTTAAACCTCGCCGTGATCGTCCCAGCGAAGCTGAAATAGCAAAAAAAGTCCATGCCTTGCTGGAACTGGTGCAACTTGACTGGTTAAACGACCGTTATCCCGACCAGCTTTCCGGCGGTCAACGCCAACGTATTGCCCTCGCGCGGGCCTTGGCGGTAGAACCATCGGTACTATTGCTTGACGAACCCTTCGGTGCTTTGGATGCCAGCGTCCGCAAAGATTTGCGGCAGTGGTTGCGGCATCTGCACCACGAGCTGAATGTCACCAGTATTTTCGTTACCCACGATCAGGAAGAGGCGATGGAAGTCGCCAGTCAAGTTGTGGTTTTAAATCACGGTCATATTGAGCAGCAGGACTCGCCCAGCAATATTTACGATCATCCTGCCAATGCATTTGTGTCCCGATTTATCGGTCAAACTAATGTATTCGATTTGCAGCAGCAAGACTCCGAATGGCTTAAAACATCTGGACTGAAGATTCCGCAGCAGCAAAGAAATATTGCCCATGTTAGACCGCACGATATCGAAATTGAAAAATCGAGTAGCGATAACGCAGCTGCAACCTTGAAGGACTGGCAACATTTGGGTGCCCTTATCAGGATTGAGTTAGTAAAAAACTGGGGCGATGATGGGGCGGCTGAGCCGGTTTATGCGGAAATGTCCAACGACCAGTTTAAAAGCTTACAGTTGACTAGAGGCGATAAGGTTGATCTAAAAATACGTCAGGCGCACTGGTTTAATTAGGGTAATAACCACCAGAGTTTGTGCAAGGTCTGAAACCAACAAATATTTTAGGAGCTAAACAGGATACAATTGCGTTTTATATGATTACAACGCAATTATATTATGTTTCGACTCAGCCAATACATGCGGGAAGTAATATCCCCAACTCCTGTAAAACCCGCCCGTAAACCGGCTGCTCCGGTTGTTATCTGGAATTTAATCCGCCGCTGCAACCTCACCTGCAAACACTGCTACACAACCTCTGCCGATATAGATTTTCCTGGTGAACTGAGTACGCCGGAAATTTATACGGTTATGGACGATTTAAAAGCATTTAAAGTCCCTGTGCTGATTTTATCGGGCGGTGAACCCTTGTTGCACCCTGATATTTTCAATATAAGCCGCCGTGCCAAAGAGATGGGCTTTTATGTTGCGCTCTCCAGCAACGGCACCAAGATTTCGCCGGAAAATATTGATGAAATTGCGGCTATTGAATACCAGTATATCGGCGTCAGCCTGGATGGCATTAAAGATACGCATGACGAGTTCCGTCGCGTAAAAGGCTCTTTTGATGAAGCTCTGCGCGGCGTGCATTTATGCCTGGAAAAAGGTATAAAAGTCGGTATACGTTTTACCTTGACGCAGGATAATGCCAAGGATTTTCCGGCCTTGTTACAGTTAATGGATGATAACGACATCGATAAATTTTATTTATCGCATTTGAATTATGGTGGCCGGGGTAATAGAAACCGCAAGGACGATGCCCATTTTGAAATGACCCGCGAGGCGATGGATTTGATGTTTGAATCCTGTTACGAATGGCTCAAGGCAGGTAAGGACAGGGAATTTGTAACGGGCAATAATGACGCCGATGCCGTTTATTTCCTGCATTGGGTAAAAGCAAACTTCCCCGAAAAGGCCGCACATATCCAAGCCAAATTGGACCAATGGGGCGGCAATGCGTCTGGGGTTAATGTCGCCAATATCGATAATCTGGGTAATGTACACCCTGATACGTTCTGGTGGCATTATGATCTGGGTAATGTCAGGAAACGGCCTTTTTCAGAAATCTGGCTGGACACCTCAGATCCCCTGATGGCGGGTCTTAAGCAACAACCCAGGCCGTTGGAAGGTCGTTGCGGAACTTGCCATTACCAATCTATCTGTAACGGCAACACGCGGGTCAGGGCGGCACAAACATCAGGAAATTATTGGGCTGAAGATCCCGGTTGTTATTTGACAGACAATGAAATCTCCGCTCCTTGATTATTCTTCGGGGTTGGTTTCCGTGTCGATACCTGCTCTGTCGGTAATGCTTTTCGGCAAAGCTTTTTTAACCTTAACACCGAGATCGACAAAGCTGCTGGCCTGACGAATAAGGTTGCCGTTGCCTTGGGTCAATTTATTCATAACACTATCGTAGGTGCTATGGACAGTGCCCAGTTGCTTGCCCAATTTGTCCAATTCATCGACAAAGCCGCGGATTTTATCGTAAACAATCCCTGCTTTATCGGCTATAGCCCTGGCATTTTCATTTTGTCGCTCATAGCGCCAGATGTTTTCGATAGTACGTAAGGTTGCCAATAAAGTTGTTGGTGTCACCACAATGATTTTATGTTCAAAAGCGTCGCTAAATAAGTGCTCGTCAGCTTGGAAAGCGGCGATAAAAGCGGCTTCGATCGGCATAAACAATAGGACAAAATCCAGAGATCGTATCCCTTTTAAACCCGAGTAGTCTTTATTGCTCAAACTCTTGATGTGTTCACGTACTGCGTCGGTGTGCTGCCTTAATGCTCCAACCCGTTCGTTATCGTCTTCACTCGAACAGTATCGCTCATAAGCCAGCAAGGAAACTTTGGAATCAATAATGACATCCTTGTTTTCAGGTAAGCGGACAATGATATCCGGCTTGAATAGTCTGTTATCTTCATCCCGGAAAGCACTCTGGGTTTCATATTCTATCCCTTTGCGCAGCCCTGATTTTTCCAGGACTTTCTCCAGTATCATTTCACCCCAGTTACCCTGGGCTTTTTTATCGCCTTTTAATGCCCGTGTCAAATTAAGGGCTTCCTGGTTCATTTGCGCGGTATCGCGCCTTAGTGAGACGATTTCTTCGCGTAATGAAATGCGATCCTTGTTTTCATTATCGTATACAGTTTCAATACGCTGCTTGAATTCTCCCAATTGCTCGCGCAAAGGTGTAACGATATGATCCAGGCTGGTTTTATGGTGCTCGGTAAATTGTTTACTGCGATCATCGAAAATTTTGCCGGCCAGATTTTCAAACTGGGTGTTCAAGCGGGCTTCGGCATCCTGTAATAACAGTAATTTCTCATTGGCGCTTTTTACCTGTTCATCAATGCGGGTTTGTAATTCAATATTTCTGTTGTTGGCTACTGCTAATATCTGTTGCAACTGTTTTAACTCAGATTCTGTATTTTGTAGTTGTTTGAGTTTTTCTTCAGAGACAGCAAGTTCTGTCAAAAGCCGCGCAATAGTGGATTTGTTTTTGTTGTTTAATAGAAGCATTAACACTGCACCTACAGCCATGCTTATTAAGGCTATCGGGATGTTATCTATAAAATTCATGGAAAATATTTTTGCAAGTGCAGGATTATGCTTGTCATTAGCTTACAAGTTATTGTTTTAAAAATGTAAGTTGCTTTAATGATCGTTTTGAAAATTTTATTCTTCTATACCCAATTCTTTTATTTTTCTGGTTAAGGTGTTTCTGCCGTAGCCCAGTAAAATAGCTGCTTCATGGCGTTTGCCGTGGGTAAAGTTAAGAGCGGCTTTGATTAAAATGGTCTCAACCGTCGGTATAGTTTGTTTGGCGACTTCACTCTCTTTTCTTAATAATTGCTGATCTATCCAGGTTCTTAACAAGGATTCCCAGTCAGTACCCACAGACTCTTTTTCTGAGCCGGTATTCAGTAATTCAGGAGGCAGATCGTGCAGGTGGATTTCCCGCCCGGATGCCATGACAGTTAACCAGCGGCAACTGTTTTCCAGTTGCCTGACGTTACCTGGCCATTCCAGTGTACTTAAAAAAGCCTCTGCTTCGGGTTTCAAGATTTTCATTTCCGAATTGAGTTCGATAGCCGCCTGATTCAAAAAATGGCGCAGTAATATTGGTATATCCTGTTTACGGTCGCGCAGGGGCGGGATGTGGATACGTATTACATTCAACCGGTGGAACAGGTCTTCCCGAAAACGGCCTTGATGAACAAGTGTTTCAAGGTCTTGATGGGTGGCGGCAATGATGCGTACATCCACTTTAATCGAGGCATGGGCTCCGACCGGATAGAATTCGCCGTCGGCAAGTACCCGCAATAAACGGGTTTGCAGTTCGGCAGGCATATCGCCAATTTCATCAAGGAACAAAGTGCCGCCGTTGGCCTGCTCAAAGCGACCGGAACGTCGTGCTTGCGCTCCGGTAAACGCCCCTTTTTCATGACCGAAAAGTTCTGACTCCATTAGGTCTTTAGGGATAGCAGCCATGTTTAAGGCGATAAACGGGTTTTTCGCTCTTGGGCTATGTCGGTGTAAGGCTTTAGCGACTAGTTCCTTCCCCGTTCCTGATTCGCCATTGATGAGTACGGTAATATGCGATCTGGCTAACCGTCCAATGGCCCGGAAAACTTCCTGCATGGCAGGGGCTTCACCAATAATTTCCGGGGTATGTTCAGCTTCTAGGGCAAACGACGCTTCATTTCCTGCCATAAGCGCAGCATTGGAACGCTCCCTCTGTTGTCGCCCGTGAATACAGGCGCGATGTGCAAGATCAACCACTTCCTTAATATCAAAGGGTTTAGGCAGGTATTCAAACGCACCTCCGTGGAACGCCGAGACCGCACTTTCTAAATCGGAGTGGGCGGTCATGACAATCACGGGTAAATCAGGATGGCTTTGCTGAATCTTGTCCAACAATTCCAGCCCATCCATGCCAGGCATACGGATATCTGTAAGCAGGGCGTCAGGCAAGTCACTTTGTAAGGCGATCAGCAACTCTTTTGCACCAGAAAAACTGCGGGTAGTTATGGCTGCCTTTTGCAGGGCTTTCTCAACAACCCAGCGTATCGATTTGTCGTCATCGATAATCCAGACAGTTTCAGGTTTATTCATTACCAGTCTCCATAGGTAAAAAGATTGAAAATACGGTATTGCCGGGTTCACTGCTACATTCAACCAGACCGTTATGCTGGTTAATCAGTGACTGGGCAATAGATAGACCCAATCCCGTGCCTTCTGCCCGTCCGGTAATCATTGGGTAAAATATCTGGTTCATCATGTCTGCATCTATGCCGGGACCGTTATCGATAATGTCGCATTTAACCGCTAATTTATAGCGTTTTCGGCCTATGGTGGTGTGTCGTTGTATCCGGGTTTTAATGATAATGTTGCCTTTGCCTTCCGTAGCCTGGACGGCATTTCGGGTAATGTTCAATATGGCCTGGATTAATTGGTCTTTATCGGCTTTTAGATTGGGGATGCTGGGATCGTAATCACATTGAATGGTGAGACTACGACTGGATTCTGCCTGAACCAGCTGTCTGACTCTTTCCAGGACTTCATGAATATTCAAGGCCTGCTTGTTAGGCGGCTTGTTTGGCCCCAGCATCTTATCCATCAAGCCTTGTAGGCGATCTGATTCGGCGATGATGATCTGAGTATATTCTTTGAGCTCAGGATCATGCAATTCCAGATCCAATAATTGCGCGGCACCTCGCAAACCTCCCAAAGGATTTTTGATTTCATGAGCAAGTCCTCTGACCAGCAATCTGGCGGTGTTCTGTTGACTTAATTGCTGCTCTTCTTTGGAGATACGCAGGTGGTTGTCTACCTGTTGAAGTTCCACCAATACTTCATTGACTTTCTCATCAATCAGTAAAGGTGTTGCACTAAAGTTAATAGTGACGCTTTGGGTGACCCGGCTTAAGATAAGAGCGCGGTCAACCAGGGCTTCCTCCATCGTCAAACACTGCTTCAGATTCATAAGCAGGGCGGGATCAGAAGACTTAAATAAGGTATATGCAGTGTGGCCAATTAAATGATGGGCGCTGTCAGCAAGCAAAACTTCGCCTGCGGTATTGATGTAAGTAAGGATTAATTCAGAATCAAATAATAAAATTGCTGTATTAAGGTGGTCGAGTATGCGTTTATGCATTGAGATGTTTAAGGTGATTTCTGAGAGTAATACGTTATATTTCTTAAAGCAATTAGCAGACCAATGGAGATAGATATTGGATCAATCGCAGCATCACGCGTTACGGCGGAGTTATGGAAAATATAAGCAAGTTAACATGTTGGTATAAATAAAAACGCCCCATAATGGGGCGTTTTTGTGTCCAATTGGAGAGCTGTGTCAATTACAAGCTGTAATACATATCATATTCTACTGGATGAGTGCTCATACGAAGTCTGGTGACCTCTTCCATCTTCAGTTTTATATAGCCGTCGATTACATCATCGGTGAAAACACCACCACGAGTCAAAAATTCACGGTCTTTGTCCAGAGAATCCAATGCCTGATCAAGTGAATGGCAAACCTGTGGAATATTTTTTTCTTCTTCAGGAGGCAGGTCATACAAATCTTTATCCATAGCTTCGCCAGGATGAATTTTGTTTTGAATGCCATCCAGACCTGCCATTAGCATTGCTGAAAACGCCAGATAAGGGTTTGCTGTTGAGTCAGGGAAGCGCACTTCAATACGGCGGCCTTTAGGGTTGCTGACGAAAGGGATACGGATTGAAGCAGATCGGTTACGCGCGGAATAGGCCAGCATAACAGGAGCTTCAAAACCTGGTACCAAACGTTTGTAGCTATTGGTCGATGCATTGGTAAAAGCATTCAGGGCTTTAGCATGTTTAATGATGCCACCAATATAATAGAGTGCTGTTTCAGAAAGACCGCCGTATAGATCACCTGTAAACAGGTTTACGCCATCTTTTGCCAAGGACTGATGAACGTGCATGCCGCTGCCGTTATCACCTACAATCGGTTTAGGCATAAAGGTTGCGGTTTTACCGTATGCGTGAGCAATGTTACCAACAACATATTTTAAGGTCAGTACTTCATCCGCTTTTTTAACCAAGGTATTAAATTTTACGCCGATTTCACATTGTCCGGCAGTAGCAACTTCATGGTGGTGAACTTCAGTCGTGATACCCAATTGCTCCAATGTCAAACACATGGCAGAACGGATATCTTGAAAAGAATCAACAGGCGGGACCGGAAAGTAACCACCTTTAACGCCTGGGCGATGGCCGATATTGCCATCAGGATACACTTTTTCCGAGTTCCAGCCCGCTTCTTCCGAGTCAACTTTATAGAAGGAGCCGCTCATGTCGGTTCCCCAACGAATATCATCGAAGATGAAGAATTCATTTTCAGGGCCAAAAAATGCTGTATCGGCAATGCCGGTAGATTGCAGGTATTTTTCTGCCCGTTTGGCTAATGAGCGGGGGTCTCGTTCGTAACCCTGCATATTTTTAGGCTCGATAATATCGCAGCGCAAGATCAGCGTGTTGTCATCATAGAAAGGGTCAATTACTGCTGTGGATGCATCTGGCAACAAGATCATGTCAGATTCGTTGATGTGTTTCCAGCCGGCAATTGATGAGCCATCAAACATGTTACCTTCTTCAAAGGTATCTTCATCAATAGAATGAGCAGGAAATGTCACATGCTGTTCTTTGCCACGAGTATCGCAAAAACGAAAATCGACGAATTTAACGTCGTTCTCTTCAATCAATTTGAGTACTTTTTTTACAGACATCGGTTGTCTCCTTCTAAATATGGTTATTATAAAGTCGGTGTTTTAAGCCGAACTGCATAACCATACCATTTTTTTTTAGCAATTAGCCACTAAAAAACGCATATAAGTCATGCTGACAAGTCGTTAGTTATGCTGGTTTGTTTATAATTAGCCTGCTACAAACAGAAATAGAGGTAAATATGTTGGTGCTATTGTAGGCAATTAGCTATTTTGGGATTATATAAAGATGTTAATTTTTATATTGTTGCTAATGGACAACGGCTCTATGCACTAAAAGCAAACAAGAAAAAGGTTTATTGATCTATATTGGTGCGTTAAACTTAAATAAAATGATAGATAATTGGTGTATATTATTGTTTTTATTTGAAATGATTTTATGGTACGATAACTGCGTAGTATTTATGTAGTTGTTTTTTTAATACAGAAAGCAATTTAATCTTAAAATCGTTGTCTTTTGGCAACATAACACTATTAAATCCTTTACAAGGGGAATTTCAATATGAAGAGTAGACCAAAACGCAAGAACCAGATGATTTTCGCGGCTGCGGGTAGCCTTTTATCAATTATAGGAGCAACTGACTCCTATGCCGCCGCGCCTGACAGTTTGATTGAAGAGATTAAACGTTACGGTTTTACCGTTGGCGCTTGGGCGAATGCAGGTATAACCTACAATGCGACTGATCCCGGAAGCAATTATAATGGTCCTGTTGTTTTCGCGGACCGCTCCGGTGAGTTTCAATTAAATCAATTGAATGCCTATGTTCAGCGTGCAGTTGCTACAGAAGGCAGTAAGTGGGATATCGGTGGACGCGCTGATGTTATGTTCGGTACCGATGCGCCTTATACCCAGGCTTTCGGTACTACTACAAATGGAGGGTCTTGGGATCTCGGGCTGTTAAACAACGGCTCTAATAGATTTTATGGGCTTGCTGTACCGCAGCTTTACGCTGAAATTTATGCGCCTTTCGGAAATGGTTTGACTATTAAAGTAGGTCATTTTTACACGTCGATCGGTTATGAATCAGTACCTTCGCCGGATAACTTTTTCTACACCCATGCCTATACCATGCAGTTTGGCGAACCTTTTACCCATACCGGTTTTACGGGTAGCTATAACGTCAATAATAACTGGTCAGTTTTGGCGGGCGCTGTTACAGGAAGCGAAACAGGTGGCTGGGATGGTAACTTTGATCAGCAACTGGGCAACTGGGCCGGTCTGGGTGGTGTTACCTGGACCAGTGATAGCGCAGCAACGTCTGTGAATGTTAGCGGAACCTACGGTGAAAGGTCCGAGACCAGCAGCCAACATTGGGCAATGTACAGCATAGTAGCGAAACACGATATTACTGAAAAAACTCATCTGGTTTTGCAGCACGATCATGGCTTTGCTGGTAAAGTTGCTGACGGCGGACTTACAGATGCCGAATGGTATGGCGTTAACAGCCACTTATACTACGATATTAATGACGAAGTGACTGTAGGTCTTCGTGGCGAGTGGTTCCGTGATCATAACGGTGTCCGGGTTTTCTCTCCAGCGCGCCAAAACGGGTCTGCTTTTCCGGCCAGTTATTATGAGGTCACCGCTGGCGTTACCTGGAAGCCCAGACCTTGGCTAAGACTTCGTCCTAATGTCCGTTATGACTGGGTTGGTGATACTACCGGCAAACCTTATGACATTGATTCGAACTTTGTAGGTCAGAAAAAGGATCAATTCACGTTCTCAACGGATGTGACCGTAACGTTCTAACAATACTTGAGTATATAGGGCAGGGATGTTCTTAGTTCTAAAAAATGCGCCTATAGGCGCATTTTTTTTGCTTACGGCTCTAGAAAGAAGGATCGATCGGTAGGCAGCCTCTACCTCACTGCCATTAAGTTAAGGAAAATTCATTTAAAAACAATGTTTTTTCTGTCGTTTATGGAAGTTAAGCAAGGCTCTGGCGGACGGCTTTTTGCGGGGTGGGTTGCGGTGGTTCCGTTCCAAGCAGGGATTGGTGAGAAACAAGGCTGTGAGCTGTTCCAATAGCAGGTTGGTTTCAAGTCCGCCCGCCAGTAACAAATCCAAGGCGAGATTTTTGACCGCATTGAACGACACGGCCCGGTTCACCGTTTGCGGATACTTCGTGGCCTTGGCATCCAGCATGGCCTGCGCCGTGCCGGTCAGCAGCGATTCCAAGCCGGATAGATACACAGTGGCATAAAAGTCTCCGGCAACTGCTCCTGCGTTGCTCTACCTCCTGCATCCATGCAGTCGTGCCGGACGGCTTCGGCACCCGTGCCGGTGAAATTTTCCAGTTCCAGGCGGGTCTTGAGCAGGCCGTAGAAGGTCTCGATGCCCCAGCGTAAGTGGTACAGTGCCAGAAATCCCTGGGTAGGGTACAGGTAACCGTCCAGCAACGAGGTCACCAGCACTTCGTAGTCGCCCGTACTCAGCAACACCCTGACCAAGCGGACGGTGAGCGACAGGGGTAAGCGCAACTCACGGATGAACGACATTTGCCCCGCGCACGGGGTCAGCGTCACCACTTGGCTGTCTTCGCCCTCGCCCTTGAGCATCTGCCGGGCTTCGGCAAACGAGGCCGCCGAACAGCGGATGGCGAAATCACGCCGGTGGCGGCTGAGTTCGGCCAGCATCCGATAGGACGGGTAATTCCTGTCCATCGTCAGCAAATCGCCCGCCCGTGTGTGGGCTAAATGGCCTTTATGCCCCCGAGGGTACACCGCCAAGTCAATCTCGTAGCTCTTGGCCTTGCCCAAGGTGGCATCCAGGGCAACCCGGTTAAGCACATCGTATAGCACCGATGCCAGGGCATACGGGCGTTCGCCCTGGATTTCCGCCGTCTTCCCGCTCGTCCAGGCAATCGTGCCGAATTCCTCGCGGACAGCTTCATTGTCGGGCAGCACCAGCTTGGAACCGTCGACCGCCAGCACCCGAAAGCCCCAGAACCGCTGATAATCACCGTCGCCGTACAGCGTTTCCACCACGGCGGCCTGGTTCAGCTCGATAAACGCCGTATGCTTCAGTTTATACCGCGCCTGCGAATAGGCACTGGCGGTCACCGGTGACAGCCCTAACCACGTCATCGCTTCGTTGGCGACGTTTTGCAACGACTTCACGCTGTTCCTCATAATCAGCACCAAGACCAACGCAAAAGACAAGCTGCGCTCCCTCGTGAACGCCTTGTCGGTCTGGCGATGGCGTGATTTGAAAGCACCCGCTTCAATCCGCTCTTGAATAATTTTAACTGCCTGCTTTTTTTAGCCATATTTAACTGTAATCAAATCCGCTTATTATCCCAGAAAATGCTTAACTTAATGGCAGTGAGCCTCTACCTCCAGGCTCAAGGCTTGGCAGGTTTTTAAAACCTGCTAGTAGTCAGCCAAAGTTATATTGACGGATATAAAGATTTTAATTTCACTCTGGCATCCTGAGTAGTAAAACGCCAGTTCACACAAGCGCCTTCTTG
>Ga0208754_100251_pt1 | contig 15683 bp, 12 predicted proteins | sample LakWasMet55_HOW8_2_FD_183889 | JGI IMG/M metagenome (GOLD analysis project Ga0208754, IMG submission 183889) | Freshwater sediment methanotrophic microbial communities from Lake Washington under simulated oxygen tension - Sediment Metagenome... | ecosystem: Environmental > Aquatic > Freshwater >... | reverse complement strand
TTTGACCCTATAACGTCAATCCTAGCACTGCCTAATTTTCGCGTTTTTAGGCTTTTTGCAAAAATCACAAAATTTGTCGTTTTAAAAAATTAAATTGATGTCGATAAAAAATCTCTGCTAATGTCAATTAAAACACTGCTTAAAACAGGAACTGGGAGAAAAGTGTCGCCGACTAACAGTTTTGCTGATGGACCCCCTTGCATAACCAAAAATGACCTTTTTTGGCTCTATAACATCAATCGCAGCACTGCTTAATTTTCACGTTTTTAGGCTTTTTGCGAAAATCACAAAATTTGTCGTTTTAAAAAATTAAATCGATGCTAATAAAAAATCTTGGCTAATGTCAACCAGAGCACTGGATAAAACGAGACCTGGGAGAAAAGTGTCGCCGACTGACAGTTTTGCTGATGGACCCCCTTGCATGACCAAAAATGACCTTTTTTGACCCTATAACGTCAATCCTAGCACTGCCTAATTTTCGCGTTTTTAGCCTTTTTGCAAAAATCGAAAAAATTGCCGTTTTAAAAAATTAAATTGATGTCGATAAAAAATCTCTGCTAATGTCAACTAGAACACTGGATAAAACGGGGGCTGGGAGAAAAGTGTCGCCGACTAGCAGTTTTGCTGATGGGCCCTCTTGCACGACCAAAAATGACCTTTTTTGACCCTATAACGTCAATCCTAGCACTGCCTAATTTTCGCGTTTTTAGGCTTTTTGCAAAAATCACAAAATTTGTCGTTTTAAAAAATTAAATTGATGTCGATAAAAAATCTCTGCTAATGTCAAGTAAAACACTGGATAAAACGGGGGCTGGGAGAAAAGTGTCGCCAAAAACGTGACACAATTTAAAGTCAGCGCCGAAATGTAGTTTTTGGGTTCAAGGCATAATATAAATTACACAAAAACGACAAAAACGTCCTGAGGCTACTAAAAACCTACTGAGTCCAGACAAAACAATGCGGCCAAAAACATTTAATTAAAAAACAAGTGCGCTGCACGAAAAGTGAAAATAAGCAAGGAAAACAGAAGGATAAAAACCCATTACAAAAATAAAAAAAGCAATAGGTAATAAAACCATAAATTCTCTTTCGCTTAAATCTTTAAACGAGGCTGTGTACTCGATTTTAAGGTTACCGAAAACCACGCGATTATAGAGTCAAAGCGAGTAAGAACCACACAGAATAACTCCAAGTGCGCTTAAACTGCAAACAAACACGTTGTTTTTATAAATGCCCACTAATATTAAAAATTCACCGACAAAACTGCTTGTGCCGGGTAACGCAATATTTGCAAGCGTAAAAATCAAAAAAAAAGAACAAAAAACTGGCATCGTGTGCACAAGCCCCCCGTAATAATAAATAAAACGGGAGTGATACCTGCTGTACAAAATGCCAATTAACAGGAACATACCACCTGCGACAAAACCGTGACTTAAGCTTTGAAGCAAGGCCCCTTCAAAACCGATTACATTAAAACTAAAAATGCCTAGTGTAACCATGTTCATGTGAGCCACCGAAGAGTAGGCTACAATTCTTTTCATGTCGGTTTGTCTTATTGCTGTTAAAGAAGCATAAACAACACCTAAAATTGACAGCAAATAGACCAACGGTGAGTAAAACAAGCAAGCGTCCGGAAAAAGAACAAAACTAAAGCGCAAAAAGCCGTAAACCCCAAGCTTTAAAAGAATTCCTGCAAGTAGAACCGAGCCGACCGTCGGCGCCTCAACGTGAGCTTCAGGCAACCAAATGTGAAAAGGAAACATCGGAATTTTAGAAGCAAAAGATAAAAAAAAGGTGACCCACAGGAAAAGCTGCTCGGTTTCTGTAAATTTTCAAGAGCTTAGGTACTCCATGTTTAAAGTACCAGCAATGACATAAATGTACAAAATGCTTATTAACATTAAAATCGACCCGCAAAGAGTGTAGAAAAAAAACAGGTAAACAGCCCTGATTTTTCGTTCTCGGGAACCGTGCACGCCAATAATTAAAAACATCGGAACTAAAATTGCTTCAAAAAAAACATAAAAAACAAACAAATCAAGGGTTGAAAAAATAACTAATAAAAAAAGCTCAATTAAAAATAAATTAATGGCATAATTTTTAAAGGCCGGGTCCTCCCAAATAAACAAAAGGCAAATAAAAATTAAAAAAGCACTCAAAAAAAAAAATAAAATTGAAATTCCATCGAGCCCGAAAGTGTAATTTAAGTTTAAAAAGGAAGAACCAAAATTTGCTGTAAAAACGTTTTGAAAAAAATGTTGATTTGTGTCAAAATTTGCAGTCAATAAGGAGGTAAGAATTAACACCAACCCCGACGCGCGTAAAGAAAAAATTTTTACTTTTTTTAGCTCAAGTTCGTTAAAAAAGTACAAAAAAAAAATGCTAGCAATAAGAATAGTGTAAATGATTATTAACATGGTTTATTTTTATTTATTTATCTATCGATTTCTCCAAAAACTATATCTTGTGTACCAATAATAGTAACAATATCAGCGACCATGTGTCCTTTTACCATGGTGTCTAAGGCCTGTAAATGTGCAAAACCCGGCGCTTTTATTTTACAGCGAAAGGGTGTTCCGGTGTTGTCTGAAATTAAATAAACGCCAAACTCGCCCTTTGGCGCTTCGGTTGTTGCGTAAGTTTCGCCGCTTTTAACAACGGGACCTTCAGTGTAAAACTTAAAATGATGAATAACAGCCTCCATTGAATTTTTTAACTCCAACCGACTTGGTGCGCAAAATTTGTAATTTGCGCTGCGAACAGGCCCTCCTTCCAAAAGACCAAGGGATTGTTTAATAATTACAAGAGCCTGCCGCATTTCCTCCATGCGAATTACGTAGCGATCAAAGCAATCGCCGGCAGTGCCTTGCGGCACCATAAAATTTAACTCTGAGTAAATTTCATAGGGTTGATTTTTTCTTAGGTCACAGGAATGACCTGATCCGCGCAGCATCACCCCAGTAAAGCCCCAATCGAGTGCCGTTTTTATTGTTACGCACCCAATTTGAACCAGCCTTTCCTTTCAAATTCTATTGTCTGTAAGCATTTCTTCCATCTCGTCCAGGCGCAGCGCAAACTGAGATAAAAAAATGTACAAATCATCTAAAAAGCCCAACGGAATGTCCGCGCTGACACCCCCAGGCCTTATGTAGGCTGCGTGCATTCTGGCACCAGAAACACGCTCGTAAAATTCCATTAATTTTTCACGTTCCTCAAACGCTCACAAAAAAGGTGTCATCGCACCAACGTCCATTGCGTGACAACCAACGGCCAGCAAATGATTTAAAATTCTGGTAATCTCTAAAAAAATAACGCGAATAATTTGAGCGCGGCGGGGCACTTTAATGCCGGCAATGTTTTCAACAGCCAAGGAGTAAGTGTGCTCCTGGGCCATCATAGAAACATAATCTAAACGATCAAAATAGGGCAATGCCTGTAAATAATTTTTGTACTCGATTAGCTTTTCAGTTCCTCGGTGCAACAATCCAATATGGGGGTCGGCGCGGTTAACATTTTCCCCCTCCAGCTCGAGAATAAGCCTTAAAACCCCGTGGGCGGCAGGGTGCTGGGGGCCAAAATTTAATGTAAAATTTTTTAGTCCTTTGTTAAGATCTTTTTTTTTTAAAAGCATAGCTTTAGGGCAGCCGAAATCGAATCGACCTCTTTTGGTCCCAAACCAAACATGATACCTCTACACAATGCCCCAAGAGTTTTAGCGTTTAGTTGGCTAAAAGCGAGCACTCTTTATTTTTTAAATCTGACAGGTTTTTTACAACAATAAAACTTTTAGCGTAATAGTCAAGCTCCACAAACAATAACAGAAGCAGCTTTTTATTATATTTTTTTCTTAAGCTTTTAAGGGGCACACCCGGCGTTAAAGATTTAGTCGCTGGAGTTCCATAAAAGCTACCAAGCACCAGAGCATGCGGGTGCTTAATTTTTTTTGAGTTTTTAAAAGCACGGCCTGCCCTGAAATGACTTATGCTTTCGTGAACTGTTGAAAGCAGACCCGCGCGAAAAAGTAAAACCGCGTAATTAAACAAAGGTTTAATCACAAAAGATTTTACCGACACAGATCGATTTTTGTTTTTAGGGTTTGCAATTTCACTTTTTAAGTAGCTTTGGCTAAAGAACTTTTCAAAATTCATGTAAAATTTCCTGCGAAAAAGAAAAGCGGCGTTTGCCTTTTTAATCCTAAGCCAACGAGAGCGTTTGACATAGGTCTTTAAATAATTTTTTATTCTAACTTTTTTACGCCAAACCTTTCGGCGGAACCTGCGCGTGCTTGACTTTTTACGACGGCGTAAATAGGTTCATTTTTTTTTATTTTTCCGGACTCATTTTGCTTTTCGCAACAATTTTTTAATAAATCAACCCTGTTTTTTAATAAAAAGTTTTCATTTTTGTTTTTTTGATTTCAAAATTTTAACGCGGTAACATTTTGGTTTAATGTCGCGTGCTCCATAATATTGATATTTGAGAATGCGTCGCACTTTTTGTGTTGAGAATTATAGGCTTTTTAGCAAAACATTTAGGGCTAAAGCTATAGCGCTCGCGCGATATAGGCAACTGATAAAAAGCTTGCGCCTTTGTTTATCAGCGAACCAGCGTCCAAAATCATCAAGATTTTTAACGCTGCTAAAGCCAAACGTGCCGCCGCCAATTCAAAACAACAAAAAACTGATACAAACCAAAAGCACTAGGCATAATAAGTAGGCAGTCATTAATTTTTTTTTATGGTGGTTGTTGAGGTCATTTTAAGATAGGCTATTTTTTTTTCTACAGATTTTTCGTTAAACGGGCCTCATTCCGTAAAAGATAAAGCCTGTTTTTGTTTGAAAAGCTCAAGTTTTGTAAAAACTCCGTTTACAACTTTAAACTTTTTTTTATTAATCGTTTTTATTTTTTTTTTCTTTTTTGAAATAGCCGATGTTTGCCCTGGCAGCAGTTTTACTGTTTTTTGAATAAAAGCTTTCATGTGAGCCTCCACTTTTTTGATGTTTTTCTTTTTAAATCGCGGCTTAAGCGGGCCTGCCGGGACTTTCAAAACCCCCCTCAAAAGAACTGCTGTATATGTGCGTTTTTCCATAGACAACAAATCATTTTGTGTGTGGTAACGACCGTAATTAGCCATGTTTTGGGTTAGGTCTATGCTCGTTATTAAACGATAATTATTTTGGTGAAATTTTTTTAAATAATTTGTTGAAGAAAACTCTTTGTCCAACAAAAGGGCAGGATTAGCAAACTTACGACCCAGCGGTAACACGTCCGATTTCCTAACTTCGGAGCGTACAAACAGCCGCGCCGGCTTGATCAGTGCCGATAAAAACTCGGACGCTAAAAAATAAAAATGGGCATCTTTAATAAAAAGGGTAAAAAGTCCTCGTTTTTTATTAAAAAACTGCAATGTCCGAATAAATTGCTTAAGGCTTCGGTTTAACGTTAAAAGGTCTAAGGTTGCATAAATTTGTTGTTTTGAGAACCCAGCCGTTGCTCTAATAGGCGCAGTTTCTTTTTTTAAAAACATCGGGTTAACTGAAGAAAAATCGCTTGTAATTAAACTTTTTAAAAATGTCATGTTTGTGCTATTCAAAACATAAAAATTTTGCCAAAGGCAGAACTAGTCCTGTTCTTCAACCAATGTAATGTACGCAATAAAAATAAAAAGAAGCGTAGCCAAAGAAGAAATATAAGAACCAAACGAAGCCAGCGTGTTTCAGCCTGCAAAAGCGTCGGGGTAATCGGGAATGCGTCGCGGCATTCCAGCGAGCCCTAAAAAATGCATCGGAAAAAAGGTAACGTTAACTCCGATAAAAAAAAGCCAAAAATGAATTCTGGCTAAAACTTCTGGGTAGCGTTGCCCTGTTATTTTGCGAATCCAGAAATAAAAACCTGAGAAGATGGCAAAAACAACCCCCATCGATAAAAAAAAACTAACGAAATTAAATTTTACATAAAATAAAAGCACGTCTTTGCCGAACAGGGCAAGACACGTTAACGTCACACTGCTCTGTGTTTAAGTTGTTGCCTATAAAAAGATATAATAAAAAGGTAATTTTTAAAGGTGATAAAAAAAAGAAATTTTGGGCGGCCGTCCGCAAAAACACGGACTAAGGCTGTGTCGTGAGAAAAGCTCAAGCAGGACTTGAAAGCTCCTGACGGGCCCCCTTAGCACGAAAAAAGGGTTGTTTTTGACCCAGTAAAGCAAATGATAACACTACCTCATTTTTGCGTTTTTAGGCTTTTTGATAAAAGCAAAAAAATGAGTGTTTTAAAAATTTTTGCTAATGGCCGTAAAGTTAAGATAAACAAGCAAAAGTTGGTGTGGGCAGGGTTTAAAAAAATTATCAAAAATTTGACAAAAAGGGTTTGCATCGCTGAAATAATTAATTTTGCTTTTCTAACGAACCAAATTGGTTTATCGAAAAAAAAATGAAGAGTTGTGTTCTACAACAACCTTAAAAAATTTGTTTAAAAAAAAATTTCCTGTTTTATAAGCAATCAGCAGTTATTTTTTATCAACGTAACTCTCCGGCAGCGCTCAAAATTAGAACGACCGTAACATAAGGGGTTAACTGCCTCCGGTCCTCTCGTACTCGAAGTTACATTTTTAAATTTTCAACATAAACAGCAGATAGGGACCGAACTGTCTTACGACGTTCTGAACCCAGCTCACGTACCACTTTAACCGGCGAACAGCCGGACCCTTGGAACCCATTTCAGCTCCAGGATGTGATGAGCCGACATCGAGGTGCCAAACGGTCTCGTCGATGCGAGCTCTCAAAAACCATCAGCCTGTTATCCCTAGCGTACCTTTTATTCGTTGAGCGGCAACTCTTCCACACAAAATTGCCGGATCACTACGGCCGACTTTTTATCTCTGCTTGATTTGTTTATCTCACAGTTAAGCACATATTAATGCCGTTACACTAAAAATAAATGATTATTTAAATGTGCCTTTGCACTTCTCCGTTACTTTTTGGGAGAAGACCGCCCCAGTCAAACTAAACTCATAAGCTTTCTTAATAAAATTAGCGGTCTAAAAAATAAAGGGTGGTCTTTCACTTGTCGTTGTAAATCAACTCCCACCTATGACTACACAATAAACTTTAAACCGCAACTTAAAATAATAGTAAAGGTGCATAGGGTCTTTCCGTCTAACTGTCAATAGCCCGCATCTTCACGGGCATTTCAAATTCACCAAGCGTGGGCTGGAGACAGTGAAGAAATCGTTACGCCATTCGTGCAGGTCAGAACTTACCTGACAAGGAATTTCGCTACCTTTGGACCGTTAGAGTTACAGCCGCCGTTTACTGGGGCCATGGTTTCAATGCCGGAGCATTTCCACTTAACTTTTCAGCACCGGGCAGGCGTCAGTCTTTATACCGCCTCTTTCGAGTTTGCAAAGACCTGTGTTTTTGATAAACAGTCGCTTCTCCTGGTTTTAGATGGTTGTGGAAAATAACCGCTTTTTTCCGAAGTTACAGAATAATTTGCCGAGTTCCTTCAACCCAATTCTCTTGAACGCCTTTGCGCATCTACGCGTAATCTACCTGTGTCGGTTTAAGGTACGGTGTTTTTGCAGCTATTTCCCGAAAAAACTATAACGCAAGCTTTTATAATTTATAAAAATTAACGTTTTTTATTTTTTGTCACATCTTGCAAAACCCATTAACGCGCACATTTGTAACTTGTCTTAGGGACCGTTTTATAATTTTTCCATGTCATTAACTGTTGCATGGAAAACCTTAGATTTTCGGCGACACTGATCAAAACAGTGTTTAAAGCTACTAATGCCAGTATAGTCACTTCAGCTATTTCAGATAATTTTTCCAAATTATCTTCACTAAATAAACTAAACGCTCTGCTACCAATGTTTTACTGTTTCGGTTGTAGATTTCAAGGCTCTATAAATTTTTGAGGCTTAAAAATTGGATTCATGAGTTGTTACACTTTCTTAAAAAGATGGCTGCTTCCAAGCCAACGTTAAATTTGTATCAATTTTTAAACACTCTTATCACTAGATCTACAATTAAAGACCTTAACAAATAATCTGGGCTGTTTCCCTTTTGACCGTAAACCTTCGCGCCTACGGTCTGACTCCCCAAAAGCAGTAAAACCTATTAGCAGTTTTTTAAAATTAAGTAAGGCGTAAACCCCCCGCGTTTTAAAAGTGCTCTACCCGATTTTAAGTTTTTTGGGGGCTATACTCAAATATATTTCGCAGAGAACCAGCTATACCTGAATTTGATTAGCCTTTCACCCCTAACCACAAGTCATCACAATCTTTTTCAACAGACATGTGTTCGGTCCTCGGAAAGAAAAAATCTTCGCCAACCTGCTCGTGGTTAGATCATTCAGCTTCGGGTTTTATAGGTGCGACTTAATGGGCCTGCGCGACACCTTTTAAAGTGATCGCCGCTTAGGGCATGTTTTTTCTAAGTTTACAAAAAGTTAAACTCGCCGCAACTATAAACTTACTGGCCCATTATGCAAAAGGTACATTTTTGTTTTTAAAAAACGACAAATAGATTGTGTACATTAAATTTTGTAATTTCACGGCGGTGTTACGCCAGTTTTTTCAACATTCCCTCACGGTACTTGTTCACTATCGGTTGTTTAATTTTAATAGGCTAGGGGGTAGATCCCCTTGTTTAAATAAATTTATCATAATTCATTTTTTTTCATTAGACATGAACCACAACTACAGACATCGAAATCTTCTTTGAGTTTGTTGTAAGGGTCACGATCTTTTTGCCTTTATTTTTATGTTCGCTCGCCACTACTGACAAAATCTCGATTGATTTTTTTTTGAGTTACTATAATGTTTTACTTTACCCAGACATAACCTTTCTTTTTAAGGGAATTTTTTCTTCAAGTAATTAAGGCTTCAAAAAACTCAAACCTACTTTTTGCATTACACAACTTCATTTATTAAACACCTAGGTTTTTGTTTAATGCACAAAACAAAAGGTGAGTCCCGCAACGGCAGTGTTTCCATGAAAATCTTGCACTTAGGTGAGTCCTTATTAGAGTTCGCGTGCTGTTAAATTTGTCACAAGCAGCACTATTAATTTAATGTTTTTAACCGTTAATTTTTGTGCTTTTTGCCAGCGGCTCGCTAGCACTGCGCTTACGGGAAAGCTTTTCCTTGTAGTTTTGGCCGGCGTGGTTGCAATGTTTGAAAGATTTTGTTTAAAAAAGTTATTGAAGCTGTTTGTTACCCGACTCGAACGAGCAAATAACAGTTTTTGAAACTGCCGCGTCTACCTTTCCGCCAAACAAACACCCAATTAACACTAGTTTTTTAAAATTTCAGAATAAATTGCATTTGATAAAACATTTTTTTTAATTTTAGAGTTTAAATTTACTGACATTTTATAAATTTTTTTACGCAGAGCTAAAACTTTAAACACTGGGTTCAAAATAAACTTAATGTAAGAAAAATAAAATAAAAAAAAAAAAACGGTAAATCAAACCGTTTGGACAAAAAAAGTCACAATGTCAAATTGTGGCAATTTAGTTTAGCACAGGCAGGAATTGAACCTACATCCTTGGCTCATGAGGCCGATGACCTAACCTTTAGTCGACCGTGCTTTAAACCGCAAGGGCCTATGATTTTAAATTTTGTTATTCCAACCGCACGTTCCCGTACGATTACCTTGTTACGACTTAATCCCAATTTCAGGGCTGACCCTCATTTTTTTGCACCGAAGCCCAACAACCAACAAGTCACAGGAAATGTTATGTTGGGCGCCGGGTAAAAATAACATCAGGCCGACCCCAATCTTAGCATTTGACGGGCGGTGTGTGCAAGATTTAGGTACAAATGTTCACCGCGACGTGATGATTCGCGATTACTAACGATTCCAACTTCGTGTAGGCGAGTTGCAGCCTACAGTCCGAACACGGCAAGCTTTTAAGTTTTGCTTTAAGTCACTTTATCGCCTCACTTTTTGTTTTTGCCATTGTATCACGGGAGTAGCCCAGCCCATAAAGGCCATAAAGACTTGTTATCATTCTTCTTCCCCTACCTTATTAGCAGGCATCTCCTGTGAGATGTTTTTAAAACCAACACAGGACAAGAGTTGCGCCCGTTACAGGAGTTAACCTGACATCTCACGACACGAGCTGAAAACAGCCATGCAGCACTTGTTTTAATTTGCTTAAAAAAAATTTTAACACATAAACTAAAATGCAAGGGCTGGTAAGATTTCGCGCGTACTATCGCATTAAACCACATGATCCACCGTTTGTATAAATCCCCGTCAATTCCTTTGAGTTTCAGTAATGTTAGCACCGTACTCCTCAGGTGGAACATTTAACGCGTTAGCTATATGTCGGAAATTTCCCAACATTAATGTTCATCTTTGACGGCATGGACTACTGGGGTCTCTAATCCCATTTGCTCCCCATGCTTTCGTTCTTAAGCGTCAGTAAAAACCCAGGCAACCGCTTTCGCCGCCGGCATTCTATCACCACAAAATTTTACTCCAACTGAAGTGATTTTCTGTTGCCCCCTGTTCCACTCTAGCATTATCATATAAACTACATTTTTAAATTATAAATTTAAACTTTTGTAGAGCACGGAAAAATGCCGCCTATTTTGTTAAAAAACAAACGCTTTACACCAAATCACATGTTTAATGCTTGCACCTTTTGTATTACCGCGGCTGCTGGCACAAAATTAGCCGGTGCTTCTTCTCTAAATTTAATCATTATTCTGTTTAGCGAAAAGGGTTTACGACCAATTCAACACCGAAGGTGTGGAATCTTTTTGAGCCTACTTCCCCTACGCGGTCTCGCTGGATCAGGCTTTCGCCGATTGTCCAAAATTCCTTACTGCAGGCAAAAAGCCTGGGCCTTCTTTCAGTCCCAGTGTGGCTGAGCATCCTTTCAGATCAGCTAAGAATCAACGCCTTGGTAAGCCTTTACCTCACCAACAAGCTAATTCTATATAAGCCTATTTTAAAGCGGCGGTAAGCCTTTGGCTATTTGGGCTTTAACCAAACTTTAAGGTAAGTTCTTACACTGTACGCACCTGTACGCGATTTTAAATTAATAACATTCCACTAGCATGTATTAGGCAGACCGCCAGCATTCAAACTAAGCCAGGATCAAACTCACAATTAAAACGAGTGTTTTTTCGAAAAAATTAAACGGACAAAATAAAAAATTGGGCAAGTGGGTATAAAGTGACCCTGCACTGAAATTTTTGGTGTGAAGAAGCGAGAAAACAAACCTTCAAACACGCGGCCGCGCCGTTTTATACCATCAGCCCTAAAGCCGACTCCCGAAGGCCACCTTTAAAAAAAATTAAACGGACAAAATAAAAATTGGAGATGCCATCGGTCCGAGAACCGACTCTCAAAGGCTGACCTTAAAAAGGTAAATGAAAAGAAAGAAACTGACAAAATAAAAATCGGGTTTGCGGGCTATAAAATGAGCCCAGCACTGAAGTTGTTGGTGTGAAGAAGCGAGAAAACAAACCTTCAAATCACGCGGCCGCGCAGTTTATACCGTCGGCCCGAAAACCGACTCCCGAAGGCCACCTTTTAAAAAACTGAAAAGAAAGACATTGATAAAACAGAAACTTGGGCTAGTGGGTATAAAGTGACCCTACACTGACATTTTTGGTGTGAAGATAACGAAAAAACAAACCTTCAAACTACGCTGCCGCGCAGTTTATACCATCGGCCCGAAAACCGACTCCCGAAGGCCACCTTTTAAAAAACTGAAAATAAAGACATTGATAAAAAAGCCCTGCAAATTGCAACAATGAAAAATAAATAATAAAAAAAAATTGAGCACTGGAAAAGGTTAACCCCTAATCTGGATGAAGCTGTGCCGAGGGCTGGCCAACAAGCTTCAACCACGCTGCCGCGCGGTTTATAGGTCAGACGTCCAACCGACCCCTACGGCCCTCTTTTTGCAAGAATTAAAAATAATTGATATGATGAAAAACGTGGGGCTGTGCCAAAAGGCTAGCACATAATAAAGCCCCTAACCACACGGCAGCGTGATTCTTAGAATCGGTTGTACACCCGACCCCCAAGGGCCTATTTTAACATTAATTATTACAACCGAGGTTCTGGGCCTGTTAAAAAAATTAACAAAAGCAAAACAATTAGAAACTCACATCACAAATTTTTGGTACAGCCTTAAATCGAACACCACATTGGTGCTCACCAGCCTAATTCAAAGACCGGGGAAAGTGCCTTGTTTCAGATGTCAAATCGAACACCACATAGGTGCTCACCGGCCTAATTTAAAGGCCGGGGAAAGTGCCTTGTTTCAGATGTCAAATCGAACACCACATAGGTGCTCACCAGCCTAATTCAAAGGCTGGGGAAATAAAAATTTGGGCACGTGGATGTGACCCTACGCTTAAGGGTATGGGTGGGACGCGTGTCTCGAGGGTCACCTTTAAAAAAAACTGAAACTGACAAAATAAAAAGGAATAAAAAAAATTGAGAGGTGGGCACGAAGGGGAACCCTGTCCTGAGGTTTTAGGTTTATCTATCTTGCCCTTAACTGCGCTGTCGCGCGATTAAGGTTAAAGTGGGCCTTCAAACCTGCGTTGCCGCGCCGTTTATACCGTCGACTGTAAAATCGACTCCCGAAGGCTGACTTTAAAAAAAATTGAAACTAAATGCTTGGTGAAAAAGCCCAGTTTTAAAGGGCTGGAAATATAGGGCAGAGTGGGCGATGAACCCACGGCATAAAAAAAGCCAAAGCCAAAACTGCTGTTCTGTCCGGGTGAGGCTGTGCCAACAGGCTAGCACAAGTATAAGAAAGCCTCTAACCACGCGGCAACGTGGCCTTTAGAATCGGCTATGACACAAATTCCCGGGGGCCTGCTTTGACGTAATTATTACAACAGCGGTTCTGGGCCTGTTAAAAAAACTAACAAACACAAAACAATTAAAAATTCACACACCAATTTTTTTTATATTAATACAACAATCGAAGTGACCAAATTTGCGCTGTCGTTTTAAATTTAGCAAAAAACTTTTACGAAATTGTTGAGTTCTCCAGTACGGGGCACGGCAGGAAGCGAACCAACGGCGCGGGCGATTCGCGCGCTCTGTTTCAAATGGAGCGCCTTAGACCACTCAGCCACAAGCCCACAAAGCACGTAGGCAACAGCCGGACTTGCGTTGCTTTAAGCTTGCACCAATATAAGCGGTAAAAGCAGTAAAAAACTTCTCAGAAAGCGCGTTGCCGCGAAACCTTTTAATGTTTTGCGTACAAACTGTCCTGCAGATAAATGCAGACAAGAACGACAAACACAAAAGATTGAATTAAAGCTACGCCGAGTTCCAAAGCGTAAAGCGGAACTAATATGAGTAACGGCACAAAGTGTAAAAGAATTAGCGGAATTGCTCCGGTGCTCACCATTGTGGCACAAAAACCCGCAATTACCTTTAAAAGTGTGTGCCCCGCCATCATGTTAGCAAACAAACGAATACCCAAAGAAATCGGTTTGAAAAAATAGGAAACCAGCTCAATTGGAACCAGCAGGAAAGACAGCGAAACGCTTGTACCCGCCGGCAAAAAAAGCCCAAAAAACTGAAGTCCGTGTGCTTTTACAGCCATAATATTGATACCAATAAAAATCGATATGCTCAGCGTAAAAGTGAGAATCAGATGGCTGGTTAGGGTAAATGAGTAGGGGACCAGCCCTATTAAATTAAGCAGTAAAACAAAAGAAAAGAGTGTGCAAAGCATAGGAAAAAATTGATGGGCTTCTTTATCTTTGATATTGTCCGTAACTAAAGACAGCACCAATTTATAAACAAGCTCCAAAAAAATTTGCCAATTGTTAGGGCACACAAAAAGGCTTTTGTCCGCAGAAAAGTAAAATAAAGCTTTGTAAAAAAGCACTAAAAAAAACGTACACAAAGAAAGGACCAGGGTTTCATTGGTGAACAAAAGATCGCTATATTGCGCGTGCCAGTCAAACACGGGCAAAACGCGAAATTGTTCCAACGGTGAATTAAGAATGTTCAACACGTTTGAAGGCGGGGTTTGAACCCACAAAAGCCAACCACTCTTCAAAATAAAAATCTGGAGATGCCATCGGCCCGAAAACCGACTCTCAAGGGCTGACTTTAAAAAAATTTGAGTTGGCGGGACCGCGAGTTTACCCCTAATTTGGACGAAGCTGCGCCAAGGGCTAGCAAAACAAACTTCAACCGTGCTGCCACACGGCTTATAGAGTCGATCGTAAAATCGACTCCCGAGGACCCTCTTTGTGCAAAAGGCAGAAGGCGCGAGCGGCAGAAATCAAGTCCGCGGCGTGTATTGCACGCTTTGGGTTGTGCGTAAAAGCCAACAGCTGAAGCCGCAGCTACCGCATTTTTGTGAAACCAAAGAAAAAAATTTATCAGGTGAACGGCAAAACAAGCTGCGCCAAAGGGCGTCTGGCTAGTCCAGCTTTAAGGCGGTTGGAAACATATGGCAGAGTGGGGGTCGAACCCACGGCATGTCTTTACACGCTTTAGTTTATGTGAAAAAACACCAAACCTAAAATTATTTTTCTGCCTGGTGAAGCTGCGCCACGAGAGCTAGCGCAACTTCCAACCATGCGGCAGCATGGTTATTAGAGCGGGCGCAAGGCCTACCCCCAGTGGCTCCCTTTTCCATTAATTATTACAACAGCAGTTCTGGGCGCGTTAAAAAAAATTAACAAACACAAAACAATTAAAAATTTACACATCAATTTTTTTTATATTAATACAACAATCGAAGTAACCAAATTTGCGCTGTCGTTTTAAATTTAGCAAAAAACTTTTGTGAAATTATTGGGTTCTTCAGTGCGAGGCACTGCAAGAATCGAACCCCACAGCGCAGGTGATCCGCACGCAAGCGTTGGGGCTGCGCGTAAAAAGCCAACAACTAAAGCCGCGGAACTAACTTTTTGTGAAACCAATGAAAAAGAGTGGCACAAAAACCGGCATTTACGTTTAAAAGTGCGCGTCCCGCCAGCATATTAGCAAAATAAACGAACACCCGAAGAAATCAGTTTGAAAAAATAGGAAACCAACTCAATTGGAACTAGCCAGAAGAACAGCGAAACACTTGTGCCCGCTGGTAAAAAAGCCCAAAAAACGGAAGTCCATGTGCTTTTACAGCCATAATATTGACAATAATAAAAATCGATATGCTCAGTGTAAAAGTGAGAATCAGGTGGCTGGTTGGAGTAAATGAGTAGGGGGTCAGCCCTATTAAATTAAGCAACAAAACAAAAGAGTGTGCAAAGCATAGGAAAAAATGGATGGGCTTCTTTATCTTTGATATTGTCCGCAACTAAAGACAGTACTAAATGTGTAAACAGGCCCCAAAAAAATTTGCCAATTGTTAAGGCACACAAAAAGGCTTTTGTCAGCAGAAAAGTAAAATAAAGCTTTGTAAAAAAGCACTAAAAAAAACGTACACAAAAAAAGGACTGGGGTTTCATGGGTAAACGAAAGATCGCTGTATTGCGCACGCCAATCGAACACGGGCAAAACCTTTGACTTTTTTCTTGAAGCCCGGGCCAGACAGGAGTCGAACCCACGGTGCGGTGGTGTGCCTCACGTTCCGTTTCAAACGGAACGCCTTAAACCACTCAGCCACAAGCCCGCAGGCGAGCTCTGCGGGCTTGGTGGGAATTGAACCCACGGTGTGGAGGTGTTCTA
>Ga0208754_100249_pt1 | contig 15880 bp, 15 predicted proteins | sample LakWasMet55_HOW8_2_FD_183889 | JGI IMG/M metagenome (GOLD analysis project Ga0208754, IMG submission 183889) | Freshwater sediment methanotrophic microbial communities from Lake Washington under simulated oxygen tension - Sediment Metagenome... | ecosystem: Environmental > Aquatic > Freshwater >... | reverse complement strand
CACCACCGTGCCGTTGCTGTTCACGCTGTGCGGCAATGCCCAAGCCTACGCCGCGTTGCTGGCTTGCCGCACCGCGCTGGACATAAGTTCCGAACCCAAAGCCGATACCGCCCGCGAACTGCTGGTGCAACTGGAAACCCTGCGCGAACATGCGTGGCGGATTTTGTTGGATTGGCCTAGTTTTATCGGCCTTGCCCCCGATAAAACCCACTTGGCGGCCTTGCTTAAGTTCGACGCGCAATTCAAGCAACGGTTATTTCAGGACGGCATGGCGTTCCGGTTGGATAGCCGTCTTGCCCCCGACATAGCGCGGCTAAGCGGGCTGGTGGCGGAATTGTCGGCATTAACCGACACCGCCATTTTTAACGGGCGGCAAGCCGATTTTCAGGCACTGGATACCGAAGCGCAGTTGCAGGCTTGGCTATTGCAAAACCCGGCAATAGCCGCCCGCTTGCTGGATTTTTTATATCGCCAAAACTGGGAAGCCATCGGACAAAACCCCATCGCCTGTTTGCCGGAACTGGATGGCCAGGCATTAAACCAACACATGCAGCAGGAAGGTTTGACGGCTTTTGTGAGGACACCCCATTGGCAAGGCCGCTGTTTTGAAACGACATTGTTGAACCGCCAATTGGCACGGCCATTAATCGGCGAATTGTGCAGCCAGTACGGCAATGGCTTGGTTGTCCGCATCCTGGGTCGCTTGTCAGAAGTCGCTGGCATACCCTCCCGGTTAAACCAGCTTTTGGCGCGGATAAACGACGGCACAGGCTTGCCCATGACCCGCACCGCCAGCGACGGCCTGGCCCTGGCTCAAGTCCAGGCGGCACGCGGCCTGTTGATCCATCGCTTGGTGTTGCGGCAAGGAAGGGTGTACGATTACCGGATTGTCGCGCCCACCGAATGGAATTTCCATCCCGAAGGCGTGGTCGTGCAAGGCTTACGATGCTTACAAGCCCAAAACCCTGACGGTCTGCGGCAACAAGCGCAACTGCTGGTTAATGCGATAGACCCCTGCGTCCAATACACTTTAAACCTGATTGAGCGTTAAAAAATATGTACGACAAATCTACCTGGAGCAACAAGCATTTACCGGCAGGGATAGCCACGCATGACAAATCTGCCTGGAGCAGATTTGCACTGGCCCGAAGGGTGCATGGCAGGGATAGCCTGCATGACAAATCTGCCGGGAGCAGATTTGCATTTACCCGAAGGGTGCATGGCAGGGATAGCCATGCATGAACTGTCCCTTTGCGAAAGCATCTTGCAGGTATTGGAACAACAGGCCGAGGCCCAGCAATACCGCAAAGTCAAAACCGTATGGCTGGAAATCGGCGTGCTGGCCGGTGTCGAAGTTGAGGCCTTGCGCTTCAGTTTTGATGTTGTGACGCAAGGCTCGCTGGCTGAACAGGCCAAACTGGAAATCATCGACATGCCGGGCCAAGCTTGGTGTCTGCCGTGCGGCCGCAATGTGGCCGTGCAGCAGTTATACGACCTATGCCCGCACTGCGGCAGCCATCAATTGCAAGTCAACAGCGGCGATCAAATGCGGATCAAAGAACTGGAGGTAGAATAATGTGCGGCATCTGCGGCTGCGGCGAGAGCCATTCCCACTCGCACGATCACGATCATGAACATCCCCATGATCATTCCCACGACCATGAACACGCTGCGGCGCACGCCCATGCGCCAGGTTTAAGCCCTAAGCGGATGGTGCAAATCGAGCAGGACATTCTGGCGAAGAATAACCACTACGCCGCCGAAAACCGCCATTATTTCGGCGAACGCGGCATCCTGGCGTTAAACCTGGTGTCCAGCCCCGGTTCCGGCAAGACCACGCTGCTGACCGAAACCATCGCCCGGCTGAAAGAGGACATCGCCATCACGGTGATCGAGGGCGACCAGCAAACCGCCCGCGACGCCGAGCGCATCCGCGCCACCGGCGTACCGGCGCTGCAAATCAATACCGGCAAAGGCTGCCATCTCGATGCGCACCGCGTCGGCCATGCGCTGGAAAGCCTGCAACCGAAACACCAAAGCCTGCTGTTCATCGAAAACGTCGGCAACCTGGTCTGCCCGTCGGCTTTCGATCTGGGCGAGGCGCATAAGGTCGTGATTTTGTCGGTCACCGAAGGCGAGGACAAGCCGGTCAAATACCCCGATATGTTCCATGCCGCCGACCTGATGATCCTGAACAAGACCGATTTGCTGCCGTACCTGGATTTCGACAGCGGGCAATGTATCCAGTATGCAAAACAGGTCAATCCGCGCATCAAGATTTTGCCGCTGTCGGCCAAAACCGGTGAGGGGATGGACAGCTGGCTGCGCTGGCTGAAGGCTGAGCTGGAATTGCAGGGGATTGTTTATGCCTAATGGCGAGCAAGCTTGAGATTCAATCATCAATACTTCAAAGAGACACCCCAAGCCGGACGGGGCATGTTGCCCCGTCCGAAACGTTTTAGCGTTAGTTAAGTGTAACCACTTTGCTTAGGCATCACAGAAACGTAAGGGGCGGGGTTGCAAACCCCACCCCGCATAATTATCTGAAAAACAATAAACTAAGGTGCACATAGCACACTCTGCAACCCAACAAAAAATCTAAGTTTATGTGCCTAGCCCTACCCGCCCAAATCATAGCCATTGATCCCGCCAGCAACATGGCGACCGCCTCGGTCGGCAATGTCAAAGTCGAAGTGTCGCTGGCCCTGGTCGACGATGTCGCGCTCGGCGATTACGTCCTGGTGCATGTCGGTTATGCGCTGAATAAAATCGACGAAGACGAAGCCTTGAAAACCTTAGCCCTATTCGCCGAAGCCGGATTAACGGGGCAAGCTTATGAAATACATTAGCGAATTCCGCCAGCAAGGCCTCGCGCAGCAACTGGCGAACGCGATTGCGCAAACCGTAAATCCCGGCCGCCATTACCGGCTAATGGAATTTTGCGGCGGCCATACCCATGCCATTTTCCGCTACGGCGTCCAGGATTTAATGCCCGCGAACGTCGAATTCATCCACGGCCCCGGCTGCCCGGTGTGCGTATTGCCGACCGGGCGTATCGACAATGCGATACAACTGGCCGGACACCACGACGTGATCCTCTGCACCTACGCCGACCTGATGCGGGTTCCGGCGACAGGCCGCAACAGCTTGCTGAAAGCCAAGGCTGATGGCAGTGATATCCGCATGGTTTATTCGACGCAGGACGCGTTGAAAATTGCCAGGGAAAACCCCGAAAGGCAAGTGGTGTTTTTTGCCATCGGCTTTGAAACCACCACGCCACCGACCGCCGTCGCGATCAAGCAGGCTCAGGCCGAGGAGTTGGCTAATTTCTCGGTGTTCTGCAACCACGTCCTGACCCCCGCCGCGATGCAAGCCATACTGGATGCGCCGCAGCCAGTATCGATAGACGCCTTCCTCGGCCCGTCCCACGTCAGCACGGTGATCGGCAGCCAGCCTTATGAAGTATTTGCTGAGCGCTACGCCAAACCGATAGTCATCGCCGGTTTTGAGCCGCTGGACGTGATGCAGTCGTCGCTGATGCTGATACGCCAGCTCAACGAAGGCCGCTGTGAGGTCGAAAACGAATACAGCCGCGCCGTCACCCGGCAAGGCAACCTGAAAGCGCAAGCCTTGATGCAGGACGTGTTTGAGTTGCGCCCGCAATTTGAATGGCGCGGCTTAGGCTTGATCCCTAACAGCGCGTTGCAACTGAAACCTGAATATGCCGATTTCGATGCCGAACAACGCTTTAACATGCCCGCCATCCAGGCATCCGATGCCAAAGGCTGCGAATGCCCGGCCATCCTGCGCGGCGCGAAAAAACCGCAGGATTGCAAATTATTGGGCACGATGTGTACGCCTGAGAACCCGATGGGGTCTTGTATGGTGTCGTCGGAGGGGGCTTGCGCGGCGTATTGGTCGTATGGGCGGGTTAGGGGGTAATTGGTTGAGCCGCAGCAGGATTATTTGGATCGGGTCAATCAACACACAATAGTCCTAAACTTAATCAAAGCCATAGAGGCTTGCTATCTTTTTCCGTTCGTCCTGAGCTTGTCGAAGGATGAATGGAGAAAGATAGCAAGCCCCAGGAAGTTGATAAGGATTCACAAAAAAGGATAAAAAATGTTTTGGGTTTATATTCTTCGCTGTGCCGACGGCAGTTATTACACAGGCCACACCGACAACCTTGAAATGCGCATCGGACAACATCAGGCAGGAGAATGTGCTGGATATACAGTAACGCGCCGCCCATTAGAGCTTATCTGGTCGCAAGATTTCCCAACTCGGGAAGAAGCCTTGTCAGCTGAGCGGCAAATCAAGGGCTGGAGCCGCAAGAAGAAAGAAGCCATGATGCGTAGCGATTGGGCGGAAGTATCCCGCTTGGCCCAAAGTAAATCCGCCCATCCTTCGACAGGCTCAGGACGGACGGATTTACTTTTAAACTCTTCCGAATCAATGCGTCACGGGCAAAAGTGATTGTTATGTATGATGAAACGGTGGTTCCCATTACTAAAAAACGGGCTTTCTGGCAATATCGGGACAAGATAAGCATTGCAGAAACGTTTGACGATGAATTGCCAATCAGCTTTTGGCTAGGTGATGACACCTGAATCTATTGCTGGATACGCATATATTTTTATGGCTGAACCAGCAACCTGAAAACCTTTAAGCTAACGTTTTAGCTCTGTGCTAAGACAGTGAAAACACGTTGTATACTTTAATCGGCCATATTTTCGGTTTTTGCAATTCACCGTACGCTATGCGTACCTTTTACTTTGATGTTATTGTGGTTTTTAAAGGTATGCACAGCACAGCATACCCTACCGAAAAAAACCGAAAACTTGAACGTTTAGAGTATATCTAGGCCACGTTTCACCTTGGGAAATACAAATCTGGGTAAGCTGGATTTGCAATGTCCGTTGCAGGAAATGATAGCGGCGCAACAGAATGCCAACGATTTGAAACTCTTGCCTATAACATTACCGCATATTTATGCCCTCGCCGATTTGGAAAATTATCATCAAGACCCCGAGCGTCTGCTTATTACCCAATCAATTGTTGAATCCATGCCCCTGGTGACAGGGGATAGCAAAATACTGCGCTATCCCGTTGTTACGATTAAATAGCCGAGAATTCTTGCCGTGCCCAAAAACTACAAATCACCCCTCAACCTAAAAACCGGCAAAGTCGACTTAAGCCACGGCGGTGGCGGGCGGGCGATGGCCCAGCTGATCGACGAGCTGTTCATCAAGCATTTCGATAACGACCTGCTGCGCCAGCGCAACGACCAGGCCCTGTTTACCGTACCGGCGGGACGGCTGGTCATCAGCACCGACGGGCATGTGATTTCGCCATTGTTTTTTCCGGGCGGCGACATTGGTTCGCTGGCGGTACATGGCACGGTCAACGATGTCGCGATGTCCGGCGCGAAGCCGCTGTATTTGGCGGCGGGTTTTATTTTGGAAGAAGGCTTGCCGCTGGCCGATCTGGAAAAAATCGTCATCAGCATGGCCGCCGCCGCCCAAAGTGCCGGTACGCCTATCATCACTGGCGACACCAAAGTGGTGGAACGCGGCAAAGGCGATGGTGTGTTTATCACCACCACCGGCGTCGGTATCGTGCCGAAGGGCGTCAATATTTCGGGTAACCGCGCGCAACCGGGCTGTGCGATTTTGCTCAGCGGCCCGATTGGCGACCATGGCGTCGCGATTATGGCCGGGCGGGAAAACCTGCAATTCGGCACGACGCTTGTGTCCGATTCCGCCGCGCTCAATTCGCTGGTCGCCGACATGGTCGCTACCGCACCCGCCGACATCCACTGTTTGCGTGACCCGACCCGTGGCGGCTTGGCGACGGCGTTGAACGAACTGGCGCAGCAATCCGGCGTCGGGATGGTCATTGACGAGGCACAGATACCGATAAAAGAAGAAGTCAAAGCCGCTTGTGAAATTCTGGGTTTAGACCCATTGTATGTCGCCAACGAAGGCAAACTGGTGTGCATTTGCAATGCGGTGGCCGCCGAACGCCTGCTCGCCGTCATGGGGCAACATCCGCTAGGCCGCGATGCCGCAATCATCGGCGAAGTGGTTGCCGACGACCACCACTTCGTGGAAATGCGCACGGCTTTCGGCGGCAGACGCATCGTAGACTGGCCAGTCGGCGAACAGTTGCCGCGCATTTGCTGATGCCCGGCAGGGCGATCAGGATCCGTGGCATCGTGCAAGGCGTCGGCTTCAGGCCGATGGTCTGGCGGCTGGCCGGGCAATACGGGCTGAGCGGGGAAGTCTGGAACGACGGGCTGGGCGTGATGATCCATGTTTTCGGTAGCGATGCAGACCTGGATGCGTTCATCCGGCAAATCCCGCTGCACCAACCGCCGCTGGCCCGGCTGGACAGCCTGGAGGTGGAAATACTGGACGGTTTGCCCCACGGCGACGGGTTCCGCATCGTCGCCAGCCAGCACAATGGCATGGAAACGCCTGTCGCCGCCGACGCCGCCACTTGCCCCGATTGCCTTGCCGACATTGCCGACCCAAGTAACCGCCGTTACCGTTATCCCTTCACCCATTGCACGCATTGCGGGCCGCGCCTATCCATCATCCGGCGTGTGCCTTATGACCGCTGCCATACCAGCATGGCGGAATTTGCGCTGTGCCCGCAATGCCAGCAGGAATACGATGACCCCGCTGACCGCCGCTTCCACGCCCAAGCCAACTGCTGCCCGGACTGCGGCCCCCAGGTTTGGCTGGAAGACCAACATGGCCAGCGCTTGGATTACACCGATCCGCTGGCACAAACCGCCGGCTTGATCCGGCAAGGCCATATCGTCGCGGTCAAAGGCCTGGGCGGATTCCACTTGGCCTGCGATGCCACGGATGCCGACGCCGTCAGCCGCTTACGTGGACGCAAACGCCGTTATGCCAAACCCTTCGCGTTGATGGCCCGGGATGCCGCCATGATTGCCCGTTATGCCAAGCTGGATGCCGGAGAAACCCTCGCCTTGCAGGATAAAGCCGCGCCGATTGTGTTGCTGGCGGCGCACGGCGAAGCTTTGGCGCCGGGAGTTGCACCGGGCGATGACAAGCTCGGTTTCATGCTGCCGTACACGCCGTTGCACACCCTACTGTTGCAGGATTTGGACGCGCCCATCGTGCTGACTTCCGGCAATAGCAGCGACGAGCCGCAATGCACGGACAACAACGAAGCACGGGAAAAATTGGCCGATATTGCCGATTACCTATTGCTGCATGACCGCGCCATCGCCAACCGCCTGGATGATTCGGTCGTCCGGCTAATGGGCGGCAGCCTCCGCTTGCTACGTAGGGCGCGTGGTTACAGCCCCGACGCGTTGCCCTTGCCACCCGGTTTCGGGCAAGCCAACAACATCTTGGCGATGGGCGCGGAGCTAAAAAACAGTTTCTGTTTGCTGAAAAACGGCCAGGCCATTGTTAGCCAGCACATCGGTGACCTGGAAAATGCCGCCGTCCAGCACGACTACCGCAAGGCCATTGATTTATACCAGCAGCTGTATGATTTCCGGCCTGAAGTTATCGCCGTAGACAACCACCCTGGCTATTTGTCCACGCAATATGGGCAAACCCTGGCTGCCACAGGACAAGCAGTTTTAGTTCCCGTGCAGCACCATCACGCCCATTTGGCCGCCTGTCTGGCTGAACACGGTGCCCCGCTGGACGCACCGCCACTGTTGGCCGCCATCTTCGACGGCTTGGGCATGGGCGGTGACGGGGGCTTATGGGGTGGCGAATTTCTGCTGGGCGATTACCAAAGCTGCATCCGGCTCGGCCACTTCCAGCCCATCGCCTTGCCGGGCGGCACCCAGGCGATGCGCGAGCCCTGGCGCAATGCGTATGCGCAACTGCGGCATTATTTCGACTGGCCAACATTGCAACGGGAGTATGCCGGGCTGGACATCATCAAGTTGCTGGCAAGCAAGCCGCTGGCCACGCTGGAAACGATGGTCGCCAAAAACCTCAACTCGCCGCCCAGCACTTCCTGTGGCCGTTGGTTCGACGCCTTTGCCGCCGCGCTTGGCTTGCACGGCGAAGCGGCCCATTATGAAGGCCAAGCGGCGATTGCCTTGGAAACCCTGGCGACACCCTTGTTTGCCGATGGACAACCCTACCCGCAAGCCTGGTCGATAGGGCGCTGCCAAGACGTGTCGGTGCTAAGCTGGCAAGGCCTATGGCAAGCGGTGCTGGACGAGCTTAAGCGCGGCACGGATAAAGCCCTCATTGCCGCCCGTATCCACCACAGCCTAGCCGCCGCGACTGTCGGGCTGCTGGAACAGCTCAGCCGCGAAACGGGGATTGGCCACATCGTGCTCAGCGGCGGCGTCTTCCAAAACCGCCTGTTGCTGGAAGCCGTGACCCGGCAATTGCAGTTGCACGGCCTTACCGTGCTGTCGCCACAACGCTACCCGATGAACGACGGCGGTTTGGCATTGGGACAGGCGATGGTTGCCGCCGCTTTAAATGGATGAACCGTTTCTGCCGCAAAATGAATAGCCGGAACGGGTTTGTACCAACAGTAGGCGCATTAAGCGACCCGTTCCGTAACGTTTACAGTGCCTATAGGTATTTTGAAACGTTAGGACGGGGTTTCAAACCCCGTCCTGCTTTGAATCTTCGTGTCCTTTGTGGTGGGTAACAAAAGGTTAAAAGATTTTTTGGACGATTGCTTACTTGAGGTTTGTAGGCAACTGCCGGGCGAGGATATGCAAAGGATGGACAACTTTGCCGCCCTCGGCACCCAAAAAAACCGCACACCCAAAATTGCTGCTGACCACCCAATCCGCCTGGGCGGCGGCCATCGCTTGCCGTTTTAGGCCACGCAACTGCTTGGCATTGTCAGGACGGGTGAGCATGTAGCTTCCACCCGCACCGCAACACAGAGGGTTATCGGCTAAGGCGGCAACTTCCAATCCGGGGATTTTTGCCAGCAAGGCGTACACCGTCTGCTGGTTTTTCAAGACATTGCGTTGGCTGCAGGGCTCGTGCACCGCGACTTTTCCCGGCAAGGCTTGCAATGGCAAACTGTCAGGCCAGTGGTCGAGCAAAAACGCCTGGATGTCCTGCAACCGTTGCCTGAATAGCCCCGCCGCTCCGGTATCCTCATCTGGGTATCCGCTTAACATCGCCCCGCAACCGGTGGCGGTATGCAGCACGGCATCGGCTTCCAGCGCGTTGAAAACGGCCAGGTTTTTTGCTATCAAATCCGTGGCGGATTGCCCGTTGTGTTGGTGCACCGCACCGCAACAGGCTTGTTGTGGAGGCACCACCACCTCATAGCCAATCGCGTTCAGCAGCGTGATGGCGGCTTGCAAGGTGCCTTGGTCGAAATGTTCGGCGATACAGCCCGTGAACAAAGCGACTTGCCCGCGTTTTGTACCCATGGCCGGATGCTGCGCCGCCAAGGGCTTTAACGCAGGTTGAAGCAATAAAGCGTCGGCCTCGGCCAAACGCAGTTTTTTCAATAAGCCAATCCGCCGCAAGGGCTTTTGCAAACCCGATTTTAAATACGCCGCCAGCAACGGCAGTAGCCCAAACCGCCAGCGTTTGTTTTCAATGAACCAAAACGCCAGTTTTCCCAGCCAGTCCGGCCCGGTGTGCAACTGCGCCCGGGCTTGGTCGAACAACTCGCCGTAAGTCATCTTGCTAGGGCACACGGCCTCGCAAGCGCGGCATTGCACGCAGTTGTCGAGATGCTGGCGTTCATCCGGGGTAATGGCTTGGTTTTCAAGCAGGATTTTGCTGAGGGTGCGGATACGGCTGCGCGGGGTTTCTTCGTTGGTTTGGAATAGGCGGAAGGTCGGGCAACTGCTGACACATTGCCCGCAGCGTAGGCAATCGCTGGCATCGGGGATATAAGGCCCGGTTATGGGCTGGTCGCTAGTCGGGCCAAAGCCCATGTCCATAAAATCGAACATGTCAGGACTCCATCACTTTCACATAAGCGCGGCGCAGCAATTCCATTTCCGCAGGTGGCCTGCCCCGCAGTTCCGGCAAGGTTTTTAGCTGGCAAGCGCGGCTTTGCAGCAATTTATGCGGCGGGTCCAGCAACATGAACCGCGCCATGTGGACGGTGACAATGCCGCCAGGCGTGTCGATCTGTTCGCTAAAACCGGATTCCGCTTGCAACAAATCATTGTCGAGCTGCAAAAGCTGGTTGATGGCGTTGACCAACACCGAAGGGTGCAGGCTAATTTTAGCTTCGGTGAATGCTTCTGGCTCCAAGGCGCTGGACAACACAGGCAATGGGTTTGGGAAACAGACACTGCCGTCACCGTTTTGGGCGAACAGGGTCAGGGCGCTGATGTCGCCTTTGTAATAAAGCATCAAGCGGTGGTTTTTGAAGAGTCCGTCAGTCAGCATGGGCGATGGTTGCGGCATTAAGCCAAACGGTTGGTTGGGGTGCCGTGGCTATCCCATAGCAATTTATAACTGCTATCAAGCCGCGACAAACGGGCGTTGGCCTCTTCCAACAACCGGTAGGCCGGATAACGGCGGGTGTTGCCGTTGTACCAATTTTCCATTTCAGCCGTCAGACGCAGCCTTTCGGCGGCACAATCTGCGATTTGCCGCTTTAGCCAGGCCAGGCTGGTGGCCGGGGTCAGTTGGGCAATGCGGTAGCGGACGCCGTTTTGGAAAATCCTCACCCCGCCACCTTGGGCGGCGGTGTGGTACAAGGCATTGGCATCGGTGACTTCCACGCCCGCCAAATAATCAATGCCAAACTCGTGCAATTGCGGCAACCACGGCACAGTGGGCCCCATCAGCACGGTGTTGGCGTTACCGGACAATTCCGCCAGACGCGGGAAGGTTTTGTTGGGGATGGAACTGGCGGTCAGGAACACCCAATCGGCGTTAGGCAGCAGGAACTCGCTGGCCGCATCGGGCAAGTCGCCCGCCGTGGGTTGTTTTTCCAGCACCGTCAGCCGCATCTGGTTTTGGTAGCGTTCTATGCCAGGGTAATGGCCGATGACCACCACGTTTTTGCCCTGCAACTGCGGCAGGAAATGGTCGAACACGGCCAGGTTAGGGTGTTCCGGGTGATGCTCAAGCAGAACCGATTCGGGTAGCGGCCTACTGTTTAGGCAGCAATTGATCGCCGCCATCGCCACCGTGGCTTTATAAGGTTCCCAATCCAATATCCATGCCGCCAGGTCGGTGACGGGCTTGCCTGCCAACGTGCCCGACCAAGGCAAGGTGCGGGTGGCGACACCAGGGCTCATCGCCAAACCCGTGTGGCCTTGGCTGTCTTCTTGGCAGAGTGTCCAGACCAAGCCGATCATCAGCTTGTCGGCCTTAGTTTGGCTGCTGCAAGAATCTAGCAGGAGTTCGTAGAGGGGCTGGGGGTTGTGCATATCAAGCTCAACAGGCCATGGCGCGGCGCTTGGCGATTTCGCCATACAGCTTTTCCACCACGAGCCGGACTTGGTTTTTATCCCGTGCATCCAAACGCATGACCGGGCATGGAATGCCCTGTTCTTTCAGGTAACGGTGGTATTCGATCAAATACGTTTGGGTGTCGTTGTCATCGTAATGGGTGATGGCGATGATGGCAGGATGGTTTTTTAAATAATCACCATGCCGTCGCAGGAAATAGTCCATTTCCGCCAAAGGCTGTTGGTGGGCGTTGTCGATCATGACCACCATGCCAATGGCGCCTTGGCAGGCAATGGCCGCCATAAAATCAAAACGGCGCTGCCCGGGGGTGCCGTAAAGATGCACTTTGGTGTTGTGGACATGCAGCACACCGTATTCTATGCCCACCGTGGTGGTCGCCTTCCGGTGCAAGGCGTCATTTTCCGTTGCCTTGGCTTCTGTGCCGGACACGGGAACTTCGCTCACCGAGGCGATGGCGGTTGTCTTGCCCGAACCGACATTGCCGACAAACACTATTTTCAGGGAATCTGACGGGGACGCCATGCGCGGAACAGTTGCGTGTAGTGGTTTCATAAATTAGCCTCTAGCCTGTATGGAGTATCCAGGACATTCCCTGTCCCTTTTAATCCGCCGCCTAAAGCGGGGTAACTGGCGTGCAAGCCCTCAAGCGGTCTTTTTCTGTGCGTAAGCAAACCCCACCACCTCCAACCAGTCCTCAACATCGGCGTCAATGATTTCCAAACCGATTTTCTTGCAATAACGGACTTCCTTATCGGTGGGGCTTTTAATCAGCGCCCAACCTTTGCGCTCACCGGCATCCCGGATGATGTCGCCCATCACCATACGTTCGGAATCGCGGTTCAAACGCAACCCCAGAAACAGGTATTGCTTGCCTTTGCGGTAGTTTTTCAGGAATTCAGGGATGGCGAAGCCGCCCATCAGCTCGGTGATGTAATCGACATAATCGGCATCGGAAGCGACATAATTGGCTTCCGGCTTGGGTGTGCCCATCGGCTTGAACAGCACCGGGAAACGCGGGTCGACTTGTTCTTGCGGGATTTCAAAATAACTGCCGCCATCAAAATGATAGATCCGGTAGCGGAACTGGCTGGCGGTGATCCGCGCCACGCCCACTATCAGCGTGTGTTCCTCATCGGCATAGCTATCCTGCAATTGCGTGTCGCGGTTGACATCGATGACGTATGCCGGCTTCCAATGCGCCAACCAATCATGGACGGCGGCGCGTGTCCATTCGGTTTCCCCGTAAGTTTTGGTGAGGAATTGGCTAAGGAAATTACGGCCCCGCTTCAGCTCCTGGTTCATCGCGGCCCGGGGAAATTCGTACATCAGCTTAGGCGCCATCGGCTGCCCGTTGTTCATCGCCAAAATCAGGCTATGGCTATCGGCAGGCATGTCCTGTCCGGTGAGTTTGTTTTTGGCATCGAACAATACACCCGGGCCTAGGTAAGGCACGATTTTATTGTCGTAAAGGCCCTCTAATATTTCAGAAAATACCGTGGCGGACATAGAAAACTCCTTGATGGATTAAATAGTTAATGCTTATGCAAAATCCAATCCAGTTTTTGGATATTTTTATATCTTTGATTATCAATGGATTATATAAGGAAAAAGGAGGACAGGCTTTGTCAGTTTCCTGACAATTTAAAGGGTTTACCTACGGATGTTTTGTGGCTTGTAATCGACAAACCCGTCTTCCACAAAATTGTACCAAAGCAATTTTTTTGACCCACGCAATAGGCGGAAACGGTCAACCACCGGGGCGATGCCTGGATCACCAGGGCAGCCGCCGTCATGGATTTCACGGACGGCAATATCAATGGAGACTGTGAAAGCATTGCAAAATGCCCTAAGAACTAATGATTGCCCACAAAAAAAACGAAACAATTAAATAATAACTTTCAATAACTTATATTTAATCTAGTTTTACACTTTCGTGTTTTTTCGTGATTTTCGTGGACATAAAATAATTCTTTCACAGTCTCAATAGCGCCTTCACTAACCTCCTCAACATCAAAACTGAGGCATTCTATTTTTACCCAAGAACGATACAGCCCGTCATCCTTAACTTAAGGGGCCACTATCGTTAACGCTTGGTTTTCAGAAAGCGGGGCTTGGTCTTGGGCCTTTGTGATTAAAGGATGCAAGAACAGGAAGATGGCAATTGTGAAGGCGGGGTGTAAAAAATTTTCCATGCAAAACCTAGAAACAGGGATGTTCTAATGATGCGCCAACATGTGGGCCGCCTAGGCGCTAGTCGGCATAACGCCCCCGCCCCCCATAGCCAAGCACCAAAACCCCGCTTGGCAATAACCACACTGTAAGCAAGCTTACATCGGCAAAACAAAATTGTGGGAAAGGCAACGTCGCGCTTATCCAAAATGCATAAACAATAGCCATATAAATCAGATAATTAAAAACATTTATGCAATTGGCACAGCCATTGCTTTATCGGTAATGTCATCAACCACAACATCCTAAACAGGAGAAGATCATGGCATTACGTCAATGTGCAATATACGGTAAAGGCGGTATCGGTAAATCAACTACCACACAAAATCTGGTTTCTGCTTTGGCAGAACTGGGTAACAAAGTGATGATCGTCGGCTGCGACCCTAAAGCGGATTCTACCCGTTTGATCTTACATGCGAAAGCACAAACCACCATCATGAGCTTGGCTGCGGAAGCAGGCAGCGTGGAAGATCTGGAATTGGAAGACGTGTTGAAAGTCGGTTACGGCGGCATCAAATGCGTTGAATCAGGCGGCCCTGAGCCAGGCGTCGGCTGTGCAGGTCGTGGTGTTATCACCGCGATTAACTTCCTCGAAGAAGAAGGGGCTTATGATGATGAACTTGACTTCGTTTTTTATGATGTACTTGGGGATGTTGTGTGTGGTGGTTTTGCCATGCCAATCCGTGAGAACAAGGCGCAAGAAATTTACATCGTTTGCTCGGGCGAAATGATGGCGATGTACGCCGCCAACAACATTGCCAAAGGTATCGTGAAATATGCGAACTCAGGCAGCGTCCGTTTGGCCGGTTTGATCTGCAACAGCCGTAACACTGCCCGTGAAGACGAACTGATCTCTGCGTTGGCTGCCAAAATCGGCACCACCATGATCCACTTCGTGCCACGCGACAACGTCGTGCAACGCGCAGAAATCCGCCGTATGACTGTTATCGAGTACGAACCCACTGCCAAACAAGCCGACGAATACCGTCAATTGGCGATGAAAATACGCGACAACCGTAACTTCATCATCCCAACACCGATCACTATGGACGAGTTGGAAGAGCTGATGATGGAATTCGGTATCTTGGAACAAGAAGATGAGTCAGTTATCGGCAAAACAGCTGCCGAAGAAGCAACCGCTTAATCTTGACCGCAGTGCGTAGGATGGGCTGACGCGAGGAAGCCCATCAATCCCAAAGGTTAGCGATGGGCTCCATACCTTTTATGCCCTAAAGGATACAGCCCATCCTACGTTTATATTCCTCAAACCATGCCTATGGGGGATTACCCATGGCATCCGTTAGGAGATTCACATGGCAGCTTTAACCAGAGAAGAGACCGAAGCGTTGATTCAGGAAGTTCTGGAAATTTATCCCGAACAGGCCAAAAAGGACCGCGCCAAACATTTGGCGGTCAACGACCAGTCACTCGAAAAATCCAATAAATGTATCACCTCCAACCGCAAATCTTTGCCTGGCGTGATGACCATCCGTGGTTGCGCGTATGCCGGTTCAAAGGGTGTGGTCTGGGGCCCGATCAAGGACATGATCCATATCAGCCACGGCCCGGTCGGCTGCGGCCAATATTCCCGCGCTGGTCGCCGTAACTATTACGTCGGTACTACAGGTGTCAACACCTTCGGCACCATGAATTTCACGTCTGATTTCACCGAAAAGGACATCGTGTTCGGCGGCGACAAAAAGCTGGCGAAAATCATCACTGAAATCGAAGGTTTGTTCCCGCTACATAAAGGCATCAGCATCCAATCCGAATGTCCGATTGGTTTGATCGGTGACGATATTGAAGCGGTCGCCAAGAAAGGCAACAAGGAAATCAACAAACCGGTTGTGCCAGTCCGTTGCGAAGGCTTCCGTGGCGTGTCGCAATCGTTAGGCCATCACATCGCTAACGACGCTATCCGCGATTGGGTCTTAGGCAACCGTGACGGTGACGACAGCTTCCCGACCACGCCTTACGACGTGGCCGTGATCGGCGACTACAACATCGGCGGCGATGCCTGGGCTTCGCGTACCTTGTTGGAAGAAATGGGTTTGCGCGTGGTCGCCCAATGGTCCGGCGACGGCACCATTGCAGAAATTGAAAACACGCCCAAAGTGAAGCTGAACCTGATCCATTGCTACCGTTCGATGAACTACATCGCCCGGCACATGGAAGAAAAGTACAAAATCCCCTGGATTGAGTACAACTTCTTCGGCCCGACCAAA
>Ga0208754_100245_pt1 | contig 16077 bp, 19 predicted proteins | sample LakWasMet55_HOW8_2_FD_183889 | JGI IMG/M metagenome (GOLD analysis project Ga0208754, IMG submission 183889) | Freshwater sediment methanotrophic microbial communities from Lake Washington under simulated oxygen tension - Sediment Metagenome... | ecosystem: Environmental > Aquatic > Freshwater >... | reverse complement strand
TGAATGCACGGCAATTGCTTCAAAAACGCCAATAGCCGGCACCACTCATCGTCGCTCAATTCTATTCGGTTCATGCCATCCAAATCAGATAATTCTATCCTATTGGACAAACGTCAACAGAACCTAGATTGACAGCGCCTTTTTCACCGAATTTAGTCAACAATTTAAAGCCCACTTTTTGATTAATAGCGGCGATTGTTTTGGCTGATAAATTATTTATAGCATTGGTAGCCATTTTAGTGCCAACTACGATCCCTATGTCTTTCAACACATCTTTTGCCCCATCGCCAATTAAACACAGAAAAACCAAAGTTTTCACCCGATCATCCTTAATATTGTGGCCGGACATCCTGGCAATAGCCGCAATCATCCTGACCTGAACGTACATAACAGAGCTTACATTAGCCGGAATTGTTACAGGCAGCAGTAACGCCCCACCTAACCCGGATACAAATCCAGACACCCCTGCTTTCGTGTTTTGCATACGGATTAGCGTATTAACTTTTTGAACTAGCGTACCTTCGCCCTTAAGGTAATCATCCGCCATTTCCTCAGCAGAATCCAAGCCTGGTATGCCATTTACCGCTTTTTCGTAAGTCCAGTCTAAGACTTGCAAAATAGTGCTTTCTGTTAATTTTTTTGTCATGTTGGTTACCTAACTAATAATAACTGGAGATTACTATAAAATTGTTTTCATCAAAAATCCGGTTTGGCAATTTTGTCACCTTATAATTTATCAACTTCCTAAACCTGATAAAAACTGACCTGATTCATTTGTCCGATAATGTAAGGCAAATTTAATTTTTAGTCTGGCATGACAAAATTGTCGTAAATCAAATTTTCAAAGTAACAGCCAATGATAAAAAAATTGATGGTACGAAAGGCAAAATTAACTTTCGCTAATTCGGATCGAACTTATCTTTACTAGAAGGTATGAAAGGATTATCGGGCAACATAAAACCGGCGGCATTAAGATGACCGCCGCCGCCAAAACCCTGTGCGATGCGGCCGACATTAACCACACCCACTGAACGTAAGGCGAACAGCCATTGCCGCTTTCTGCCATCATAATGGTAAGTCATACCGAAAGTCCCTGATTTTTTTGCCAGGACATGCCCCAAATCGCTGGAAAAAAATGACGGCGCATTCACGGCAAGCCCTTCTGTGCAGGACAAATCAACCCGATGGGCGCTTTTAACCAGCCGATTAATCATCTTGGCAAACTGCGCCGCCTGTATGCCGCCGACCAGCAACAGCTCGGGCAGTCGTTGGTCGCCAAAAACCGTTAAACTCATCGGCATTTGTTCATACAGTGCGCTGGTGATCGCTCGCGTACCAGACAGTTTAAACCGCCAAAGATCACGATCTTCAATATGCAGCAAAATTTTAGGTACATCCCGCCTAGGAAAAAAATGCCGCCAGCTCAAGACACAGCCGCTTTGAGCCATATCGAAAACCAGTGCCAAATTTTTGGGGAGTAGATGGCTATTGAAATACGCTTGGCATTGCTCCATCGCCGTAGCATGGTGGTCAATCAGCGTGACAGTGGCGGCTTTTTTTGCAGCTTCCACCAACACTTCCGGTGAGTAGGAAAAATCGAGGATATAAACGTCCGAACCCGTTTCAAACTGGGGAAATTTTTCACCAAAATGCGCAGCAATATAGCGGGCTTCCCGCCCGAATTGGCGGTATGCAACCCATGCCGAACCCAAACCATCCAGGCAATCGGCGTGATAAATAACCAATATGTTCGGGGTCGCCATAATTAAAAACGTGTTGTCATGGGTTATACATAAATAGTCTTAATCCCTTCGGTACAGGGATGGGTTTCAATCGAACCAGCGCCGCCAGCTCCGTTGCCGGGTTGAAGTCTTAATCCCTTCGGTACAGGGATGGGTTTCAATCCTAAAGAGTTAGCACAATCCATTGCATTGTTGATGCGTCTTAATCCCTTCGGTACAGGGATGGGTTTCAATCCTTACCCAACACATTAAAATGGAGACTTTAGGAAAGTCTTAATCCCTTCGGTACAGGGATGGGTTTCAATCTTACCGCCATTGGGCGTGGCATAAAGCAAGCCCAGGTCTTAATCCCTTCGGTACAGGGATGGGTTTCAATCACATCGTTCATCGGTACCGGGCCGGTAACAATGTCTTAATCCCTTCGGTACAGGGATGGGTTTCAATCAGATAGAGTTCAGCCAGAGCCGCCGCCGTCTGGGTCTTAATCCCTTCGGTACAGGGATGGGTTTCAATCATTGATGCGTTACGGCTTTATAACGCCAGCAGGTCTTAATCCCTTCGGTACAGGGATGGGTTTCAATCAGCTTTGACGGATAAATACTTACTAATCATTGAGCTACAGATGCCTTTACAGTTTATTGATTTTAAAGCCATTATTATTGCCAATTCATTTCCTCCAAAGTGGATCGATTATCATTGCTTTGCACCTCATTTACATTATAAAACAATTCGTTATTGTTAAAGCCATCAAATAAATAGCAACTCATCATCCACCGCTAACGCCAAGTCAATTTTAGCATTGGCCTTAAATAGGCGGTAAATGGTCAATTTATCAGCATCGCTTTTAATGCAGGGTATTAATTTTTCTTTGAGCTGCTCCAACTGTTCGTTGCTCAACTCCGCTTCAAATACAGAATATTGTACTGGCATCGCCAACGTGCTGAGCAATTTATACACTTTGCGCAAACGCTTTTCATCGACAATATCGTAGCAAATTAAAAACTTCCGCTTTTCAGCCATGCGTTTGTACCTCGTGCAGAGTATTGACCAAATATAGCGCGTAATAACGCAGCAATCGTTTCAACGCTTTGGCCTCGTTAAAAAACAGTTTATAAAAAATCGGCTTGCCAGCATCGGTCAAGAAACAGGCCTCCCCAACAAGCACAAAATGCTCGTCCGTTAAGGTTTGTTGGGCAAACAGCCGCCAAATCCATTTGTCCACATATGGGCGTAACGGTTCGATGACATCACACGCCAAGGAGTCTCGCCCATAATAGATTTGGTGGTAAAACCCCAGCGAGGAATCCAAGCCATAGATTTTTAAGGCGGTGACGGCCTCTTGGTGCAGCAGGGTGTAGCTGAGCGATAATATGGCATTGACCGGGTCTTTTGGGGGGCGGCGGTTACGTCCGGTAAAGTTAAGACGAGGGCAAAACAACTGGGTGTAGGCTTGGAAATAGGCTCTTGCTGCCGCGCCTTCGATGCCGTTTAACACGGTCAAATCGTTAACGGCTGAAGCGGTCAATGTCGCACTGGCGGCTTCCAATTGCTTGATAGCTTTAGTGAGTACACGCCTTAATTCCGGCCTTTTTTGCAAGGCGTTTTGTAAAAGGGTGTGTTGCCGAATTATTTTCAAATCGATTAGGCGGGTGGCGATCTGTACGCAGAACGCTTGGTTGAGTGAGCATTGGTATTGCCACAAGCGCCGCTGGCTATCGCCACTGTGATGGCCTGACAGGGTGGCGGTGCGGTTCGGCAAACGGGCGTTCAGCACCATCAGCGAAACGTGCTGTTCGGCTATCACGCCCAAAACCCCTGCCGTTAGGGTGACCTGTGGCGATACAATGATCCGTTCTAGCTGTTTGACGGGTATGCTGCTGACACGTTTGCCAGCGGTATAGACGGTCAAATTGCTGCCCTGGTAATGAAGTTCACTGTCGTTTTTATCTATAATCAATGTTTTCATTGGCATCCGCTGACAGGGTGGGGTTGTTTAAGGCTTATTAAACCAGCAAGTTGGCTTTTTGTACGCTTTGACAAATTTGTTAGCCAATTTGATAGCGCCCCATGCCAAAGGTGGTTTTGTTGCCCATGTGCAGCCATTGCCCGGCTTGGATCATCGGCAAGAAGGGCTGTAATTCCCCGCTTAAGCGGATCTGCCCCAACACGCCGTCAAAACGCATTTTTTGTTGTTGCCGATTGGAATAACGTTGCCATCGGCACCAGTTAAATTGGGTTTGGCTGTGTATCGATTGTGCATATTCAGCCAGTTGTGAGAATTGAGGGGCTTGGTAGTTGTGTCCGTAAAATTCCTGCAATAGGTAATGCCGCCGTATTAAAGCCATTAAAAAATCTTTGGCGGTCATGTCGTCCGCCAATACTTTGCCTTGTTTTTGGACATGCAAGGGAGTCAGAAAGGTCAGGGTAAGTGATTCTTGCTGGGCTAATCCAGGGAACTCCTCAGCGGTGTGGGTTTGCACAGATTGATGAGTTTGCGGGTCATATACGATGTGGTGTTGGTTTTGCGCATCCACTAATGCCACGGCCTTTAGCCGTGCGGTGCTCTGGTATTTGCCAATCCCTTGGGCAAAAGCCTGTTGCCAGGCAAAAATAATCAAAGGCAATTGAGCGATGGCAGGGCCTATCAGTACCATCGAAAAACTCAATGTCTCACCCGTTTGATAGACTTTACTGCCCAACGGCGGTGGTTCAATCACATACGGGTTGGGTATTTGACTAAAGGCTTGCAAGTTATGTTGCAAGGGTGGCGGCATCTCAAACACTGTGGTGTAGGGACAGGTGCGGTACAAGGGGCATTCGGGACAGGACTTAAGTTTGGTCATACAGCTGACTTTTCGCAGCGCGTGCCCAAACACGCCGCGCAACAGCGAGCCGGCATAATAATCCAAGCGGAGCGGAGTTTCTAACGTGAAGTTGAACTGGTAACGATGGAAAGTTAGGCTGGTCATCATAATCCTTGGGCAAGGCGTTTTTGTTGTTTTCTTTCTTCCAGTCTTAAATACCAGTCGCTACCTTTGCTGCCGCAACGGTTTTTGATCAGGTCTTTGAGTTCTCGGGTGCGATTGTTTAGGTTTTGAAGTTCGGCAAGGAAGTGGTCACGTTGTTGTTGAATGTTGTCGCGTTCATGAAAAGTGGTTTGTCTTAATTCGTTGGCCATTTTGAGTTGTTCGATGGTGCCATGAATGAGTGCTTTGTCCTTATTGGCTTTGGCTGTTGCCAGGGTCTGTTGGAGTTGTTCGCGGTGTTGTTTATTACTTACCAGCATTTTGTTAACGCCCGACAAACTTTTTTTCGCATCGCCCAGTAATGTATAAGCAGGATTTGCCACTTGTATCGATGAATAATGTAGGTCGGTTAACAAACGAAAATCGTAACTGCTTTGGGCTTTGGCAAGGTGCGCTTCAATGTTGGCTTGATGGTCGCTAAGACATTTTTCCACCTGCACACGTTTTTCTTGCCAGTTGTTGCGCGCACGGTATTCGTCTTCTGAAACGACATCGCTCAGTAATTTTAGGCCGAAGCCAGCTAGACCAATGCCCACAGGAATAAGCCACCACATAATAATCAATACCCCCTGTTATTCGGATAAAAGTCTGGGCGGCATTTGCACAATCGGCAAGGCCTGAACCAGTTGTTGTAAGGAGCAATTGGCTTGGTCGGCAAACTTAGGAAGTTCTCTAACAAGTTCCATCGCCATGTCTTTGTGCATTTGGCGTTCTTCGAGGGTGATGCCTTGGGCAAAGGTTTGTTGTTGGGCGATTTGTGCCATTTTTAAAACTTCAGCCCTTTCAATATGCAGCCTGTCCAGTTGAGCATTGACGGTTTGATAAAAACCAATCAGTTCCATTCTTCGATTGGCCAATTCCGCCATTTTTAGCTGAAAGGTTTTATCTATCACGTCATGCGCAATAGCCGCTTGCGCTTCCATGCGCTTTATTTCAGCGTCCAGGTGTTTGGTTTCGATTTTATAAGCCAGGATTCTGACATACATTTCAACGATTGAACCCAACGGATTAAAGCCCTTTAATACGTTTGACCAATTTCCTGCAACCGATGGGCTGGCTATGTGGCTGGATTCAATTTTGTTGATGGTAATGATGGGGGTTTTATGATCGGTCATGGTCTCAAGCCTTTTGAATAATCTTTGATGGGATTATTATAGTCTTGTAACAAGCCTAATCAGTTTTTGGCAATTTTGTCATCATTAATACGTCTTATAACTTGCTTTGTAACGCCTTTAATCGGTCTTTTACTTTATTGTTGTTACCCCAAAGCGTTTTGTTGATTTCGGTACCGAGTGTTAATAACGCTTGTTTATCTTGGCTTGACCAATCCGCAGCCTGATTAATCAGCGCGGTTAGTTTGGGGTTTAAAGTGCCGCTGATGGGTTGATTTTTGGGGTTGGCTTTTTCGTATTCTTGCCGTAGTTCAAATATCTGGCGTTGTGATTCGCTTAGAGTTGCCAGTTGTGCAGCTTTTTCGGCTTGTGCTTGTTGTTCGCGGTGTTGTTGTTCCGCTGCTTCTGCGGCTTGTTTGGTTTTTTGTGCCTGTTTTTGCTGTTCCTGGGCTAAAAATTCAGCACGTTGTTTGGCTAAGGTTTGCAATGTCACTTGACGGGCATAATCAGGCGCGGCTTGGGCGGTTAAAAAAGCGTGGGTTTTGTCTAATACGAAATCATCTATTTCGACGACTACCCAACCAAAGGGTAATAGGTCATGTTGTTGGTCTTTGTGATTGGCGGCAAGCCAGATGGTTGTCGGTTTATCGCTGTATTTCGCGGGATTACCTTTGCCTTGCATGATTTTGATATGCCGCACACCGTCCAGCGTGTTACTTTCCGCGCCGCCGTGTTGCCCGATACGCAATAAAAATGCTTGTTGGTTTTTGAAAGCATCACCGAGTTCATGGTCTAGTAATTTTTGTAAAGCAGTTGCCCATTCTGCATTGGCGTAGTTAAGCCGTTGTAACATTTCCAGCTCGTTTTGTAATTGAGGCAGAAAGAAATCATTGCAGGATTTGATAATGTCGTGTTCTGTCCAACAGTAAGCCATTTTTTCATCTGCCAAAAAATTGACATCAAATGTTAATGCGCGGCTACGATGTGCAGGTAAACATTCTAAAAGCTGGTTTAAACCTTTTGCTTCAAATTTTGATTCTTTGTTTTTGCGATTAACCGCAAAACGAATTTCTGCCGAATTCAAGTTATCAGGGTGTGAGTAATTGGCATCACTGATTTTTAGTAAGCGTAAAGGGTCTTCTGGTATGGCGTTATAGCCTAATAGCCGTTTTTGTAATTTGTCGCCTTCACCGCGTGGAGCGTCTCTATTGGCATCCAGTCTAATGGGTAAGAACTTACCGCCATTTATGTCATTTAACAAGGCGGTACGAATCGCGCCTTTAATTGAACTACCTGCAAAATAAGGCGTTTGGTTATAGGGATTAAAGGCGTGACGGGCAATATTGAGCTGGTTATTGACGTTGCGCCCATTGGCTTCACGTTGTGAGGTTTTGCCTATGCGTGATTGATAAAACTTTTCCAGTTCTTTGGATAAAGGCACAGAATGCGTTGCATAAAGCTGCAATGTGTCTTTTTTGCTGTGAATAAATTGCTGTAATTCTTTAATGCCGCTGTCATTTCTATCGTTTGGCTTTTCGGCGATTTTTGCCAAGGCATTTTTTTCGGACGGTGATAACGCCGCCAGTAAACCTTCTTCGGAAAAATGATGCAGTAAGCCGTCATCAATCACATAGTTAGTTGGATAATAATCTTCACCGCAACCAATATGCACGGGACTTAAGGTTGACACAGTACAGCGTGTGGTTTTGATAAATGGCTTAATCATTAGTCACCTCTAAACGAACAGGATAAACAGGCGCGTAACCTTGATGGACGGTTGTTGTAATGGTTTTGGAAACGCCTGTGATGCCATTGCCTGTAAAGCCTTGTGCATTGCTTTCTTCTTTAGACGTTAACACCGCGCCTGTTGCCGCCATTAATACGGGATTTTTAAATACGCCGCCGCTTTGATGTACTGCCAGATCGCCGTGCCGTCCAAAGCGGGTTAGTATCTGGTAATAGCAACGCTGGGTATGCCAGCTTAAACCTTGTGGCGCACAGGGGGCTAAGGTCAGCCACGCATTGGCTTGGTCTAAGGTTTTAGGTGTTGGGGAATCGGCTAGTGCAATTTCAAACTTACCTAAACCGCAACTGGCTTCTTTGCCGTAACCGTGTAGCCCTATCCAGCTTAATGCTTCCAGTAAATCAGCACTGCTTAGGCGGTCGGTATCCAGTTCGATAATTAGCGTCAGTTTAATTTCGGGGTGATACCAAAAGGTTTGTCGTTGAAACGGCGCGAAACCTTCGCCTGTTCCTGTTGTCCCTGTTTTGCGGTTTAAGCTGTTGTGGTCTTGGGCTTCGGTTTTAACATACTGTCCAGTTAATTTGAGCGTTGCCAGCATTTCAGTTTCCGTGAGTGCATCTTCTGCCCATTCATTCAAGGGCTTGGTTAAAACGCTTTCTGGAAACCATTTTTTACCTTTTTGGGCTTTGCGTTCTTTGGTGTCGCTGGTATCAAAACCTAATAGTTCAGTTGGCAAAGTTGGACGCGATAAAAATCCTTGTGGCATGGCATCGGAAATCACCATAAACGGTTTATTGTCAGTATAAGCCGCTAACAATGTCGTTAATTTTTCTGCGCCCCATAAATGCCGTATTGCCCAACAACATTGCCCAAATAAGGTATCACCCGCCAGCGGCGTGGCAAACGCCGTTTTGGGTATGAGTGTGAATTGAAGCCGTTGCATCATGCCGCCTTGAAAGGATCGATTGCCTCTAAACGGGCTTGTAAATCCGCATCGTCCAGTTTAAATTTAATTTTGCCGTAACCGCGTGAACCACTGCCGCCAATACCGTCAAGTTCCAATAATTTCAAACCTGCCAACACGGTATCAATAAAGCTCTGTTCATTATCGGCAAGAATTTTCATGCCCAGTTTAAAATCAAAGATGGCATCAGCGGGAACACGTTCTGTTTGACGTGGGTGGTCGGCTGTCCCTGTGATGCGGCTGATGGTGTTTTCGCTTTTGGCTTCGGTATAAAGCTGATTGCTGTCACGCACATTTTTAGCCCAGCCTTCATTCAAGGCACAATCCCAAAACGACAAGCGGGTAATACCTATTTCTTCGGCTTTCTTAACTTCTTCATCATTTTTAGCGTCACCTGACGCACCGAATAAGCGAATGATGGTTTCAGCTTGTTGTTTTTTGTCACCCGTTAATTTGGCCAATAAATCGATAGAAACAGGTTTTCCGCCACTGTCACCGACTAAACCCGCCCGCCATTCCAGTAAGCTACGCATTTTTCCTTTTAAACTTGAACCAGGAATATAGGGCTGTTGGGTATGCGGGTGTTTAATCACGCCGTTATCGATACCACCGATATGAACTTCTTCGTTACCTGCGCCGATGTGTAAACCTGTGATTAACTGAATTTGCCCAGTGATTTGGTTAATTGCTGTAAGTTGCATGATGTTTTCCTTAAATTTTGGTCAATCTTGAGTAAAGGCTTTGCTCGTGAGAAGCGAGTCTCGCACTCTCTATCATTTAGGTTTGTGCATTTTGTAAAAGCCCATAAAGGCTTCAAAAAACAATTTGCAGGTTTTGAATGACTCTACATTTTCATTAAGTTGCCCTAAACAGTGGCGCATCAATTTAACAAAATTATCATCGACCAAATCACGCCCTCTGGCGTAAGCTACTTTGGCGTTAAGCATTTTAATCAAAGGCAAATACTCGACATATTTCTGCTTATCCTGTTCAATCTTCTGATGCCACATACACAATTCATCGTAATACTTACGCAATTGCGTTGATTTATTTTTGTTTCCAGAATCTGCAATCGTAATCGCAGTTTGATTGGCTATTTCGTCAAATAAATCAGATTTTCTATCTGTAAATTGGATAGGTAACACGTTTAAAACAGGTGACTCTCTATCTCTTGAATTACGATGTGAATTGCTGAACTGTTCCATAACTTGCTCCTAGTTTGAGTCGCGGTGTTGATAAAGATAAGCGTGTAAAGCAATGAGATAACCATTGCCAAATTCTTTAATGCCTTTTTCGCCAATATCAGTAACTAATTCGATACAGGCGCGTTTTTTCTGATTAGCATCTAAACCGCGTTTATTTGCCATTAGTCGATAAGTACGATAATGCAGTTGTGAACGCCACAGTGCGTTTTCGGGTTTACTGGGATTTACCGCCATATCCGTTAAACGCAATAGGCCATAAACATACGCGGTTGAAAGTTGGTGTTGCTCACGCAGTTCTTCCAGATGTTCAGTAGCATTATGTTCAGTGACATATAAACGATTGAAGTCCGTCCAACTCACCGTTTGCCCAAAACATGTCACAGCATTTTTATAACGTTTAATATTTCCTTTATGATCAAATTCTTTGTAAGCCTTGGCGTGTTCTAAAGCCTCTTCGCCCATTACCGCTAATTGATGAATCGGGATTTTTGGTTTTGTTACGCTTATGCCTGCTGAGAAATGAATGCTGGAATTATTCGCTACATAACGACTAAATTCAGTTCTTAATTCAGCGGCTAAATGCATCGACTGTTTCCACGAGCCCAACAGAAAGAAATCATCACCACCCGCAAACACAATGTAAGTATTGGGATATTTGTTTTGGCACAAATAGGGCAAATACACGGCGAAAAAATTATTCACTTGCCGTGATAATGCTGCCATTTTTGCAAAGGTCGGTTTTTCCAAACCGTTTTGAAATAAGTCCCCTAAATTATCAATATCACCTTTTAATACGGCTAAGGCGCGAATACCCATCCATTTTTCACCGTCAGGCGTTAAATCTTCGCAAGCCAGATAATTGAAGGTTTTAGGCGCATTAATGTTGACCTCTTCATCAATGTCACAGTTTTTATATTTTGGCTGTTCCCATTCGTTAATGTCCTTGAAGTACGGTACATAACCGCTGATGTTACGTCGTGCATAACCATTCCATAAAGCTTGATCGACATTTGAGGCTGCGGGGCTAAAATCAAATACGCGGCGAATGTTTTTTTCAACCTCTTTACCAAATTTGCCGCTGTCTTCTTCTGAGCCTGTAAATTGGATGCTGTAACCGAATAATGGAATTGTTAAGCTATCCAAACCTGTCAACGGTTCACGAACAATCAACAAGCGTTTTTGTTTCACTAGCCAAGTACCGATGTTGATTTGATCCTGTGCTAATTCGCTAGGCTTATTTTTTCCTGTCGCAGGTGCTTTATCATTAACGGAACAAGCTCCCCAATCGGGATTAAAGTCTTTTAAATAATCCCCAAACACAGAAGGCGCGGCAGTGTCACCACATAAATTAAAATGCTGGTATTTACTCCGCTCTAATTTTAAATGCAGTCGAGCCATTAATTCTTTAAAACCAAGTTTTTCTTTGCTACAAACAAAATCTTCACAGCTTGCAGCTTGCCACGCTAAACCCCAACCAGACTGTCCATAACTGTGCGCTAGAAACCAATCGTTAAACGTTTGTTGTACTTTTTTGAGTGCGTTCTCCGTGGCTTCGTTATTGGATGCAACAATTAAAAACTTACCTGCCGCGTTAATGATTTGACTGGTGGACGGTAAAGCTAAGGCTTCCAATACCGCGAGTGCCGCGCATTCGGTAATCAGTGATATATAAAACGAGCGACCGCGTAATAACTTCGCTGCTTTTTTGGTACTGTCACCACCTTGGGCAAAGATGAAGTTTTGAATGCCGAAAAAATCGCCTTGAATTAGCAATAACTTTTCTTCATTCCAATCTAAACGTTCGCGCATGGCGGTTGTTACTTTAACTTTGTCATCTTGTTTGTCTTCATGATAACGCCACAACGCTACCGCTAATGCGGCAACCGCTTTGGAATGGTCATATAGAGACACATCAGGTTTTGCACCGAAGGCCGTTGCAGACGGAATGCTGTGCGTATAGGTTTGCCAGCAACTATCAAAATGATCTAACCATAGTGGTAATTGTTGACGGTGTGATTTTGGAATATCTTGTAAGCCTGTTTTAAATGCTTCCCACAATGTTAAGTATTCATCTTGTGCGGCTTTGTCATCCTTAACTTCATAGCCTTGAGCGGGAACAGGAAAAATAGAGGAAGGGCTTAAGGCTTTTAACTGATAACGGTATTTAAAATCAGCACTTTCTTTTTTAATGGGTTTATAAATTTGTTCAAACAAAGGCAATTGGCGACTGGTGTAATGGTTGTGATCTTCTGCCTTGTTATATTTTTCAAACTCCTCCCGCTCAAAACCAGAAGCAACGCGGTCAGCCGTGGCAATAATCCACTGTAAAAATGTATCAGGTTTATGATGTGCGGCAGCAGCATTGATGAGTGAGTCATCTACGTTAGTGGTTTTCCAACTGCCAAAAGGATAAACATTATTACCCACTAAATCGGGTGCGTGTTTTTCTAATATATCGACTGCCATGCCTGTATAAGCAGCGTGAACATGACTAAACCAACCTTTGTCTTTTTCATGATTTTTATGATGTGGACAATAGCGTTGTTTGTTGCCTTCAAGAATTTGCGGCTCTATGCTGATTTTTGCCCGTTCAGCAAATTTGCCAATATCGTGCAGGAAACCCGCCAAAGCCATGCGGGAAGAAGCCTGTAAAAGTTCATCATGGTTCATTTGAATTCCTTGGGTAATAAGGTGTTGAATAAGCGCGTGAGTTCGGCATGTAACTTGGTTTTGCTACCTAGTGCGCGTTGTGTTTCAACCACATCACTACGGCTTCCGTGTGCTAGCGAATTACGCAAGTTTCGGAGTTTTTTAAAATCAGGATTTTTTTCAATCGAGGCGGCAATTTTTTCACGGTCACGAAAATCTTGCGGATCCAATTTAGGTACGGTCTTGTCCTTTTGCATTGCCAAGGTGATCAAAGCCTCGTAGCCTAAACACGCTGCGCGTAAATAATCGCCTTGTTGCAAGTAAAAATAAGCGTTTCTTTGTTGCCGTTGATAAAGCTTGTCTTCCTTATGCCAAGCTATGCGTTCGCGCAAGCTGTCTTCAAACAATGTCCCGATACCCGGCAGGCCTTCCTTAATATCTTCGGTAAATTTTTTTAATGGCGCACGTGCATTGGGGATATTCAGCGTGTTCTCAAAAAATGCCGCATCTTCCAAACATTTCGCAGTTTCTGGTGCCATGCCGTCTTGTTGCAAGAGTTCGGAAAAGGGGGCGAGATTGCCTGTTTTATTAAAACCATCCAAAGCGTGTAACCATTCGGCAATGCTTAACAAACCATTGAGTTGCATTACAGGGGTTAAATCGTTTTTAGTCCTGTCCAATGCCCCATAATATATGCCATTAATAATAGCGGCGCGGGCAGTTTGTAGATACATGGCACTGAGCAAGCCAAGCATGGGCAAATGCCGTAAACCATGCGTCAAGTCTAATGATACTGTATCACCTGCTTGAATTGTTCCCGCCATGATCTGCAGGATTTCAACCTGCTCGGTGAGATTGTCGCCGTAAGGAATGCGTTTTAGCTGGCAGTCCACTTTTAACGCTTGGCTAACGGGATGTGAAAAATCGTCCAGTTGCACTTGACTTACAATGTCGGACTCCACTGCTTCACTTAATGCCGCCCATTGTTCGTGATCGTCCGTGCTTAACTGTTCGCATAACACATCCCACATACTGCCCGATGTGCCCAGAATGTACAGTTTTTCGGGTTTGATGTGTTTGTTCAGCGCGAAACTGAAAAATCGGGCGGTTTCTTGGCTTCCGTCTGCAAAACAATAATTGGCTTGTCGATATTGTCCGTTTTCTTGTTTCGGAGATTTTCCTAAAAAACTGATGAGGATATGTGCCATTGCTTAAGCTCCGTTTTGAAGTGTTGCTAGTATCTTAGCGCAGGGGATTTTTTATTTCATGTTTAACAATTTTGTCAGTAGCTGTAGGGATAAAATCTTTGTGAAGACTAAGTGAACTTATACTCAATTCATAAATGTAATTGTATAAAATTCGAAAATAAAGAAGACAAACAGACATAATTAACCAGTTATAAATAATCGCATAGCAAAAATATCTAATCTCTTTTTTTAGCATAAACAAACCCTGTTACAATCTAGCTAGATTAACTGGCTAGATAATTAAGAGGGCTTTTATGCAAACGGAACAATGGTCATTACAAGATGCAAAAAATAAATTTAGTGCCGTGGTGGATGCGGCGCAAAAAGGCAAACCGCAAGTGGTGACGCGCCGAGGCATACCAACGGCAGTGGTGCTATCTATAGAGGAATTTGAAAAATACCAGCACCTTGATGCTGCACAAACACCTACATTTATCGACCATTTGTTCAGTATGCCCAGCGATGATAGCGAATTTGAACGTATGGATGTTCAGCTACGGGATTTTGACTAATGGCGTATTTATTGGACACCGACATATTGTCGGCGATGCGCCGCAAACAGCGGGATGTCAACTTGCAAAACTGGCTGCACACGCTGTCATCATCCGACGTTTATTTGAGCGTGGTGACCATCGGTGAAATCGAATGGGGCATCATCCAGCAAAAACGCATTAACCCAGATTTTGCCAATGACTTGCAGCATTGGCTGGACGTGATTTTATGCCGTTATGAACCGCGTATTTTGCCCTTATCCATCAATATTGCCCGCCGTTGGGGTCAATTGAGTGGCGAGCTTGGGCATTCCAGCGCGGATTTAATGATTGCAGCGACCGCGTTGGAACATAACCTAACCGTTGCCACCCGTAATACCCGCCATTTTGAGCCTACCCAAGTTAAGTTCCTTAATCCTTATCTTTATTAATAACGGATTATGGAAATAGCGGTGCTGTTTCTTTACAATCGAGTTTCAACCAAGGAATTGCCATGCAGAGAACCATAACAATAGATTGCCCGCCCGAATTATTAATGGGTATCCACCTCAATGCTGAAGATTTCGCTTTATATTTAAAAAAACAAGCTGCCATTAGTTTATTTAAAGAAGGCAAGCTCTCGTCCGGTACTGCGGCTTCATGGCTGGACATCAGTAGGGTTGCTTTTTTGCGTATGGCTTTTGATGCAGGTGCCACGTTGTTAGAGGATAGCAGTGACGACTTCCAGCGAGAAATTGCGTTGTTATGATCGTTTTTTCCAATACCACTCCCATCATCGCCTTAAGCAGTATTCAAAGGCTTGATTTATTGCCTGAGTTATTTGGGCATATTCATTTGGTCAATGAAGTTGTAGACGAATGTGAAGTAGGCGGAGTGATTACAGTACCTGCCTTGCGCCAGTTAAATTGGCTAACGATTGTTGAATCGACCCCCATCACCCATCCCAGCGTATTATTGGAATTGGATAAGGGGGAAAAACATACACTGGACATGGCTGTAAAACACCAAGCAGATTGGGTATTGATAGATGAAAAAATTGGTCGCAATATGGCTGAATACCTCGGTTTGAGTGTAACTGGAACACTAGGTGTTTTACTTAAGGCTAAGCAACAGGGTTTGATACCGTCTTTTCTGGAATGCGTCACTACAATGCAGGGTCATGGCATTTATTACCATCCCGATTTAATCAAAAAGCTGCTAATTCGAATCGGAGAGTAAACGAGTATTTCGGTATCAAAATGATACTTTTACCTTGACTGGTAACCATTACAACTGACCAAAACCGACTCAAACACGCGAATTTTACGCGATATTTACGCGACTTAGTGATGCCTAGTAGTGATTTATAGTGCCCTGTACGCGACTTCACGAAACAACAAGTTAAACAATATCAATAAGTTATATATACGTTATTGCACTTTTAATGCGATGGTCATGCGTTCGAATCGCATGCGACCCACCACCATAAGTTATATAAATCAATCAGTTAGATATTTTTATCAACTGATTTTTTTATGCCTTTTTAAAAGGTGTCAACAAAGTGTCAACGCAGGATTCTTTTCTAAAACCTCTTTAAGATAGTCTGGTGCCAGGTGAGCATACTTCATAGTCATGTTTAAACTGGAATGCCCTAGAATCTTTTGCAGTGCCAATATATTGCCACCATTCATTATATAGTGACTCGCGAAGGTGTGACGTAAGACGTGAGTCCTTTGGCCTTCCGGCAAATGAATTCCAGACTCGTATAAACGCCTAGTGAACGTCGAATAACCATCATTCAAAGAGCCTTGCTGCAAAACGGCGTGTAAAACTTTCCAGGGTCCTGGGGAAAAGAGCGTTGAAAAGTTTCCACCCCAGGTTGTTTAATGACCGGTTTTTTGCCGGAGAATCCTGGAGT
>Ga0208754_100241_pt1 | contig 17356 bp, 14 predicted proteins | sample LakWasMet55_HOW8_2_FD_183889 | JGI IMG/M metagenome (GOLD analysis project Ga0208754, IMG submission 183889) | Freshwater sediment methanotrophic microbial communities from Lake Washington under simulated oxygen tension - Sediment Metagenome... | ecosystem: Environmental > Aquatic > Freshwater >... | reverse complement strand
AAGCCGCTCTTGATGGACATTATGGTCTGCAGGATGTTTGTTTGCTGATTGTTGAGGCTTTGGGTGAGTTGCCCGAAGGAAGCGCCACATTTGAGTTACTAGCGGTTTTAGACAGTTTGCCCGAATTATTTAATAATTATGGCAGCGGTTCCGGGTCGACTGTTCAGGAAATCATAAAAATTCTCCGCTATCCCGGCTTGCAAATAGCGTTGGCTGAAGACGAGTTTGAGGCGCTTGAGAGCCAGCTAATGGCTGAAGTTGTTATATCAGGGCATGACAGCAGTGAAATTGGTCAAGGTGCTGTGGGTATTGCTTTTGTCGATAACAAAGGATTCGAAGACTATATTCAACTTATTGCTCAATTGGCAGATCAAGCCGCTCTTGATGGACATTATGGTCTGCAGGATGTTTGTTTGCTGATTGTTGAGGCTTTGGGTGAGTTGCCCGAAGGAAGCGCCACATTTGAGTTACTAGCGGTTTTAGACAGTTTGCCCGAATTTAATAATTATGGCAGCGGTTCCGGGTCGACTGTTCAGGAAATCATAAAAATTCTCCGCTATCCCGGCTTGCAAATAGCGCTGTCTGAAGATGAGTTTGAATTACTGGCAAGCCAGCTCACAGCAGAGATTGATCGGCAAGAAAATGGCCAAGACAATTCAGTAATTGAGGATAGCAAGGAAATTAGTGTTAACTCAGAGGAAGATATAGCACCTTCCCTGTCATTATCAAAAGCAGCATTGGAATTAGTCGAATTGCTGGTCATGGAAGCAGCGCTGATTGATCAGTTGCTCGATGCTTTTGTCATGGACAATATTGTATCCATAGCGGACGGCCTGGAACAAATAAGCGATGAGTTGGAGCGTTATGTCAGTGCTTCGCAAATGGCCGGTTTTGAAGGACTCGCCTTGGTTTGTGAACACGTTAATGCCAATGTCAAGTTATTCCGCGAGAATGTATCGGCTTTTTCAGTAGATAGTCTGGCTTTATTACAAACCTGGATAAGTAATGTTAAAGACTATTTATCAGGTTTGGGTGAAACTGATGCCAGCCTGCAATTGTTTGCACAATTGGGAATACAAGATTGGCCTTTACCGATAAGTATCGATGCTGCAGCTGTTTTGCTGGCCCATCTGCAGGGCGTTAGTTTTAGCGTTAGTGAACAGGAACCGGAAACTCGCAAGCAAGTCGCAATGCTCGAAGACGTTATTCTGGATTTACCCGATGATGTCAACCAGGAGTTACTCGACATACTGTTACACGAGCTTCCGGTACAGATTCAACAATTCTCTAGCGCAGTTCAGGGGTTGCAAGCGGGTGGTGGTCTGGTTGATCTTGAGATTGCACAACGCGTTGCTCATACCGTTAAAGGTGCGGCCAATACTGTAGGCATCAAAGGTATTGCTGAACTCACGCATTATCTCGAAGATATTCTGGTGGCTTGTACCCAGAGCAACAAGCTACCCGGACACAGGCTTCTTAATGTGTTGATTGACGCGGCTGATTGCCTGGAAGGCATGACAGAATCTGTTACCGGACTTACGCCTGCACCCGAGGAAGCACTGACAGTGCTGCAAACTGTTTTGGATTGGGCAAATTTAATCGACCGGCTCGGTATCGAAAACATCGATGATTTGGCTGTTGACCAGAGCAATGATGACTCCGGTGAAACCCGAATAGCTGATGTAGTTGAAGCAACTGCACAGGTTTCTGTTGCAGAGACCGCTGACAAAGTGCAGGCGACAATGGTGCGCGTTTCGTCAGGGCAAATGGAAGATTTGTTCCGCCAGGCTGGTGAAAACATAATCATCAACAGTCAGGCCAATGAGCGGTTGCGTCGTATGAAAAGCCAGTTGCAGGCGATGGAGGTGCAATTTGAGCTACTGCGAAGCCTGGGCGATGAGCTGGAGCAATTGATAGATTTGAAAGACTTGTCTGGGCGATCACTGGACAAAGAGGGATCTAACTTCGATGCCTTGGAAATGGATCAATATAACGAACTTCATACTGCCAGTCGTCGTATGGTTGAGGCGGCATTCGATGCCAGGGAAATGAGCTTGGATGCCGGAAAAGAACTGGAGGAAATGGGTAAGTTGCTGGAAGATCAGCAGCGTCTCGTTAATGAGAGCCAGGAAGCGATCATGAAAACCCGGTTAGTGCCGATTACGTCAATTAGCCAACGACTACAAAGAAGCCTGCGGCAAACATGCCGTTTGACCGGTAAACAATGCGACCTTAGCTTGTCGGGCGAGCATTTGATGGTTGATGGTGACACACTTAATACTATGATAGACCCGTTGATGCATTTGCTGCGTAACGCTGTCGATCATGGTATAGAAAACGAGCAAGAACGCCTTGCCTTTGGAAAACCGCAACGCGGCAAAATCATCTTGGAGTTTGACCGTGAAGGCAATAATATTGTGGTGCGCGTACGCGATGATGGGCGCGGCTTGGATTATGCGGCTATTCGTGCTGCCGCCGAACGGCGTGGGGCGATACAAGCAGAGCAAATTGTTAGTGAAGACGAGTTAAAGCGTTATATTCTGCGGCCCAATTTTTCTACCCGAACTCAAACAACACAAACCTCAGGACGAGGAGTGGGCATGGACGTTGTGCATTTTCAAGTTCTTGCACAAGGCGGCAGCTTGGCCCTGCATTCTGAGCAGGGCCGGGGACTCACCGTCGAATTAAAAATTCCGCTCCCACTCAGCAGGGCTCACGCTTTGTTGACCAATATCGGCAATTACAGAGTGGCTATTTCCAGTAAAGGGATCAGCCAAATTTTGTTTGCTGATCCTGGTCAGTTGATAGTTATCGATGGCGAACAATTTCTTCAGTTAGATGAAGACAGGTACCCGGTTACTACGCTCAGTCGATTGCTCAATGTCGCGGAGTACCGTAATCCTGCGCAACGGCAGCGGACGGTATTATTGGCGCAAAACGACGGACAAACTACAGCGATTTTGCTGGATGCGATTACCGATAGCCTGGATATTGTTATCAAGGACTTTGGTTTTTACATCAAGAAAATTCCAGGCTATACCGGAGCCGCTATCTTGGGTGACGGTTCTGTTGCACCGGTTCTGGATATTCCCGAATTGCTACGTACTGCAGTTGATGCTGAATACATAGCTTATCTTGAAAATGAGGACAGCTTACTGAGCGTTTCTACGTTACCGACGGTACTGGTTGTTGACGATTCACTCAGTCAACGCCGTGCTCTTGAACAGCTGTTGCAAGATGCCGGTTTCCAGGTAAAAAGCGCACGTGACGGTGTGGAAGCTGCCGAACAGCTTGCCGGATTTAGGCCGGATATTGTGCTGACTGATCTGGAAATGCCGCGAATGAACGGAATTGAACTGGTTTCCCACATCCGTACACGGGAAAATCTTAAAAACCTGCCTGTTATCATGATTACATCCAGGACTACACAAACGCATCGCAAGATGGCTGAAGATGCGGGTATTAATTTTTATTTGGTCAAGCCTGTTCGCGAAGACGATTTACTGGCAAAAATACAAAGCCTTATTGACGACACAGCAACTGTGTAGCTTGGCTGTTCATGGTTTTTGAAGTTTGGGCTTATATACAAAAGTATTCGGTACATGTTCCAGATGCGCCGCTGTTTAAAATAATTGCATTAAATTTTTATAAAACTAGGTTTGAATCATGACACAAGAAACCAAAAAACCATTTAGCCGATTGTTACTGCGGCAAAAGTTCGCCATATTGGGGGTATTGTCCTTTGCTCTGGTGGGTATTGCATTCTATTCCTACGTTGATAATCAGCAGGGAAAGATTGATGTGACCAAACGGGAGCATGAAGGCCTTAAACAATCCAAGGAGCTGCTTGCACTTTTGCAAATATTGCCAAAGCATCGTATTGCATCAACGGGTGTTCTTGCCGGTAATAGTGCATTGGCGAACGAAGAAAAAAGTGCCAGAGCTTTAGCTGACCAAAAAATAGCAGCGTTCGATACTTTAAGCAAATCGATTGACGATCCAGAGTTGCATAAGGTTTGGGAAATCGTCAAACAGGATTGGCCAAAGATAACGCAAAAAATTGCCAATCTTTCCGGTAGTCCGACAGAAAATTTTGATGCGCACACTCAGCTTATTGCCAAGGTGCTGGAAGTTTTGGATTTGGTTGTGGATGCTTCCGGTTTGTCTCTTGATCCCTATGCAGAATCCTATTTTTTGATGCGTACCATTCTTGTCGACAGCCCTGTGCTAATTGAATATCTGGGTCAGGCAAGAAGCTGGGGTAGTGGTGTGCTGACAAAAATTGCAAAATCTGTCGTGGCGGCAAAGGAGAAAGAAGCACCTGTCATACCTAATGTTGTTACGTTGCAAGATCGCGGCAAATTGAGCACATTGACCAGTAATGCCGAGTCTTATTTGTCAGGTACTACACGGGATTTTAATAAGTTTTTGAAATATAATCCAAAGTTGGAGACGCCTCTGAAAGGCCAATTTACAAAGGCTTCGGATTTGGTGGACAAGGCGATTGCGCTGTCAGATGTGGAAATTATTAATAAATCGAGCCCCAACTATTCTGCGCTCGAATACTATAAACAATACAGCCAAGCTATTGATGAAATGTTTAAGGTTGTAGATACTGGTGTGGCTGAGCTTGATACCATTTTTAACAGCCAAATTACTTCGGCAAGCAAGAACCTGTTAACTATTTCTGCGATTATTTTCGGTCTGATTCTGGTTTGCGCACTGGTTGCACTTTACATTGTAAATTCCATCACTAAACCTATCGGTTTCCTGGTAAGCGTCATGCAAAAGCTGGGGGCAGGTGATAATACGGTGCGCGCTAATTTGAACACATCTGATGAAATCGGTATCTTGGGTAGCCAGTTCGACATAATGATGGACCAGCGCGAAGCGGTTACACTGAAGATCGAACAGGAAAACGAGTTATTGAACAATTCAATTGTAGAGTTATTGATGTCTGTGGCAAGACTGGCGCAGAAAGATTTGACCGTTAGAGCGGTTGTTGCGGAAAACGTTACTGGGCCATTAGCGGATTCGTTAAACTTGCTTGCCAGCGAAATTGCCAAGGTAATGAACCGCGTAGTGCAAATTGCGGAAGAAGTCGCCCAAGCCTCGCAGCAAGTGCAAAACCAGTCCAGTCTGGTAATTAATGTGGCTGCCGATGAAAAACGCGAAATTGAACAAACAGCGAGCGAACTTAATTTATCTTCCAAAGCTATGCTGGATATTGCAAAACTTGCTGCTTTTTGTAATGAAGCGGCGGAAAAAGCAATAAAAAACACCGATAAAGCCCAGGAAACAGTATTGGATACTATTAATGGTATCACTTCAATCCGCGATACGATTCGGGAAACTGAAAAACGGATTAAGCGTTTGGGTGAAAGGTCTCAGGAAATTGGCGGTGTAGTTAACCTTATCAACGACATTGCCGAACGTACACATATACTTGCGTTGAATGCTTCCATGCATGCGGCATCGGCGGGTGAAGCGGGACGAGGTTTCGCTGTGGTTGCCAACGAAGTGCAAAAGTTGGCGGAAAACTCACGCGAGGCGACATCCAAGATTTCTGCCTTGGTTAACAATATTCAGGTTGAAACCGCAGATACTGTTATTACAATGAATAATGCAATCAGCCAGGTGGTGCGTGGAACAGAACTGGCCCAACAAGCTGGCGACGAGATGCGTGAAACTCGTGATACCACGGCTGATTTGGTGCAATTGGTACAGAATATCTCCGCGAGTTCTACAAACCAGTCAGAAAACTCCCTGCGTCTGATAGAGCGAGCCAAACAAATTCAAAAAAGTACCGAAGACACTTACAATCAGTTACAAAATCAAGGCATTCAAACCGAATTGCTCGTCGATTTATCTGACATGCTTGTGTCCTCAGTAGCTATCTTTACTTTGCCGAAGACGGTAAATTAGTTTTCAGATTCCAGAGATTTACTTTGATGGCAAAAAGCATTCGATATAAGCTTGAGCCTGATTTTAAGCAGCCATAAATCGGGGGTGGCGATAGCAAGACGCCTATATCAGTTGCCTGCAATACCTTTTCTGTCAGCAAAATAAAACAGTAAAGCACCGCAGGCAATCATCGGTATCGATAATATTTGCCCCATAGTCACCCAGTCCAGTGCCAGGTAACCCAACTGCGCATCGGGCATTCTAAAAAATTCGACAAAAAACCGGAAGCAGCCATACAAAAATAGGGCTAATCCTGTTGCTGCCATAGTTGGTCTTGGTTTGTTGGTATATAGCCAGAGGATAATAAATAATACAACTCCCTCTAAAAAAGCTTCATATAGCTGCGAAGGATGCCTAGCTAGAGGGCCACCATTAGGGAAGATCATCGCCCAAGGCACATCCGATGGTCTGCCCCATAATTCAGAATTAATGAAGTTTCCAATTCTACCAGCACCTAAACCAATAGGGGCAAGGGGAGCGATAATATCAGTTAGTTGCAACATGGAGCAGTGCTGCTTTTTAGCAAATAGCCACATGGCAATAAATACACCTAACATGCCGCCGTGAAAAGACATACCGCCTTGCCATATTTTAAACAAGATAATGGGATCCTTTATAAATCCGGCAAAGTTATAAAACAGAATATAGCCGATCCTGCCGCCAAGAATCACGCCAAACGCGCCATAGGTAACCAGATCTTCAACTGCTTCAGGTTTAATCGGTGACCATGGTTGTTGTGCACGCCTTTGCCCCAGCCAAAAAACAGCCGCAAAACCTATCAGATACATCAATCCATACCAGTGGATTTTAACAGGGCCTAAACTCAGTGCAACAGGGTCAATTTGGGGGTAGTTAAGCATAGTTAGTTAGGTGTTTAAGGAAGGCGTTTATAATTTAAAAATTCGTAAGAACTAGAGCAGGGACACGGAAACGCGGAGGCGAATCAATTTGCAGGGTCTCAAATTGGAGGCAGTTAATGCTAATACAAAATATATTGAACATCTTAAAAAGCAGGTAATTTTTTGACTGTGTATAAATAAAAAAGGCAGCCCAAAGCTGCCTTTATATGCACGAAAAGAAAAATTATTATAATTTTTCCTTAATACGGGCAGCCTTACCCGTTAAATCACGCAAGTAATACAATTTTGCCCGTCGTACATCACCGCGACGCTTGACAGTTATTTCGCTAATAATAGGGCTGTGTGTTTGAAAAACACGCTCAACACCTGTGCCGTGAGAAATCTTTCTTACGGTGAAAGCAGAGTTCAACCCGCGATTGCGTTTTGCAATCACGATGCCTTCAAAAGCCTGAATTCTCTCGCGCTCGCCTTCTTTTACCTTAACCTGGACAACTACAGTATCGCCTGGATTAAACTCAGGGATTTGCTTTAGTTGTTCTGCTTCCAACACATCAATAATATTGCTCATTACCACACCTTCAATTTAATTCAATTCCACTATAAATTCTTTCAGCAAACGTTCTTGGTCTGCGTTTAACTGTTTTTTTTGTAACAAGTCCGGACGTTTTTGCCAAGTCCTTCCTAGTGCCTGCTTCATACGCCATTGTTCTATGTCGGCGTGGTTGCCGCTCAGTAAAACTTCTGGGACTGAGCATCCCGAATCCTCCAGATATTCAGGTCTGGTGAAGTGCGGGTAATCTAATAAACCATTGCTATGAGAGTCCTGCTTAGCAGAGTTTTCATCGCCGAGCACTCCCGGCAGCAAGCGTGTGATGCCATCAATAACGATTAATGATGCCAGCTCACCGCCACTAATAATATAGTCGCCAACTGACCATTCATCATCACAATCCATTTCAATAAAGCGTTCATCAATACCTTCATAACGCCCTGCGACCAAAATCAATTGCGGGATCTCGCATGCTTTTGATAGTAAAGCCTGTGTAAGAGGTTTTCCCTGCGGACTCAGATAAATAACTTTTGCGGTTTTAATTTCTGCATTTTTTGCGTCATTTACAGCATCGTGTAAAGGCTGGAATTTCATTACCATGCCCGGACCGCCACCATAAGGTCTGTCATCCACAGTTTTGTGCCTGTCGTGGGCATAATCACGGGGATTCCATGTCGTCAAGCTAACAAGCTGTCGTTCTATTGCTCTACCTGTTACACCGTAGCTTGCGGCTGCGATAACCATCTCAGGGAATAGAGTTATAACGTCAAAGCGCATGGTTTCAATTAAAAATCAGGATCCCAGTCAACAACCATTATTCCAATATCAAGATCAATGTTAATGATTGTTTGCCCCTGCAAAAAAGGAATAACGTGTTCCCGTTCCCCATGGACAATAATGATATCATTAGCACCTGTCTCCATTAGGCTGTCGATTAGACCTAATTGAACACCATGAGTCGTCGCAACTTTCAAGCCAATCAACTCAGACCAGTAATATTCACCTTCGGCGGTTTCCGGCAGCTGCTCAGGAGAAATGAAAATTTCCCATCCCATCAGGAGTGCTGCTTGATCTCTATCAGTTACGCTGTCAAGTTGAGCTAATACTGATTTTCCCTGGACTGTACCATCAAGCACTTTAATCAATCGGGTTTCATCACCTTTCCTTAATAGCCATGGCGAATAGTCGAGAATATTCTCCCTGGCATCGGTAAACGAAAATACCTTGACCCAACCTTTTACTCCAAAAACGCCGGAAATTTTTCCAACGCTTACAATATCTTTGTCCGACAAGTCAGTTTAAGCGGCTGCTTTTTGGGCGTCTTTAATTAATTTCGCCACACGTTCTGAAGGTTGTGCACCGGTTGATTTCCAGTATTCGACACGTTCACTGTCTAACCGCAATTTTTCTTCATTGCCACGTGCCAGAGGGTTAAAAAAGCCGACGCGCTCAATATAACGACCATCACGACCGCTTCTGCTATCGGTTACAACGATCTGGTAAAAAGGGCGATTTTTCGCGCCGCCTCTTGAAAGACGAATGGTTACCATCTAATTTCCTCAAAAAAACATTTAGTCATTGTTAATCCAACAATTTTACGCGATTTTCTTTATAAGTGAAGGATAAATTACGAATAGTGCAAATTTATTATTTTTTTCACTCATGGAGCAGGTTGACTAGGCTACCTTCTCAATCCACGCACATTGCTTTTAATGCCGCGCATCATATTAGTCAGATTGCCGGTTTTTAGCTTCTTCATCATTTTTTGCATCATCAAAAATTGCTTCAAAATTCGGTTTACATCTTGTAGTTCCTGTCCACAACCAGCAGCAATGCGCTTTTTCCTATTACCTTTAATTAAGTCAGGATAACGTCGTTCTTGCATGGTCATTGAAGAAATTACAGCAATTTGACGAGCGATCATTTTGTCGTTAACCTGGTTTTTCATTTCCTTAGGTACGCTGTTTATACCCGGCAATTTGTCCAGCAGGGAGCCAACTCCTCCCATATTTTGCATTTGCTGCAATTGCTCACGAAAGTCTTCCAGATCAAAGCTTTTACCTTTCTGTATTTTGCGGGCAAATTTTTCGGCTTTTTCTTTATCAACTCGTTGCTCAATCTCTTCAATCAGACCCAGCATGTCGCCCATGCCCAAAATTCGGGATGCTATTCGGTCTGGATAGAATGGTTCCAAAGCATTGGTTTTTTCACCGACACCGATGAATTTGATCGGTTTGCCGGTAATCTGGCGAATAGATAAGGCTGCACCGCCGCGCGCATCGCCATCTGCTTTTGTAAGGATAACCCCAGTCAAGGGCAGGGCGTCATTAAAGGCTTTAGCGGTAATTGCGGCATCCTGGCCTGTCATGCTGTCAACCACAAACAAGGTTTCAACAGGATTAATCGCTGCATGCAATGTCTTAATTTCCGCCATCATTTCATCATCAATATGCAGACGACCGGCAGTATCGATAATGATGACATCAAGAAATTTTTTCTTGGCCGCTTCAATTGCATTTCTGGCAATATCGACGGGTTGTTGTGATATATCGCTGTCAAAAAAATCCAGCGACAATTCATTTGCCAGCATTTGTAGCTGTTTGATTGCCGCAGGGCGGTAAACGTCTGCACTGACTACACCGACTTTTTTCTTTTGGTTTTCTTGCAGCCAGCGACCTAATTTAGCAACAGTAGTGGTTTTACCCGCTCCCTGCAAACCTGCCATCAAGATTACCGCGGGTGGTACAGCTTTGAGATTAAGTCCTTCATTGGCTTCACCCATGACCTTGATCAGCTCGGCTTGAACCAGCTTAATCAGGGATTGGCCGGGTGATAAGCTGCTCTGTACTTCCTGTCCCAAGGCACCAGCTTTGACACTTTCGATAAAACCGGTAACAACAGGCAAAGCTACGTCAGCCTCAAGCAAAGCCATACGCACATCACGCAGGGTTTCCTTGATATTATCTTCAGTCAGGCGACCCTGACCCTTTAGTTTTTTAAGCGTATCACTTAATTTATCGGTTAAATTATCAAACATGGCTAGTTATTATTATTTTAAATATAAGGAAATGACTGGCTAACACAAATGCACTAGGACTATTTATACCAATATATTACCATACCCGTCGAGACCTTTGCACTCGCTGTAGAAACCGTAAACACTCTATTTATCACAGCCTCAATGTATCAAGCCAATGATTGCCATCGTACTTGCTAGCCTCTCAATCGTAGCCTATCTGGGAAGCGCATTACTTATTGTCCGCGATATTGATCAAAGAAGCTTTCAGCGTACACCTATTTATATAGCATGGGTGGCAATATTCGCTCATATCTTATATACCGCATTAGCTTTTCAGCAAAACAATGGTTTCAATTTCAGCTTTTTTAGCACCATTTCGCTGGTTGCCATGATAGTTGCGCTGATTTTATTGATCGCAGCACTCAATAAACCGGTCGAAAAACTGGGTATTGTTATATTTCCTATCGCTGCCGGTATGCTTGCGCTGGACATCAATTTTGCCGAAAAAGCCCATATCCTGCATACCAGCAACTGGCAGATGAGTGTCCATATCCTGACGTCAATCATTGCCTTCAGTTTATTGAACATAGCCGCATTACAAGCTATTTTACTAGCCATTCAAGACCAGCAGCTGAAAAGTCATCCTCCAAAACGTTTCATGCAATCATTACCGTCGCTGCAAGCCATGGAATCACTGTTATTCCAGATGTTATCGGCAGGACTGTTTTTTTTAACGATTGCATTGGTAAGCGGCTTTATATTTATAGAAGACTTGTTTGCCCAGCATCTGGTGCACAAAACAGTTTTATCAATACTGGCTTGGATAATATTCTCGGGGCTTTTGCTAGGGCGCAGGCGTTACGGGTGGCGAGGACAAATAGCCATAAAGTGGACGTTAATAGGATTTGTTTCGTTGCTACTGGCTTATTTTGGTAGCAAGCTCGTACTGGAATTGATTTTGCACAAATAGCCGGTAAGTTAAGGAATCGCTGAACAAATTCCCTAAAATGAGATAATAGCACCCTCCATCTTCCTGACAGACACCCATGCGCCAGACCAGCTTCGCCGATCTTGATTACGACCATTTATGCCCCTGAGGGTACAAAAAACGCCAGACCCGCCGGGAACTGTTCCTCGCGGAGATGGACAAGGCCGTGCCGTGGGCGTTGCTGCTGAACCAGTTGGAACTGCATATTATTCCACGTCAGGCCGCCGTGGCCGCCAGCCCATGCCTTTGCCTGCCATGCTGCGCAGCCATTGCATGCAGCAATGGTTCAGCTTCTCCGACCGCCAGATTGGAGGATGCGCTTTACGAAATCGAGAGCGTGCGCCGTTTTGCGGGCTTTGTCGGTGTCACTGACGCTTTGCCGGACGAGACCACGATCCTCAATTTCCGGCATTTCCTCGAAGACAACGGCCTCACCGCCGTGCTGCTGAACACCATCAACGCCCACCTCAAGGCACACGGCCTGCTGGTGTCCAAAGGCACGATGGTGGATGCCACCATCGTCCATGCCCCCAGCTCCACCAAGAACCAGGACAAAGCCCGCGATCCTGACATGCACTCCACCCAAAAGGGTAACCAATGGTATTTCGGGATGAAAATCCACATCGGCGCCGACGTCAACTCCGGCGCTGTGCACAGCGTCACCGTGACCCCGGCCAACACCGCCGACATCACCGAACTGCCCAAGCTGCTGCGCGGGGACGACCAAGCCGTCTTTGCCGATGCTGGCTACACCAGCGATGAGTACAAGCGCGGCGCCCGCCATCTGGGGATACGCTGGTGCGTCAACGACAAACGCAAACCGAACAAGAACCTGTCATCGAAACAGAAAAAGCGCAACCGCAAACAATCCTCGGTGCTGGAACGCGGGTCGAACACATTTTCCGCGTCATCAAATGCCAGTTCGGCTTCCGTAAGACCCGTTACCGGGGCTTGGCGAAGAACACATCGCAGGTCAATCTGCTGTGGCCTGGCTAACTTGTACCTGCTCAGGAAGCCATTGATGCCCGCCTAGGAGGAAATCCGCCAAAGTGGGTCGGAAACCGAGACGCCGTTTAAAACGGTACGTCAAAATGGTGTGCGAATTTTAAAAAACGCGAAAGTCGTCGGTCAATCTGGGAATCGACAAATTGTTCAGCGATTCCGAGACCGTCTGAAAAGTGGCTTTAGACAGCCAGCCTGCGAAGCATCAATTGGGTCATTGCAAGATAAACGAATGTTTCAGCGGTTTCCGCTAATATTTCGTAATCCTTGCTGAGACGGCGAAAGTGCGTTCCACCACCCAACGTCGAGGCAAGAGTTTGAAGCTGTTTCCTGATTACCCATAAGCCTTAGCAACTTTAAAGACAAACGTGACTCAAAAGGACAAGTAAATAAAAAAGATAAGGGTATGTGCAAAAGCAAAGTGCAACAAGGTATAAATAAATCTGGTGTATGGGGGCTTGAATAGAGGTGGCGACCTCTGCTGAAATGAGATTGACGAGATCAGAATAACAGCAAAAAAGTACGCCATGAACAAAGATAACGCAAAAGGGATTGATGCTCCAGGTTTAATTAGCGATAGCCTGACAGAGTTATTGAGGCAGGGAGCACGGGGATTGATAGAAAAAGCAGTTGAAACCGAACTGCAATTTTTTCTGAGTCAGTATGCGAATGTCACCGACCTGAGAGGACGGAAAACGGTTGTCCGTAATGGATATTTACCCGAGCGGAAAGTGTTGATCGGGCTCGGGCCAGTAGACGTCAGGGTGCCCAAGGTGCTAGATCGTTCTGGTGGTGGGATCAAGTTTAACTCGGCTATTGTTCTACCCTATGTCCGAAAAGCCAAACGGGTTGAAGCGCCGTTACCTTGGCTATATTTACGCGGCATGTCGACCGGAAATATACAGGACGCCTTGTCTGTGCTGTTGGGAGATGACGCGAAAGGTTTTTCGCCAGCGGTGGTGAGTCGGCTGAAAGCACAATGATCCGAGGATTATCTGGCTTGGACTCGTCGCGATCTGTCGGAGGAGGGGTATATATACGTTTAGACGGATGGCATCTATTCAACGCTGAGAGGTGAGGATGACCGCCAGTGTTTACTGGTCATCATCGGTGTGAATGAACAAGGCGAAAAGCGATTGTTAGCCTTGTCAGGGGTATCGCGACCCGGCAGAGCTGTGAAGCAGAATCCAAGGCTTCATGGCTAAACATCCTGCAAGACTTGGAAGGTCGAGGCCTTAAGCAGGTGCCAAAATTAGTCATCGGTGATGGTGCCTTGGGCTTTGGGTGAGGCTGGCAAACACGTTGCCAACGTTGTTGGGTACATAAAACGGCGAATGTCCTCAATGAATTGCCAAAATCAGTACACGGCAAAGCCAAGGCAGGTTTGCATGAAATCTGGATGGCTGAAACCAAAGCCTAGGCAGAAAAGGTCTTTGACCAGTTTGTGCGGAATTATTCGGCCTGGCATAGGAGGCGTCCGCACAACCACATAAGCAAAGCGGGGCAGCATCTCTGTCAGTTGAAAGCGTCGATTATACCGGTAGCAGAACTCGGCTAAGTACCGAGGTAAATGCTTGGGGTTTATTGCATGGTAAGTGCCGGTGATGGCCTTTTTTTGAAGTTAGCTGAGGCTCTATGGGTAGTCAGGTTAAACTTTCAGTAGAAGATTATATGAATCTGGTATTAACCTTCCATAAGGGCAAAGAACCCATGTTTTAAGGCATACCTTCGTAAGTCATTACATTATGAACGGTGGTAATATTTTGGCACTACAAAAGATACTCGGGCACTCAAGCCTAAATATGACTATGAAGTATGCATACTTAGCACTTGATTACCTCAAAGAGATTTTGGAAAAGAATCCCGCGTTGACGCTCTTTCTAAAAGAGCATAAAAAAACCAGTTTATAAAATTATCTAACTTGCTGATTTTAATAGCTTTAAGTGGTAGGTCGCATGCGATTCGAACGCATGACCATCGCATTAAAAGTTCGATTTTAAATTCTATCAGGCAACTGCATACTACTTATAACTCCCTATAATCAAAAGGATAGCGTATATTAAAGGGCGTGTAAAGTTATTAAAAGTAGTATGAAGGATTATAAACCACTGTAGTTTTTGAATAATGTAAAGCTGGTAAAAACTGGCCTTTAGATTAGTTTATGGTTATCAGCGGAGTATGATTATCGATAACATTGAAACGAAAAATCACAGTTTAAGGCTATTCGTAGAATCCAGAATATTGGTTATGCCTACAGTCCTACGATACAAAACACAGTTAAGATTTTCGCTTGAATCTTATGGTAATTGTGACTGGAAAGTGTCCAGTTTAGTTGACCATTACACCCATTTCTGGCTGCTTTTTTCGGATTTCTTCTTTGGGCCTTTCTGGTAATTACTTATTACCGTAGATTGTTTATTTACTTCGACCAAAAGGTCATCGATTGTTGAAACGGCTTTATCTGCAAACGATTGGTGGTTGTTCCATAACTGTCAATCAACATCCAAAAGTTTCCACCTATCAACACCGAAAAGTTTCCAGTTGAGCTGTAGGATTATTGTTTTTCAGCTGCCTTTTTTCTTTGTTTGAACCGATAAGAATCGTTGCCAGTTTCGAGAATATCGCAGTGATGGGTCACACGATCCAATAAAGCCGTCGTCATTTTTGCATCACCGAATACCTGCACCCATTTGGCAAAGTTCAGGTTTGTCGTGATAATCAACGAGGTCTTTTCATACAGATGGCTGACGAGATGGAACAATAAAGCCCCACCGGATTCAGGAAACGGCAGATAGCCGAGCTCGTCCAATATAACAGCATCCATCTGTATCAACTGCTTAGCCAAATTACCGGCCTTACCAAGCTGTTTTTCCTTTTCCAGTTGGTTGACCAAGTCGACGGCGTTATAGAAGCGGATACGCTTACCGTGATGAATAGCCGATACCGCCAAGGCTGTTGCCAGATGGGTTTTACCGGTACCCGTACCGCCCACCAGAATCAGGTTATTCGCCTGATCCATGAAACTCGCTGTGGCCAATTGTTCAATGTGGGCTTTGGATAATGGACTTTCTTCCCAGTTGAAGTGGATCAGATCTCGATGATGGGGGAAACGGGCTGCTTTTAATTGGTAGTTCAAGCTGCGCGCCTGACGATCCGCCTGCTCAGCAGCAATCAACCGATCCAACCATACCTCAGGCATCACAGGCTTTTGTTGGGAGGAAAACTCCGTGCGCCACTCGTTCCAAGCGGCGGCCATACCGTAAAGGTGAAGGGTTTTGAGTTGGGCATAGCGATCAATGCTCATGCTGTAGCCTCCGTAAACTGTCATAACGGCTACAATCCGCCATCGGTTCAAGTTGCAAGGTCGGCGTCGATAGCTTGATGTCCTTCAGGATTTTCGGACGTTCTGCTTCAGTCAAACGCCGCATTTCATTCAGCACAATAGCGGCAGCGATGACACCGGTTTGCAAGGTCAGGTCACAAGCGACTTCCAGGGTGTCTAAGTCGGTATCGCCCAAGGTTCTGGCCATTAACAGCAGCTCGACAAAGGCGCGGTCGCCTTTGTCCTGTTTGAGCAAGCGGTCGCGTACGACACAAATAGATACCGGCAATGGCCATTGTTGAAACGGTACGCCACTTGTGCCCCAGAGCACCTGGCTTTTTCTCCAATATCGGCAATTTATGCCACGGATCACAAATGAGCTGGTCACGTCCACCAATAGTAGGCGCTTTAGGCGAAGCAACGTGGATGTTCAGCAAGGGCATGGCCTTCAGCCACTATCCTCAATCGATCCGCCGTTATCCGTACCGATACCACGCGGTTTGCCCACCCGGCAGGCACGCTGTAACGGTTATAGTCAACCCTGACCAGACAGGTGCTTGAGACCCGCAAGGTTTTCTCTACATAGCCATCAAATTCAGCCTTCACAGGATTCAGCAGCGACTGTTCTTCAGCAAAGCAATCGGCGATGGTACGGCTTGTTTGCTGGGGATTGTTGCGGCCTGCCAACGCTTGGCAACGCAGAGCCAACCAGGCGTTGAGTTCAGCGAAATCCTGAAACTTGGGTGTCGGTGTAAACAGCCACTCACGGATATTGCCCACCTGGTTTTCAACTTGGCCTTTTTCCCAGCCAGATTCAGGCGTACAAGCCACCGGTTCAAACAAATAGTGATTAGCCAAGGCCAGGAAGCGGCGATTGAATTGACGTTCCTTGCCGACAAAAATAGCATCGACGACGGTTTTCAGGTTGTCATACGACTGCAGGGATGCAGGAGGTAGAGCAACGCAGGAGCAGTTGCCGAAACCATGCGTTTGGGGATACCGCCAAAGTAAGCAAATGACTTAATGTGGGCATCCAACACCATTTCTTGGGTTTCACGCGGATAGGCGATAACCAACATTTTTCGGCTGTAAGCAAGTCGAAAATGGGCGGCTTTGATGGTCTGTGAGACACCGCCTAACACCACGAATTCATGGCTCCAATCAAACTGGCAAGTCTCTCCAGGTGGAAAAGACAGGGGAACAAACGCTTGCGTGATAGAGGGACGCTGACCTGCTTGCTGTTTCCAGCCCAATACAAACCGTTGCACTGGGCCGTATGAGCCTTGATAGCCTTCGACTTGCAGGCATTCGAATAGCCGTTGTGCTGTTCTGCGCTGACGTTTTGGTCGTTTTGCATCCAATTCCAGCCAATCGAGCAATTGATTTTGGAACGCACCTAGTAGTCCACCAATTTTATTTTGACGAATACTTAATGTAATCTATTAATTTCCTATAGCAAGCCAATGAAATTGAGTAGATTATCCTATGCCAGCCAAAAAATATCGCGTAAAACTGACCGAAGCGGAACGTCAAGAATTAAAAGCGTTACTTAACAAAGGCCGAATAGCTGCGCGGAAACTAACCCATGCTCGAATCCTCTTGCAATGTGATGAATCAGATGCAATTCCAGTCAAGACAGATAAAGACATTG
>Ga0208754_100238_pt1 | contig 17607 bp, 15 predicted proteins | sample LakWasMet55_HOW8_2_FD_183889 | JGI IMG/M metagenome (GOLD analysis project Ga0208754, IMG submission 183889) | Freshwater sediment methanotrophic microbial communities from Lake Washington under simulated oxygen tension - Sediment Metagenome... | ecosystem: Environmental > Aquatic > Freshwater >... | reverse complement strand
ATTCCGGTCTTCCTATTGATTGGCAGCAATTGTAGACGGCAACTCAGGTAAGGCGCGCATCACATCGGCCACAGTAAAAAACGATCCTAATACGACAATTCTATCATTTTCGCTCGCATCCAGACAGGCTTGATAAAAAGCAGACGTTACATTCTGGTAGGTTCTCGCAGTAGATTGTGGGAATTGTGCATGGACAATCGCCTGCAGTTGCGTCGCCTGCGCGCCCCTTGCATTTTCAATGCTGGCGACATACCAGCTATCCACTTCACCGCCTACTGCCTGAATAACTCCGACCATATCCTTATCCGCCAGCATGCCAAATACGGCCAGTGTTCTTCCTGAACATGGCATTTTGCTTAGATTGAGTGCTAACGATTGCGCCGCATGTGGGTTGTGCGCCACATCCAGAATCACTGGCGGCTTATTGCCATAACACTGAAATCTGCCTGCAAGCCGCACCGTATTTAGTGCAGATACCAGATGTTCAAACTTCACGGGTAGCACCGCTTGTAACTCCTCAACTGCCGTGATTGCACACGCCGCATTGCTCAACTGGAAGCCCCCGACCAATGCTGGCACCGGCAAGCCGGTAATTTTCTTGCCGGAGCTAGCGTAGACCCACTGATCTCCAGTTAATTCAACATTAAACTCCGATTGAATCCGCATCAATTGCGCACCAATGTTATTGGCATGCTTGATTAATGAGTGCGGCGGATTGGGATCGCCACAGATGGCAGCGATGCCTTGCCGGAAAACGCCAGCTTTCTCAATGCCTATACTTTCGCGGCTATTGCCAAGGAACTCGATATGATCAATGTCTATGCTGGTCACAATGGCACAACTTGGCTCAAATGCATTGACCGCATCCAGCCTGCCGCCAAGACCAACCTCAAGGATTGCCAGATCCACGCGGGATTGTATAAACAACCACATGGCCGCCAATGTGCCATATTCAAAATAGGTAAGTTGTATATCTTTTCGAGCCAGCTCTACCGCAGAAAACGCGCGAACCAGTTGCTCATCCGACGCATCCTGGCAAGCTACACGAACACGTTCGTTATAGCGCAGCAAATGGGGGGAGCTATAACTTGCCACACAATAACCAGCCTCATGATAGATGCGCTCAAGCATGGCACAAGTTGAGCCCTTGCCATTAGTCCCGGCAACAATGATGATGGGGAAGTCGGGATAGAGATTTAAACGGTTCTTGACTTCATTGACTCGCTCCAAGCCCATCGCTATGGACTTGGGATGCAAGGCTTCAATGTATGCCAACCACTCCGTCAGGCTGGTCGGCAGCGTCGAAGATTCCGGCACAAGGGTAGCTGGGAAAAGCAGGATCAGGCTGCTGCTGGCAGACGCATCAGCGTTGTCAACAAGGTGGCAATTCTATCGCGCATTTCACGACGGTCCACAATCATGTCAACCGCACCATGCTCAACCAGAAACTCGGCACGCTGAAAACCATCAGGCAAAGTCTCACGCACGGTTTGCTCAATCACACGTGGGCCAGCGAAACCAATGAGTGCCTGCGGCTCGGCAATAATCACATCGCCCAACATGGCAAAACTCGCGGAAACACCACCCATGGTCGGATCGGTTAGTACTGAGATATAAGGCAAGCCATTTCTGCTCAGGGCAGTTAGTGCAGCGCTGGTTTTAGCCATCTGCATTAGAGAGAACATGCCTTCCTGCATGCGTGCCCCACCGCTAGCCGCGATGCAGATAAAAGCGGCCTTATGTTCAATGGCGGCCTGCACACCGCGGACAAAGCGCTCACCCACTACCGAGCCCATGGAGCCGCCCATGAATTTGAATTCAAAGGAGGCAATCACGGCAGGCACAGTCTTGATACTACCCTGCATCACGATCAACGCATCAGTTTCACCAACCTCGGCTTGTGATGACTTGATGCGGTCAGCATAGCGTTTGCTGTCCTTGAACTTCAATGGATCTACCGGTTGCACTTCTGCACCAATCTCAATGCGCCCTTCTACATCAAGCAGGATATCCAGCCTGGCTCTGGCGGAAATACGATTGTGATAACCACATTTTGGACAGACTTCGGCATTACTTTCCAAATCGGTGCGATAAAGCACGGACTCGCAGGAAGAACACTTGCTCCAGAGGCCCTCCGGTACGTTCTTCTTACTGGGGCCAATGACACGATTGATTTTAGGGGGTAATAGTTTTTGTAACCAGCTCATGGCGGATTCCTTATGCAAGTGTTGCGTCGATTGCGCTACGTAATTCTGTCATCAGAGCAGCGACATTTTCCAGCACATTGGCTTCTGTCGATTGTTCAATCGCCTGTACCATGCGGCTACCAACCACAACTGCATCGGCAATACCGGCAACCTGTGTTGCAGTAGCAGCATCTCGCACACCAAAGCCTACCCCTATCGGCAAGTCGGTTTTGGTACGTATATGTTTCACGCGCTCGGCGACTTCAACAATATCCAGATTTTTCGCACCGGTCACACCTTTAAGCGATACATAATACACAAAGCCACTGGCATTGCTGACTATCAAGTCCACCCGGGCAGGGTCTGAGGTTGGCGACAGCAAGAAAATAGGGTCGATATTGCGAGCTTTCAGCAACGCTACGAAAGGCCCGCACTCTTCTGGTGGGTAATCCACAGTGAGTACGCCATCCACTTCAGCAGCTTTAGCCAGGTCGGCAAAATGCTCAGTACCCATAGCCTCAATGGGGTTGGCATAGCCCATCAATATCACCGGTGTGTGCTGATCCTGCTGACGAAACTCTTTCACCATTTCCAGCACCGACCTCAATCCGACATGATGCACCAAGGCACGCTCACTGGCACGCTGTATCACTGGGCCATCAGCCATGGGGTCAGAAAACGGCACACCCAGTTCTATGGCATCTGCGCCATTTTTAACCAGAGTATGCATCAATTGCACGGTCAACTTTGGGTGTGGGTCGCCAGCGGTAATGTAGGGGATCAGAGCTTTTTTGCCAGTTTTCTTCAAATTGGCAAAAGTGGTTTGGATACGTGACATAGATTAAATAGTAATTCCGGATAGTTTAGCGACAGTGTTGATATCCTTATCACCACGGCCTGAAAGATTGACCAGCAAGACTTTATCTGGTGACATAGTCGCAGCCAGCTTTTCCGCATAAGCCAGGGCATGGCTGGATTCAAGCGCGGGGATAATACCCTCGGTACGGCACAGGCTGTGGAATGCCGCCATGGCCTCATCATCGGTAATCGCCACATATTCGGCGCGCTTGCAATCCTTCAGCCATGCATGCTCCGGACCGACCCCAGGGTAATCCAGGCCTGCGGAAATAGAGTGCGTTTCAATGATCTGGCCATCAGCATCCTGCATCAGGTAGGTGCGATTACCATGCAACACGCCCACTTTACTGTTTGCAGTCAGGGGTGCAGCATGCTTACCAGTTTCCACTCCCAATCCCGCAGCCTCCACACCGATCAGGCGCACATCTGGAACATCAATATAGGGGTAGAAAATACCCATCGCATTCGAGCCGCCACCCACACAGGCAATCACCGCGTCCGGCTGGCGACCTATCATTTCCTGCATCTGCTGTTTGGCTTCAACGCCGATCACTGATTGAAAGTCACGTACCATCATGGGATATGGATGCGGGCCAGCTACAGTGCCTATAATATAAAAAGTGTTCTCAACATTGGTGACCCAGTCGCGCATCGCTTCATTGAGCGCATCCTTGAGGGTTTTTGAGCCGCTCTCGACAGGCACGACAGTCGCGCCCAGCAGCTTCATACGGAAGACATTCGGTGCCTGACGCTTAACATCCTCAGAACCCATGTAAACCACACACTCCAGGCCCAGACGAGCGGCAATGGTGGCAGTAGCGACGCCATGTTGACCGGCACCGGTTTCTGCAATTACACGGGGCTTGCCCATGCGCTTGGCCAACAATGCCTGTCCGACCGTATTATTGACCTTGTGCGCGCCGGTATGGTTAAGATCTTCACGTTTAAGGTAGATACGTGCGCCACCGACCTTTTCCGACCAGCGCTTGGCGTAATAGATAGGACTGGGGCGACCTACAAAATGCTTGAGGTCATAGGCAAACTCAGCCAGGAATTCGGGATCGTGACGATATTTCTCATACATGTCGCGCAACTCATCCAGTGCTTCCACCAGAGTCTCTGCGACGAAAGTACCTCCGTAAATGCCAAAATGGCCACGTGCATCAGGCATATCATAGCTAGGTACTTCCTGCCCAGCACCATCATTAAGACTCATTACTAACTCCTCGCATGAATGCGGCTATTTTGGCCGCATCCTTGATTCCTTTTGTGAGTTCTACCCCGCCACTGACATCCACTGCAAATGGACGCACCTGCAGTATGGCACTGCCAACATTATCGGCATTCAAGCCGCCAGCCAGCACGATAGGGTGAGACATGTTTTTTGGGATCAATTTCCAGTCAAACGCTTGCCCGGTACCACCTGCTACACCTTCGGTATAGGTATCAAGCAACAGCGCTTTAGCATCACTGTAATCCAGCGCGTATTGTAGCAAATTTGTATCTGTTTTGACGCGAATTGCCTTCATATAAGGCATTGCATATTGCCTGCATTGTGCAGGCGTCTCATCACCATGAAACTGCAGCAAATCGAGGCGGACGACTGACAATATGGAGTTTACAAACTCGGGCTCGGCATCAACGAACAAGCCCACCGCAGTGATGAATACAGGCAGGGCCGCAACAATCTCGGCAGCCTGCTGAGGGCTGACGTTGCGCGGACTTTTATCATAAAACACTAGGCCTATCGCATCTGCGCCATGCTCTACCGCAGCCAAGGCATCTTCTATACGTGTGATACCGCAGATTTTAACTCGGGTTCGCAAAGGTTGTATCCTGACTAACAAGAGGCTAGTAGCCTAACCGAAAGCGCCATAGCTGTACACAGCGCGCTGTGCAATTAGGCAAAAACAGTCAGGCTACGCTGGGTTGCCGGTAACTCCCATTTATCCTCATACCCCACTCCGCACAGATAGAGACCGTCTGGTGAAAAAGTAGGGGGTGCTTTGGTGCGATCACGGCTTTGCAGTAACTTGAGCATATGCTCAGGCGGGTAATTACCTTTACCTACATAAATCAACGCACCCACCATATTGCGTACCTGGTGGTGTAAAAATGCATTTGCACAGAAATCAAATAATAGGTAATCGCCTATGCGCTTCACTCCAGCCTTGTGCATCTGCTTCACCGGCGTCTTAGCCTGGCATTCGGCCGCCCTGAATGCGCTGAAATCATGCTCTCCTAGCAGATAGCTTGATGCTTGCATCATTAATTCAATATCCAGCGGCGCATGAAACCACCCGGCCTTGCCAGCCATGACTGCTGGAGCAACCGCATGATTCAGCAACAAATACTGATAACTGCGCTGATATGCGGAAAAACGCGCATGAAACTCTTCATCCACCACCTTGGCCCACAACACGCGTACCGCAGCAGGTAAATTGGCATTCACGCCACGCACCCATGCACTTAATGGCCGCTCAGTACTGGTATCAAAATGAATCACCTGGCTGAGTGCATGTACCCCCGTATCTGTTCTGCCAGCTGCGATGACCCGGAGTTCATGGCCGGCCATTTTTTTCAGAGCGGTTTCCAGCCTGTCCTGCACGCCACACCCCCCAGGCTGGCTCTGCCAACCGCAGAAGTGGGTTCCATCATACTCAAGCCCTAGCGCCAGTCTCATAACACATATATCCCGACAAACACTAGAGTGACAAGCGCAAAGCCATCGCGCCAAGTTAACGCAGGCAAATCCAGGGTAATCGTTTCAGGACCTTGCTGACAGGATTCATCATCAAACTGCATATGCTTCAATCGCTCAAAAACCCCTTGTCCGCGACCAACCGCAACCGGATGATCAACATAGTGCAATGTCAGCCAAAGCCTTGCCGCAAAACGCTCAGGTGACAACCTGAAATATTTTAGCGGTAACAGCAGTACATAAAAACCGACCATCAGGCTTTCACGAGCTGTTGTAGTAAGCAGCAATGCCAAACCAGCCAGCATGATACTCAACCTGGATGCTTGCATTATCGCAGCCTGGATACCTTCATAGGTTGGGCCAATCTCAAACGGAAAGTCAGGGACATATTCCCCCGGCGTACTGAATGCGTAAATTGTCATCATGGTCAGGAATAGCCAGCGCATGCGCGATAGCATTTTCAAAACATTGATCGCTTTATAGTAGATCAGCAGCACTATGATGAGCGCAGCCAATGTAGCCAACTCATGCGGCTGGAGTAGATGCACCGTCACGGCAAGCACGATAAGATAGATAATTTTTACGGTCGGATGCACTACTCAGGTTTCTTAATTGATTAAAACAAAAAGCCGGGCTCGCAGGCCCGGCTTTCACTTCACCAACTTTATCAGGCCGACATCAAGCGATACTCTTGAGAATATCGTTAGCCCGTAAACGCTGCTGAGGCCCACCTTCCTTCATCACCTCATCTAGCAGCTCTTTAGCACCTTCATTATCGCCCATGTCTATATAGGCAGTTACCAGATCTAATTTGGTATCCACTTCAGAAGACTCGGCTTCAGAAGCCTCCGCAGTCGATGTGCCAGCTTCAGCAATATCCAAATCCAACTCTGGCGAACCCTCAAGCGTTTCCGGCTCAGTTGGCTTCTCGTCAAGATCGAAGCTGATCCCGGAGAGATCAACTTCGGGTGCACTTATTGCTGTATCAGGTGAATTAGCCACAGGTTCATCCAGCGCACCCAGATCAATATCAAAACTCAAATCAAGCTCATTAGACTCTTCCGGAACCGCATCAAAAACGATATCTTCAGCCGTTGTTTTTGACTTGATAATGACCGTTTTATCAAAGTCGGGCTGTTCCAACTCAGAGACATTTTCTGCTGGTGAACTGTCTGGCAGGTCAAAACTAATTTCCGGAACTGCCGATTCAAAAGTTGCGTTGAACTCCTCAACTTCCGTTTCAGCTACGTTGGATGATAATTCTGGCCCATCCTGAACTTGCTCTGTGGCTTCAAGTTCTGTGACTTCCAAGCTTGGCATTGTTTTATCAAAGTCAGGAATTTCAAAATCAACTGTATTAGCTGAGTGCTTATCATCTAGGTCGAACTGCACTGTGGTGCCATTGAGCGAGGTATCCAGATCCAGATCAATGTCATCTGTGGTCGAGGTTTCAACTGCAGCTGGTTGCTCACTGATATCCATATCAAGCTGGAAGTCAAGCTCAGTGTCATTCTCTGCAGTACCGGCTGTTTCAAATGAAACCGTTTGGCTAAGCTCATCTTGCTTGCTAATCTCCTCTTGGCGTCCGTCTTGACTGAGTTCACCCTCACCCAAACCAAGATCAAAATCTAATGCTGACTCAACTTCTTCTTCTGTTGCTACTGCCTCAGTGTCAGAACCTATATCGTCAACCTCCAATGGTGCATCCGCATCCACTGAAAAATCGAGGCTAGGTTGATCGACCGTATCAACCGACGAGAAATCTGCAGCTGACAACCCACTATTAGTAATAGCAAATGCCTCAGTTTCTGGAACATCAGATGCTGCATACAATGGATTATCCGGCTCTAGCTTACGTCCAATTTCAGCCACTTTCGCCCATACCGGATCGCTGGTGCCAAGAGAAGTGTACATTTCCCCTGCCATCGCCTCAAATGCAGAAGCATCGTTGCGCGCGGCATAAACCTCAAGCAACTTCATATGCAACTCATACCGTTGAGGCTCTTTAGAAATAGCATCCCTGAGAATTTCCTCTGCCTGCCTGTCGCGGCCGTATGCCATATATACTTCAGCTTCAGCAATCGGGTCGACATCATTGGTGTCTATCATGCCGCCGCTGCTCTGCGAGAAATCCGTCAGGAATGAGGTATCACCTGTATCTACACTACCACCAAGGGTGTTTCCGAATACCGTATTTGCCTTCAAGCCACCGGAAGTCAGGATAGATTTCTCGAACCCATCCAGACCACGCCTGCGTTTGTTGCGCATATATAACCAGCCGCCAAGTAACAAGGCAATGATGCCGCCACCGCCCAATACGAGTGGGTCACCAGTTAGGTCATCAAGCATTCCAGGCGGCTCGACTGGAGCAGGGGCTGGTACAGGGGCAGTAATTGGTTTCGGTTCAGGCTTGGTTGTTGCCACTGAGGGCGCTGGTTGAGCTACCTCAGGTGTGGGAGGCGGAGCTGGTGGAGTGTCTGCTACAGGAGGGGTTGTAACCTCAGGCTTGGCAGTCTCCGCACTAGGTGTTTCAACTGGTGCAGGAGTTGCTGATGCATTCTTCTGCATCTCCGACATGAGCTCACTCTTCATTGCCAGCAACTTCTGCATATCCTGAATTTGCTTCTCTAAGGCAGTAGCGCGCTCATTGGCCTCTTTGATACTGTTTTCGCGAGCAACAGCCTCTTCTTTCAACGCAACAATCTTGTCCTGCATTGACTTGGCATCGGCCACAGAAACATTGCCAGCACTGGTATCGCTCTTGGATAACTTGACTACATCGCGGGGACCTGTAACAGGCGGGGCTGCTTTATCCTCGGCCTTTGTCGTGATCTTGCCGCCTGCTGACTGATTACTTGAAACATCATCGCTAGCCGGCACGGCTTCGGCAACTACGCCAGCGAGCTTGTTACGATAGGCTTTCCAGTCTGCTGCATGTACGCGTATTTCTTCGGTAGCTTCACCTTTGCTTACCGACTGCAATTCATCGGTAGCCGGTATACGAATAAGTTGACCAACCTTGAGGCGATTGATGTTTTCGCCTATGAATGCGTTTTTGTTGGCGCGATAAATACCAACCAGCATCTGGTCAAGACTAACGCCCTCAACCTGGGTTTGTCGCGCTATGGTACTCAGTGTGTCGCCACGCGCAGTGGTAATAGAGTTAGGTACAGCGGCATCTTGCGCATTTGGCGCTGGCTGGCTTATGGACTTTTTTGTTTTTTTGCGTAAAGGCTTTTCCGTCGCACCTTCACCCATATTTGCAGAGGTTGTTGCCACAGACTTCCTGGCACCTGTAGCAGGTGCGCTGACAACCGGAGACGCCACCGTATTATTTGCACCCTGGCTGGCATAGCCTGGAGGATCGAGTAGCAAGGTAAATTCGCGCAATAACCGGCCCGTTGCCCAATCCACTTGAACCAGCATATCCAGGAAAGGGTCGGTAATCGGCAGGCTACTACTGAGCTTGATGACAGGTGAGCCATCTGCCTTCTTCTTGACCTCAACCCGGATAGCACCATGTAGCGGGGGACGCTCAATACCTTGCAGGGTATAAGCCTCTTCCGATGCAATAGTTGCAGTCAAACCTTCCATCTCAGCGGGGCTGACGGATAACACCTCAATCTCAGCACTGAGCGGTTCGCCCAAGCCTGACATTACATTAAGCTTGCCTAAACCAGCAGCATTAACAGCCAATGGCAGAAATGCGAGAAACACCCCGAGCGAAATTCGCTTTAATTTGGATTGATGCACTATCCCACCTTTATCGAACTTTTTAGTAGCTTTATTAAATTAACATCAAATAGTTAGAGTTGCAAGCTCATCCCACACATTATATTCGCACCCTAATCTATATTGATATTTACCCCTCCCTACCGCCTACCGCTCAACCAGTATTTTCAACATTCGCCTTAAAGGTTCCGCCGCTCCCCACAACAACTGATCGCCCACGATGAAAGCCGATAGATACTCCGGGCCCATGCCCATCTTGCGCAATCGCCCAACCGGAGTAGTCAACGTCCCGGTCACCGCGGCGGGAGTAAGCTCTTTCATGGTAACTTCGCGCTCATTGGGGACCACTTTTGCCCATGGATTAGCACTGGCCAGCATGGCTTCAATATCATTTAACGGCACATCTTTCCTAAGCTTGATAGTCAGGGCCTGGGAATGGCAACGCATGGCGCCGATACGCACGCACAAACCATCGATTGGCACCGGGCTGCTTTCACGTCCGAGTATCTTGTTGGTTTCCGCCTGGCCTTTCCATTCCTCCTTGCTCTGGCCATTGCCCAGGTCCTTATCTATCCAGGGGATCAGGCTACCAGCTAGGGGCACGCCAAAATGGGCAGTGGGGAAGCGCTCATCGCGCAATATACCGGCCACTTCTCTGTCTATATCCAGAATCGCCGAAGCAGGGTCAGCCAACAAGGTATTGGCAACACGATGCGCCTCACCCATTTGCTTGAGCAGCTCGCGCATATTCTGCGCGCCCGCACCGGATGCAGCCTGATAGGTCATAGAAGTTGCCCACTCGACTAGATCAGCGCGGAACAAGCCATCCAGCGCCATCAGCATGAGGGAAACCGTGCAGTTGCCACCTATCCAGTTTCTGCCGCCCTGAGCCAATGCACCTTCAATCACATTCAGGTTCACCGGATCCAGGATAATAGTGGCGTCATCTTCCATACGCAATGTGGAGGCCGCGTCTATCCAGTGGCCTTGCCAACCCTCAGCACGCAACTTGGGGAATATCTCGGTAGTGTAATCACCCCCCTGGCAGGAAACGATGACATCCATCGCCTTAAGTGCGGCGATATTTTTTGCGTCTGCCAACGGTGGAGTACTCTTACCAACAACAGGACCTTTGCCACCAATTTGAGAGGTAGTAAAAAACTGTGGTTCGATACGGGCAAAATCACCCTCTTCTGCCATTCGCTGCATCAGTACAGAACCCACCATGCCACGCCAACCGATAAACCCAACTTTTAACATTTTGCTATCTTCCTAAACTTTCCAGCACTTCACGCGCCAGATCAGCCATTTTTCAGCCATTCATTAAAGTGCTGCGACTACCGCATCACCCATCTCGCTACATTTCACTTTACGGGTGCCTTCAGTATAAATGTCCGCAGTGCGGCAACCTTGTGCCAATGCCTTCTTCACCGCATCTTCAATGCGCAGCGCGTTGACTTCGTCATTAAAGGTATAGCGCAGCATCATGGCAGCAGACAAGATAGTCGCCAACGGATTGGCAATATCCTTGCCGGCGATATCCGGTGCCGAACCATGACTAGGCTCATACATACCCTTGTTATTGGCATCCAGTGATGCAGATGGCAGCATGCCTATGGAACCAGTCAGCATAGACGCCTCATCAGAGAGGATGTCCCCAAAAATATTGCCGGTCACCATCACATCAAACTGCTTGGGCGCGCGGATCAGCTGCATGGCAGCATTGTCCACGTACATATGGCTCAACTCGACTTCGGGGTATTCCTTTGCTATTTCGATCATGACCTGGCGCCACAGCTCAGTGGTCTCCAGCACGTTAGCTTTATCGACAGAGCAGACTTTTTTGTTGCGCTTCATCGCAATATTAAAAGCCACATGACCGATACGGCGGATTTCAGATTCGGAATAGCGCATGGTGTTGATGCCTTCACGCTCACCATTGGGCAAAGTGCTGATACCGCGCGGCTGGCCGAAGTAAATGTCACCAGTCAGCTCACGCACAATCATGATGTCCAGCCCCGCAACCACCTCAGGCTTGAGTGTTGAAGCAGAAGCCAGCTCTGGGTATAGCAAGGCCGGGCGCAGATTGGCAAACAGGTTCAACCCCTTACGAATGCGCAACAAACCGCGCTCAGGACGCTGATCCCGCGGCAAACTATCGTACTTCCAGTCACCAACGGCACCAAGCAGAACCGCGTCTGACTCTTGCGCAAGCTTCAATGTAGCATCTGGCAAGGGATCGCCCGCTGCTTCATATCCGGCACCGCCAATAGGCGCCTCTTGCATTTGCATACCAATATCTAATGCGCTCAATACTTTAACTGCTTGCGCCACGATCTCCGGGCCGATGCCATCACCTGGCAATACTGCGATTTTCATTTGTTTCTATTTCCTAAAAACTGAATAAAGGGAGCTGTGTTAATTGAACAGCCAAGGCTGTGCGGCCTTATGTTTGGTTTCGAAAGCTTTAATCTTGTCCTGTTGCAACATGGTCAGGCCGATATCATCAAGCCCGTTCAGCAAGTTGTGCTTGCGCGACATATCCACCTCAAACCCATGCACCGCACCACCAGGAGTCGTCACCGTTTGTGCAGCCAGATCCACCTTGAGTTGGTAACCTGGACTTGCTTCAACCTCAGCAAACAATCCATCCACCACCTCTGCAGGCAAAACAATAGGCAACATGCCATTTTTAAAGCAATTGTTGTAGAAAATATCGGCAAAGCTGGGTGCAATTACCGAGCGGAAGCCATAGTCTTCCAAGGCCCATGGCGCATGCTCGCGACTTGAGCCGCAGCCGAAGTTTTCTCTGGCAAGCAGGATAGAGCCACCCTGATAACGCAGCTGGTTCAGCACAAAGTCAGGATTCAGGGGGCGCTTGGAATTATCCATACCGGGCTCGCCATGATCCAGGTAGCGCCATTCGTCAAACGCGTTAGGGCCGAAACCGGCACGTTTAATCGACTTTAAAAACTGCTTGGGGATAATGGCATCAGTATCCACATTGGCACGATCCAATGGCACGACCAACCCATCTAATAATGTAAAAGGCTTCATTTAATTATTTGGCGACTTCTGGATTTTTTCGCCAACCTTTTCCACGTCCTTGCCCAAACCATGCCAAGTGTTACAGCCGCTCAACACCAATGCCGCCGCCAAAGCCACCAACGCAAACAATTTATTCATTTTTGCTCCTGTCATTTCTTGAGTTTAATAATTGCCAACTTAATACTTACGATTAAATTCACATGAACTGCCGGACATCAACAAAATGTCCCGTTACCGCGGCAGCGGCGGCCATTTCAGGGCTAACCAGGTGGGTACGTCCGCCCTGCCCTTGCCGTCCTTCGAAGTTGCGGTTGGAAGTAGAGGCGCAACGCTCACCCGGCTCCAGGCGATCTGCATTCATGGCCAGACACATTGAGCAGCCTGGCTCGCGCCATTCAAAACCCGCCTCGATAAAAATCTTGTCCAGGCCTTCCGCCTCAGCTTGTGCCTTCACCAGACCGGAGCCCGGCACCACCAGCGCCAGCATGACATTACCAGCCACCTTCTTGCCCTTGGCAACTGACGCAGCTGCGCGCAAATCTTCAATGCGCGAATTGGTACAAGAACCGATAAACACCTTATCAATGCTGATCTCGCTAATCGGTGTATTCGCCTGCAAACCCATGTATTGCAGTGCACGCTCCCAATCCTGACGCTTCACTTCGCTAGGCGCATTTTTAGGGTCAGGCACGCTACCATTGATATCCACCACCATTTCCGGCGAGGTACCCCAAGTCACCTGGGGCAATATCTTAGCTGCATCCAGTTTGACCACAGTATCGAACTGCGCACCTTCATCGCTTCTCAATGTACGCCAGTAACTAACCGCTGCATCCCATTGCTGGGCTGTCGGCGCAAAAGGCCTGCCCTTGATGTAGTTAATTGTGGTGTCATCCACAGCCACCATGCCCGCGCGCGCGCCCGCTTCAATGGCCATATTGCACAAGGTCATGCGGCCTTCCATACTTAAGGCCCGAATCGCCGAGCCGGCAAATTCAATCGCATAGCCGGTACCACCGGCCGTGCCTATCTTACCGATGACAGCCAGTGCGATATCTTTTGCTGTCACGCCAAGCGGCAAATTACCTTCAACCAGCACCTGCATAGACTTTGACTTCTTTTGCACCAGGCATTGAGTCGCCATTACATGCTCTACTTCAGAGGTGCCGATACCATGCGCCAACGCTGCGAATGCACCATGGGTGCTGGTATGTGAATCGCCACAGACAACCGTCATGCCGGGCAAGGTTGCACCCTGTTCCGGGCCGATCACATGCACGATACCCTGACGATGGTCATTCATCTTGAATTCGGTCACGCCGAAATCGACACAGTTTTCATCGAGTGTTTGTACTTGCAAGCGCGAAATTGGATCGGCAATACCCGCCACACCAGTGCTACGGTCTGTGGTTGGCACGTTATGATCCGGCACAGCCAAAATGGAATTCACCCGCCAAATCTTGCGGCCAGCCAGTTTAATGCCTTCAAAAGCCTGCGGACTGGTCACCTCATGCACCAGGTGACGGTCGATATAAATCAGCGCAGTACCGTTTTCCTCGGTGACCACGTGAGAATCAAATAACTTGTCATACAGCGTTTTTGCCATGTTCAAAACCTACATCCTGTTGCCACAACCACCAAGGTGATTTATGACTAATTTTTAATCCCTGAAATTTCCAAACTGCAAAGGAAAATCCGTAACCGATTTTTTCACAAAAGCGATTGCATCCTGCAGTACATCGCGCTTGGCCCCGGTCACACGAACGGTATCACCCTGAATGCTGGCCTGCACCTTGAGGCCACCATCTTTAAGCAACTTGACTATCTTCTTGGCCAGCTCGGTATCAATGCCATCCTTGATCTTTAATACCTGCTTGACCTTGTTGCCGGAAATCTTTTGCACATCCTGATGATCAAGACGTTTGGCGCTGTCCGCCTCTTTCTTTTCCATGGCGGGCAGCAAAATATCCTTGATCTGGTCCAGCTGAAAATCAGAATCACCCAGCAAAACAATCTGGCTATCTTTTTCATTAAGCTCTGCATTCGCAGTTGTACCTTTAAAATCGTAGCGATTAGTGATTTGACGACTCACTACATCAATCGCGTTTTTCAACGCGACCATATCGACTTCAGAACTAATATCAAATGACGGCATAACTTTCTCCAAAGCTCCTATCAGACAAGCTTCCAACTAGATAATGCGCAGCTTGAACGCGGCACGAATGCGTAGACAGTACATTGAAGTACGGCAAGCGTGAGTAACAAAGTTCAAGCAAGCAGTATCGGTTGGCACTACTCAAAATGACAAACGTAATCCAAGGTTTCCAGGGTTTCTATTTCAAAACTGGAGTTGCCCGGCACAGTGAATTTGTCGCCCGCTGTATACGTTTTCCAGTCATCTTCGCCCTGCAGGCGCACTTTGCATACACCCAGATTGATTTCCATCAACTCTGGAGCAGCCGTGTTAAACGTTAGAAAACTCGGGAAAATGACGCCGATAGTGCTGCGTGTTCCATTAGGGAATAAAACGGTATGGCTAACGCATTTACCGTCGAAATACACATTTGCTTTTCTTTTAACGCTGACATTATCAAACTGAGCCATGACACACCTCTCCAAACAACATAATTAATCAATGGGCTTTGAAATCGGCCTTATACCGCTATTATCCCAGAAATCTTATGCCAGAACCATTTTTACCCATTCCACCAATTGAATTTTCAGGCAATAATCAGCAGAAGATCGCCACAAAACCAAAAAAGCACATCAGGGGATAAACGTATGTCAGCTCGCCTTCAACTTGTCTGGGTTCAGATATTCAGGTTTATCTCCGCAGTTTTCAGCTTTTTCAAATCGATTTTAGTGTGGATACTCAAGCAGGTTTTTGGTTCCTTATCCTGGCAAGCCCCGAGCTGGTCGGTGTGGTTAGCAGCTAAGCTCAAGCAAGTTGAAAACTGGATTTTCGCCACACGCAAACGCGCATACACCATAATCATTTCCACCCTCCTCATCGTTGGCGGCAGCTATTACGGCTGGCACTGGTATCAGCAACTACCCAAACCCGTATTAACGGCCTATCAGGTCAAGGCCCCCAGCGTCACGCTCTACGACGAGAATGGCAAACCGGTGGTTTATCCATTCGAGATCGCCTTTGCGGAGTCAGTGGCACCAGTTAACCTGATAGGCAAGCCTGTCACCGAAGGCATCAAGCTCTCCCCCAAAATTGCCGGCGAATGGTCCTGGGCCGATGAAAAAACCCTGGTATTCCGCCCCAAGGCAGACTGGCCGGTAGATGCCAAGTTCGACGTCAGCATGGATAAAAAGAAGCTGCTGGCCGAGCAGGTAAAACTGGATGATTATGATGCCGAATTCCGCACTGCGCCTTTCAGCGCTGAGTTCCAGCAGGCCGAGTTCTATCAGGATCCGATAGACCCCAATCTCAAGAAGCTGGTCTCTACCGTGCACTTCAGCCATCCGGTGGATGCGGATGATTTCAAGAGTCACATCAGCATCAAGCTCGGCGGTGGGCTGGATTTTCTCGGCCTGGGAGAATCACCTAAATTCACCGTGAGCTACGACAAGCTTAAGCTCAACGCCTACATTCACTCCGCACCGCTGTCCATCCCCAAGGAAGACACCGAGCTGACAATCAAGCTGGACAAAGGCGTGCGCAGCACGCGCGGCGGCAACAAGTCAGACAGCGAAATCAGTCGCGCTATCACCGTGCCCGGCCTCTACAGTCTGCGTATCAATGACATCAGCATGACATTGGTAGATAACGAGCGCTTTGAACCTGAGCAGATTCTATTACTTGGCAGCAGCGCTAATATCAGCGATACGGCACTGGCTGGCAAAGTGCACGCCTGGTTGCTGCCGGAATTTAATCCAAAAACTCCTGAAGACAAACGTACCGAGCCTTATCACTGGTACGAAACCGAAGTCACCAAGGACATCCTGGCAACTGCCACACCTGTGGATTTAAAGTCAGTCGCCGGTGAAGACGAATACTCGGCGCTGCATAGCTATAAATTCAAGGCACCAGTCGGTCGTCGCCTGTACATCAAGGTAGATGCGGGCCTGCAGGCCTTTGGTGGCTATGTGTCACGCAATCCGGCGCTTGCCGTGATCGAAGTCCAGCCTTATCCCAAGGCCGTCAAACTGCTATCGCAAGGCGCACTGCTTTCGCTCTCCGGTGAACGTAAACTGGGTTATATGACGCGTGGCCTGAATGGCGTGAAGATAGAGATAGGCCGCATGCTGCCCAACCAGTTGCACCACCTGGTGGACCAGAATTACAGCGGTTTCGCGCAGCCCAATGTCTACGATGACGTGCTCGATACCCTGGTCGAGCGCTTTGAGGAAAAACGCCCACTGGCTGAAAGCGAATTCGGCAAGCCCAGCTATGACAGCCTGGATTTCGGCAAATACCTGCGCGAAAAATCCAGCCATAGCGGCGGCGTGTTCATGATCAAGTTGCAAGGCTACGACCCCAAGAATCCCGATAACGAAGTCGATGCCACACCGGACACGCGCTTTATCCTGGTGACCGACATCGGCATCATCGCCAAGCAAGGCGTAGATGGTAGCCAGGATGTATTTGTGCAATCCATCGCCACCGGCCAGCCTGTCGCCAACGCCAAAGTCGACGTGATCGGTCGTAATGGCGAACCTGCCATGTCGCAGAGCACCGATGCTACCGGCCACGTACACTTCGATCACCTGCGCGACCTCAGGCGCGAGAAGCAGGCCATCATGTACCTGGTGACCAAAGACAGTGACATGTCTTTCCTGCCTATCAACCGTTACGACCGCCAGCTCAACCTGTCGCGCTTTGATATCGGCGGTATCGACAATGCCATCTCCGGCCAGCAACTATCGGCCTATGCCTTTACCGACCGCGGCATCTATCGCCCTGGCGAAACTGCGCATATCGCCATGATCGCGCGCACTGCCAACTGGAGCGGCGCACTCGATGGCGTACCACTGGAAGCCGAAGTGACCGACCCGCGCGGACTGCCCGTTTATAAACAACGCATCAAACTCAGCCCAAGCGGTTTTGAGAGTTTTGATTTCGCCAGTCGC
>Ga0208754_100237_pt1 | contig 17822 bp, 9 predicted proteins | sample LakWasMet55_HOW8_2_FD_183889 | JGI IMG/M metagenome (GOLD analysis project Ga0208754, IMG submission 183889) | Freshwater sediment methanotrophic microbial communities from Lake Washington under simulated oxygen tension - Sediment Metagenome... | ecosystem: Environmental > Aquatic > Freshwater >... | reverse complement strand
GGCATGCGCCCTAATCACCGACCCATCCATAGAAACATCCTGCAAATCAGCCCATTCGGAGCAATGTCCGAAGAGCTTGGCCCAGGCGCCATTGGGCACACCAACGTGAAAAACGTTTGAAAACGCTGTTCCATCTGCCATGCGTGGCTGGCAAAATCCGCCACTGCGATCCCGAACGCAATAGCCACAGGCAGGCACCAACAAACCGCCTGCAAGTCTTGGGTGAACCAACTTGGATGCCCGGCAATTTCCTTAAGGTAGCCAATAACTCCACCCACTCTCCGTCATTTATATTTATCCGTTTCATCCCAGCCAAAAGACCTCTTCTAACTGATTGCTAAAACGTCAACAGAGCCTAGACATATCAGGAATGCGCGAGTCGATTTTAGAAGGTATGGCAGAAAGTGTTGAAGAAAATATCGCATGATTGTTTTTTTCGAAGAGAAGTCATTTTATATAACAACTTATAATCTAATCCATTCTACTGACTGTAAACAAGTTAACGATTGGTAGATAAAGCGTGACCACTCTTGGCATTCGTCCAAGTAAAGCGACATCAAGCCGGTTCCGTTGTAAATAAACACGCGTTGAACCAGGGGAATATCTGCATTTAACGTTTTAAAGGTAGCGCAGCCAGACAGCTCGATGATGCAGATACCGACAGAAATTATTTGCCTGAAAGTGTTCATTCCTTGCCTTTTATTTTAATCGTCAACAACGCTTGCCAATGGGCCGTATAAGACGGCGATTTAAACGGTTACCGCATGTGCCAGCGGTTCCTGATGACTGCACTGACGTAGCGGATGCTGATTTTATTGTAGCGGCGATATAGGATAAAGTGAAAAACGGCTTTCAATATTTACTGCTACTGAGCGTTGAGTTTTCCGGTTAAAAATATTGAACATGAAATAAATCAAACATCATGGCGGTTTTGTGCTGGAAAAATCAAATGTTCTTTTGTTGTAAAACAGGCAAGATTTGAGTGCTGTTTTACATTGCGCGCTTCGCGGACTATCAAAAATCCCTGTTAACCTTTTTGTTTCCCATTTGTACAACCATGAACTGACCGTCTCGCGCCGGGACTCAAATAATTCGCTCAGCCGCGCAACAATATAGCCATGATTATTCAATAAGAGGAGGACATGTGCCCGTTGCCTGACACGGACTAAAGGATGGTTGCAATGGGCTTCGGTTAATATTGCGTTTTCTTCCGTGGCTGGTTTGGCGATGAATTTCAGGAGGTAACCTATTCTTTGTCTGTAAATCGGTTTACTATCCTGTTTAAAAACAGGACGCTTGGCTGGTAATTTAAACTCCGCTTACACAAAGTTCAGGATATCTTCAATTATGGATCAACCGGATTCAAAGCAATTCAAACTAGATATTGAGCAGGCTCCCCCGGTTTTTCTCAATGAAACCCTGGACGAAATCAGTTCGTGGCTGGCGCGTCTCGTGCTGATGTATGGTGTGCCGTTCAGCTATCTTCTGCCGGAAGAGGCCATGTTGCCCAAAGACTCGATTCGCTTTTTCTTTGTCGATCCGATTTGGATTCAATCCCTGGTTCAGGGCGCCTGTAGTGTCGGCAGCAACGGTTACGGTGATACGGTTATCGATAAAGCCATGAATGAATGGGTTCAGCCGAATCAGCCCGATGGAAAAAGTCAGCCTAACATGAGCAACCAAAAAGCCGCTGGAATCCGCAACCGGTTACGATTGCAATACGAAGCCGTCGCTCTCCCGCCAGAGGACGTTTCCCTAAATTGGCCATTGACCGGCTTCCTCCTGCGGTCTCCGGTTGTTGAAGGCTGGCGCGGTTTGGAGGTAATGGCGTATAAAAAGCTGTCTGAAGGTGAGAAAAAAAACTGGCCCACGGATGGTCTCAGTGAGGAACAAAAGGTCAAACTGGACAAAGACGGGGTTGCTCCATTACAAGCGCTCAGAATCGAGCAACTCTCCAGGGACGTGATGCTGGGTATCTTTAACGGGATTATCGACCAACTGGTCATTCGGCAACCCCAGGAAGGGCTGCATTTTGGATTGACGGCTAAAGAATCGTCTTTTACCAAGACTTTGCGCGAATTGGGATATAAAGATCCAAACCGGGCCGGCAAGACCTTGCCGAACCGTATGATCGACTTGCAACAGAGCAAATTGATGCGCGATCAGGAACATAAAGGTGTCATTAAGATTTGTGATTTGGCCGACAAGATAAAGGCCGAGCTCTTAATAGAGAATCAACTAAAAGACGATAAATTTACCTCAGCCGAGTTTGCAGTGGAAATGATCGAGGCGGCTGGTGAGTTTACGTTTCAAGCGAATATCAAAACGCCGTCATGAACAATTTGCATCTGCTGGTACCGATGAATATCGAGGCCCTGGTTATCGATAAAACCAAGGCTGAAAAGACGGAATGGGTAAATCTGAAGCCGGATTTTCGCGCGGTTTACAAACGTGATCAAGTTCTCGGTCAGCAACTGGAAAAACCGCTTCTCTTTAGTCCGAGTACAAGGCTCCACAAAGCAGGCGTGCATTTGCACTGGGCGCTACCGGACGGACTGGTTCATGGAGCTGCTGAAAACAATGGTAGAAGCCCCGAGTTTCCATCTATCCCAAACCGCTGGCTTATCGCGCGGTTCTGGGATCAGGGCGGAGAAGACCAGCCATTGGATATCAAGTGCAAGGCCTGGATCGTGGAAAGCGACACGGTTGTCAGTGCGAATGAAAGTGATACTGTCTGGCCCACTCTCAACGCTGAAAAACTCACCATAGCGGACGACTATTTCGTCTATGTCGGAAAAATATTCAAACTCGACGACTGGCCCGGAGAAACGACCAAGCGTAGCGCTGCCATCACCGCAATGGGTTATGGAGACCCCACCTTCACCGCCTACTATCCGGCATGTAAGGGAGTGCTCGGATTTCATGACCAGGATTTCGCAGACGTTAAAGACGGCAGTACCCTGTCCTATATGGTTGTCGGTTGGTACGCCGACCCATCCAGGGATCCCCTGCACATTGCTTTGACGGACAATACGGACGATGACCCGGTTTTCAAACTTGATGCCTTGTTGAGGGAGACACAATGGATATATCCCGGATTCGCTGTAATCGTCAATAAAGTTAACCGGGCCAAAACATTAGAAGGCGATCTTAAGGAATCATCAGCAATGATGGTGCGCTTGCAGAATGCCCAGGACAATGCCGACACTCGCACCGCCATCGTCGAACTGCAAAATAAAATCGCCGCTGATGAAATAGAATTGCAGCGTCTTGAAGCCGGGAATGCCGTTCTTTCGAAGAATCTCCCTGCTCACCTTCTTTGCCACGGCCTCCTTACCGGAATCCAGTGGAAAGATACGATTGATAGCGGTATCCCGCGGGGTAAACCCTTCGGTATCGCCCTGGGAGAGACTGCAGTGGAAGCCCTGAGTGCCTTGTTCGATCCACGCAGTGACGGCCTGGGAAAACTGCTGGCAGCCTTTCAATACGATCTTCTTAGTGAGTTCGAAAAGCCGGGAGGAGATTCGATAGTCGATTATAAAATGCATGAACGCACGTTCCGGCCATTTGCGCGCGGCATCCGCTGGGATCTGCTGCAAGACACACGCCCCTTGAACGGTTCCCCTGAAGAGCGCACACCGCCAATCCCGGGCGATATTCGCATGCTGCTGGAACAACTTAATATTTCGCAGCGGCAAATCAACCGCTTGAAACGGCAGCGGGATTCCTTAAGAAGCGAGCTTTACGCTACCTGGTATAAAAAAATCCTGAACGCCAAGGCACAGCCGCATGACGATGCCCTGAATCGGCAATTGGAGGCTTTGCAACAGGAGATCAAGCGTGTTGACATCGAGATTGCTGCACAGGAGGTGGAGGACGGGAATGCAAATCCTGCTAATAGCAAGCGCCCTAGAAGAGCCGAATGGGAGACAATCCAACAGCAACTCGAAACTTTTCTGCCCGGCTGGAGACTTCAGCAATTCGATGAACCGGTGTTTTGGCGGCCTAATGATCCTGTCGTGCTCCTGGCCGGTGAGCCATTCCGGCGCTCCGCCCGGCATGGGGATGACGGCCGCTATCGTTCGAATGGACGCTTGCTTTGCCGCCTGAGCGGACAGGAAATCACCGGAATCAACGTGAAGATTCCGTATGCGAAGAACGGGCAGGATGTTAGCTTCGATCCGGCGGATCTTGATCAATGGTGCAATCCCTTTGCGGCATTTGGAAATCGTCTCATTCCGCCAGAGGTTATCAACCTGTTCCGCGAGTCCCTTTTACTTACCCTTGACCCGATAAGTCGCGAAAAGAAAAAACTGCCTTACGATCCCGGTAGTTTAAAAAGAGCGCGAGCGATTGTTACGGAGGCCTATGAAAAAAACGAGAAGGGGCTGGCAGGGGAACATGCCGAAGAAATCAAAACATTGGCGGGCGAACTACTCAATACCTACCTGAAAAATGTGTGGGAAGCTGCCAACGACCCAGACCTTGAAAAGCCTCAACTGCGCTATCCGGAAACCGACGAGGCAGGAAAAGCCAGTTGGGAACTGATGGGAACATTTCCTTCGCCGATCATAATGAACCGTTGGGAAAAAAATCCCTGGTTGCCGCTCTTTCTCCAGTGGCAAGTGAGCTGGATGCCAACCTACACCGAGGCGCCGCGGGCCATGGAAAATTGGCAATTAAACGATCCAGGTACCGATTTTAATGGCAGTGCCAGACCACAGGGCGAGGCGCAGGTCTACAAGGGCACCACGTTATTAACACCCAGCGCCACGGTACAGTTCAGCGACCGCTTACGGCAATACAACCTCTCCCACAACAATGAAAAACTGAAAAATTTGCAGACTGCTGTTCGTTCGACGAACATTCTTTGCCAGAGCCTCGGCGGGTTGACCGATCAACTGCTCATGCGCAAGAGTCATCTGGAACTGCGACCGCTCGAACCGGGAAGTGGAGAAACAGGGCCGCAATTCTCGCCGGTTTTCGACGCAATAAAGGATGTCGATTGGTTATCCCCATTGACCGATGGAAAGTTTTTCCCCGTTCGTGCCGGTCACCTGAAACTGGAGAAACTCTGGGTCATTGACGCCTTTGGCCAGTTCTTGCAGCTCGAAACCGAGGACATGAAGAAAGGTCTTCAGCCGGTTTTTCCCAAACGTCTCGCCGCTCCCGACGGTTCCCTGCGGCTGGAACCGCGCCTGGCTCAACCGGCCCGTCTGTCTTTAAAATGGCTTCCGGCGGACCGTTGGGAGCCAGAAAAAGAAGCGGCAACTACACTTCGTGCAGATGAGGAGTTCAATCCAGTCTGCGGTTGGCTGCTTGCTAATTTCCTCGATCAAAGCCTGATGATTTACGATGCCAAAGGTTATGCACTGGGCGCTCTGCAAGCCGTCCAGCGCAAATCATGGCGTGAGGGTGTCGGCGCGAGCAGAGAGCCTATTGAGAGCTTTCACTGGATTGATATTCCGGGTAGCAAAACGTTTTTCTTCGGTAAGCCTGCGGAAAAGATAATTGATCCGCTGGGCGAGAACGCGAACCCTCACTTACGGGCCTTTGTCAAAGGGCTTTTGTCCCTGACCGAGGGTAGCGGGCAGGCGTTTTCGGGTTTGCTGGACAAAATCAATGAGTCTCTTTCCGCCGCCAGCGGAACGGGGGCCGGAAACAATCCCAATCTCGCGCTGCTGATCGGCAAGCCTTTAGCGCTCGTGCGCGCTACCATCGAACTGGAACTGGATGGCCGTATGGCCTACGCGCAAGGATTGGATGATACAGAGACATCAACCGGTGACATCGGACAGCTCAAATTTCCGCTACGACTGGGTGACCGCCGGGAGTGGCAGAAGGTCTGGCTTGGGGATGATGGCTTGGCCGGATTTTTTTTGAATCAGGATTACGGTCAGTTTTATCCGGCTTTTGGTCTCAACGGACGTGACGATAACTACAATAAGTATGGATCGGTCCCGGAAATTGCGGTTAAGGAACCGTTGTATCTCACGTTGCTTATGGATCCCTCTCGGGGTGTTTGCGTCACTACCGGTATTTTACCGAGAACCATTTTTCACCTTCCCTATGGCGATATTATCGAAACCCTGGAAAATAAACAGGTCGTCTTTTTTACCGGACCTGTCGTCAGCCCGGAGCACAACAACGAGATCAGGATGCCCCAGCCTTCGGATCTTTTCGGACAATGGTCATGGACGCATCATCCTGAGGTAGAGGTGTGGCGTGAGCAGGCTATCGCTGATGTTCAGAAAGAGCAGGGGCGGTTTTCCGGTACGTCTGTCCAGATTACCGAGGGCTGGCTCAAGCTCATTACCGCGCCGCTCACTATCAGGGTCTTGATGGTCAAAGGAAAGAACCCGGTGCTGGCGAAAGAAGAACAAACACCAACGACGGGTGAAGCTTCACCTCCTGAGCTGTTTGAAGTGACTGCCGGGGAGATGATTATCCTCTCCTGGGCGGTGATTGGCGCGGAAGAGCTGCAACTGCAAGCAGGAACGTCGTTGCTCTTCAAATCGCAGCGCCACCCGCTGCCGGCTCAATATGCTATTCAGGTGAAGCAGAATATGTCTTTTACGTTAATCGCTACTGCGCGGAACCGGGAAACGGCGTCAAAGACCATCAACCTTATCTTGAAAGAAACATAAGAAGTGGAAATCCGGTGATAGATCGGAATGGCTATCGGCATTACCCCAATAACGAGCACAGTCCAGGAGCGAGGCACAAGAATATGGCAGAACGCATTAACCTAGAGGCGACAATCGAGGCCTCAGAAGGGACAATCAGGGTCGGGGGTAATCCCGATCCATCCAATAAATTGATCCTGTCGATTGAAAATAAGGGCGATGAAATTATATCGACTGCCAGGATTCCGCCCAATCTCTACCTGAAAGGCCAGCTTGGACGGGATGCGGCGGCCCTGTTTTCGACAAGAGACGACGCTCGAAATAATTGCACCGTGACAAAACCCCAAGGCTGGAGTTGTGAATGGTATTTCCCTAACGATGACGAATTCCATCTTAAAATCTTCACCGATAATGATAGGCTGTTCGACAAAGGCGAGTCTATCGAGATTACGCTTTCCAGGATAATTTCCAAAACAGCACCCGGTTCAGCCAAGTTCAGGTTTGCCACGGACTTATCGGAAGATACGCAGAGTCTTGAGATTGCAAAAGTGGCGGAGATACCCGACATCATTTATTTCATTTCGGAACCGGAAGAGGGCGTACAGAATTTGCCGAGGGCCAGCGTCGCTCTGAAATGGCGCACATCCAGGCTGGAAAAAACCGAACTCACCCAGATCGGTTTTGCCAATCCACTTGATTACCAGAAGATCAGTAAAGACGAGGGCAGCTATGCGATTGCCGGTGTTGCCGCTGATATGACCTTTCGCCTTAAGGGCTATGACGGTGCCAGACCCATTGAGCGGGAACTGTCCGTCAAAGTCTTGCGAACGGGCTGGTACGATATAAGTAATATCCTTTTGGAAGGCGATCCCGGCTATCCTGGCCCGGAGGCCGGAAAACAGTGCAGTCTCGAACCCACGCTATTGTTGAATGCGAATGACCGGTGTTTGTATGCGGTCTTTCGCCATATTTTTCAGGAAAAAGAACGCGCTTTCCTGTTTCAGGCAACAAATCCCTTCGCTCCGTGGAAATTTGTCAAATCATCGGTCAGTGAGCAACCAGAGGATATTTATATACCGGACGGCTTTTCCACCAGCCCCGGAGTCTATTTCGACGATAAGCTCTGGCTCATTGGCGGCAGCCAGATTGACCCTGATAATGTTTCCAATCAGGTGTGGTGTTGCGATCCAATTCAAGGCGTCTGGGAGAGTAGGGGAACTGCCCAATGGTCGCCACGCATGGGCCATGCCGTACTGGAGTTCCAGGGCAAAATCTGGGTCTTGGGTGGAGTCGATGCAGACGGCAACGCTCTCAATGATGTATGGACCCTCGATGTGACCACCAACCATTGGACTTCATTAGGGGAAGCATCCTGGGCACCGCGCTGTCAGTTCAACCCGGTCGTGTTTCAAGACCAGATTTGGTTGTACGGCGGAGTTCAGGAACCCTTTTCTGGCATTGTATACGATGATGTTTATAGATATGAGAGTGGTGCCTGGACGAAACTGGAGATAGCTGGGATCATTTCCGACAACCTGGAGAGAAAGCCCATCGCATCCTGCCTGCAAGTTTTCAACAATAAGCTTTATCTTTTCGGCACATTCCGAACCGTCAATTCCAGAGATAAAAGCGAAAAAGTTGAACCGTTAGCATTTTCCCTTTCCTCGCCATCCACCAAAACCTGGGCCAGCTTTCCAAATGATGGCCTTAAGAACTGGGGAGGGGACACGACGTTCAGTTATCAAGTCATGGGTTTCAAAAAAAAGATGCTGATCGCCAAAGCCTTGAGTTACGAGACGGCTAATCCCGTTATGAAAGTCTATGTGCCATAGAAAATCTATGAGCAGAAACCAGATATACAACACAGACCGTTTTACGCGGAGCCAACTATGAAAATCAATGTATGGACCTCTTTGAGCGCTATTTTCTTTGCCCTGTTCATGGGCGGTTTTGCCTCCGCGCAAAGCGAGCCGCAATCGACGACAATGACGCTTCTGCCTGCTCAGGAGGCAGGAGCGAATAGTACCGGGCTTCTTTGGATACAAAATAGCCCATCTCAAGACATCTTCCTTCAGTTCGATCTCCATGCTCTTCCCGAAGGACTCAAAGAAACCGATTTCGTGCGTTGCACGTTGAGGCTGGTAGCCCAGAAAGTGACCTACGAGCCTGCTGGCAACCCGAACAGCGGCGGCGTCCTGGTTCTCGTCAAAGGGCAAATGGCGAAAGATAACCTCACGCCTTTGCCGAACACACCGGAAATCGTTTCTCTTTCAACACTCTCAAACACTGAGTCAAAGAAAAACATTGTCGCGCTTAAAGCGACCGATAGCCTCACTAAAGCGGTCTATCGGGAATACGTCGGTGATAAGAAAATTTCTTTGCGGTTTCATACCCATTCGCATAAAGCGAGCAGTCTGCTCTATTCAAGCGTTAACGCCGGCACGCCGACTAACCCGTCGAATATACCCCGTCTGGTGATTGAATATACCCAGCGACAACCTGCGTTACTGGAAGCCGCCAGTTGGACGCAGCATCAGCATAACCCGGAGCATACCGGGCGAAATCCGTGGATACCGTTTCGAGCCCCGACCGGTTTTACGCTGACAAAAATCGCTCTCCCCAAAATTGATGGGAATGCCGGAAGCATTGCTGACTATCCTTTAATCTACCAGGGAAATATCCATCTGGTCAGCAAGGTTCTGAACCAGAATTACTTGCTCAGCCTCGATTTTAAAGGCAAAGAGCGCTGGCGCCGGGCCATCGGCACAGGAACCGTGCAGCGTTCCCCGGTAATCAGCCGGAACGGGATTCTTTATGTGGTGACGGAAAATAAAATTGCCGGTTACGATCTCAAGCAAGCGGGATCGGATTTCGCTACCTACGCTTTGACCGGGAAACTCAGTGCCTTCACCGACCTGACGGTCGGCAATGACGGCAGCCTGTTCCTGGCACTGGCGGAAAATGACCTGAACTACGCTTATGGATTTACACCCTACCTCAAGCCATTTTTAAAAACAGTTCCTTTGGGAAAAGGCCAGGAAAAGATTAGTACGCTCACGGCAAGTGCGGACGGGCGGAAAATATTTGCCCAGACTCCCGCCGGCGCAATAGTCATCGACGTTGCCAATCCATCGGAGCAGGAGACGATTAAACTTGCAAATAATCAGGACAAACCGTGGGAATACTTTCATGTCCCTGTAGCCGGACCCAAGGGCGGTGTGATGATTTTCTCCGACTTTACCAGCAAGGCCAATCAGGGCAATATTTGGGGATATACGGCCATTAACAGAATCTGGAGTAGTGCTGGCACGTTAATGCCGCAACCGGTGCTCGGGTCAAACGGTCGCGCCTATTATATTGAGGGCGGCATTCTGCACGGCCATTCATATGACCATGTCGGGACAGCCGACATTAACTCTGCTCCAGGATTGAACACTACAAGCAATCTGGTTATGGACGGCGCCGACAATATCTATTTTTGGGACAATGGTGACCTTCATGGTTACAGCCCGGAAGCAAAGCCCCTGTTTGCAAAAGCAGGCTTCATACAAACCAAAGAGGGATTGGTAAGTCAGCGCCCTGTGGCTCCAGAAGTAATATCCGCTGAGGCGAAGGCAGAGAGGAACGATCAAGCAACTGGGCCGGAGCAGTTTATCCGTTTGATGATGGGGCCTGACGGGACTTTATGGGCTAATAATCAAAATGGCGATGGGCTGTTCGCTTTTACGCCGAGCTACGCGTCCGCCGATTTGACGCTTGAACAAAATGACATCAAAACCCAAACTTTCTACCGTGCTCAAAACGATTTGCGGGCCAGTTCACTTGTGGTGGATGCGGGAACCCAATTGCTGTTCCAGGCCGGTAATAGTGTCAGGCTGGACAAGGGTTTTTCCGTGCGCAAGGGTGCGAGTTTGTTGGTACGCACAGATTAAGGCAGGACGGGTTATGACGCTCAATCCCGCTCATCAAAGACACGATTCACTCAATCCACAATAATCAAGGACAACCAGCATGAAGCCGTATTCATATTCTTCAGCAGAAGCATTTTGCAAGTCATCAAAATATTGCCATTGGAGTCTCTCGATCTTGCTGGTCGGGCTACTCTCTTGCATGGGGCGCGTCCATGCCGACACCAACGAAAGCGCCTTGTACATCGATGAAAAAGGCAACATCGGTATCGGCACTCAAACGCCGCTGAGCATCCTCACCATCAAGGGAAAATCGTCAGCCGATGCCCAAAGCATCATGCAGAGCACTGCCAATAATGGATTGAGTATTGATACCGGCAGCCTTACCAACACCGGATTCGTGTCGGGCATTGTCTGGACGACAGGCAATAACCCGGATAAACCCGGCGCTGGAATCTGGGCCAGCATAAATCCTGCGACAGGATCCAGATTATATTTTGGGACCAGTAATACACTGGCTACCGGGATTACAAAACCGGCTATCACCATCATTGAGAATGGCAATGTCGGTATTAACACGACACAAGCACAGGCCTTCCAGGTTCAATTACCCGAAAACAGTAAACCTGCTGCGCCTAACCCCGGCATCACGCTCAGCGGCGGGGAGGAAGGTAACGCGAATATCGAATTAAGGAACAAGGGAACCGGTACTCCCTATATCGATTTTTCCCAAAGCACTACTGCGGATTATGATGCGCGTATTCGCCTGATAGAACCGGGAAAGTTGGCCATTGAAGGTGCCTCGATTGCCATTAACCTGGATTTAAAGGCAAAAGGAGTAGAGGCGGATTCTGTGCGAGCCAAATCGCTAACAACCTATGGTCGCCTTCAGGTGGATGACAATGCAGAAACCACTTACGAGGTCACGGACCGCTATCACCTGTCTTTGAGCAGCAGGTACAGCGGAGGCACCAAGACAATCCCCCAAGACATTCTGGTGGCGCTGTGCGGGGACCAGGACGGGTGTCAGGTTCGAATAGGTATGACCAAATGGGTAAGCGAGAAAGAGACAGCAGCGGCTTCGCGATCATTCAATTTCTATTATGGTAAAGATAACGGCTTTTGGCGAGCCGAGATAAATGATGCAGATGGAACAGACGGAAACGGGAGAATAGAGCACGTGATAAATGTAGGTGGCTGGAATGCCTGTTATTTCACTGATGGGATTTATGAAAAAGGCCAGGATAAAGGTGATGGAGAGAAAGGTATGCAGTTACACTGGTCTACGAGTAATTACAGTTACACTGGCAGAACCTGTGAACTCACCCTGATCGATTAAAGAACGACGAGGAGATACGATGAAACAGATACACTGGGGAAATACCCTAAAAATTGCGCAAAGGCCACGCAAAACAGATGCTTGGATTGGTAGGCGACTGGTGTTTTCAGCGCTAGCGACGGTGCTGGTGTTCAGTGCCGGATTGGCCCACGGGCAAGGAGACGCGTTGTACATTAATGAGAATGGCAATGTCGGCATTAATACGACACAACCTCAGGGCTTTCAGATCCAGTTACCCGAAAGCAGTAAACCGCCTGCCCCCAATCCCGGCGTCACGCTCAGCGGCGGGGCGGAAGGCGACGCGAATATCGAATTGCGGAACAACGGAACCGGCTCCCCCTATATCGATTTCTCCCAAAGTAGCGCTGCCGATTATGATGCGCGTATTCGCCTGATAGAACCGGGAAAGTTGGCCGTTGAAGGCGCTACGGTCAAAGCGAAGTCATTTGAAACAGAGGCGGGGGTTTCGTTGGCCGCAATTCAAAATGCTGTAAACATGTTGATGCCGATTGGGACTATCATTGCTTACGGCGGGGATACCAGTAACAGGGAAATCGTCCAACAGCTGGGCGGGCAGGGATGGCTTCCTTGCGACGGGCGTACTGTGACCAGGCAAGACTATGGCGAACTTTTCAATGTGATCGGAGCTTCTTTTGGTGCCGGGGACAGCCGGACTACTTTTCAAGTACCTGACTTCCGCGGGCGCTTTCTTCGTGGCACCGACCAGGGTACAAACAGGGATCCTGACGCAGGCTCACGCCGTGCAGAACCTAACGGAGGCAACAGTGGTGATAGGGTCGGGTCGGTACAAGACGATCAATTCAAGGCACATAGGCATACCTACACAGTGTTTCCGCATTCCGATGGCAATATCGCTTCTGGACGTTATTGGCAGTCTGGAAATGCAGAAACAGGCTCGACCGGTGGCAATGAAACACGACCAAAAAATGTTAACGTCAACTGGATTATCAAGGCCAAGCATCTGCTTCCAGTGGTGCCGAAACCTTAATTTTTTTGTCAGGCTATCGGGTTGCTCGCCACTTGCGCACTTTAGAGCGATTGCCAGGAAATTGGAAGATAACCTGAAAGCCATTAATACAGCGACTAAAGCTGAACAGAATCGTAATCAAGCAACTGTTTCGCTCGGGTTTTGTCCTCTACAAGGCGGGTTGATACTCCCTTTAGCGTAATAACCAGGCAGGACAACATGAAAAAAAATAATGATGACATCAAAACACCGGACGTTAAAAACCCAGGCACGGAAATGCCAACGTTATATGAAAATCAAGAAGACACCGATTTTCGGATTGTTGCCAAAGATGCGCCGGTCATGCTGTGGTTGACCAACGCCGAAGGCAAGATTGTATTTACCAATTCAAAATGGAAAAAATTTGTAGGCGCTGCGACAGAAGGGCCGTTAAGCGGAGAAACATGGCTGGTTGCATTGCATCCTGATGACAGGGAATACTGCCTGCATACGTTCAATGAAGCCTTTAGTTCACACGAATCGTTCGAGATGGAATATCGCTTGCGTCGCTTTGACGGACAATACCGTCATATTCTTGATACCGGCGAACCCTATATCAACAAGGAAGGCAAGTTTTCCGGGTTCATCGGTTCATCCACAGATATTACCGACCGCAAAAACTACGAAAACCAGCTACGTCTTTCGCAACTGGAATTGACGCAGCACAATCGTGAAATGGCCTTGATTAACGAGCTGAACTCCTATTTGCAGGTCTGCCGATCCCTGGAAGAAACCCATGCCATTATCCATTATTATGCAAAACAGATATTTACTGACCAGACCGGTGCTTTATACCTGTTTGATGATAATCGTGGCATCGTTGAAGCAGTCGTTATCTGGGGCGATAAAGGTTTTTTTTCATCACCGGTTATTTCTCCAGATGATTGTTGGGCATTACGCCAAGGCAGATTGCATGTCGTTGAGGAAGCTGCAAATGCCATTCTCTGCAAGCATATTACTGAACATGTCGCACAAGGCTATGTCTGCGCGCCGGCCATCGCACAGGGTGAAATGATAGGCTTTCTGTGCGTGACACTGGGTGACAATCGCGACGAACGCCAACAGATGTGGACATCGTTGGAATCCAGGACCCGCCTCATTTCCCTGGCGGCGGATAACCTGGCGATGGCACTGGTTAGCCTGAAATTGCGCGAAGCACTGCGTAACCGATCCGTACGTGATCCGATGACCCAGTTGTTTAACCGACGCTATCTGGATGAGGTACTGATTCGCGAACTGGCAAATTGCCAGCGGTCCGGCAAACCCCTGGGCGCGATCATGGTTGATATTGATCACTTTAAAGCCTACAACGATACCCACGGACATGATGCGGGGGATTATGTCCTGACCGAAATTGCCGAAATCATGCGCTCCAAACTTAGAGAAGGAGATGTGGCTTTCCGTTATGGCGGTGAAGAACTGGTTATGATCATCCCCGGTACCTCCAGGGAAATTACTGCCGGACGGGCGGAAATTGTGCGTGCCGCAATAGAGCAGCACGAGTTCATATACAAAGGCAAGAACCTGGCAAGTGTTACCGCATCGCTGGGTGTTGCTGTTTATCCAGAAGACGGAAAGACCGCCAGCGCTTTGCTTAAAGCGGCCGATACCGCTTTGTATGATGCCAAGGAATTGGGTCGGAACAGAGTTGTTGTAAGTTCGTAGCATATCCAGGCTTGTGTGGCTGTCGCGGGTGATGGGTGGCAGCAATTTGTTGCAAATTTCGATCAAGCTGAAAGCAATTTTGCTTTTTTATTCATAGATCAGATTTCTGTGGGTTAAAGTATGTAGCACATTTATCACCAAGCGGTAATTGTCACGGCACAGAGTGTAGTAAAAGTGTAGTGGCTTATGATGTCGTGAGTCATACAACCTTTATGAACAATGTTGATTTCAGGGTAAATTTTTCGTTCTGAATTATTGAATCAATCAGTTATAAAAATAGCAACAGGTTGAAAACTGGTTTTTGGTAATTTCGGTAGAACAATTTTCCTGATTAGCAAGATGTCTCAGCTAAATCGTCATACCGGCAGGGATTGCCGGTATCCAGTCCACAGGGATGTGGTGCTTGGGTTGCCATCCATGGCTTCTGGGTTCCGGCAATACACTTGTGCCCCAGAGGGTATGCCGGAACGACGGTTTTGGAACTGGCTGAAGTATCTTGATAATCAGGACAATTTTTATCCCTTGGTATTTACCGCAATCATTGCCGAGCTTCAGCCAAAAATTCTACATGTTCCGTTAAGTATTCTATTTGTGCTGCTGCCAATCTGTTGTTTAGCGCGTTTTTAGTGGGCAAGAGCTCGCTGTAGCAAGTCATACGCTGGGTATGCAGTGCCTGAGTTTCCAGTAATCCAACTTGGCTTCCGGCAGAACTATTGGTTTTGCGTTCCAGGGCCGATGACAGATTAAAAACCGTTTATAATTTATATTAAATACACCTGTAAGTTGGAGTTTGAAATGATTGAGTTGAAAAAGAGTGTGGGTTTTTCCGGTTCGGAAGGCCCAGTGGTGTTGGTAATTATGGATGGGATGGGTATCGGTAAAAATCCGGAAAGTGATTTCGTGAAGCAGGCGAACACTCCGAACCTGAACTGGTTGCATGAGAATGCCTTGTATACCGAGTTGCGGGCGCATGGTGTTGCGGTGGGATTGCCGGACGATGGGGACATGGGTAATTCAGAGGTCGGGCATAATGCTATTGGCTGTGGCCGTATTTTTGAGCAGGGCGCGGCTTTAGTCGGTAAGGCGATAGCGTCAGGAGCCATGTATGCTGACGGTTCGGTCTGGCAAGAGCTGGTTGCTAATGTCAATGACAAATCCTCGACCTTGCACTTTATCGGGCTATTATCTGACGGCAATGTGCACTCCAATATCAATCACCTGGAATCCATGTTACGCACGGCGAAAGAGCAGGGCGTAAAAAAGGCGCGGATTCATGCCTTGATTGACGGGCGTGATGTGCCGCCAACATCAGCACTGGAATATGTTGACCGCTTCGATGCTTTCCTGAATGAAATCAATGCCGATGGCACAATTGATTATTGCGTTGCATCGGGCGGTGGACGTATGAATATTACAATGGATCGTTATGATGCCAATTGGGATATGGTCAAGCGTGGCTGGGCTACACATGTAAAAGCAGAAGGCCGTACGTTTTCGTCGATGAAAGAAGCAGTCGAAACTTTTCGCAAAGAAATACCGGGGATTTTGGATCAGGATTTACCAGCGTTTGTTATTGAACGAGCCGGGGCACCTGTGGGTCCGATTATCGATGGTGACAGCGTTATTTTCTTTAATTTCCGGGGTGATCGGGCCTTGGAAATTACCAAAGCCTTTGAAGTCGATGACTTAAAGGAATTTGACCGCGGCCCGAAACCGGACGTGCTGTATGCGGGCATGATGCAATATGACGGCGATCTTGGCGTTCCGGCCCGGTATCTGGTGACGCCACCGGCGATTGATCGCACGATGAGCGAATACCTCTCGAATGCCGGTGTCAAGCAGTTGGCCATTTCGGAAACGCAGAAATATGGTCACATGACCTATTTCTTCAACGGCAATAATTCAGGCAAGTTTCCGACCGAGACCTGGAAAGAAATCCCCTCCGATGTCTGCCCGTTCGAGAATGCGCCGCGGATGAAAGCGGATGAAATCACCGATGCGGTGGTGCAGGCGATTGAGAGCGGAGACTATAAATTTATCCGCCTGAATTACCCGAATGGCGATATGGTCGGTCATACGGGTGTAGTGAGTGCAGTCAAATTGGCTGTCGAAGCTGTGGATGAAGGTGTCGGCAGGATTATGGCGGCGCTGAAAAAGACTAATGGAATTATGGTTTGCTCGGCCGATCATGGCAATGCGGACGACATGTGTGAGCTGGATAAAAAAACCGGCGCACTGGTGCTGGATGAGCAGGGCAGATGTAAACCGAAGACGGCTCATTCGTTGAACCCGGTACCCGGGATTGTGTACGATCCGTCCGGCATAGCCAACGCTCGTTTGGCTAATGTACCTGGGGCCGGTATTGCAAACCTGGCCGCAACCTGCATCAAGCTGTTAGGCTTTGAGCCGCCGGAAGATTATGCCGCGAGCATAGTTGAAGTCGGTTAACTCCGCTGGCAAGGCATCCCGACACGTCGTCAAGTCATTTGCGCAGGCCAAGTGGTGCACAGCGTACCGAAAGGGAGTTGTGCAGCGCGGCTGGAGCAGGCGGGGAATCGCTATTTTTGCGAAAGTTTTTATGGGCATCCCTGCCCAACAAGCGGCAAAAATCACGCGACCGCCAATGCCTGCGGCTGCCCCAGCCGTCCTGCGTCTCTCGTTCGCCACCCAACGAGGGTTGGCTCATCTCATCCCAATGACTCGACGCGATTTCGTATAGCCTGCATTTTCACTACGCTCACGCTCCATGAAAACACATGCCTATCGCTTCTGGAGACTACTCGACTTCTGTCTCGTAGCGAAGGAAGTCAACTTAGCTGGTAGTGAGGCTTATGTAGCTCCGCATCGTCACCAAAAACCGGGATGTGTTCCCGAGTGATTAAGCCGTGTCAAAATTGTTCTGTCTGAGAGAAGTGGCGTTGAATCGGGTTAATATTCAATTTGAGGGGCGAACGCATAATCGCTTATTAAAATTCCGTTTACCAGAATTTATCATGCGAAAAACTCTGCGGAAGGGGTAACAGTCCTGATTAGCTTTGGGAGTAATTTTTTTGCGAATTGCCTACTTCCTTGTAGGCTGAATTTGTTTCGTAGCTTTCAGCTCAGGCAAGCTGTGCCGGAATGAGCACTCTGTAGTGGTTTAATAAAAATGGACACTCCGATAGGTTGATAAAATAACTCAACCCAAGCGAGAGGAACAAGACCATGAGCCAAAAACGTCGGCAATTTGATGCCAACTTTAAATTACAAGTTGTCCA
>Ga0208754_100236_pt1 | contig 17841 bp, 18 predicted proteins | sample LakWasMet55_HOW8_2_FD_183889 | JGI IMG/M metagenome (GOLD analysis project Ga0208754, IMG submission 183889) | Freshwater sediment methanotrophic microbial communities from Lake Washington under simulated oxygen tension - Sediment Metagenome... | ecosystem: Environmental > Aquatic > Freshwater >... | reverse complement strand
TAACCGGCATTTTATTTTTATCGGCATTAATGAGCAACAAGCACCCTCCTTTGACCGGCTTTGCGCACTGCTGGATTGGGACAGGTCGCTGTTTCCTGATGAACTGCCGAATGAGTTTCAACTCGACAAAACCAAGTTTTCGGATGAAGACCTGCAAAAAATCGAGGACTTAACGCGTTACGATACGCGTCTTTATGAAGCGGCTTTAACTATGCTACAAGGTAATAAAAAAGTCAGCTGACAGCATTAACCGTTACCGGGAATTAATTTCAGCAACCATGCGGCAAAGTTTTCCCGATTACGCGAGCAGATAACCACTTTGCCCCTACCGGAAAACTTCAACACCATGCCTTCACCGCTGGTAACGCTATTTACCAACTGGCCCAAAAAACCGCTGGACTGTTGGGTCGTTACCGAAATCTCATGGTGTAAACGGCTATCCCAGGCAACGACATGAGCATTATCAATAACAATGTCCTTGCCGGGTTCGACATCCAAGACAAAGCTGGAGCCAAAACCGGATACTGCAAGTTTACCGGCTCCACTGGCTTCACAGATAAAAAAACCGCCGGTTTGACCAAAAATCGCCGTGCCTAAGCTCTGTGTGCGTACATTCAGGTTAACACTGCTTTCGGCAGCAAGAAAGGCTCCATCGGTAATCATATAACTGGTGCTGCCGACTTCTAAAACCTCTATCGCTCCGGGCAGCGTTGGTGATAACAAACAATCACCATCGCCACGAACGGCTTCGATATGTTGCTGGAAAAATGATTCACCATTGGCAAACCGACGCATCAAGGCGCTACCTAACCCACCGGTCATTTTACCTTTCAAATCCAGCGTAGCTTCCATCATCACCATCGCATTGGATTCGCAATAAATTTTTTCGCCGCTTTTGAGGCTGATATGCAAAAACGGGTCAACATCACCTGTTACTGTAAATTGTGTCATTGGTTTTTCCTTGCTATTTGGATTGGAGTGCCGAAATCCGGGAGGCTTGTTATTTATTATTCCAATATTTACTTTCAGTGTCACGCAGTGACTTCACCGCCAATGTGCCATTTTGTACGCTAACGATAATGGCACCGCTATAAGCGCTATTTAGCCAAATAGCAGGTATGCCCTGATAACGCGCCAGAACGGTTTTATGAGGATGACCGAATTGGTTGCGGTAACCGGCTGGAATCAACACATAGTCAGGCCGCACTGCTTGCAGGAATTTTTCTGTTGATGAGGTCTGGCTACCGTGATGTGGCGCAATTAATACATCGGCTTTTAACTGGTCGCTATAGGTATCTACCAGCCAGGATTCCGCGCCGGCCTCTATATCACCGGTTAACAGCACCGAGCCATGTACGGATTCGATTTTTAGCACACAGGAGTTGTCATTATCTGAAGCGAACGGAGTTTGCGGCGACAATATAATAAAGTTAACGTTGTCCCATTGCCACGTTTGCCCGGTTTGGCACATAAGTGGCGAATGACCTGTCAACTGCTGCGGAATACTGCTTAGCACTTTTGCAACCGGCATTCCGTGCAACAAGGATTCGGCACCGCCGATATGGTCGTTATCACCGTGACTGATGATTAAACTGTCGATTTTATCGACATCCTGCGTCCGCAAAAAAGGTAACAGCACATTCTGGCCCATATCGCTTCCGGCAGAAAACTTCGCCCCGGTATCATAAACCAGCCAATGCTCCGCCGTTTGCACCGTAACGGCCAAGCCTTGCCCGACGTCCAGCAGAGTCATCTTAATATCGCCTGTTGCAGGTTTTGGGGTGTGGGTAAAGATTAACGGCAGCAGCATCACCAGACCCAGCCACCGCGCTGGCATACCGGCTGGTGCCAACAATATCAAGATGCCAACAGCCGCAAAAAATAATGCCGTAAAGGAGGGTTGCGGATGGCTTATTGTCGCTAGCGGCAGTTCGGCGATATGCACTAATAGCCACCATAAAGCCTGCAACACCTTATCAATCAGGAAAAATAATTTGTCTGCCAGTATCGGCGCGATCGACATCAGCACAACGGCTATCAATGCCAAGGGTACCACCAACAAACTGATAACAGGTACGGCGCACAAATTAGCCAGTGGCGAACTCAATGATACCTGTTGGAAAAACAGTAATAACAAGGGCGACAAACCAACTGATGTTACCCAGTTTATCTTGGCTGCCCCTGTAAAATAACCGGGCTTTTGCAAACGTCCGGAAACCGCATAAATAATCAAAGCCACGGCAAGAAAAGACAGCCAAAAACCTACCGATAAAACCGTCAGGGGATCAAAGACCAACACTGCGAACATTGCCAAGGCTAAGGTATTAAACGGGCTGGTATGCCGCTGCCGGATGATTGCGAACATGGCTATAGCCAGCATAACCACAGCACGTTGTGTCGGGACTGAAAGACCCGCCAGCCCGGCATAAAAAACTCCGGCAAATGCAGCCACAATTGCGGCAACTTTTTGCGGCGACCACGCCAATAGCCCAATCTGCGTCCATAACTTAAGAACCAAAAGATAAATCAGACCCGCTACAAGACCGATATGCGAGCCGGAAATAACCACCAGATGGGTAGTTCCAGTCCTGCGGAAAACATCCCATTCATACTGGCTGATACCGCTGCTATCACCGATAGTCAATGCTTTTATCAGCGCAAGATGTTGGCTATCACTCAAGTTCTGCGATAACCGGTCGGTAATTTGCTGACGCCAAACTGCCATACTGAGCTGAGAATCGCGGCCTAGCAAAACCGGTAAGGGAAACGGGCGCACATAGCCTGTTGCACCGATACCTTCGGTAAATAACCAGCGCTCGTAATCAAAACCGCCGGGATTTAAGTTGCCATGAGGCCGTTTCAACTTAACAGTAAAAGACCAATGCTGACCAGCCTTAACTTGTTGATTTGGATAATACCAGCTTAAGCGCAATTTACCGGGTAAACCTCGGCTTGGCTCGGTAACAACAAAATCAAAACGGGAGTGCATTGCATCCTGTTCAGGAATATCAACAACAATACCTTTAACCGGAATGTCTGAACCTTCGAGTGCTTCAGGAAGCTGATTTGATAATCTGTACATGGCAAACACAATCGCCCACAGAAGCCCTGCGACAAAAAATAGCCACCGCCAATAGCGCAACCATGCAATAATGCCCGCCACCAAGCCAATAACTATAAGCCATTCAATACCCGGCAAAACAGGGAGCTGTTGAACCAGCAATAACCCGGCAAGAAATGACAAAGAGGAAACAATCATTTGGTTCCTTGGTTTTTTGGAGACTTTCTAAAAACTGATAAACTGCCTGATGAACAATTTGTAGATTAATTGAAGTGTGAACGACAATGCCGAAACAATTTATAGATAAAATAATAAAAAAATATGTACCCGATCCGGAAGTACTGATTACCCATAAACATCTGACTTTCCTGGGGGACAGGTTGCGTGACCCCAACCTCTGGCATTTGAGCAGGCGCTCTGTCTCTATGGCTTTTGCGGTAGGACTGTTTGCCGCCTGGATTCCGGTACCGATGCAAATGGTTATTTCTGCTGTCGGCGCGCTTTATTACCGGGCAAACTTGCCGATTGCCATCGTGCTGGTGTGGATTACCAATCCGGTCACCATGCCGCCGCTGTTTTACTTTGCCTACCGGGTTGGAATGTGGTTTATGAACCGAAGCTCGCCAACAGATGAGTCCGGTTTTTCGGTAGAAAGCATGCTATCAGGATTAAGCGATGTCTGGGAACCGTTCTTATTAGGCTGCTTTATTATGGGTATCATCTGTTCTTCTGCCGGGTATTTTGGTATTCGTTATTTCTGGGCGCTTCAGATAAACCAAAAGTGGGCAGAGAGAAAAGCGAAAAGAACCCAAAACTGACTGTCTGTTGTCAGCCTAAAATAACACCATCTTCCATGTGCAGAACCTTGCCCATTCGCGCTGCCAGTTCATGATCGTGCGTGACCACCAGAAAACTGACATCCAGTTCCTGGTTCAACTCCAGCATTAACTGGTAGACCTGGTCTGCGGTTTTGCTATCCAGGTTTCCGGTCGGCTCATCAGCCAGAACCACGCTGGGTTTATTGATCAAAGCTCTGGCTACCGCAGCACGTTGCCTTTCGCCGCCGGACAATTCGCCCGGTTTATGTTCGATACGATGACTTAAGCCTACCCGCCGCAATAATTCGCCCGCCCGTACAGTGGCTTCTTTTACCGATTTTCCACCTATCAATAATGGCATCGCCACATTTTCCAGCACCGTAAATTCGCCCAAAAGATGGTGGGATTGATAAATAAAGCCCAGCGATTTATTCCTTAATCCCGCCAGTTTTGCCGCGCTGACTTTGGCAAGGTTGATACCATCCAGCACCACTTCACCGCCACTGGCTTTTTCCAGGCCGCCGAGCAAATGCAACAAGGTGCTTTTACCGGAACCGGACGCGCCCATGATAGCGATGCGTTCGCCGGCAGTTAAACTGAAATTGACGCCTTTTAAGACCTCGACATCCAGGCCGCCCTGATTGTAGCGTTTGGTCAACTGCCGGCATTGCAAAATTACAGGCTTATTCATATCTGAGGACTTCCGCTGGATTGATTCTGGATGCCTGCCAGGCAGGGTAAATCGTTGCCAATAAGGACAGCAAAAACGCCATACCTGCTATTGCATAGACATCCGACCAGACCAGTTTGGAGGGTAAAGAACTGATGTAATAAACATCGGCCGGTAAAAAATGTACATGAAAGAATGTTTCGATACTGTTGACTATATCGCCAGCATTCAACGCTAGCAATACACCGCCGACTGTTCCTAACAAGGTACCGACAACGCCAATAATCGTTCCTAATACAATAAAAATACCCATCACCGAACCCGAAGTTAAACCCTGGGTTTTTAAAATAGCGATATCGGCGCGCTTGTCCGTAACCACCATCACCAACGTAGACACAATATTAAAAGCAGCAACCGCAACAATCAGCAGCAAGATAATAAACATCACCATTTTTTCTGTCTGGATCGCCCTAAAGAAATTATTATGTGCCACGGTCCAGTCACTTACCTGATACTCACCCTGTAAGGCTTCCGCCATTGCCAGCGTAATCTTCGGCGCATTGAACAAATCATCCAACTTGACCCGCAACCCCGAAACCGCATTTTCCAGACGGAACATCTTGGCGGCGTCGTCAATATGGATAAGCGCCATATTGCGGTCATATTCATACATGCCGACCTCAAAAATACCCACCACGGTAAAACGGCGCATTCTCGGTACGATACCCGCGGGAGTGGAATTGACTTGTGGGCTGATAACGGTGATTTTATCGCCCATCAAAACGCCCAGATAATTAGCCAGTTCCTTGCCCAGTACGATACCGTATTGGCCAGGAATCAAATCTGTAAGCTTGCCTGCTTTCATGTTGACGCCTACATCCGACACTTTGCCCTCATAGTCCGGCATGATTCCATTCAACATAGTACCGCTGACTCGCCGGTCGGCGTTTATCATCACCTGTCCGGTAATAAACGGGGCTGATCCCAGCACATGAGGATAATCTTTTATTTTATCCTCAAGCTCGTGCCAATTGTCGAGTTGCCCGTAATTGCCGGTAATCGTGGCATGGGAAGTCATACCCAGAATGCGCTCACGCAATTCCGCTTCAAAGCCGTTCATTACCGACAACACGGTAATCAGCGCTGTAACGCCTAAAGCAATGCCCAGAACCGAAGTAAACGTAATAAAAGAAATAAATTGGGTACGGCGTTTAGCCCGCGTATAGCGCAGACCAATATAAAAAATAAGAGGTTTGAACATGAAGTTTACAGATTGGGTAAAAAATCAGGATTTCCTGCACGAAGGGCAAAAACCGTATAAATAAAGGCCGTGATCGGTTAATTCATAGCCCAGTTTTTGGGCAATTTCTTTTTGCCGGGCTTCAATAATCTCATCGGTAAATTCATCCACCTTGCCGCATTTCATACAGAGAATATGATCATGATGGTCGCCCTTGGAGAGTTCAAAAACCGAATTGCCGCCTTCAAAGTGGTGGCGCGTTACCAGCCCTGCCGCTTCAAATTGCGTTAACACACGGTAAACTGTAGCCAGTCCGATTTCCTCATCTTCACTCAACAGGATCTTGTAAACCTTTTCAGCGGTTAAATGGCGTTCATTTACCTGGCTTTCTAAAATTTGCAAGATTTTAACCCTGGGTAAAGTGACCTTCAGGCCTGCATTTCTTAAATCATGGGTTTCCATCAATAATCTCCGGCTAAGCCGCTTCGGACAGTTTTAGATACGATTGCGTACATTGTAGCCTTTTTAGGCGTTAAGGGCATGACAGTTTTATAGGATAATCTTTTAACATCCTGTATCATTTAAATTTTAAATCTATCCGCTGTATAAAATGAGTAAATCGTTTTTTTTTTTAACCCTGTTGACAACGCTTACCTCCTGCTCCACTGTTTTATCCAATTTACCTGGTGTCTATAGTCTGGAAATACAACAAGGCAACATTATCGACCAGACTATGGTTAACCAGTTGCGGCCTAACATGAGTAAGCGCCAGGTACTTTATATAATGGGTTCACCGATGCTGGTTGATGTTTTTCACCAAAAACGCTGGGATTATATTTATTCAGACAAAGGTGCGGATGAAGACAAGGCGCAAAAACGCATCTCATTATTCTTTGAAAATGACCAATTGAGCGCTATTCAGGGTGATATAAAACCCGGTACGGTACCGCTTGTTAAACCTGTCGAGACAACAGTCGATGTGCCTAAACGCGATCTTGAAAAAACGCTTTGGGAAAAATTAACCGGTCTGGTTGGCTATGACAATGACGACACACCTAAAAAAAACTCATCAACCCCGCAACCAGCGGCGACTGATGATAGCCAGTAGTCGGCTTTCTAAAGCAAAACAAAAGCCCCCGCGCAACCGGTTTAACACTGAAGAAATACGGCACCTCCTGAGCATTGCGCAGACAGCCTATGCAAAATAACTAGAGTTTAGAGAAACGCCCCATCCGTTTCTCTAGAAAGCGCTGCTCCAATCTACGAAAAAAGGCATGGAACCCATAAAGAAATGCGGCTGCTATCGGCAAAGCAAAATACCAGTGCTTATTGGCAAAATCCAGCACATCCAGTAACTCATTTCCGAAAAAATACGCAGGGGTAACGGTGATAGCCGCCCAGGTCCAGGCGCTAAGTAGATTGATTAACGCGAATTTTTTTGCCGAATACTTGGTAATACCGATAGACATCGGAATCACAGTACGCAAACCATACATGTAGCGCTGCATGAAAATAATCGGCCAGCCGTATTTTTTTAACAATAAATGTGCAATTGCAAATTTGCTGCGCTGGCTGTGTAATTTGCGTTGGATAAAATCTTTATTAAAGCGACCAATGTAAAAATAAATTTGATCGCCGGTAAAACCGCCAAGTCCTGCGATAAATATAGTCCAAAAGAAAGACATGTCGCCGGTATGAGTCATCATCCCACCCATGACCAAACCCATTTCGCCTTCCAGTACGCACCACAGGAACAAAACAACATAACCGTATTCTTTAAGCCAACCCAGAAATAGTTCTTCCATCGTATTTAAATTAACCTCAATTTAGGAATAAGGAAAACAGGGATGCCAACATCACAATTTTCTCAAAACTCGTCAATTATGAAGTGAACTGATTCTTTTGCAATGTAAATGATTGCTATCAGAGGTATACCATGATGTAACACAAAAGGAAGTAAACAACTGCACTGGTGCCAAGGCCGCAGCAATTGTGGACAAAGAATAGTTTTTTGATATTTCAAAGGAAGGATTTTTAGCAGATATATTTTCAATCGCCATAACCTTGTAGTTAATTGCCTGTAATCTTAACGGGTTAAAAGCACCGGATACAACAAAATTGGAATAATTGCATTTTGCAGCAACACTTTTTTAGTGCCGTTGGTGCTTGATTAATAGACTTATAAAAGATTAAATCGTGCTTTTAGTTTTCCGTTCATTTAGACTAGCGGCAAGGTAGAGTCGTTGTATATATCCCGACCCTAAATTCAATCAAGTTTAAAAACTTGACGCACCGTATTTTCTTTTCAGTGGTTTTTCAATGAGACAGCTTACACCCGAAGGCCAGCAGATCATCAATAGTCTGGCGCAGCGTTATAATTTCAGTCCTGATGCGGTATATAGCCTGCTGCAATCGGTTATTAACGGCAACGGCTCCATGGCACAATTTAACCACCCGGAATTCGGCGGCTCCGGCCAATGGATGCGTGGGGGTATGATTATGCTGGGCGATATGTTCAACAATAATCTAAAAAACAGTGTCGGCGGGCTTTGCCAGGAGCTGTCGAACCTGATTGCCAATCAGCCCGATTTAATTCAAGGTGGCAGCTTTCAATCACAAAGCCAAGGTTCGCAACAACAAGCTAACTTCAGCGGCGGTCATCAGAATACCAATAGTCCTGGAGGAGCTGCCAGTCTATTTGTCGCTCCTCCTGCTGGCAGTTCGGGTAACTGGTGGCCGGCAGGCTTGCAGTTTCCTAACAGTACCGGATCGCAGAATAATGTTCGGTATGCTTATTTTGCGACAATACATAGACTGGCTATTGAACTGAACGGGCATGTGACGCTTTATGATACGCTGGATCATCAGATTGGCGGTTTTTCCCAGCAACAGTCGTCAAGCGGCTCGATTACGTTTAACAGTCAGTATGGCATCGTCGACATTAATAACCTGCCTGTTGTATCAATCGACAATGTAGCTGTGCAACCGCAAGCAGTACATACCCCGGTTTACAACCAGACAGATAACGTCGTTACCCAACAGTTAAATCAGGAGGCCGATATTTTTGCTGCCATCGAAAAATTAGCCCATCTAAAAGCTAAAGGCATTTTGACCGATGCTGAATACAGTACCAAGAAAGCGGAATTGCTGTCCCGGCTATAGAAAATTTAAATACTTGTAAGTATTCAGCGCAAGCAGCCAAAGGAGCATCCATTAACCTTTTTGTGCGCTGAATAGTTATAACTGCAATCCTCAGGGCTGATTTATTATCGCGTTGCTGTTTTTCCAAACGACAGCCCTTTTGAAAAGCCATACAATTTCCCACGAACTCTTCAATTAACTCATCAGCTAGTGGATTTCTTTGTGAATTCATCTAAACTTTGAACTCAAATAGAACTAAAAAGACTCCACAGGAATCAACATGGCCTTTCGAAAAATTTCAGGATTTATAATTTTTTTCTCGTTCAGCATAATGTCATGGGCTGATGAAATCCAAATAAATCCTTCGCACCCTGACCAATATACCGTGGTTAAGGGCGATACTTTGTGGGATATATCCGGGCAGTTCTTACGCCATCCGTGGCAATGGCCTGAATTGTGGAGCTATAACCCGCAAATTAGAAATCCCCACCTGATTTATCCGGGCGATACGGTTTATTTTTCCATCGTTGACGGTAAACCGCGGCTTAGTTTTTCCAGGGATGGGCAGTTTCCCGAATCTCGCTCCAATGGACCTTGCGTACTTCAGGAAGAGCAATACAAAAACGGTCGTACCGAATTTGCCTTATCGGAAGAAGGCAAGTTATTACCTTGTATCCGGGAAACCAATCTGAAAGAAGCCATCAAATTAATTCCTGCCGAAGCTATTGCAAAATACCTGACTTCGCCCAGGGTAGTCGGCAAGGATGAACTCAATAACTCACCTTATGTAGTTGATCTGGCTGGCGAACATCTTATCGCAGGCGCTGGGGACAGACTTTATGTACGCTCAATAACAAAACCCAAAAGCTCTTCCTATACGGTTTACCGCCCAGGCGATACTTACATCAACCCGGATACTGGCGAGATTTTAGGCTATGAAGCAAAATATATCGCTGAAACATTATTAGAAAAAACCGGAGATCCAGCCACACTGGATATTACCAAAGCCGACAGTGAAATTCGCCGGGGTGATCGGGTCATGACTAACGTTGAGGAAGAATTTACCTTAAATTATTTCCCAAGACCCCCTAAAAATGCGATTAAAGGTAATATTATCAGTGTTCTTGGCGGCGTGTCACAAGTTGGCAAATATAATGTTGTCGTTATTGATAAAGGTTCCAAAGACGGTCTTTTACCCGGTCATGAACTGGATATTTACAGAAAAGGCCGGATGACAATGGATATATACAGCATTAACACTAATGAAATGGTCAAGATGCCGGATGAACTTGCCGGTGTACTTATGGTTTTCCGGCCCTTTGAGCGCGTCAGTTATGCCCTGGTAATGAAAGCTACCCAGGATATTCATGTCTTAGATAAAGTACAAACCCCCTGAGCACCGTTAACCCAAAAACTGACGAAAACATAAAATACTGGCTTGCGCTATTGCGTACGCCAGGCGTTGGTTGCCGGACATTTCTCAAGATTCTGGAAAGTCATACACCAGAGCAGTTATTTGCAGAATCTATGCAAGCACTTACCTCGCTGGGATTAAAAAATGAAATTGCCCAAGCGATTAAAAACCCTGACTGGACATATATCGATTATGACCTGTCATGGCTGGAGCATCCAAATAACAAGGTCATTACCCTCAATAATGTCGAATATCCGGCATTATTAAAAGAAATTGCCGACCCACCGCCGCTGTTGTTCATTCGCGGCAACGCTGAATTATTATCATGGCCGCAAATTGCTATCGTCGGTAGCCGCAACCCATCATCATTAGGAAAGCAAACTGCCTTTGAGTTTGCCAAAACACTCAGTCATTGCGGTTTTGTCATTACCAGCGGTCTTGCTTTAGGTATTGATACAGCCAGCCATCAAGGCGCACTAAAAGCACAAGGCTATACTATTGCCGTAGCAGGAACAGGCTTGGATCGTATCTATCCGGCCCAAAATAAATATCTGGCGACAGAAATCGTTACTACCGGCGCGATAATTTCAGAATTCCCGCCCGGCACCACTGCCAAAGCCAACCACTTTCCCAGGCGTAACCGTATTATCAGCGGCCTTTGCCAGGGCTTATTAGTTGTTGAAGCCGCCAGGCAAAGTGGCTCATTAATTACGGCACGAATGGCTTTGGAGCAAAACCGCGAAGTATTCGCGATTCCAGGTTCAATTCATAACCCATTAGCAAGAGGTTGCAATGCCCTTATCCGCGAAGGCGCAAAACTTGTCGAAAATACTCAAGATATTCTTGAGGAATTAAACCAATATATTCAACAAGATGAAAAAACGCCCGAACCTACATTGCAATCAATGCTTGACCTGGAGCAGCAAACATTATTGAATCTTGTCATGTTCAGCCCCACTTCTATTGATAATCTGGTTGAAAATACCGGGCTATCGGTTGAAGTTATTTCGTCAATGCTACTGATTCTGGAACTGCAAGGTTACCTGGAAGCAACCGCTGGCGGTTGCTATACGAGAGTAAAATAATCACTAACAGAAAAGACCCTAATGAAAGAAAATATTTTTGATGTTCTGATGTACTTATTCGAAAACTATATGGAAGATGAAATTGAAATCCTTCCAGACAGTGATGTCATCAAAGTAGAATTGCAAGAAGCCGGCTTCGAACAAATAGAGGTCAACAAGGCCTTTGACTGGCTTGAATCACTCAGCTCGCAACGCGCCATAAAACCAACGGTTTCGCCTGCGTTCCGTATTTTCTGTAGCCAGGAAATTGCCAAGCTTGACCTGGAATGCCGCAACCTGATCATATTTCTTGAACATAGCGGCATACTAAACTCAGCTAACCGGGAGATTGTTATCGACCGGGCGATGGCGTTGGATAACGAAGAAATATCCATGGAAAAATTGAAATGGATCGTGTTGATGGTATTGTTAAGCCAGCCTGATGAAGAAATTGCTTTCTCAAGAATGGAAGACCTTGTCTATGATCTCGTTCCGGCTTATTTACATTAACCTCACCTCGCCAGTATTATTGATTAAATGAGTAAAAACCTCGTTATTGTAGAATCGCCTGCAAAAGCCAAAACCATAGAAAAATACCTTGGCAAGGATTTTCAGGTTTTGGCTTCTTACGGACACGTCCGCGATCTGATTCCGAAAGAAGGTGCCGTCGATCCGAACAATGACTTCGCCATGAAATATGAAGTCATCGAACGCAACCAGCGTCATGTCCAGGCGATCAGCAAAGCGCTTAAGTCTGCCGACACCTTATATCTTGCTACCGACCCTGATAGAGAAGGCGAAGCGATTTCCTGGCATTTATATGAACTGCTGAACGAAAAAAAACAATTAAAAGACAAACAGGTGCATCGTGTAGTCTTCCATGAAATCACCAAAAAAGCGGTTACCGAAGCGATTGCCCACCCGGAACAGTTAGCCAGCAACTTAATCAATGCCCAACAGGCGCGCCGTGCCCTGGATTATCTGGTAGGTTTTAACCTGTCGCCGTTGCTGTGGAAAAAAATCCGCCGGGGTTTGTCGGCAGGCCGCGTACAAAGCCCGGCTTTACGGATGATAGTCGAGCGCGAACTGGAAATTGAAGCGTTTAAAACCCGCGAGTACTGGACGATAGACGCCGCATTGACCGCGCATGAACAAGCCTTTAAAGCCAAACTCACGCATTTTAACGGCGAAAAAGTATCCCAATTCAGCATTACGAACGAAGAACTGGCCGAACAAACCAAACAAACCCTGCTGGCAGCGGCAGATGGTCAGTTATTAGTCAGCAAGCTCGAAAAGAAACAGCAAAAACGTAACCCTGCCCCACCCTTTATTACCTCGACATTGCAACAAGAGGCTTCACGCAAGCTGGGGTTTACTACCAAACGCACGATGATGGTTGCCCAGCAGCTTTATGAAGGCATCGATATAGGCGGCGAAACAGCCGGTTTGATTACCTACATGCGTACCGATTCGGTGAACCTGTCCATTGAAGCCGTGCAGGAAATGCGTGCGCTGATTGCTGAACAGTACGGCGCTGAAAACGTCCCCAAAGAACCCCGGCTGTTTAAAACCAAATCCAAAAATGCCCAGGAAGCGCACGAAGCCATTCGTCCGACTTATCCAAGGTATTTGCCAGCGCAGGTAAAAAATTACCTCAGCGCCGAACAATACAAACTTTATGACCTGATCTGGAAGCGCACCATCGCCTGCCAGATGATTCATGCCACGCTCAATGTCATTGCCGTCGATCTAAGTTGTGCCGAAGGCAAGCATATTTTCAGGGCAACAGGCTCTTCCATCGCCATTCCCGGTTTTATGTCGGTCTATCTGGAAGGTAAGGACGATACCAAAGAAAGCGATGACAAGGAAAGCTTCTTGCCGCCTATGCAAGAAGGTCGCCCGGTCACCCTTAATGACATTATTGCAGGACAGCATTTCACCGAACCGCCGCCGCGTTACGGCGAAGCCAGTCTGGTAAAAGCACTTGAAGAACACGGTATAGGCAGGCCATCGACTTACTCGACAATTATTTCCACGTTACAGAACCGTGAGTATGTCACTCTCGACAGCAAACGTTTCTACCCTACCGATGTCGGAAGAATCGTCAACAAATTCCTGACCGATCATTTCACCAAATATATCGACTACGATTTTACGGCGAATCTGGAAGATGAACTGGATGCAGTCTCGCGTGGGGAAAAAGACTGGATTCCACTGATGCACGATTTCTGGAAGCCGTTCACGACCCTGATCCATGAGAAAGAAGAGAGTGTCCAGCGCAAAGATGTAACCCAAGAAGCGATTGATGAAAAATGTCCGGAATGCGGTAGCCCTTTATCTATCCGTTTGGGCAGAAATGGTCGCTTTATCGGTTGCACCAATTACCCTGAGTGCTCATATACCCGGAATTTAAATGACAGTAGCAGTTCAGCCGACGAACCGGAAGTCGTCGAAGGCCGATCTTGCCCTAAGTGTGAATCGCCGCTGGTTCTTAAAGCCGGTCGTTACGGCAAATTCATCGGTTGTAGCGCCTATCCGAAATGCAAACATATAGAACCTTTGGAAAAGCCGCTGGACACCTGCGTGGAATGCCCGCAATGCAAAAAGGGCAACATTCTTAAACGTAAATCGCGGAATGGCAAAATATTCTACTCCTGTTCGGAATATCCAAAATGCGATTACGCACTCTGGAATGCGCCGATCAAGGAAAGCTGTCCTGCTTGTCATTGGCCTATCCTGACGGTAAAAGAGACCAAAAGGCATGGTGTAGAAAAAGTCTGCCCACAAAAAGACTGCAAATATGCAACCCCTTATGAGGGTGACCCTGCTGACGCACAGGGTCCGAGAGAAACCGCCTGTCACTTTTCAAAGTCGCAGTCAGCAGATTAATCAACAACAAGTAATTCAGTCTTTCAACGTTACAAGCTAGCGGTGTCGACTTCTATCGACAGCTTGCTTGCATACTTGGCTTAGTTGCGGAATGTCCGCTTTTTTATAGCTATATTTTCGCTTTAGGTCGAAAAATCTCTCCTCGAAAGAATTTCTAGCCAATCCGCCCATATTAAAGGTATCTCAAATAGTGCAGTCAAACTTCTGACATTGACAGTAGCCAAAATAGATAGCTAAATAGGTAAGGGCAAATTACATTGCTGTTCTCATTTTTGGCTATATGATTTATAGTCGGCCAATTTCAGTTATCTATTTTGGCCATCCAACCATGAAAGTTGCTCGTATCTACCTTCGCGTCAGTACCGAGGAGCAAACCTTACCCGTCAAACCGAAATCGCCCACAGTGCTCGGGCGGAAGGGTATTACATCGCCGGCATCTACCGTGAAAAGGCTTCGGGTGCCCGTGCTGATCGGCCCGAGCTATTGCGAATGATTGCAGACCTACAATCAGGCGAAGTCGTTGTAGCCGAGAAAATTGACCGCATCAGTCGGCTTCCCTTGGCCGAAGCCGAGCAACTGGTCGGATCAATCCGGGCCAAGGGAGCAAGACTGGCTGTGCTGTGCCGGGCCTAGTCGATTTATCCGATTTTGCGGCTGAGGCCGACGGTGTAGCCAAGATCGTTTTGGAGTCGGTGCAGGAATTATTACTTAAACTGGCCCTGCAAATGACACGTGATAACTATGAGACTCGCCGAGAGCGACAGCGCCAAGGCGTTCAGCTTGCCAAGATCGCCGGCAAGTACGCTGCTCGCATCCCTGATACCACGACTCATCAGCGTATCGTTGCGCTGTGTGGAGCAGGATATACTATCAAACGGACCGCTGAGCTGGCCAGATGCAGCCAAAGCCAAGTCAAGCGCATATGGGCAGAACATAGGGCAACCACTAAATTATAACTCTGTTCGAGTGGCCTGCTTTCATGCCCCTGCAAGGGTTGCTTTGCGGAAATTGGCGACTGGCAATGCAGAAGTATGACGAAGCGGCACTGGACTGCGCATTGGCAAACCAGACATTGATAGAGGTGATCTGCAAATGAAAAAGAATACCGTAGCCGTTTGATGGTCTCCGTACATGAAACCGCCGAAGGCTTGCATGAGGCTGGCGTCATGGATAAACGCACTATGCGACGAAAATTCGACGAACTGTGCCTAACGCTGCAATATCATCGGTTGATCGAGCATCGACTAACATACGCAAAATATCGAATTCTCGTACTGTTAATTCTTGCAGCGCGATACTATCGCCGCCTAACTTTTCCAGGGCTAAAGCTTGTGCAATGTCGGCACTCAACGTGAGTTGTCCTGCATAGACATCATGGATAGCCCGAATTAAAACATCCGGCGCACTGCTCTTGGTGACATAACCCAGCGCACCTGCCCTGATTGCCTGAACCGCAAAGCTTGGATTCTGGTGCATACTGAAGACCAGGATCTTCGCATCCGAGCATCGTTGTTTAATACGCGTAATCGCCTCCAGCCCCCCTTGGCCGGGCATTGAAATATCCATAACAGCTATATCAGGATTGCAATCCTTAAAACGTGAATAGGCTTCTGCTCCATCAGCTGCTTCAGCAACCACTTCCATTCCTGATTGCTTCTCCAACAGTGAGCGATAACCTTCACGCACAATGGCATGATCATCAACCAGCAAAATTTTGATACGTTCCGAGTCTGTCATATCTGTGTTCCTGAAAGAGATTGAACCGGAAGCCGTACATGGACGGCAAGCCCGCAGGGATTACCTGTTTTTAATGTCAACCGGCCTCCAAGGGCGGTTACACGTTCACGTATACCGAGTAGGCCAATTCCGGGACTGTCTTCAAATGGCAGGTTCGTGGCTTTACCATCATCTTCAATAATGAGTTCAATGGTTGTTATTGAACTATTCTCGGAGACTGTCCGGAGTGTTACTTTCGCATTGTTAGCGAATGAATGTTTGGACACATTAGTCAGACATTCCTGAACAATACGAAAAATAGTAACGGGAATAGGTTCGGGTAACCGGTCAAGATCGCCATGAACAGCAAGGTTATAATGAGTCTTGCCACCACTGCTGGCATTCCAGCCAGCCACCAGGCTTTTTAAACTGGCTGTAAGGCTCAGTTCATCAATGTCAGAAGGGCGTAAGCGCAATAATAATCCACGTAATGATTCCATCATATGATGGACAATCCCACTGATTTTTTTCCCCTCCGGAACCAGTTCCGGGCATTCATTCTCTGCGGTTTGTGAAATAGAAGCTGCGACAGCATTGATTGCGGCCAAGCATTGGCCAAACTCGTCGTGCAGCTCTCGTGCCAGATAACGACGCTCTTCCTCCTGAATATTCATTAGCTTTAAGGCTAATTTCTTACGCTCGGAAAGGAGCTGTTCCAGACTTGCCGCCAGTTGATTGATAGCCTTTCCGGTTCTCTGCCATTCTTCTAGCTCGAAAGTGGGTAGGCGAAATGACAATTCATCCTTTTCCATTTTCTCCAAGCCTGCAACGATCACCTGTGCCGGATGTAAAGCTCGACTCACAGCGAAATAAACCAGCAGGCAAAGGGCCAAGTAGAGCTGGCAGATAAGCCCATTAAGTTACAGATGTTTTGCCAGGCGCTTGCTATTTCCATTTCAGCGCTGGGCGCAACGATAACAGAACCATGAATCCGGCCCTTGAATTCTACTGGTCGCACCACCTCCAAGCCGGGATGGAAAGCCCATTGGTAAAAGTTTGCAAACCAAATAGGCCAGTTTCGTGACGTTATTTTTGCGCCATGGCAAATATTGCGCCTGAGACGGTTATCCGTTGATAAGTAACTTATACAGATGCCGGACGCGGTACTGGTCTCTTTCCATAAATTAAAATCAGGGAAACGTTCCGGTTGAGCAAAACCGGCATCTATATGTACCAATTGAAGCTCCAATTGCTTATCGATTGACTCAGCCATTACTTGTGTATCAAGAATAGCTTGCTGATCAGCCTGATAAAGAACATAGGTTGCCGTTGTAATCAGGCAAGTGCCAGCAATAAGGACAATCCGTGATAGCAGGTGAAATTTTAGATTCATGGTAAGCGCAAGCCTTCTGTTAAATGCTTTGCTGACGATTCAGCATCGGAAAATATTCATTTTTTGATCATTTTAAGCTTGAATTCCGCGGCTGGAATAGAGGTCGCAGGAAGGCCGGGCAAATTGCCCGACTTTTACGGGCAAACATCAGGTTACAGACTTGCATTTACTCGTTACCCTACTAGTAGTCCACCAATTTTATTTTGACGAATACTTAATGTAATTATTAATTTCCTATAGCAAGCCAATGAAATTGAGTAGATTATCCTATGCCAGCCAAAAAATATCGCGTAAAACTGACCGAAGCTGAACGTCAAGAATTAAAAGCGTTACTTAACAAAGGCCGAATAGCTGCGCGGAAACTAACCCATGCTCGAATCCTCTTGCAATGTGATGAATCAGATGCAATTCCAGTCAAGACAGATAAAGACATTG
>Ga0208754_100228_pt1 | contig 19241 bp, 19 predicted proteins | sample LakWasMet55_HOW8_2_FD_183889 | JGI IMG/M metagenome (GOLD analysis project Ga0208754, IMG submission 183889) | Freshwater sediment methanotrophic microbial communities from Lake Washington under simulated oxygen tension - Sediment Metagenome... | ecosystem: Environmental > Aquatic > Freshwater >... | reverse complement strand
AGCCTGAATTAATGGTTATGTGTAGTAGTTTGAGTATGAATGAATTACGGCCGTCCTTGGCCAGATGAAACAATTAATTTTTGATATTTCAGAGAGACTCAATTAGTGCTATGGCATTACCCGACTCATCTACACTTTTTCAGCTAGAACCGATGTGCACGCTCTCCACAGGCCGCTTGAAAGAGCTATCTACCCTATGTTTCGTGGAAACTGTCAGTAAAGATATTGATCCATTTCGTATGAACCTGGTGAAAAGTGCCCAAGCCATGTATTTGCTAGCCGGCGATTTGGGGTTGAGACTGAAAGATGGAACAAAGCAGGTGCTCAAGGGAGGTAGCGAAGCGGCCAGACACCCGATTTTCCCAACACGTCTTGCCTTGCAGGATGCCATAGCCCTGACTGAGATTCAGATCGTTCGAATCGATCTGGATTTGCTGGATATTATGATGACCTGGGATCAGCTGGCAGGCTTGGATAACTCAGCAGGACAGCATCAGGCAGCTGCCGGCGTTGACAAAAAGCGGGATGTCGCAGCCTGGATGGGCGATACCAGTGCATTCAGCGTGGGCAAGTTACAAAGCGGTGTGTTTAGTCGCTTGCCCTCTGCCAATGTGGAGGAAATGTTTCGTCGCATGACCAATGTATCGGTCAAGGCGGGGCAAGTGGTTATCCGGCAAGGGGCAGAGGGCGATTATTACTATCTGATAGAAAGTGGCACTGCCCAAGTTTGCCGCGCTGCCAGCCCTGGCGACTCACCTGAGGTATTGGCAGAGCTAAATGCAGGCGATGCCTTTGGCGAAGAAGCTTTGGTTTCTGATAACAAGCGTAATGCTACCGTTACCATGAAAACTGATGGCTCACTGTTGAGGCTTAATAAGACGGATTTCGTAGAGTTGCTTAAGGCCCCATTGATTAGCCATGTTTCTATGGCAGAAGCTAAAAGCAAAGTGGAAGCGGGTGCTCTATGGCTGGATGTCCGTCTTCCCTCCGAGTACAAGTTTGATCATTTATCTAGCGCCATTAATTTGCCACTTAACCAGATCAGAAGTCTAGTGGGGGAGCTTGATAAAGCCAAACAATATATCGCCTATTGCCAGACAGGCAGACGTAGTTCTGCAGCTGCTTTTTTATTGGTGCAACATGGTTTTGATGTTCTAGTGCTAAATGGTGGTACGCGAGGCGTTAAGGTTTAGGAGATTTAACATCGGTCGATGAAGATGGGCTTTAATTTAATGTCAGGAAGCTCTCATTATGGTCCGCCTGATTTATATGGTTTAACTGGTCGCACTTGCTAGTGAAATTTGTAGTTCTATAGAATTTTGTGGGGGTGTCCCTTCTAATAAAAAAGGCCCAGTTTAACTGGGCCTTTTTTATTACTTGGTTTTTACCAAAATATTACTATTATGGGCAGCCACCATATCCAGGCTTCAATCCGCGATTGGCATTGCAGCTTGTGCCACTGTTAGCAAAAGTCATAACTGAGTTTGCACCGTTGACAACAGGAGTTAATATGATTGTAAGCTTTGTTGTACCATTGGGTAAGGTTGCTTCAGTGGTCGCGGTAATAACACCATTCACAACTGTTGGAGCTGTTTTAATCGCGCTTGAAACTACTGGGGTTGGTATGCCATTAGTTCCTGCGTTGCAGCCTGTGGCCACGCCTAGTTCTTGAGCACAAATAGCGACTGCAGAGCGAAGTCCAGCAACTTCAGCAATAGCGGCTGCTGCTCTTGTACGTGAGGTGTAATCGCTGTATTGCGGAATTGCAATCGCAGCCAAAATACCGATAATCGCAACTACGATCATCAGTTCAATTAAGGTAAAACCTTTTTGTGCTTGTTTTAACATTTTTAGTTTCCTTTATAAAAAATTAAGTAAGGCAGTAACAAAAACAGGTGTATCAATTAAGCAAATTGTTCAGTTCCCCCAGTGTCGCTTAAGGTGCTTTTGTTTGCTTAGTGAGTGCACTATAACTTAAGCCAAAAAAAAGCGGATTATTCATCCGCTTTTTCTGCAATGGCAATGACAAAAATTGTCACATGCTTATAGCTTGCCGGTTTCAGCCACTTTCTTTAGGCCTGGTAGGCCTGCATCAAACACACCATTGATGGCATCTACAGCCGATTTGTCATCCTGGCCAGCAGGGATTGGTGGGTTGAGTTTATATACGCGGTAAAAGCGTGCTACCCAGGTGACGGTGGTTTCACCAGCGCCGGGGCCTGCCTTGACGGTCATGTAGGCGTTGTAGTCTGCCACCGGCAATACGCCTTCAACGATTTCATATTTGATCTTCATAGCGTCATCGTCGATACTGCGCAGTTTTTCATAAACAGTGCCGCCACCTTTTAAGGTGAGTAGGCGATAGGTTGCTGTTTCACCTGATTCGTCTTTTTTGGTTTCTACTTTGGTAGTTGCCACTGGTGGCAGCCATTTGTGGATGTTGCCGAAGTCTTTGACGATGGCCCAGACTTTTGCGGGGTCGGCCTTAATGACGATAGATTTTTCAACCTTTTGCGGTGATGGGCCGTGGGCAGCTGCTGTGAGTGGCACAATGGCCATTGCTAATAGCGCTAATACTTTTTTCATTCAAGCTTCTCCAAAATAATAAAAATGATAACAAACTGTAACCTAAAAACTTAGGCTAGCACTTTACCTAAAAACGAAAGCAATTAGGATTCTTTTTCAACGCTTGTTTAATTACATAGGCAATCCAGTTTTCGCTGCCTGCATACAGCCATCCTTTTCAGGATTGAAGTTAATCATGAGTGGTGACTTCAGAAATGAACTGTCCAAATGCGCGGCTTTGCTGGCCCGTAGCTATCGTATCAATCACTTGATTATTGCTGGCATCAATGACCGATACGGAGTTGCTTCCCCAACTTGCGACGTATAGTTTTTTAGATAAGGGATCAAAGCTGATACCTTCTGGCACTTCGCCTACTTTGATGCGGGTAATCGTTTGCTTTAACGTTGTGTCAATCACTGAAACGCTATCATCCTGAGTATTGGTGACGTAGGCGTATTTGCTGTCCGCGCTCAATGCTACGCAATAGGGATGATCGCCTACCTTGATGCTCACCGTCTCCCCTGTGGCGGAGTTGATGACAGAGAGGGTGTTAGATACTACATTGACAGCATAGAGCGTGGAGCCATCCTGGCTCAGGGCCAGGCCAAAGGGATGCTTGCCCACATTGATGCGGGAGGTAATGGTCAGATTGGCAGTATCGATGACAGCAATGTCATCGCTGTCACGGTTGGCTACATACAGTGTTTTACTGTCCGGGCTGATTGTCATGCCTGCAGGGGCTTTGCCAACGGCAATCTCACGTTGCTGCAATACGTCAGCTGTGTTGATGGCGATTATGCGGTCATCATACCAATCTGCAACATATAACACCGTGCTATCGGGTGAAATTGCGAGGCCAACAGGGGAGCCTTTAATGGCAAGCTCTTCAATGACTTGATTAGTATGAGTATCAATGACGGAAATGCTTTTACCTTCTACATTGGAGATATACACGCGGTTGAGTTTTGATGATATTGCCACGCCCACTGGGGCTTTCCCGACAGAAATTGTTTTGATGACCGTGTTTTTGTCGGTATCAATCACAGAGACATTATTACTGGCCTGGTTGGTAATGTAGGCATACGACCCGGCTTGGCAGGCGAGCGAAACTGATATGTAAGCAACAAAAACAGTAATGGTTGAGTAAATGTTCAAAAGGCGCTTTAAAGGTGAGTGATGATGGATGAAAACGCTTGATTTATAGTAGCGGTTGACGTTGCAGTATAAGGTGTTGAAATAAATAGCGTCAATAATCGGTAAGTCTTTGCATGGGGAATGTAATTTCCGGGGGCAGAATTCCTCCCTGCTAATACATTGCTTTCAATCCATGCCGAAGTATGAAAAAATTGCACTAAATTATTAGGGTTTTTTTGTCATGATAGACCGCGACGGATATCGCCCGAATGTCGGCATTATTATATGTAATGCCAATAATCAGGTGTTTTGGGGTAAGCGCATACGCGAACACTCCTGGCAGTTCCCTCAGGGTGGAATCAAGCAGGGCGAGAGCCCTGAAGAAGCTATGTATAGAGAGCTGATGGAGGAGGTTGGCCTGCGTCCTGATCATGTCAAGATTTTAGGGCGTACGCGTGACTGGTTGCGCTACGATGTGCCTAACAACTGGATCAAACGCGAGTGGCGCGGTAGTTACAAAGGCCAGAAGCAGATATGGTTCCTGTTGCGTATGGTAGGACGTGATTGCGACGTCTCCCTGCGTGCTAGTACGCATCCTGAGTTTGATGCCTGGCGCTGGAGTGAGTATTGGGTGCCCATGGATAATGTAATCGAGTTTAAGCGCGATGTTTATCGGCTGGCGCTCAATGAGCTATCCAGTCACCTTGGTAGCGACAAGCATCATCATGGGCGTCGTAACCAAGAGCCAGCGACGCTGGTAACTCAGACGCCACGATAACTTCCGGCAGGTTCTATTTAGTGCCTTATTTTCGGCGAGCCTATATTTCAGAATTGAGGCTCGCCGATAGCATTTTAGAGGGTGGCTGATTTTTAAAGTTTGGCTGATTTCATAGCCATTACTTCACCAAGCTGGATTGCCCGCGTAGCTGACCAGTCTGGATTGAACTGCAGGGTGTTATCGGGAAATAACATCACGACAGTGGATCCCAGTAAAAACCTGCCCATTTCTTCGCCTTGTTTAAGCTCAATTACCTGGTCAGAGTATTTCCACTCTCGGATACGCTTGCTGCGAGGCGGATTCACTACGCCATGCCAGACAGTGGCCATGCTACCAACAATAGTAGCCCCTACCAATATCATGACAAAAGTGCCGTGTTGTTGTGATTCGAACTCGCAGATGACCCGCTCGTTGCGCGCAAATAGTCCGGGAACTCCTTGGGCGGTGGCAGGGTTCACTGAAAACAGTGAGCCTGGCACGTAGGTCATTTGCTTTAGACGGCCATCACAAGGCATATGAATGCGATGGTAATCCTTGGGGCTAAGGTAGAGTGTGGCAAAGCTACCATTCTCAAACTTGGCAGCCAATTCTGATTGGCCTGCGAGCAATGTGTTTGCTGCGTAGCTATGGCCTTTGGCCTGGAAAATCTGATCCGCTACAATCGCCCCATATTGACTGATAGCACCATCTACCGGGCAAATAAAGTCGGCTGCTGCAAGAGGGCGTGCACTGTCACGCAGGGCTCGCGTGAAGAAATCATTGAACGTCTTATAGTGCTGTATGTCCGGCTGCGCAGCTTCTTGCATGTTCACTTGGTAGCGCTTGATAAACCATCGGATGACAGAGGTCGTCAAGTTGCCAGCCCTGGCATTGGCAAATTTGCCGGCGAGCATGGTGATGCCATGTTTTGGTAACAAGTATTGGGCTAATACAGCAAGGCGATTGGACACACGGAACCTTAATGAATGAGGAGGTGGAATTATAGCGTTTTGTGCGGATATGCTTTAAAGCAAAAGGGGCAGGACGTCGACCGCCTTGCCCCTTTTTTTATACAGCCTGTATAACTTAAATTTAGTTCTTAGATTGATCTACCAGTTTGTTCTTGGCAATCCATGGCATCATTGAGCGCAACTTGCCGCCGACTTGTTCAATCGGGTGGGCAGCATTCAAGCGACGACGTGCTGTCATCTCAGGGTAGTTGGTACGGCCTTCCAGGATGAACTTCTTAGCGTATTCGCCATTTTGAATGTTAGCCAAAGCCTCTTTCATCGCCCAGCGAGATTCGTCGTTGATCACCTTAGGGCCGGTCACATATTCGCCGTATTCTGCGTTGTTGGAGATGGAGTAGTTCATGTTGGCAATGCCGCCTTCATACATCAGGTCAACAATCAGCTTGAGCTCATGCAGGCATTCGAAGTAGGCCATTTCCGGCGCGTAGCCAGCTTCAACCAGTGTTTCAAAACCGGCTTTTACCAGTTCAACGGCACCACCACAAAGCACTGCTTGTTCGCCGAATAAGTCGGTTTCAGTTTCTTCACGGAAATCGGTTTCAATCACGCCACCCTTGGTGCCGCCATTGGCTGCAGCATAGGATAATGCAATTTCTTTAGCTTTGCCGGAAGCATCCTGATACACGGCGATCAGTGATGGTACGCCACCGCCTTTGAGGTATTCAGAGCGCACGGTGTGGCCTGGGCCCTTAGGGGCAATCATGATGACGTCCAGGTCTTTGCGTGGCACGATCTGGTTGTAGTGGATGTTGAATCCGTGAGCGAACGCAAGTGCAGCACCTTTTTTCAGGTTAGGAGCTACTTCTGCTTCAAAAATTTGCGCCATGTTTTCATCCGGCAACAGAATCATTACAACGTCAGCGCCCTTAACGGCCTTGGCGATTTCTTCAACATTATGGCCGGCTTTTTCAGCCTTGGCCCATGAGCTGCCTTCTTTACGGATGCCAACAGTGACTTTAACGCCAGAGTCTTTCAGGTTCTGTGCATGGGCATGGCCTTGTGAGCCGTAGCCGACGATAGTGACCTTCAGTTTTTTGATGATGGATAGGTCAGCGTCTTTGTCGTAATAAACTTTCATTTTCTACCTTTCAATACAATGCTAATTGATTAAATTTTCAGAATTCTGTCGCCACGGCCAATACCGGAAGCCCCGGTACGCACAGTTTCAAGAATCACGGTTTTATCCAGAGCTTCTAAAAATGCATCCAGCTTGGAGCCAGCGCCAGTAAGCTCTATGGTGTAGCTGCCATCAGCTACATCAATGATGCGGCCACGGAAAATATCACACATGCGTTTCATTTCTTCACGCAGGGCACCTGTGGCCTTCACCTTGACCAGCATGAGTTCGCGTTCGATATAGCGCCCATCATTCAGGTCTAACACTTTTACGACATCTACCAGCTTGTTGAGCTGTTTGATGATTTGCTCGATCACTTCATCCGATCCGGAGGTGACGATGGTCATACGTGACAAGGTGGCATCCTCGGTAGGCGCCACTGTCAGGGATTCAATATTGTAAGCACGTGCAGAGAACAGACCGGCCACGCGAGATAGCGCGCCAGCTTCGTTTTCCATCAGCAGGGAGATGATATGTTTCATCCTATAACTCTACTTTCATTACTACAGAATTACTCATAATTCTTCCGCCAATATCATTTCGGAAAGTCCCTTGCCGTTAGGCACCATAGGGAACACATTTTCCTTTTGATCAGTGAGGAAGTTCATAAACACCAAGCGCTCTTTCAGTTGCGGACTAAACGCCTCTTTCAAAGCACCCTCAACATCTGCCGGATTTTCGATATTCATGCCAACGTGGCCATAGGACTCGGCCAGTTTGACGAAGTCAGGCAGGCTGTCCATATAAGACTCGGAATACCGGTTGCCATAGAAGAATTCTTGCCACTGGCGCACCATGCCCAAGTAACGGTTATTTAGCAGGATAATCTTGATCGGGATATGAAACTGCTTACAGGTCGAGAGCTCCTGTATGTTCATCTGGATGCTGCCTTCACCGGTAATACAGGCAACTTGTGCATCCGGGAATGCCAGTTGTGCACCCATGGCGTAAGGCAAGCCTACACCCATGGTGCCTAAGCCACCCGAGTTTAGCCAGCGACGTGGCTTGTCGAACTTATAATATTGCGCAGCCCACATCTGGTGCTGACCCACGTCGGATGTCACAAATGCATCGCCCTTGGTGGCTTCCCACAGTTTTTCAACCACGTATTGCGGCTTGATGATAGCGCTATTGCGGTCGTAGCCCAGGCAGTTTTTGCTGCGCCAAGTATCGATCTGCGTCCACCAGGCTTTCAATGCTGTTGCATCAGGTTTGGTTTTTTCCGCGTCAATCAGCTCGTTCATCTCGGTAAGTACGGACTGAACATGCCCAACAATAGGCACGTCTACCTTCACGCGCTTGGAGATCGACGATGGATCTACATCAATATGAATGATGGTACGGGTTTTACTGAAAAAATGATCAGGATTGCCGATCACGCGGTCATCAAAACGAGCGCCTATCGCGACCAGTACGTCACAGTCCTGCATCGCCATATTGGCTTCATAAGTACCATGCATACCCAGCATGCCCAGATGCTGCTTATCTGTGGCGGGGTATCCGCCTAAACCCATTAATGTATTGGTAATAGGGAAGCCCAGCTTGCGTGTCAACTTGATTAGCTCATCAGCCGCATCACCCAGCACTACGCCGCCACCGGCGTATAGCATAGGCCGTTTGGCACCCAGCATCAGGTTGACTGCCTTTTTGATCTGGCCGGAATGGCCTTTCAAAATAGGGTTGTAAGAGCGCATCTCTACCGATTTTGGATAGACAAAGTCTGCATATTGCGCGGTGATGTCCTTGGGGATATCAACTACAACAGGGCCTGGGCGGCCAGTGGCAGCGATATAAAACGCTTTTTTCATCGTAGAGGCGATATCGCGCACATCCTTCACCAAGAAGTTGTGCTTAACGCAAGGGCGAGTGATGCCGACCATGTCGACTTCCTGGAAAGCGTCCATGCCGATGGCTGGGGTTGGGACTTGGCCGCTGATGACTACCATGGGAATGGAGTCCATGTAAGCGGTAGCAATGCCGGTGACTGCGTTAGTGGCGCCTGGGCCTGAGGTGACTAAAGCCACGCCGACGGAGCCGGTTGCGCGCGAGTAGGCGTCGGCGGCATGCACGGCCGCCTGCTCGTGACGCACCAGGACATGTTTGAAATGATCCTGGTTAAAAATTGCGTCGTAAATGTTGAGAACTGCGCCGCCTGGATAGCCAAAAACGAACTTGACGTTTTCTTCCTGTAAGCAGCGGATCAGAATCTCTGCCCCCGTGATTTGCGTCGCCGGGGTTTTTGTATTGGCATCGTCCATAAATCTTGCTTGTTTTACTGATAATTGGGGAACCCAGAACAGTAACCGTTTGGTGAGTTTTGGTCAAGAAGCTCAATGCTTAAAACGCATTGATTACTAAAATAATTTTTGTCCCATTACCGGAAAATTGCGATTTTATTCCAAGGGAGGTGCAACTTTGATGAGCTCTTCTATAGTAGTAAGGCCGGCGGCGATTTTTTCTGCGCCATTGATCATTAAAGGCTGCATGCCCTCTTTGTAAGCGTAAGCTCGAAGTTCTGCCAAGTCGGTATCGGGGAGGATGCGTTTTTTCAATTCATTACTGACGGTGAACATTTCATAAATGCCGCTACGCCCACGGTAGCCGGTATTGCGGCAGTCCAGGCAGCCAACAGCGATATATTTCTGTTTTGGTTTGGGCATAGGCCAAGTGCCAACGATATTGTCCCATTCTGATTGTTCGATAGGGACTGCCTTTTTGCAGTTTGGGCATAGCGTGCGTACCAGCCGTTGAGCCATCACTCCCAGCACTGTGGACTGGATCAAGTATGACGGCACGCCTAAGTCCAGCAAGCGTGTGATGGCAGATGGTGCATCATTGGTGTGTAATGTGGATAACACCAGATGGCCGGTGAGCGCCGCCTGGATCGCCATTTCGGCAGCCTCGACATCGCGGATTTCGCCGACCATGATGATGTCAGGATCCTGGCGGAGCAGGGTACGTATGCCATCGGCAAATGACAGGCCGATATTTTGCTGTACTTGCATCTGGTTGAATGCAGGCTCTATCATTTCGATAGGTTCTTCTATCGTGCATACATTGACTTCAGAAGTGGCAAGCTGTTTCAGGGTGGAGTAGAGCGTGGTGGTTTTGCCTGAACCAGTCGGCCCCGTTACCAGGATGATGCCGTTAGGGTGGCTGGTCCACTGATTCCACAGGGCTGCCTGCTCGGGGGAGAAGCCCAGCTCAATAAAGTTTTTCACCAGAATGTCAGGCGTAAATACTCGCATCACCATCTTTTCACCAAACGCTGTCGGCATGGTGGAGAGGCGCAATTCCACTTCAGAACCTTCGGTGGTCAATGTCTTGATACGGCCATCCTGAGGGCGGCGCTTTTCCACCATGTCCATGCGCCCCAGTAGTTTGATGCGGCTGGTGATGGCGTTCATGATGTTGGATGGAAGCTGGTAAACCTGATGTAATACGCCATCAATACGGAACCGCATCAAGCCAAAACCGCGACGAGGCTCAAGGTGGATATCACTGGCACGTTGCTCGAAAGCATACTTGAATATCCAGTCTACGATATTCACCACATGCTGCTCATTGGCATCGAGGTTCCTGTCTTTGCCCAGTTCGACCAGTTGTTCCAGATTCTGTACGCCAACTATCTGCCCAGCTTTAGCGGTATTGGCCAGATTCATGGAGTTGGCGAGGTTGTATATTTCGGGTAGATAACGATTGATTTCAAGCGGGTTGGCGACGACCAACTTGATTTTCATCTTCAGGATACGCTCCAGATCCGGCACCCAGTCATTGTGGAAAGGGTCTGCCGTGGCAATAATGGCTTCATTGGCGCCTACTTTTACCGGCATGATCTTGAGGCGTTCAGCGTAAGCCTTGGAGATGATCTGGGTAATAGAGCCGAAATCCAGTTTCAACGGGTCTACATGATAATACTCAAGCCCAGAACGCACAGCCATCCACTCTGTTAGCCCTTCAACAGTGAGCTGCTTGTGTGGCGGGCTTAGGTTTTTCCACTTTTGTTCGCCGATGACAACAAGTGGGTGCAAGTTGGAACTGTCCATTTTGCGGTCTTTATACAGTTGCTCAGCCTGCTTTTTGTCTACGATGTTATCGGTGACCAGCAGGCGCAGAACGTCCCCCAGTGTCAGACGGCCTTGCACGGTAGGCGGTATGGGCTGAACTTTGGTCATGGCAGGTTCCTGGTCATAGTCATTCCCTTAAGGCTTTTTGCTTATTATGTTTTATTAGGCAGTTTATCAACAAGCTTTAACATAACTTTACTCTGCAAATCGCATCGACAGGTCAACTGCCTGGATGTTTTTGGTCAGGCTGCCTATCGATATCCGGTCAACGCCTGTCAGCGCAATTTCACGTACATTATCCAGGCTAATGCCGCCGGAAGCTTCCAGGATAGCGCGTTTGGCGTTCAGCTTTACAGCCTCACATAGCAGTTCGGGGCTGAAGTTATCCAGCAAAATAAGCTTGGCTCCCGCATCAATGGCAGTTGCAAGCTGGGCCAGCGTCTCCACTTCAATCTGGATGCTGACATTGCTATTAATGTCATGCGCTGATTCCAACACAGCCTGAATACTGCCTGCTGCTGCAATATGGTTTTCCTTGATCAGGATGCCGTCATACAAGCCCATGCGTTGATTCAGGCCACCCCCTACGGTAACGGCATATTTTTGTGCCAACCGCATGCCTGGAATAGTCTTGCGTGTGTCCATAATGCGTGCTGAGGTGCCGGCAACGGCGTCAACAAACTGCCTGGTTACGGTGGCCGTTGCTGACATGGCTTGCAGGAAGTTAAGCGCACTACGCTCGGCGGTAAGCAAGGCCCGTGCATTGCCGCTGATCTCACAAAGCGTTTGGTTAGGTGCTACTGTGTCACCCTCGCTCACTTTCCAGATAGTGATGCTATCAGGGACGATTTGTTCAAAACAGGCTTCTGCCCATGGTATGCCGCATATCACGGCGCTTTCACGGCAGATAATGGTGGCTCGTGCGGTTTTGTCGCTGGGGATAAGCTGGGCAGTCAGGTCGCCGCTGCCGATATCTTCAGCAATTGCAATACGCACATTTTGCTGTATGGTCTCTTGTAAAGAGGGTAATAAACTTTTGAATAAGGTGGATCCCATCATTTGCATTATAATGCACACAGCATGGCTCAACATGCATCTATCGTTAATCTAACTGACTAAACCTATGAAACTTTTATACTCGCTGAATAGCCCTTATGCCCGCAAAGTGCGCGTGGTTGCTGCTGAAAAGCGTATAGAGATAGAAATGGTGTTGGTGGATTTGAGTTCGCCTGACCATCCCGTGAACGAGCATAACCCCTTGGGTAAAGTGCCCACACTGGTGCTGGATGATGGTGATAGCCTGTTTGATTCGCGCGTGATCGCTGAATATCTGGATCACCGCACCCCGGTTGCAAACTTGCTACCGCATGAGCATACCTTGCGCATCAAGGTAAAACGCTGGGAAGCGTTGGCAGATGGGGCTTGCGATGCAGCGGTGGCGGCCGTAATGGAGTCGCGTCGTGCGGAGGGTGCACGCGATACTGCGATCATCAGCAAGCAGTTAGGCAAAGTCGAGCGTGGCTTACAAGCATTAAGCGAAGAGCTCGCTGGAAGCAAATGGTGTGTGGATGACACATTCAGCCTTGCGGATATCGCCCTGGGCTGCCTGTTGGGCTACCTTGAGTTGCGCTTCAAAGATATTAACTGGCGCGAGCAGTATCCCAATTTGGCTAAGCACTATGCCGCGATGATGAAGCGCACTTCGTTCAAAGATACGACGCCCGTCGAAAACTAGTGTTTGTTGGTGCCTGCGCTCAAGCTTTAAGCTTAAAGCGCACCTGTAATAATCCCACCACCCAGGCAGACGGTACTTTCATACACCACTGCAGATTGCCCTGGCGTAACCGCCCATTGTTTCTGGCCGAAGCGTATTTCCATAGTCATACTGTCCAAGCGATCTATTTCGCAAGGTGCGTCCGGCTGGCGATAGCGTGTTTTGGCAGCATAGACCCAATGAGACTCCGGCTCATCTCCGGAAATCCAGTGCAATTGGCTGGCCACCAAGCCATCGTTTAACAGCAGCGGATGTTCATGCCCCTGAACCACGGTTAATACATTGTTTTGCATGTCTTTGCCCGCAACAAACCAGGGCTCGCCATTGCTTTCGCGGGAGCCGCCGATTTTCAGGCCCTGGCGTTGCCCCAGTGTGTAGTACATCAGCCCTTCATGTTGCCCTACCACTTTACCTTCCGGCGTTTGCATTTCACCTGGCTTGCGTGGCAGATAGCGACTGAGAAACTCCTGAAATGGGCGCTCGCCGATGAAGCAAATACCGGTGGAGTCCTTTTTTTCGCTATTTGCTAAACCGGCTTTACGGGCAATCTCACGCACTTCACGCTTCAGCAGGTGACCGAGCGGAAACAGGGTTTTCGAAAGCTGCGCCTGATTCAAGCGATAGAGGAAATAGCTTTGATCTTTGCTACCATCCTCGGCCTTTAATAGCTGGAATAGGCCTGGTTTTAACGGATTTTCACGTACCTGCGCATAATGCCCGGTTGCAATCAAATCAGCGCCCAGGCCCATGGCATGGTCGAGGAAGGCTTTAAACTTGATTTCGGCATTACATAGAATGTCGGGGTTGGGGGTGCGCCCAGCCTGATACTCTTCCAGGAAGTTGCTGAATACGCGGTCTTTGTATTCCTTGCTGAAATTGACGGCTTCGATCTCTATGCCTATCCTGTCGGCAACGGAAACCGCATCAATCAGATCCTGTTTGGATGAGCAGTATTCATCGTTGTCGTCATCTTCCCAGTTCTTCATGAACAGGCCGACTACGTCATAGCCCTGTTCTTTCAGCAGCAATGCGGTAACGGATGAATCCACGCCGCCAGATAAGCCAACCACTACTTTTTTCTTCATAAATGAGTCACCACGGTAAGCGGGAATTGTTGCCCGGCCAGATAATGTTCGATACAGGTTAGCACTTGCGGACTGCGCAATATGGCTTGGTTCGCACGTACTTCATCCGCCGTCATCCAGATTGCGCGGATGATGCCGTCATCCAGTTTTTGCAACGGGTTATGGTGGGAAACTGTGCCAATGTAAGCAAAGCGCAGATAGGTAATTTCCTTGGAGGGATGACGCCAGTGATAGACACCAAGCAATGCTTCTGGCGTGAACTGGTAGGCAGTTTCTTCATTGGCTTCACGCACTACGGCCTGTAGCAGGGTCTCACCGTCTTCCAGATGGCCTGCGGGCTGGTTGAGGCGTACGCCGTCAGCGGTTTCTTCTTCAACCAGTAAAAATTTGCCGCCTTGTTCAACAATGGCGGCGACGGTGGTATTGGGTTTCCAGATCATTTGGGCCAGACAGTTTGGTGAGTGCGATTCGGTTGGGCTAAAACAAAGCCTGTCTATTTTACAGGCAGGGCGCAGACTAAACCAGCATAAGCGGTTGATTTATGTGGCAAGCGAGGGGAAAAGGCCGGTTATGCCATGGGCAATGAACTCCACAGCCATCGCCGCCAGAATCAATCCCATCAACCGTGTGACGATATTAATGCCTATGCTGCCCAGTCGCTGCGCGATGCGTACCGATAGCCTGAGTGTTACCCAGATGAGCGCGCACACCGCGGCCACGGGGATGGCTAGTGAGATATGCCCCCAAAACCCGCCACTTTGCTGGGCGGTAATGATCATGCTGCTGATGGCGCCAGGCCCCGCTAGCAAAGGAATGCTAAGCGGCACAATGGCGATCACTTCGCGATCGGCCACGGCCTGTGCCTCTTCAGGCGTTTGCCGCGCGTGGCTTTGCTTGCCATGCATCATGGAGATGGCAATCAGCATCAGCAATATGCCGCCGCCCACCTGGAAAGACGGAATGCTGATACTGAAAAAATCGAGAATCTGATCGCCGATTAAAGCCGAGGTGACAAGCACCAGAAATACTGTGAGCGTCACGGTATTGGCGGTGCTTGCGCGGTCTTTGGCTGACCAGCCGTCGGTAGCACTGATGAAAATCGGTACGCTGCCTATCGGGTTCACAATCGCAAACAGTGCGATGCCAATCTTAAATAATGCACTCCATTCAGCCAAGTTGCCGCCTTCTTTTGGTTAAGTCTGCCAGATAGTGCATTGTTGTTGTCTTTGGTCGCAAAGCGCTAAGTTTCATGCTATGCGTTCTTTAGGCTATCAGTTAGTATCTTGGGCGATAATCTTACACTGAATACAGAATGAACAAGACCATATACTTAGCTTCCCGTTCCCCTCGTCGTGCCGAACTTTTGCAACAGATAGGCGTGGATTTTCTGGTGCTTCCTTCGGATATTGATGAGGCAGTATTGCCGGGCGAGGCCGCAAAAGATTATGTGGTGCGCTTGGCCAGAACCAAAGCGGCTGTCTGCTTTGAGCAATTACAACAGCAGCAACTGACGATGCTGCCAGTATTGGCAGCAGATACTACAGTCACGGTCGATGGTGAGATTCTAGGTAAACCGGAAAATGACGACGATGCATACCGCATGCTGGCCAAAATGTCCGGTCGTTGGCACGAGGTACACACGGGTATTGCGCTGGCTACGCAGGCGGGTGTGGCAGTTGCACTGTCGACCACGCGCGTCGAAATGGCTACCTTGGCTGAGGCAACCATACGCGCCTATATTGCCTCAGGTGAACCCCGCGACAAAGCGGGTGCCTATGGCATACAAGGCTTGGCAGGAGTATTGATAAAACGGATTGAAGGCAGCTACTCCGGCGTAATGGGATTGCCCATTTATGAAACCGCAACATTATTAAGCGATGCCGGAATCAGTGTATTGTGAGCCTTGCAGGCAAAATCATTGGCTAGAGAAAATTGCAATTAACACAGTGATACAAATTAAAACTATAAAAATTAAGGTGTGCTGGAATGAGTGAAGAGATACTGATTAATGTAACCCCGCAAGAAACGCGGGTAGCCATCATGGAGCAAGGTGTGGTGCAGGAGCTGCATATCGAGCGTAGCACCTCACTGGGCCTCGTTGGCAATATCTACCGTGGGGCCGTTTGTCGTGTGCTGCCGGGCATGCAATCCGCCTTTGTCGAAATCGGCCTGCAACGTGCGGCCTTCCTGCATGTCGCCGACGTGCTGGAATGCACTACTGCCGATACTGAGAAAACCATACAAGAGGTGTTGCACGAAGGCCAGCCGCTCATGGTGCAGGTCATCAAGGAGCCCATAGGCACCAAAGGCGCACGACTCACTACGCAGATCAGCATTGCAGGGCGCTTTCTGGTCTATTTGCCGCAGCAGGATCACATCGGGGTTTCGCAACGCATTGAAGACGAGGCCGAACGCGAGCATCTGCGCGACAGGCTGATCAAGCTGTTGCCGGAGGAGAGGAAGGGTGGCTACATCATACGCACCATGTCTGAAACCGCTACGGATGAAGAGCTGCTGGCAGACCTGGAATACCTGCAAAAGGTATGGGCCACCATCCAGGCAGCCAGTAAAGGTGCCGCGGACCGCACACTGGTGTTTCAGGATCTCAACCTGCCCATGCGCGTGCTGCGCGATGTGGTGAATGAAGATACCGATCGTATCCTGGTGGATTCGCGCGAAACCTATCAGAAGCTGCTGGAATTCGCAGAACTCTATGCCGGCCGCGCGGTAAAACGCCTTGAGCATTATCAAGGTGACCGGCCATTGTTCGATATGTATAACGTCGAGGCTGAAATCACCAAAGCCATGTCGCGCAAGGTGGAGTTGAAATCGGGTGGCTACCTGATTTTCGACCAGACCGAAGCGCTGACCACAGTGGACGTGAATACAGGCGGGTTTGTGTCCGGGCGCAGCCTGTCGGATACCATCTTCAAGACCAACCTGGAAGCCGCGCAGTGCATCTCCCGCCAGCTACGCATGCGTAATCTGGGGGGCATCATTATCATCGACTTTATCGATATGGATGAAGACGAACAGCGCACAGCCGTGCTGGAAGAACTCAAACGCGGCGTGGAGAAGGACCGTGCCCGTACCGGCATCAATGGTTTTTCTGCACTAGGCCTGCTGGAAATGACGCGTAAGCGCACCAGGGAGAGTCTAGCGCATATCCTCTGCGAGCCATGCCCCTCATGTAAAGGGCGAGGGGAGCTGAAAACTGCACAAACAGTCTGCTATGAAATCTTGCGCGAGCTATTGCGCCATGCAAGACAATTCAGCGCCAAAGAATTCCGCGTGCTGGCTTCGCAAAAAGTGATTGATTTGCTACTGGATGAGGAGTCACAAAGCCTGGCGAATTTATCGGACTTTATTGGCAAGCCGATTTCCTTGCAGGTTGAAACCCAGTATTCGCAGGAGACTTTTGATATTGTGTTGATGTAATGGGTGGTAATAAAAAAGGCTTACCGGGTCTCCTCGGTAAGCCTTTTTATTTGTTGTGCCCTTTATCGCCAATGCTATTACCGTTAGGTAACTAATGCTATTAAATCCACTTAAATAGATAATTTAATTACCTATAGGTAATTTTCTGTTGCGAAGTCAAATTAAACATGTAATATATTACCGTTAGGTAATATATTGGACGCATCATGATTAATAACGACAGTAAGCAAAACCAGCAAGTAGCAATAAAATCTACTCGTGATTTAGGCAATTTGGTGCGTGAGTTTAGGGTTGCGCAAAAAATGACCCAAGCTGATATTTTAGGTTTGGCCAATACCGGCAATCGCTTTATTGTTGAGTTAGAAAATGGCAAACCGACGGTGCAGTTTCAAAAAGTATTGGATGTATTAGATACGCTTGGGCTGGAAATAGTGATTCAGAAAAAAGGTAGCTTCTAATGGCTACTGTTAAAAAGCTCGATGTCTATAGAGAAAGCAAACTGGTCGGGGAGTTATTCGATGAAGCGCCAGTTAAGTTTGTTTACGACCCTACGTGGCAGAAAAACCACCAAGTTGGCATATCGCCTCAAATGCCTCTATCGCAAGCAGAGCACTCAGGGCAGGCTGTTGAATCCTATTTTGAAAATCTACTGCCCGAAGCGGGTATTCGTGAGCTTCTAAAACTTAAGTATCAGGTCACTTCCACCTTTGGATTGCTGGGTGTTATCGGCGGTGATACAGCAAGTGATCTCACTATAGTGCCTGATGGCGAAGAGCCGCAACCACCACAATATAGAATGATTACTTGGCAAGATATTGCCGATGATTTTACGCAACAACAAGGCGTTATCCGCCATATTCAAGAAGAGTATGGGCTTAGAATCTCGTTAGCTGGAGCACAAAGAAAACTCAGTATTTGTATCGACTATGATGGAAATCCGTTACTACCTTTAGGAAGCTCCCCATCTACCCATATCATTAAACCGGATATTAAAAGCATTGAGAGTGTTTGGGCATCTGCAATTAATGAGACTTTTACGATGACGCTAGCGGCAAAGTTGGAGCTTGATGTGGCTGAGGTAAGTTATCAAAAAATTGCAAAAGCGTGTGTGATTAAACGATACGATAGAACTTTAGACCAACAAGGGCGAATTAATAGGCTGCATCAGCTTGATATCTGCCAGATCGATGGCAAACCCTCCACAATAAAGTACGAATCTGATGGAGGACCAACGTTACTAAGATGTCGTGAGTTACTTAATCAAAGTGGTGTAATGGCTATTGATACAAAAAGATTTATTCAATGGCTATTTTTTAATCTTTACGTAGGCAATAACGACAGCCATGCAAAAAACCTATCCATCTACTACACGCCTAAAGGAGATGTAAGGCTTACTCCGTTCTATGATCTAATTTCAACCTCACTTTATCCAGGCTTGTCGCGCAAGTTTGCGTTCAACATTGGCGGTGAAAGTAATCCATCAAATATCCATAAAGACCATGTGATTCAAATGTCCCAGTCACTGGGCTTTAAACCAAAATATGTGCTAAAAGTTGCAGAAGAAATTTCAAGCGATTTATTAGCCGCACTAAATACAGTGTCATCAAAGATTGATGCGATGGCATCCGTTGGGACTGAAAAAACGATGGTAGAACGATTGAATCAACACATCGCGAGTAATACAAGAAGCTTTCAGAAACGCTTCTTTACAAGCAAAATGTAGCATTTTTAGCTACTGAATAGGCATCATTAGATGATTACTATCCCCTCAGCTCGGCTTTTGTCTAGAATCTGCCATTCATAGCTTCTCAGATGGAACTTTAATTAGGACGCTGCAAAGCCACATTCAAGACACCGACTTCCTTAACTCCATCGGCTGTAATGGCAACGGTAAGCAATATCTCAGTAGATAACCGGAGGTATTTTTTACGGTGTAGGATATTTGTAGGATGATAGCTTTAGACAATAAAAAAGAGCTAAGCAAAAAAGCTTAACTCTTTGATATTTGTTGCTTTATATGGTGCGCCCGAAGAGATTCGAACTCCTGACCCCTTGGTTCGTAGCCAAGTACTCTATCCAGCTGAGCTACGGGCGCGTGAGGCGTGCATTATACGCGAAGCTGGGTTTAATGCCACTATAAAACCCAGTTGTATAACAAACACCGATAAAACTTTGGCGGAGAGCGAGGGATTCGAACCCTCGATACAGATTTAAGCCCGTATGCTTCCTTAGCAGGGAAGTGCCTTCGACCACTCGGCCAGCTCTCCGTTTA
>Ga0208754_100226_pt1 | contig 19864 bp, 15 predicted proteins | sample LakWasMet55_HOW8_2_FD_183889 | JGI IMG/M metagenome (GOLD analysis project Ga0208754, IMG submission 183889) | Freshwater sediment methanotrophic microbial communities from Lake Washington under simulated oxygen tension - Sediment Metagenome... | ecosystem: Environmental > Aquatic > Freshwater >... | reverse complement strand
GCAGGATAAACGAAAGCAAGAAGGCGCTTGTGTGAACTGGCGTTTTACTACTCAGGATGCCAGAGTGAAATTAAAATCTTTATATCCGTCAATATAACTTTGGCTGACTACTAGCCAGACTTGATCTGATAGTTACCTGTCTTGCAGGATGTCTGTCAGCTCAAGTCTAAGCAAGTACAACTACACAAGAAAGTCAATGTTACTGCTCTTTTGTCCAACTGCGTTTGTATCGGATAACCACTTTAGATTTTTCTTTAACAGGCTGGACTATTTTTGGGGGGGTAACTTGAAGTTGCGCTTGAAAGTAAGCGCTGTAATTGTAAGATGGGGTCATGCGTCTCTTTTTATTGAAATTGGATAGTGTGGTCTTTAATGATACTCATTATAAGACCTTAATAAGGCTGGTAAATTTGAAAACTACTAAATGAATAAAAGAACGAGGAATTACAGAGGTAACATCAGGTTGGTAAACAAAGCGAAATCAGATTTTTCTAGCTGTTCCATTATAGGCTTATTACGAAGCCTGTCAACCATTTGAACATTGTATCCATTTGTAAACACTCCTTCCCATACCGACCCTTCACAGGCAAATAAAGCCTGCATCGCTGCAAATGCTCAATGGTCATCACAGCCCTTGATTGTCCCGGCTCAACAGGCTTTTGACCTCCACCGACTGTAAAATTCTTCCGCTTTTGCAAGAAAACAGCATCCAAATTGACTGAAAAAGGTGACGCTGATTAGTGGAAAATATTAGGAGCTGTTTTACATGGTAATAACGGTTTTTTTGCGTTTGCATGTACCTTTTCTAATACAATGATGCAGGCTAGATAATTCAAGAGAAAACACCCATGACATCCAACCAACTGATAATAAAATGTTAGCCGAACAAGAGGCTGATTGCTGGGTTGCGGTATGCCTGGACTTTAACCTTGCGGCACAGGGCGATTCTTTCGAGGAAGTAAAAACCAAGCTCGAAACCATGATTGCCGAATATGTTTTTGATGCCTTGGCAGGTGAAAACAAGGCTTACGCCGCGCAATTATTGTCAAGACGCGCCCCGTTGTCTTCATGGCTTAAATACCACTTTATCAAGCTAAAAATAACGTTGCTGCATGGCGCGGGGCGTGTGTTCAATGAAACCATGCCGTTAATTCCTGCATGAGCGGTGAATATCCGCCGCTGACCTGGCAAGGACATTAAAAAGATTTCGCCTATCTTGGCTTTGTTGCCCGTCCCCAAAAAAGCACATCCCATGAACAATGGGTAAAAGAAATAAACGGCAAGCTGTATAAAGTAACCGTTGATTGCCAAAAAATCGCCCTTCTCGCAAACGCTTATCAAAAGCATGGCTGAACAAGCAGGTTTGAATAAGAAGGAGTTTTACCGGATATTCAAACAGAGCTTTAGTCGACCCGATAACATAAACGCGTTTGAGCATGTGGAGCTTGAAGGTAATCCCTAATAAAACCGCCCTAATTGGCGGTTTTTTTGTGCCTGAAATTTAGGCAACTGTTGCGGTTTATTCTGGCTGTTGTTTTGGAAATGGGACAAAATTGGGACATCTTTTAGTCTGACATAAAAAAAGGACTCGGTTAAAAACCTAAGCCCTTGAATTTTATGGTGCCTCGGGCCGGAGTCGAACCGGCACGGTGTTACCACCGAGGGATTTTAAGTCCCTTGCGTCTACCAATTTCGCCACCGAGGCATCGCCAACGATTGGTAAGCCGCGTATTATATAGGAACAAAAAAATTAAACTAGCTTTAGCAGGGATTTTTTAAGCTGAACGTTAGTTTTTTCTCTTCAATATTTATCACACACTATAATTGCCGGATGTTTGCCGCCTAAAATGCAATCCCAACTCCCCAACAAATCGCTTACATTCCAAGTATCTAAATAATGAATGAGATAGAAGTAAAATCGGCACACACGCCGATGATGCAGCAATTTTTGCGTATCAAATCGGATTTCCCTGATACGCTTTTGTTTTACCGCATGGGGGATTTTTACGAACTTTTCTTTGATGACGCCAAAAAAGCTTCGCAACTGCTCGATATTACCCTGACCAGCCGCGGACATTCGGCAGGCCAACCGATTGCGATGGCAGGTATTCCCTACCATGCGGCTGAAAACTACCTCGCCAAACTATTACGGCACGGCGAATCCGTTGCGATTTGTGAGCAAATCGGCGACCCGGCAACCTCTAAAGGCCCGGTCGAGCGTAAAGTGGTGCGTATTGTTACGCCCGGTACTGTCACTGACGAAGCGTTACTGGACGACCGGAAAGATAACCTGCTGGTTGCTGTGCATCGGTTTCCGGGTACGCCAGTTCCTAAACCATCCCGTTCCGAGCAGGGGGCTTTACAGCGTGAGCAACACGGCATAGCAAGCCTGGATTTAACCAGTGGCCGCTTCGTGTTGCAACAGCTTGAATCAGAAGATCAGTTACTCAGCGAAATTGCCCGCCTTAACCCTGCCGAACTGCTGTTTAGCGAAGACTGGGCGTTGCCTGCAAACCTGAAACAGCGGAGCGGCTTATGTCGGAGACCATCCTGGCATTTTGAACCGGAAAGCGCGCGTTCTTTGGTATTAAAGCAATTTAACACGCTCGATTTAAAAGGCTATGGCTGCGAGGCTATGCCGGTTGCGGTTGCTGCGGCAGGCGCTCTACTGCAATACGTTAAAAACACCCAGCAAAGCGCTCTGCCGCATATTCAGGGAATTCGCACCGAGAGCAGCGATGACAGCATTTTGCTTGATGCTGCCAGCCGTCGGAATCTTGAGCTTGATTATCACCCGTCAGGGCAGATGCAATACACGCTGTTTGGCGTATTGGATAAAACCGCAACAGCGATGGGCAGCCGCTGTTTGCGTCGCTGGATAAACCAGCCGTTACGCGATCACGTTATTCTCAAACGCCGCTATGCCTGTATTGATGCATTGCTTGATAACAGGTTATACCGCGATATTCAACAGATACTCCGGCAGGTAGGCGATATTGAAAGAATCACTTCGCGTATCGCATTAAAGTCGGCGCGCCCTCGTGACTTGTTGGTGTTACGCAATACACTGGCGGTTCTGCCCGGTTTGCAGCAAGCGCTTTCGGGCAACGAAAACCCGCAGCTTGTATTGTTAAGCAAACACATCGGCGAACAGCCAGATATTTTGCATCTGCTGGAAAAAGCCATCATCGACAATCCGCCCGTGCTTATCCGCGACGGCGGCGTTATTGCCGCCGGATACAATCAGGAACTGGATGAGCTGCGAAACCTGAGCCAAAACGCTGACCAGTTCCTGCTGGATATGGAAAACCGGGAAAAAGCGGCGACCGGCATCAGCACGCTGAAAGTCAATTACAACCGCGTGCACGGCTATTATATTGAAATCTCCCACCTGCATTCAGATAAAGTCCCTGCACATTACACCCGCAAACAAACCTTAAAAGGCGCTGAGCGTTACATTACCGAGGAGCTAAAATCCTTTGAAGACAAAGTTCTCAGCGCACGGGAGAAATCGCTGGCCTTTGAGAAGTCCCTATACGATGAATTGCTGACTATTATCGCCAGCTCGTTAATCCCGCTGCAACAATGCGCCAGCGCTCTGGCTGAGCTGGATGTACTTGTGAACTTTGCCGAACGCGCAGAATCGTTAGATTTATCGCAACCTACCCTGATAGCCAAATCTGGAATAACAATTGAAGAAGGGCGACATCTGGTTGTTGAACAGGTTTCCGACATTCCATTTGTAGCCAATGATTTGTCATTATCAAACCAGCGCAGAATGCTGGTCATTACCGGCCCCAATATGGGCGGTAAATCGACCTATATGCGCCAGGCGGCGTTGATTGTCTTAATTGCCCATACCGGGTGTTATGTTCCTGCGAGAACGTTCGTTTGTGGGCCTGTCGACAAGATATTTACCCGTATCGGCGCATCTGATGATCTCGCCAGCGGGCGTTCTACTTTTATGGTGGAAATGTCGGAAACCGCTAACATCCTGCATAACGCCACTGCAAAAAGCCTGATTTTAATGGATGAAATCGGTCGCGGCACCAGCACTTTTGATGGCCTGTCGCTGGCTTGGGCCTGTGCCGATCATCTAGCCAAAGAAACCAAGGCATTTACCTTGTTCGCCACGCATTATTTTGAACTGACAACGCTGGCAGATGAACAGAAAGCCATCCATAACGTGCATCTGGATGCAATGGAACATGGCGACAAAATTATCTTTTTACATGCCGTAAAAGACGGCCCGGCCAATCAAAGTTACGGTTTGCAAGTGGCGGCATTAGCTGGCGTACCGCGCTCGGTCATAGACAACGCCAAAGTTAAATTACGGCATCTGGAAGACAAAGCCTATATTGAGCAACAGGCAGAAACCGGGGCTAAGCAACTGGATCTGTTTTCATCAAAAGAAAGCCATCCTGCTGTTGAGTTACTTGACGATACTAACCCTGATGAACTCAGTCCTAAAGAGGCTTTGGCGTTACTTTATCGACTTAAGGAGCTGGTATAAAAATCTTTAAAAACTGTCTGGCAAGTGCGCTGTAGCTCAACTTCTATGACAACTTTGCTCCTGATTAGCAAGATGTCTCAGCTAAATCGTCATACCGGCAGGGATTGCCGGTATCCAGTCCACAGGAATGTGGTGCTTGGGTTGCCACCCGTGGCTTCTGGGTTCCGGCAATACACTTGTGCCCCAGAGGGTATGCCGGAACGACGGTTTTGGAATTGGCTGAAGTATCTTGATAATCAGGACCTCGCTTGAAGGCAAACCGGCCTGGAGAAATTTTCCAGGCTGGGCTTCCTGACGTTGCAAGGTACCTATTCTTGCATTGCTTTGGCAACAAATTGATTCCATGAGATTTGCCCACCAGCAATTAAGGATTTATCGTACTTCTTCTTTGCAAAGAGCGCCCAAGTTTGGCGAGGATGAGCCCAATCAAGAACATCAAAATCAAGATCAAAGTCAGAAGCTATTTCAGAAAGCGTTTCAGGCTTGAAGCCCACGCATCCTGGATATACCCAACCATCTCCATCATAATCTTTATTATCAACAATGAACGTAGCCAAAAGTGCCCCGCTATCTTTCAAATGAAAAGAAACTTGTGATAACCACGCTTTTATTAAGTCTTTGCCACAGTGACTGAATATAGATTGCGCTATCGCAAAATCCAGATTTAAAGGACTATTAAACTCCTCCATAGAGGAACGAAATGAAAAAGTTGGCTTTTTTATTGTTAGCAAATCCCTGCCTGTTTCATTCTCAATTCCGTCTTCCACTAGCCATTTATTCGGCTCTATACCAAAGTAGTTCCCTGGATTCAGGTATGGTATTAGCAATCTTCCAACCCGGAGAGAACCACATCCAATGTCTAAAACCTGGTGATACTGTCGAAGACCAATACTTGTGAGAAGATTAAATACCATAGCTGAAACCAAGTCATAGTCCTTCGGAGGTCCTATATATGCTCGATAGTGCTCGTCTCCAGGCTTTAAATCAAGGCCCAATCCGCTAGTTTTAGCTTTATCACTTAAGTGTAAAGGATTCAACATTATTCATTTCTCCGTATATATCCATCAAGATAGAGTAACCGCCAATATTTTATTCGCCTTGGCTTTAGATTGGGCCTTGACTTGGGTCGAAGTGCGGAACAGCTTGGCTGTTTCCGTTACAAGGTTTTCCGGGTGCGCCTGCTTGAGCAACCATCCCGCAAGCGGAGTCTGTAACTATAGTGTAAGTCAGATTGGGTTGGTAGCGAACGGCTTTTTTGTTCGATAGCCCGTACGAGCGAATTGTAATAATCAACCAAACCAATACACATTCCTGGACAGCTTTTCTATAAAATTACCGTTCAAAATCCGATAGGGAGTTGATGGCCTAGCGTTCAACTCCCATCATAACCTCTTCGTTTTAAAGTCATTTTTAACCTCTCATGACACGACAAGTCTACCTTAAAAAGCGCCCTGCTTTATTAAACCATTACACTGGTAAATTGGCTTATAATGCCAGCAAGGCTTCCTTCATGTCAGCAATGTTTCTGTTGTTATTGATTGAGAAGCCATTAAACACATTGGCAATCCGGTTTTAAATTTTTTTGCTAATGATAAAAATAAAAAAAGAGGAGGAGAAAAAAGATGAATGAACTAACTAAAAAGCTAATGAATTATTTCCTGATAGGCATTTTTGCGGTTATTCCTATCGTTATTATTTTACAAATTATTATTTTTCTAAAATCGCTGGTTTCTGATCTGTTCAGCTTTGTTTATGACTATGCTGACAGTTATGTTTATACGCTGCTATTTTTCACTGTCAGCTTTATCATTATTGTATCGATAGGTTACAAAATAGTTGAAACAGGTCGCCCATGGGTCATAACTGTCTTTGATCATATTATTGAAAGAATCCCCTTTTTGAACACTATCTACAGAGTGCTTAAAAAAGTAATTAATATGTTTTCGTCACATAATCAGCAAATCGCCAAGGAAGTCGTTTATGTTGAATACCCTAAAGAAGGCGTCTGGGTGCCTGCTTATGTGACCAACAGGCATAACGATAAGTATGTATTGTTCGTTCCTACTTCACCGAACCCTACTTCCGGCTTTACCGTCATTGTTGATAAATCGAGAGTTATAAAATCACAAATGGATATAGAAGAAGCAACCAGCTTCATTGTTAGTGTTGGTGTCGATTACAACAAGGTTGACGAAATGAATAATTTACCCTAACAAATTGTAGCTGTAGTTTTTAAACTAAAATAAGGCATATTCTATGAAATCAATAAGCGGAGCAGTGATAATCCTGTTGTTTGTTTCCATAACCGGCTGCAGTAAAGAAGAACAGTCCGCTAAGACAGCAGTCGAAACAGACCCCTTTAAAACCCAAAAAGAGGCTATCGATAAGGCTGAGCAAGTAGAAAAAACAGTCTTGGATGCTGCCAATCGACAACGCGAGGTAATCGACGGAAACACACAATAGCCAAGATTACATCAAAATAACACCCCTGTATTTCGCGGGGGTGCTTGTATTGACTGTTGTGAAAATTGCTTGAATAATTGATATCGTTTGTCTAGCACACAATCGCTTGCCCAAGCCAGCCGAACCCACTTACAGATTAAAGCTTCCACGCTTTGACCGCCTCAATACTAAATATCGAATTCTGCCTATATCCTCGGCGATCTCAACTGCCTTCTTTGTGATAACCGACGATACGCGCCACTTCATTTTTTGAGCCCAGGATAACCGGCACGCGTTGATGGATAGCTGTCGGCTTAATCTCCAGTATGCGTTCACGCCCGGTGGAACAGGATCCGCCTGCTTGTTCGATAATAAACGCCATTGGGTTAGCTTCATACATAATACGCAACTTGCCGGGCTTTGCCGGGTCACGCAAATCAAACGGGTATAAAAATACGCCTCCGCGCGTCAGTATCCGGTAAACTTCGGCAACCAGCGAAGCTACCCAACGCATATTAAAGTTTTTTTCACGCACACCTTCTGTACCCTGCAAACATTCATCGATATAACGCTGTACCGGCGGCTCCCAGAAACGCTGGTTCGACATATTGATGGCAAACTCACTGGTTTCTTCAGGAATTCTCATGTTTGGATGAGTCAGGATAAATTCACCAACATCCTGATCCAAAGTAAAAGCATTAACGCCATGGCCAGTTGTTAAAACCATCATCGTTGACGGACCATACAGAACAAAACCGGCACACACCTGTTCGGAACCTTTGCGCAAAAAATCTTCTTCAGCGGGTTCGACACCTTCACGGCAACGCAAAATAGAGAAAATCGTGCCTACCGCCAAGTTAATGTCAATATTTGAAGAACCATCCAGTGGGTCAAACAAAGCCAGGTATTTGCCTTTTGGATATTGTGAAGGAATGGAAATTAATTCGTCCGTTTCCTCCGATGCCATCCCTGCCAGATGCCCCGTCCAGTTCAATGCGTTGACCATAATATCATTGGTAATGATATCCAGCTTCTTTTGTACCTCGCCCTGCACATTCTCAGAACCAGCGCTGCCTAGAACACCAATCAATTGCCCCCGGTTTACCTTATGTGAAATTTGCTTACAAGCCGTAACTATATTGTTCAGTAATAAGGTGAATGTTCCTGACGCATCAGGCAACTCGCGTTGCTGTTCAATAATGAACTGGGTCAAGGTAACTTTATTTGTCATAGTAAACTCTACTCCGTTTCAATTGCTTTTCTAAAAAATGGGTTTTGCACGGGACGATAAACCAGCGTACTGTTTTGCTAAAGTGGTAAATTCATCGCTTGGCCTTAAATTCTGCTCAGCACATCAACACCTTTCTGACTTTTTCTGCTTGTGTCATGGGTGAATATTGGGCTTTGCCGTCATTAAAACACAATGCTGTAAGATGGGTCGCCAATGATATTGGCTGAAGCCGTAATCTGCAATAACTTTGACCAGTATCACAATGGCATACACGGCATTTGGGATATTTTTTACTTTAGTCTTCAGAGTCGGAACACATTGTTAATCAGATCAATGTATTTTTGCGACCGGGCTGATTAATACCCAAAGCAATTAGCCGGAACATCGCTACAGGTGTGCTTACAGTATATTCGAACCAGGCAAATTCGCATGAGTGATAGAATATCCACTTGGCATGGTTAATCAATACCGTGCCCGGAAAACAAGCAAATTAACAATCATTACCCATATCTGAGATCAAATGACACATATTCCAACTGTTGGCTTTATTAGCCTGGGCTGCCCAAAAGCGCTGGTCGATAGCGAAAAAATCCTAACTAAGCTGCGCTCTGAGGGCTATACCATCTCCCCGACTTATAAAGGCGCTGATCTGGTAGTGGTGAATACCTGCGGCTTTATCGATGCAGCAGTAGAGGAATCGCTGGACAGCATTGGCGAAGCGCTGGCTGAAAACGGCAAAGTCATCGTGACCGGCTGTTTAGGGGCAAGAGAAAACGAAATCCGGGCGCGCCATCCGCAAGTTTTAAAAGTAACCGGCGCCCATGCAATAGACGAAGTCGTTGCATCAGTACATGAACATTTGCCACCACGTCACGATCCGTTTACCAGTCTCGTCCCGCCACAAGGCATCAAGCTGACCCCCAATCATTACGCTTATTTGAAAATCTCTGAAGGCTGCAACCATCGCTGCACTTTCTGCATTATTCCTTCCATGCGCGGAGATTTGGTCAGTCGTCACATTGATGATGTCATGCTGGAAGCCGAGCGACTGGCGAATGCCGGCGTTAAGGAATTATTAATCGTTTCACAAGACACCAGCGCTTATGGACTGGACTTAAAATATCAAAGCCGGGACTGGAAAGGACGTTCAGTTAAAACCCGTTTTTATGAATTGGCTGAAGCGCTCGGTGATCTGGGTATCTGGGTAAGGTTGCATTATGTTTATCCCTATCCTCACGTTGATGAAGTGATTCCGTTAATGGCCGAAGGAAAAATCCTGCCTTATCTGGACATTCCATTTCAACATGCAAATAGTCGCATCCTCAAATTAATGAAGCGTCCGGCAGCCAGCCAAAATAACCTGGAACGAATTAGAGCATGGCGTGAAATCTGTCCCGATATTACCTTACGCAGCACTTTTATTGTTGGCTTTCCAGGTGAAACCGAGCAGGAATTCGAACAATTACTGAACTTTATGAGTGAGGCGCAACTGGATAGAGTAGGCTGCTTCGCCTATTCCCCTGTTAAGGGTGCCGCAGCCAACGAACTACCGGATTTAATCCCAGAAGAAATCAAACAGGAACGCCTGGCACGTTTTATGGCGCATCAGGCAGAAATCAGCGCCGAACGCTTACAACGAAGGGTCGGCAGAATTGCAACCGTATTAATCGATGAAGTGGTGGAAGAAGGGGCTGTAGCAAGAAGCAAGGCTGATGCACCGGAAATCGATGGGCAGGTGTTTATTGATGGTGCAACACACCTTAAAGTCGGTGACTTTGCTGTTGTAGAACTGGAAGAGGCTGATGAATATGATTTATGGGGACATTTGGTTTAAATCATATTCCGAACTTTTTTAATTTAACTATAAACAAAAAACCCAGCCAATAAAGCTGGGTTTTTTGGTTTTGCAGCGTAAATTATTTAAAGTTCGATTGAACTTGAAACTTTTTGCTTAGAACCATCTGGATCATCCATACAGCCAGATAAGCCAACGATCATTAATGCCATAGCTAGTAATGCTAACATTTTTTTCATAATAATATCCTCCAAAGGGGTTTAAATTATTTTATTTATTGTGCGCCAATGTATAAAAGCACGGGCAATTTATATCATGACTGGAATACCGATGCAATATTTAAAGTGGTTTGTCATCTTTGACTGATCATAAGGAATTGATATTATCCGGTAAATTAAATGAAATGACATTATTAGTCCATTTCACAGTCCCTATGGTAGTCCAGGGAGATGAAAAGTTTTGATGTAACTGGTCATATACCCAGTTCTCAGGCGCATGAATTTTCTTAAGCTTTATCTGAAACAAGGTGTTATCCAGGTTTAAACCGATTTTATGCCCCCAAAAAGCAGTAACCTTCATAATAAACTTTTCCAGGCGGATATTGTTAATTGTTGGCGTAACAGCGATATTTGCCCACATGGAGTGAACGCGACCCCAATTTGGAGCCAACAGCCGCCCTTGTTGATTAACAAACGGCAACCACTGCTCAACACCATTTTTGTCTAAATAGGTAATAGCCAAAATATGCTCATAGCCTGCAAAATGATCGTGAAGATACAATGCATGAGGGGCAATACCCAAAAAAGTCTGGGATACTGTTAAAAGTGCATTACTGGCTTGGGAAACCGCTGCAACGACTGCTGATTGCTTGGTATCGACATGGAGTCTATAAACAATTCCGTAGTGCACAGAGCTGTTCAATTGCAAGAACAGTAAGGCAATAACAATTTTTGCAAACTTTCTTGAAAAGGCTTTGGGCTTACTGGCGGCAAACTGCTCAATCAGCTGATAATATAAGGTATTGTTTTGTAATTTATCGGGAACGGGGCATTCCGAGGCGCAATTTATTCGAACCCGTGAATCTGCAATAGACCTGTATTTTTTTACCGCAAGCTGGTAAATGCCCGGCAGGTTCAAAATAATACCCACCGGATATAAATAGCGCATCTTAAGGCAAATCTGGATATAGGTATCAACACCCGAATAAACCCTGTTTTTAGCGTCTAAAGCATATAAATCCGTCAGCAGGGTTTCATGACTGATTGCAGCGAGTGCCGGGTAATGAATAGCAAATTCCTGGGCACTTTTAAAATCTATGCATTTAAAAATATCAAAATGATTCAGCGTCAAAACGGTACGGTTACACAACGGGCAGAGCTGGTCATAAAATACGGTAAGAGACGGGTGTTTTGCAGTCAAAAATTTTTCAATCAAGCGCCACCAGCTAAATGGGATAAGCAGCACATAAAAAATAAGCATCCCCATTCCAAAAGGGTAAATATTTAACGACAGGGTAATACCAAGATGCAGTCCTGCACCGATAATTAAATACAGAACCCTTAAGCGACGATTAAAAAAAAGAACAATAAACGTAAACTGAAATACCATAATAGTGTAACCAATCGTTTTTTCCAGCAGTTCATTATTTAGCAAAAACGACATATCAAGAGCCGAGACATAATACGGCTGGGTTGACGGCAACCATGATCCAAGGCCATTACGCCAGTGCTGAGCAAACATTTTATGTATTGCCGAATCGAAATAAAGAAACCCAAGACATACAAATACAGGCCAATAATAAGCCAGTAAAGAAACAGTCGGCTTTGGGTAACTGCTATACTGAATAAAAGGTGTGCTGAGTTTATATCTGAGCTGATCTATGGAGAATGCGCGATCACCTGGCATAAAAAGCAAAAAAAATCCGGTAGCAATCATGAACAAATCAAATCCCCCATCAAAATCCCGCTGCATAGGCGTGAAATTAACAAAGATTATCCAGAAGATATAATTACAGGTGACGGCAAATTGATAACGATAGCCAACAACAATAAAACTGGCAATAATTCCCCAAAGACATAAAAAAAACGTAATTGTGGGGAACTCCACATCGATAAAAGGGATAGGGTCGAAAATCAAGTGATTGAAATAAAACAGGAAGACTATTTCCTGTAAGGTGACTAACCCGTAAAAAAAACGGAACAAGCCTATACCTGTAGCGGGGGCTTTTTTATGGAGTAGTTCTAGGATATTAGAGGATATGAATTTATACATTTCAAAAAAAATTGAAAAAATGTATAAATTATAAAATAAATGCGGTGATGTAATATTTAAATTTTATATTACACCAAGACCGCTACCAACTAATCTAATCGGCGCGGTCTTAATCATAACGAGTTTGTGTTCTATCGCCAGCTTATTTTTCGTCGTCAGGGTGTTCAGCAAATACCCATTTGATTAAAGCATAAACAGCAGCTATTACTACAACCGCGCCGATCATACCAGCTGGTTCTTTTAAGTATGAAGTGAGATCTAAGATGAACCCCATGGATGCCCTACCTGTAATTTTTTGTATTTTAGAAATCGCTATTTACATAGCAAATGGAAGGCACATATTACTTTAGGTGGCGTAAAAGTCAAGAGCTTATGCAATTGACACGGAGTTAATTTATGAAGAAAAGTACCGGATAAGAATAAGCAGTCGAGTGAATTTTGTACGCCACAAAAGCCCCTTCCTGAATTCGAACGCATCAAAACAAAGCCAGATCTTTTCATTGACTTAAAATTTAAAGCTCGATAGCTGCTGTGGTATAGTTTAAACTTTATATTTTAGGCTGATTAAGTTATGGGGCAGAAAATATGATCAAAAAATACGTTAGAATATTGCCGTTAATGACAGTTTTCTTTGCACTTTCGGCGAATGCCGATATTGTATTAAAAGATAATACTGAAATCTTGGGTAAGTGGAATCTTTATGCCGAAGCGGCTAAACTGGACGGCGAGAAAAAAGCTGTTAAAGTGGAATGGGATTTCAATGCAGACGGCAGCTTGCTGACAACAGCAACGGACTCTGTCGGGCGCACCAAGGAAATGAAGATTGCGATTAAGTATTATGTCGAAAAGGGTGAAATTAAAAAACAAACAACACCTGGACGAGAAAAATATGAATCATGCAAAGTCGTTGAAAAAAGTGGTGACAATATGACTTTAAAATGCACTTATCTTTTCTTTTTTCTAACAAAAATATAATAATAAAAACAAGGTATAACTTTAAATTAACAGGCAATATGGCACTGACCTTCAAAGTGCAATAGCATGTATTTCTTTATGACAAAATTTATAGCGAGGGGGTAACTAATATGGTTTTCGGTGGAATAATCTCTATTTTAATAGCGATATGGATCTATAGAACAGGTATTGAAGCAAAAACAGGAAACGTATTTTATTGGGTAGCCGGCAGCGCTATCGTTTTTCTGGTTGCACAAGTAGCCGTAATTTATTTAAACGCAGCAATTATTGAAATTTTCTCAGTTGATGTCAGCAAGTCCTATGACAGTGCTGGCGGGCTTAATGCGCGCGATAACTCCGATACGGCTGGCCTGCAAGCAGGCACAGGCGGAACATTTATCGGTATAATATTCGAGCTTCTGCCGTTTTTTGTACCCTTTTTTATTATTGCAATATTAAGAGTTAAATTTATGCTGAAGACAAGCATTACTATTCCAAACTTGTTCAGCGGTATAAAAGAGACTTTCCTGAGCATAGGAAAAAGCTTCAAAACACCAGAATAACTTCAATAATCAGGTTATTTAAAATAAAGCTCAAGCAATGCTTGGGCTTTTTTTTATTTTGCAGTTATGAAATCCGGCAAGTTCAATAACGCAACTAGATAACAGCAGAAACGAGAAAAATCAGGCCGACAACAAATGCCACTGTTAAAATCAGGCCTGCAATGATGTAAGCTGAGAGTGTACCCTGTTCAAAATCCTGACGTCTGTTTTTTTCAGACTGAACACCGATAAACGCCGAAAAAGCACTCTTAAATACTTGAATAATAGTTGGTTTTGACATTTTTACCTCCAGAAAATCAGGCAGAAATAATAGTGCTTCATAATGTTTTAAGCAATACTTATATTCAGGCCAATCAACATACCCCTCCTAGAAATCCTTAATAAATGAATAAAACAGAATTAATTAAGAAACTGCTATCCCAACGCATATTATTCCTCGACGGCGCAATGGGTACGATGATCCAAAGCTACAAGCTTGAAGAAAAAGATTATCGCGGTACGCGGTTTGCGCAGTGGGATGTGGATTTAAAAGGCAACAATGATTTGCTGACGCTGACCCAGCCGGACATCATCAAAGCCATCCATAGCGCGTATTTTGAGGCAGGTACGGATATAGTCGAAACCAACACTTTCAACTCCAACAGCATAGGCATGGGCGATTACCGCATGGAAGCCCTGGTGTATGAACTGAATAAGGAAGGTGCGCAGCTGGCAAAACAGGCGGCGGACGAATACACGCAAAAAACACCCGACAAACCGCGCTTTGTCGCGGGTGTGCTAGGACCTACCAGCCGCACGGCATCCATGTCGCCGAATGTTAACGATCCAGGTTTTCGCAACATTTCCTTTGATGAACTGGTGGCAACTTACACCGAAGCAACCCGAGGCCTGATTGACGGCGGCTCGGACATTATTCTGATCGAAACCATTTTCGATACACTGAATGCCAAAGCCGCCGCGTTTGCCGTGGAAAATGTCTTCGACACACTCGGCTATAAATTACCGATTATGATTTCCGGTACGATTACCGACGCTTCTGGCCGCACACTGTCAGGCCAAACCGTAGCCGCGTTCTGGCATTCGCTCAAGCATGTACAACCGATTTCCTTTGGCTTTAACTGTGCATTAGGTGCGAAAGAACTGCGTCAATATATAGACGAATTATCCACCATCGCCGACACTCACGTTTCCGCGCATCCTAACGCAGGCTTACCCAACGAGTTCGGCGAATATGACGAATCGCCGGAAGCAATGGCGAAAGAGATCGACGAATGGGCGGCGAACGGCTTTCTCAACATTATCGGCGGCTGCTGCGGCACAACGCCGGCGCACATCAAAGCCATTGTCGAGACTGTGAAAAAATACCCGCCGCGCGTAGTTCCCGATTTGCCTAAACAATGCCGCTTATCCGGCCTTGAACCCATGACAATAGCCGCAGACAGCCTGTTTGTGAATGTCGGCGAGCGCACCAACGTCACCGGTTCTGCCGCCTTCAAGCGCCTGATTATCGAAGGCAATTTTGAAGCCGCGCTGGATGTAGCGCGGCAACAAGTCGAAAACGGTGCGCAAATTATCGACATCAACATGGACGAAGGAATGCTCGAATCCAAAGAAGCGATGGTGCGCTTCTTGATGCTGATCGCCTCGGAACCTGACATCGCCAAAGTGCCGATCATGCTCGACTCGTCCAAATGGGACATTCTCGAAGCAGGTTTGAAGTGCATCCAAGGCAAAGGCATCGTCAACTCCATTTCCATGAAAGAAGGCGAGGAAGCCTTCATCCGCCAAGCCAAACTCGTCAAACGCTACGGCGCGGCGGTCATTGTAATGGCTTTTGACGAAGTTGGCCAAGCGGATACCCAAGCCCGCAAAGTCGAAATTTGTACCCGCGCGTATAAAATTTTGGTTGAACAAATCGGCTTCCCGCCCGAAGACATTATTTTCGATCCGAACATTTTCGCGGTCGCCACGGGCATTGAAGAACACAATAATTACGGCGTGGATTTTATCGAAGCCACCCGTATCATCAAACAAACCCTGCCGCACGCGCTGATTTCCGGCGGTGTGTCCAACGTGTCGTTTTCGTTCCGGGGCAACAATCCGGTGCGCGAGGCCATCCACGCCGTGTTTTTGTACCACGCCATCCAAGCGGGCATGTCGATGGGAATCGTCAATGCCGGACAATTGGCGATTTACGAAGACATCCCGCTGGATTTGCGCGATGCCGTTGAAGACGTAATCCTCAATCGCCATGACGGCAGCGGCACAGAAAAATTGCTGGAGCTGGCAGAAAAATACAAAGGTGACGGCAGCACTAATGATGCCAAACCCGAAGAATTAGAATGGCGCAGCTGGCCTGTCTCCAAACGCCTCGAACACGCGTTAGTCAAAGGCATCACCGATTTCATCGACGAAGACACCGAAGCCGCGCGTCTGGAAGCCGAACGCCCGCTGCACGTCATCGAAGGCCCCTTGATGGACGGCATGAACGTGGTCGGCGATTTGTTCGGCGCAGGCAAAATGTTCCTGCCGCAAGTGGTCAAATCCGCGCGCGTCATGAAAAAAGCCGTGGCTTATTTAATGCCGTTCATGGAAGCTGACAAAGTCGCCGGCGACCGCCAAACCAACGGCAAAATCCTGATGGCGACCGTCAAAGGCGATGTGCATGACATCGGTAAAAACATCGTCGGCGTGGTTTTGCAATGCAATAACTATGACGTGATCGACTTGGGCGTGATGGTGCCTACCGAAAAAATCCTACAAACCGCGCGTTTGGAAAATGTCGATATTATCGGCCTCAGCGGCCTGATTACGCCGTCGCTCGACGAAATGGTACATGTCGCCAAAGAAATGCAGCGGCAAGGCTTTACTATACCGTTGATGATCGGCGGTGCGACCACGTCCCGCGCCCACACGGCGGTGAAAATCGAACCCAACTACACAGGCACAACCGTCTACGTTACTGACGCATCACGCGCTGTCGGTGTTGCCAGCAACTTGTTAAGCACGGATTTAAAAGCCGAATTTGTCGCAGGTTTACGCACCGAATACGCCGAAGTGCGCGAACGCCACAAAGGCAAGGAATCGAAAACCAAACAACACAGTATTGAAGCCGCCCGCGCCAACAAGTTTAACTGGAGCAACTACCAGCCTGTCAAACCCAGCTTTTTGGGTGTGAAAATCATTGATAACGTGAGCCTGGCAACTTTGGCGCAATTCATCGACTGGTCGCCGTTCTTCCAAACCTGGGAAATGGCGGGCAGCTACCCGAAAATCCTGCAAGACGAAGTCATTGGCAGCGAAGCACGGAAACTGTTCGCCGACGCGCAGGCCATGCTCAAGCAAATCATCGCTGAAAATTGGCTGGGCGCACGGGCCGTGGTCGGCTTCTTCCCCGCTTACAGCGATGAAGACGACGTAATCGTATACACCGACGAAACCCGCACTCAAGAACTGGCAACACTGCACCACCTGCGCCAACAAAACGTCAAAGCCCCAGGCCGACCGAATTACTGCCTGTCCGACTTCATCGCGCCCAAAACCAGCGGCGTGGCGGACTACATCGGCGGTTTTGCGGTAACGACAGGCATCGGCATCGAAACCAAACTGGCGCAATTTGCAGCCGACCTTGACGACTACAGCAGCATCATGCTCAAAGCCCTGGCGGACCGGCTCGCCGAAGCCTTTGCCGAATACCTGCATTTGCGCGTCCGCAAAGACTATTGGGGCTACGCCGAAGATGAAAACCACGACAATGATCAGTTAATCAACGAAACCTACCAAGGCATCCGCCCTGCCCCCGGCTATCCGGCCTGCCCCGACCATACCGAAAAGGCGAAATTGTTTGCCCTGCTCAATGCGACGGAACACACCACGATAGAACTAACTGAAAGCTTCGCTATGTATCCAGCTTCGGCAGTCAGCGGCTGGTACTTTTCGCACCCTGAATCGCAGTATTTTAATGTCGGGAAAATTGATAAGGATCAGTTAAGCGATTATGCAAAACGGAAAGGCATTGCCGAAGAAGTCGCGGCACGATGGCTGGCGGCGCATCTTCACCATTAATTCCCGAAACGGAAATCGTCATTCAACGCCAAAGTTTGAAAACTTAAAAATTTTTCTACCGGGATGAACCATTGATTATTTTTTTGCGATTAACAGTTGAGAAAAGATAAAACCTTTTCTCAATATTGTAGGTTTTAATCAGCAATAAAAACGGGTTATATCATTAAGCCTAGCGCTAAACCCTCACTAACTTTAATCAAGACTTGAACGCCCAAACACCCAGGGGCTTAACCAAAAAAGGAACATACAATGAAAGTTAAAACAAACATAAAAGCGGGCAGAAAAGGCGTTGAAGCAAGCCATGGCGGTAAGCCCAGACCCGTCGGAAAAGGCGTTTAACCCGTAATGTATAATTACCCCAACCTAGACCTTAGCTTGGGGTAATTTAACGGCAAAGCACAAACCTTAATAACCCTCGACAGCACCAGCTTATCAAACGCTTAAATACCCAGAAAGCACAATTATTCGGTTACACCTGCTTTTTTAAACCCTTCGCCAAAAAACCAAAGCCCCGGCCACCATAGCCAAACATGCATCAAAATCCAAACTGTTCAGATTGCTAAAATGCAAGGAACAGACTACGATTGAGCACATCGAAAACTTCCCGCCTGTCCGATTATCATTAGAAGAACCGAATGATACGCATCACAACCGATAGAACCCCAGCCACACTGGTGAAATGCTCCGCGAAGAATTTCTTGCACCTATGCACATCAGCTAGCAGCAATTTGCCAAAGCCATCCATATCCCTTACCAGCAGATTGTCGAATTGCTTAACCAACAACGCTGCATAAACCCAATATGGCTTTGTGTTTAGCTAAATTTTTTGGAATGTTCGCTTTTGGCTAAAAATTCAAATCCGTTGGACTATTTTTAAAGTGCAAGGAACGGAAAAATGTAGCCGGATACGATTCAGGATTTTCAACATTGACAGGGCATCGCTAAATATTACCTGATGCGGCATCAAACTTCTTAAACCAACAGTAAACAGTATGGCATTTGAAAACTACTCTTCTGTACTAAAAATTTATCAAAACTTAGAAAGTGTTAATAAGCAAAACAAAGAGCAAGGACTTCACGACTATAGTTTAATCAATGCCTTATTGAAGGCGAATGACGAAGTACGCCTACATTCAAAATTTATTTATTCGATGATCAACCCGAAAGGCTCGCATTATTGCGATACGATTTTTTTAGAAAAATTTTTAGCTGGAATTGGACTTATCGAATTTATTGATAGTAAAAATGCTTGTGTATACAGGGAAAAGGATAATATTGACTTACTGATAACAGACGGTAGCCACTTTGTAATCATCGAAAATAAGCTTGATGCGGCTGACCAAAAACATCAAATCACCCGATACATTCAAAAGGTCATTGAAAAATTTAGACTAGACCAAAATGCAGACTTATCAGTACGAATCGTGGTGGTTTATCTTTCAAAAACTAAAAGTAAACCATCTGACAAAAATAAAAGCATTATCGGATTTAGATTTGAGCCGCAAAGCAATCCTGGCCTTTTAGTTTGGCTAAATAGTGAGGTGCCTCTGAATTCAGACGACCAACCCTTTACGTTAAAGGACAACACCCAATTTCGTTATATTCACATGAATTATTTTGGGCATGTACGGAATTGGGTTGAATCATCTATAAATTGGTTAGAATCTGATCATAGAAACCGAAACAGTTTGATTCACTGTTTTAAATATGAAATGATTTTAAACCGCCTCGACAACAGCAAGCGTTGGAAAAATATAATGTCACTTGATGAATATACTCTGCAAATTAAAGAAGATGCCCAGCAGCTTATGTATGAATTGATGGTTGATGCACAACAAGCATTACCCAAATATATAGGTAAAAAACTTTATAGCGTGATTTCAGAAAAGTTTAACGAAAGCATTGTAGTGGTTTAATAAAAATGGACACTCCGATAGGTTGATAAAATAACTCAACCCAAGCAAGAGGAACAAGACCATGAGCCAAAAACGTCGGCAATTTGATGCCAACTTTAAATTACAAGTTGTCCA
>Ga0208754_100225_pt1 | contig 19920 bp, 17 predicted proteins | sample LakWasMet55_HOW8_2_FD_183889 | JGI IMG/M metagenome (GOLD analysis project Ga0208754, IMG submission 183889) | Freshwater sediment methanotrophic microbial communities from Lake Washington under simulated oxygen tension - Sediment Metagenome... | ecosystem: Environmental > Aquatic > Freshwater >... | reverse complement strand
TGGCGGAAACAGGCGTGAAAGTCGTCGCGACACCTGGGTCAAACGACTCTCATCAGTGGTTGCTAACGGCGTGCGATCCCGCATGCTGCGAGATGATACGCCAGACACCGGTTGCGGATTAAAACTGTTCTCGCGTACAGCATTTCTGGACTTACCCTATTTCGACCATATGCACAGGTTCTTGCCTGCACTGATTAAACGGCGCGGCGGCAAGATACTATCGGTGCCGGTGGGCCACCGTAACCGTGAGCATGGCAAATCCAACTATGGCACCCTGGACAGGTTGATGGTTGGCATTGTGGATTTATTTGGTGTCGCATGGCTGCAACGGCGTGCAAAGATACCCACTACTACAGAAGAGTAAATATGGATCACGGAATTGGTTATTTTCTGGGGCACTTGATTGAGGCCTTGCGTAATTATGTAACAGGCATGCCCACGGTAGACTTGATCTGGCTCGGCATTGGTTTGGTCGGGCAATGCCTGTTCATGATGCGATTTATCGTGCAATGGATACACAGCGAGCGTCACCAGCAAAGCCTGATTCCAGTCAGCTTCTGGTACCTGAGCCTTTCTGGCGGCTTGATCGTGCTGGCATACGGTTTTCACCGTGCTGACCCGGTGATTATCCTTGGTCAGTTGCCAGGCACAATCGTGTACACAAGAAACCTGATGCTGTTACAACGCGCATCCAACCAATCCAATACGCAGGACGTATAAGGCAATGTTGTCTATGCGGCCGCCTCGATTGCTCGCTATTTTTGTGTATTGCGACTAGGTTCGTTGTGCATACTGCATCAACTAAAACCTACCACAGGCTCTTCCTTTTTACGCTTGTATTAAGCGTAGTTATCCTGTTTTGGGGGCTGGGAGCCACTCAGCTACTATCCCTGAATGAGGGCCGCAGGGCACTCGCAATCAAGGAAATGTACCTCAGTGGTGATTGGCTCTTGCCCCATCTCAATGGCGAGCTATACCTCACCAAGCCACCATTGCTTTACTGGATATCGAACGTATTTTCCAGCATGTCCGGTAACATCAATGAGTGGACGTTGCGGTTGCCTTCGGCAATATCCGCGCTGGCAGTGTTATGGATGGTTTACCGCTATACGCTCAAGAACTTTGGTCAATGGCCAGCACTATTCAGCATACAACTGCTGATAGCCAACGCAGGTTTTGCCATGCTCGCACGCAGAGTAGAAATTGAAATGCTGCTTACTGCGCTGTGCGCGGGGGCATTATTCTCAGCAATACATTACATTCAAGGGCAAGTTAGCAAGTTCTGGATTTACCTGAGCTATGCACTGCTTGGTTTGGCACTACTCACAAAAGGCCCAGTAGTCTTACTGTTTGTTACCTTGCCTCTACTCGTTGTCGCCATCTGGACGAAGGATGTCCGTGTGAAGCAGGTGCTACTTAGTTGGCAAGGCTGGGCATTGTTCTTATTGGTGGGTTTATCCTGGTATGCCGCAGTGACTTGGCAGCTAGGGCCAGATATATGGGCATCTATCGCCAAACGAGATATGCTGGGGAAAATGCAGTCAGAGGCTGCAAAACCTTTGTTGAGTTATGTAGCCTGGATCGCGGTTGATTTTCTGCTGCTGATAGGCTTGCTGGCGATACGGCCTAAAGCTTTACTCAACGCCTATGGACGCCACCAGACATTCCTGATCCCAATGGTAGCCATTGTGGTACCGGTCGTGGTTTTCTCCCTGTTTGGCAATAAGCATGCAAAATATATGTTGCCTATCTATCCATTTATCGCCGTCATATTGGCAGTACAACTTGGATTGATTTTCGACCATGCAGGCAAAATTGGCAGAGTGTTGATATTGGCTTTGGGGGCATTATTACCTTTGGTTTTTGCCATTTACTACGGATTTTTCGAAGCACGTTATTTTGATTACCGGGTCACGGCATTTCCACAGTTCCAGAAATGGAGTGCAGAAATCCAGCCAGCGGAGTTGTATGCCTATCGCGAGATTGATAGCCGCTTGATTTATTACTCTAATAAACCTGTGCGCGAACTAGATCAAGCAAAATTTACGCAAATGCAAACATCGAAGCAGCCATTTTTTTTATTGGTAGAAGATGAATATATCAACAAAATTACCCCATGGGCCGATTGCCGGGTGAGGGAATTCAGGCCTTACTTGAAAAAGCATAAGTCATTGGTAGTATTTGGCTTTGGTACAGCATGCAGCTTGATTTAAATAAGGTCTATTGAATTCATTGGATAAAGTAAGCATATGGCTATGAAAGTCTTTGTTACCGGTGTGGCAGGGTTTATTGGGTATCACGTAGCAATCAAGCTGCTTGAGCGTGGCGACATTGTAATTGGTATCGATAATCTTAATGACTATTACGATGTGAAGCTTAAAGAGGCCCGCCTGGAGGCTATTCAGGCACACCCGAAAGCGCATAATTTTAAGTTCGTGAAATTGGATCTGGCTGGGCGTGAGGCCACGGCCGAGCTGTTTGCTAATGAAAAGCCATCACGCGTTGTCCATCTTGCTGCCCAGGCTGGTGTGCGCTATTCGTTGGTTAATCCCCACGCATATATCAACAGTAATATTGTTGCTTTCACCAATGTGCTAGAGGCATGCCGCCATGGCGATATCGCGCATTTAGTCTATGCCAGCTCTTCCAGCGTATATGGCGGCAATACCAAGCTGCCATTCAGCGAGCAAGACAATGTAGATCATCCTGTTAGCCTGTATGCGGCCACTAAAAAGGCCAACGAGTTGATGGCGCACACTTACAGCCATTTATATGGCTTGCCTACAACCGGTCTACGGTTCTTTACAGTCTATGGTCCATGGGGAAGGCCGGATATGTCTCCATTCCTGTTTGCGGATGCCATACTGAATGGCAGGTCTATCAAGGTGTTTAACCATGGCGATATGATGCGCGATTTTACTTATATCGATGACATCGTTGAAGGTGTTATCCGCGTGCTGGATAAACCGGCCACATTCAGCCAGCCAGCTGACAGCCAGGGTCAGTCCATGGCTAGTAATGCCCCATATCGCATATTCAATATTGGTAATAGCCAGCCGGAAAAGCTGATGGATTTTATTAGCTTGCTGGAGGATGCTATAGGAAAGTCAGCGCAAAAAGAGTTTCTGCCGATGCAAGCGGGTGATGTCAAAGCCACGTTTGCTGATACATCGGCATTGGAAGCTTGGGTAGGGTTTAAGCCGCATACTGACTTGGCAGTAGGAATAGGGCAATTTGTGAAATGGTATAAAACATATTATCAAGCTACAATTTGATCTTAATCAAACTATCATGATAATGAAATTTTTATGCAACGAGTCTTTGGGTGTTGGTTTCACCGTAGTGAGTTACTGACACAAGCTACCTATGAGAAATTACTGGAACATGCTACAGAAATACTGGAGCAAGACCAGCATGGGCTCAAAGTAGTTCGACTGGAAAATGGCGATATATTAAAGATATTCCGGGTAAAGCACTTGATTAGCAGTGCACGTATTTATTCATACGCACGCAGTTTCTGCAGAAATGCAGAACGTCTTAAGCTGCTTGGCGTCCCCACAGTGCAAGTCAAAAACCTGTACCATTTTAAAGAGTCCAGCAATACGGTGGTGGTTTATCAGCCCCTTGAGGGTAAAACAGTCAAACAGCTATTGAACGAAAAATGCTTGACTGAATCATTGACCGAACAGCTCGGGCAATTCATCGCACATTTGCACGATACAGGTATTTATTTTCGAGCCTTACACATAGGCAATATTGTACTGACTCCGGCCGGAGATTTTGGCCTGATAGATATTTCGGAGATGAGTATTTTTCCCTGGCGACTCGGATGCCGCAGGCGGCTAAGGAACTTTGCCCGATTCTGGCGCGTGTTTGAGGATAAGTTTACGTTCGGGTATAACGGCATTCACTACTTGATTAAAGGCTACCATGCCAGTTGTAACAAGGTGGATGTGAAGCTCAAGGAAATTGAAAAAAGGCTGTTATGATTTTGCTTTATTTCGCATTATTGATGGGAGTGTTTGGTTTTGCGTGCTCATAAGACGTCAAGATATTGGTGCGAATTTTAAAGTTCAGGGTATCTCTTGGCTTTGTTATCAGTGATGATGGTTAGCATTTTTTGAAAAACCACCTCAATAGCGAACTCGGACTGGGCTCTTTTCCGGCCACATTTTCCCATCTGTTCTAACGTTGTTCTATCTTTAGTCATCTCGGTGATACGCTGAGCCCATTGGCTGTTTTCTGATATCAGGTAGCCGCTCACTCCATCTTCAAGAACATAAGCATTCACACCTGATTTTGATGATATGACGGGTAAGCCACTAGCCATATATTGCAGCACTTTTAATGCACATTTGCCTTTGGTCCAATTATTCTCCGGCATGGGGGCAATGCCAACGTCTGCAGTACATAGTTCAGTTGCCTCTGATTGCTCGCTCCATGCAATGTTTTTAATTTTTAAATAGTTGCTTGCCAACTCGAAATCCGCAATGACGTTAAGTTGCAGATTGGGTACTGATAGTGCTGCACTTTCAAGAAATGGGATGATTTCCTCTAAATACTTTCTGGTGGAACTGCTTCCTATCCATACAAGCACAAGGCTGTCCGATTTTCCTTTGCGGCTAAGATCATATTTTTGGGTGTCCACAGAAGTGGGGATCACCGCAACTGCAGGGTTGAGCTTCCTTGCTTCGCTTGCCAAATAGTCATTTCCGGCAAAGATATAGTCGCAATTGGCAATGGTAGCCTTAAAGCGATGCATCCTGGTTTTTGAATATGAGCCATCTGAGTTACAGAAAATCGCGTCATCAAAATCGAAAATTAACTTCTTTGATAGTTTGCGTAATATCCAGAGTAAGGCGTAAGGAAAGGATTTACGCAGCAGAACCACTATATCAGCCTTCCTCGCAGCATTCAGTGCTTTGAAAACTGGTATGATTCCGCCCGAAATAGTGACATGTGTTGGCTGCCAACCTGCTGCAAGAAAGTATGGAAAATACTGCAGCGCTCGATAGCGCGTGGAAGAGTCCTGCGCACCTTTTGAAATAAATAAAATGCTATTTTCCATCGCTGCTATGGCTTGGTGAAAACGGCAAATATTTCGTCGCCTTGTTTTTTGTATTGTGCGAGCAGCACATAAGCTCTCGCAAGTAGTCTTTTCCATCTGATTTTTTTAGACAGAGTTCCTTTATTCATCGTGACGTAATCCAAGCTATTTAGGATAAATTTTACTGATGTGCGGGTTTTAATCTTTTGTACTTTTAAACCACAAATATTTCCCAACTCTCTTAAGTTCTTCTCAGAGAAAAAATAAATATGTCTCGGAACGTCATTGGGGAACCAGTTAGTTTTTAAATGAGAGTAGCCATAATATTTTTTCAATATGGATTTACTGAGATTGCTGATCTTCTTCAAACGTAATGGCTCTTTATACACATCGTAACTGTCTGGGTGAAAAGAGCTAATCTGCTGGGCACTGGTAAATGAATTTACAGATGAGGCAGAGCAGGGACATGTATTTGAGCCTATTTGGATGTGCATAGTTACTTTTGTTAATTATAACAACAGATATCGGTCATTATTTAGAACTTGTGACTATGGCAGGCTGTAAGTTGGTATGACTTTATGAGCTTATTTACTCACGTTCGATTTTATGTAGATAACCAGAGCTTTGTTGGTATCTTGCGTAGAGAATTTTTTAACCTGATGATAGTTAGGCAGTTGTTCGGCAATAAATTTTTCTATTTCCGGGTGTTGGGAAGATTGGCTGATTACCAAGAAATCATACTGATTGATGGTGTTATTTTTGATTGCGGCTTTTACGATTAACCAGTTGTCACCCCAAGTGCCAACGAATGGGGCTCCCGCATAATAGCGTACTCTGGAGTCGTCATAAAAAACAGGCTTATTGGATGGATTGTATTGCTTTAGCCAGGACACGGCATTCTGGTGGTAGTTATAGCCCTCTTGTTTGGGCAGGATATTTTTGCAAAAACTCAGGAAGATGAATGCTAATAGCGCAATTGCCACCCACTTTAATTTACTGTCTTTGGGTGACCCTAGATGCTTGAATATATCAGCCAGATAAAACGATGCCAATATCATTAATACGAAGGATAACGCTAATACGTACCTGCCAGATAAGACAAATACTTTTGTAATGATCAGCAGCATATTGATGATGGCAATGATGGCCGTTGCTCTCAAGATGCGGAAGCTTGCGTCATCCATCAATCGCGCTCTGAACTTTGTAGCTGCATATGCCAAGCCCATATTAACAAAGCCTGTGGCCAGTATGATTTTTGTAGCCACAATGTACAGAAAGGTCAGCAGGATGGCCTGAGTGGCATACTCATGCAAGTACTTTCCAAGTACCTGATTGGACATGATTTCTGATTTTTCGAATAGATTGCGCGTCAACTCTTCATACAAATTGAAGGTGAATACCTCATTGAGTCGCCCAAAATATTTCATGGTGACATTATCAAAAATTAGGATTGCTCCAAGAATGCATACTGCAGCAGCGATGCTAAGGAAGTTACACTTCAGGAAGTTACAAATGCGTAGCCCGATTGTATGGGGCTGGCAGAAAAAAAGCGTAATAGGCAGGGCGATTAAGTATGTAATGCCTTCGACCCTGAAAAGGGTGGCTATGATGGCGCATATCTGCCAGAGAAAGGCATCTTTGTAGTCACTGGATTTGTAATAGCGGATGAAAAATACCAGGCTGCTCAGGAAAAAGGCCCAGAAGCCCTGGTCCCTCAATAACATTTCGAGCACATCGCCAACCAGATAGTGTGAGCTGAATAGTATGAGGCTGCCGGCAATCATTACTCTGGCGCTGCCTCCTGCCAATTGGATGATCTTTAAAAAGCTGGCCGTCGTGATGCCAAAGAAAAGCACACTAAGTAACTGGGCGGAGGTGTGGATATCAAGTAAGGTGAGTTTATGTGTGATGGCTAGCAGCATCGAATAGAAAGGCCATTTAAACACCTCAACTGCCTGCTGCCAGTCACCGATGGCAAATAACCGGGCTGATTCAAAGTAAAGTACTGAATCTGGGTTGATCCATCCATGTTGAATGTACTGGATGTGGGCGGCCAGTAGCATGCCAAACAGGATAGAAATAAGCTGTATTGTTTTGATAGGCAGGTTTTCTGCTTTTTGTAAGAGTGACATCACGACAATCAAGTTTCTTGCGTTAATAGAAGTTGCACTATCTGATTCGGTTTAATTTCCCTCAGACAGTTTAAGTGAGTTAAGGGGCATACTCTTTCAAAACACGGGCTGCATTCTAATCCCAGATATTGAATCACGGCATGCGGGCTCATAGGGGGTGTGTGATAAGGATCTGATGAACCAAAAATGGCAATCAGCCTTTTCCCCAATGCTGCCGCAACATGCATCAGGCCAGAGTCATTACTGATGACGGTATCGCATAGCGACATCAGGTCTATGGCTTCGCCCAGTTTTGTTTTCCCGCCTAAATCCAGGCAATGGTTTTGTGCAAGCTGGTTAATCTGGTTGGTGACTGGAATGTCCTTGTCCGAACCGAACAGCCATACTTGCCAACCTTGTTTTAATGCATGATTTGCTACCTCGGCATAATACTCAGCAGGCCAGCGTTTGGCTTCGCCATATTCTGCTCCTGGGCATAACCCTAGAACCTTGTTAATTGGGCGTTCTAGCCCAAGTCTATGCAGTGTTTGCATGGCATTATCTGCATTAGCGATGAGTTGGGGCTCAGGGATAGCTTGTGGTAATGGCGCATCAACGGGTAGACCTAAAGCTACGAATCTGTCCACAGTGCGTGGCAGTTTATTTTTATCCAGCGGGCGAATGTCATTAAGCAGCCCATAACGAAACTCCCCCACGAAGCCGGTGCGGCGGGGTATGCCCGCAGCAAAGGGTAGTATGGCTGACTTTAGGGAGTTCGTGAGGGTGATTGTCTGGACGTAGCCTTTGTCCCTAAGGCCCTTGCCAAACCGAAAGCGTTCACGCAGGGCAAGCTGCCCGTGTTTGAAGGGCAGGGCAATTGCCTGGTTGACCTCAGGCATACGCTCAAGCAAAGGTAAGGTCCAGGCTGGGGCTGCTACATCAATCACGCAGTCTGGCTGATTGAGTTTAAGGGTTTTGAACAGGCTTTGTGCCAGCACCATGTCGCCCACCCAAGCAGGACCCATCACCAGGATTTTAGGAGCTAACGTCATACGATGAGCTTCAGCCTAGGATGCCAGTTTTTCAATAATCTTGCTGGTGCTCCGACCTGGAACAATATCTATCAATGCTACTTGGCCTCCCCATGACTTCACTTCAGCGCCGCCGACCACTTGATCCTCGGTGTAGTCACTGCCTTTCACAATCACGTCCGGCTTTATGGCGGCAATCAGGTTCAGCGGTGTATCTTCGTCGAACAGGATGACCGCATCCACAGCCTCAAGGGCAGCGAGTACGCGCGCCCTATCCTGCTCATGAATGACAGGGCGAGACGGCCCCTTGAGTGCACTGACCGAACGATCCGTATTCAGGCCTAGTACCAGCCGATCACCTTTTTTGCGGGCAGCTTCCAGATAGGTGACATGGCCTGCATGTAACAGGTCAAAGCAGCCATTGGTAAATACAATTTTTTGACCGCTACTGCGCCAGCTGGCGACGCGGTCGACCAGGTCAGCAATCGAGCAGATCTTGTCAGCTTGTAAGGCAGAGTTCTGTGACACCAGCTCGTTGATGAGCTCTTGTTTGGTAATTGGCACTGTCCCTACCTTACCAACGACGATACCGGCAGCGATGTTAGCCAACTGCAATGATTCCTGATGGCCCAGCCCATGTACCATGCCGGCCGCCAGCGTCGCAATAACGGTATCACCAGCGCCAGACACATCAAACACCTGTTTGGCGGTGGCGGGGATGTGCAGGGTTGCATTTTCGTCGGTGACGGTAATGCCTTCTTCTCCGCGCGTCACTGCCAGGAACTGCAGCCCGAGGGACTTTCTTAATATGCTGGCTGCACTGAGCAGGGCGGCATTGTTGCTGACGCTCACGCTGCAAGCTTCAGCAGCTTCGCGCTTGTTAGGGGTGAGCGCTGTGGCACCTTTGTATTTACTGTAGTCACGGCCTTTAGGGTCAACGAGTACTGGAATATTCAATTGATGTGCTTGCCGGATCACCTCGGTGCATAACTCTGAGCTCAGTACGCCTTTGGCATAGTCCGAGAGAATGATAATGGAGGGGTTCTCTGCCAGTTGTGCAGTGACTAGTGCCTGTAGCTGCGTATTTTCCTCGGTACTGAAGGATTGCTGGCTTTCCTGATCCAGCCGCATCATTTGCTGGTGACCACCAAGGATTCTGGTTTTGGTGATAGTGGGGCGCTCGGCGGACTCCAGCACGCCGCTGGTATCAATGCCGGCATCATTAATCATCTTGAGCAGCGAGCCTGCATCGACATCCTTGCCGACACAACCGGCTATCCTGGTTTTTAACCCAAGCAGTGCCAGGTTAACCGCAACGTTGGCGGCGCCCCCAGCGCGCTCGTGCTGTTGTTTCAGCAGCACAATAGGAACGGGAGCTTCGGGTGAGATACGCTGCACATCGCCTATCAGGTAGCGGTCGAGCATTAAATCGCCAATGACCAGCGCCCATGCATCGGTCATCCCAAATTGGTTGCGAACCACGTCAAGTAATTGCGGTTTCATTCTAATTCACCCTCATTGCATGCTCGCTGCTACAGGAAGCATACATGTGTGCTGGCTCCAGGCCATTATCGACGTTGTAGCCGAGGTTTATACCTGCCTGTGTGGCGCTATTCAAAGATGACCTTAGCAATACGGGTCTGGCTGGCTGAGATAGTTTTGCACATAGTCGCGTACACCTTCTTCCAGCGTATAAAACGATTGGTTGTAGCCTGCGGCCTGTACCTTGGCCATATTGGCTTCAGTAAAGTACTGATACTTGCCATGCAAGTCTTGCGGCATATCAATGAAGGTGATGGATGCCTTCTTTTCCTGGCTGGTCATTACCGCCGTGGCCAGGTCCTTGAAGGCGCGTGCTTTACCTGTACCAACGTTATAGATACCCGAGTGCTCGGGATGTGTCAGGAAATGCGCAACCACAGCTGCAGCATCTTTCACATATACAAAGTCCCTCAATTGCATGCCATCCTCATAGCCTTCTTTATGGCTTTTGAATAACTTGACGGTGCCTAGCTCTCGATATTGGTTAAAGCTATGCAAGGCAACACTGGCCATGCGCTCTTTATGGTACTCATTGGGGCCGTAGACGTTGAAAAACTTGAAGCTGCACCACTGAGGCGGTGCCGGTAGTTTTTCTTTTACCTGGCGCAATGCCCATTGGTCAAAGAACTGCTTGGAGTAGCCGTAGCCATTGAGCGGACGAAAGGTGTCGACCATTGCTTCATTATCATTGTAGCCATGCTCGCCTGCCCCATAGGTGGCTGCAGAGCTGGCATATAAAAATGGTACTTCATGAGTGGCACACCAGGCCCATAGGTTCTGGCTGTAGTGGATATTATCCTGCACCAGCTTGTTGAAGTCGCGCTCAGTAGTAGCGCTGATCGCCCCCATGTGGATGACCGCATCTATCTTGGTGCTGCTGGTTTCCAGCCAGGCCATGAGCTCGTCTTTGTCCAGGTAGTTGACATAACGGCGCTTGACCAGATTCTGCCATTGATCCGGATGGTGGATGTGATCGACGATGACAATGTCGTCACGACCCAGCACAGTATTCAGGTGCCAGGCAATCATGCTGCCTATCATGCCAGCACCGCCAGTGATGACTATCATGTCTGCGTTTCCAAAAAGTGGGATTGGTAAATGTGATGCATGGCAGATTATAACAAAGCTTGTGTGGTTTCCGACGCGGGTTGGATAACGAGTCTAGCTTGATATTGTCATTGCGCTTGCATTGCACCCGCGCGCAACGCCGTGAGCTCGGTTTCTTTTCTGGCAGCCGCGCTATCCCATTCAGTGCTTACCCATCCTGACAGGTTTTCCAGGGCGATGTCGCACATGGCGTGTATCCACGGTTCACGCTCATTCAAAGCTGGTATGTAATAAAATTCTCCGCCACCGTTATGCTTGAAGATTTCCTTGCCTTCCATGGCGATTTCTTCCAGGGTTTCCAGACAATCGCTGGAGAAGCCCGGGCAAATCACATCAATACGCTTGAGCTTTTGTTTACCCAAGTCCTCAAGCGTGCTGGCAAGGTAAGGCTTGAGCCATTCTGCCTTGCCGAAGCGCGATTGGAAGCATACCAGGTACTGTTCCTTGGACAGCTCCAGCGCCTCAGCCAGCAGGCGGCCGGTTTTATGGCACTCGCAATGGTATGGGTCACCTTTGTCCAGTGTGTAGCGAGGCACACCATGAAAGCTCATGACCAGTTTTTCGGGCCGACCATTGGTCATCCAATGCTCGCGTACACTATTGGCCAGCGCTTCAATATAGGCTGGGTGGTCGTGATAGTGGCGTATGGTGCGGATGGCAGGTACGCTACGTGTTTTTAACAGCACTCGCCACACTGCATCAAGGGCAGAGGCTGTGCTGCTGGCTGCATATTGGGGATAAAGCGGGAACACCAGGATGCGATCACATTGCTGCGCTGTCAGTTTTTCGATGGCCGATGCCATGGAGGGATTGCCGTAGCTCATTCCTAACTCGACAGCAAAAGGAGATGCAATGCGCTGGCTCAGGAAGCCTTGCAGTAGTTGGGTTTGTTTTCTGGCGTGTGCCAGCAGAGGGGATCCCTCATTGGTCCAGACCTGGGCATATTTCTCAGCCGACTTTTTTGGGCGGATATTCAGAATTACGCCATTCAGGATCAGCCACCAGATCGCGCGCGGAATTTCAACCACACGACGATCACTCAGGAACTGTTTGAGGTAGCGTCTTAATGCAGGGGCCTCAGGGGCATCAGGCGTGCCCAGATTGGCGAGTAGGATACCGACTTTGGGTTGGTGTTGATGGTTGAATACTGCAGTTTTTTTCATTCAAATCTTCTGTAATTATTATAGGTCATCCAGCTTTTCGCCAGTAAGTGCCTGGAAAATATAGCTTTGCAGGATAATTTTGTCCTGGAAGGCAATTTCATTAAACTGCACACCATGCCGGAATAGTTTGCGGCCATCTGCTTGTACAGTATTGGATACGGCGCGTAAGACGCCCGGAATCACAAAAAGTGCTTCACCGCCGTCCATATCTATCTTGAATGTACACTCCACTAAATCTCCAGCGTACCCTCCTGTTTTGTATGCCTCAATCAGCGAGCCGCCAAGGCTGAGGTCAACCAGCCGTCCCGCTGTCTTGGAGTTTTCGCTTGCAGGCTGCGACTTGTTCAACATCGACACAATAATATTGACCGAAACGCGCTGGTTTTTTCTTAAACGATTTGAGTAGACCTCACGTGGAAATTTGAGGTGCATATGCGGAAATGGACGGCTGAACACCACATCTACCATGGTGTTGAAGCGGTAGACATTTTTACCGCTGAACAAGCGGACTGAAAGCCCGGAGTTTTCCTTGATGAATACAACTTTGTCGTCAATCGTGGGTAGCGTACAAATCAGGCTCTTCTTATCAAGTCCACCGATATATTTAATCAGGTATTTAATAGACCCGCTATCATCAGCCAGCGGGCTGGCTTGTAAAGTTTCCCCTACCTTCAGGCTTTTGAAAGGCAATTCAACGAGAACTTCACCTTCCGGCTGGCTGGCCTCTTGCTTTACCTCATTAGACTCAAAGTTTGCTTTGCCCCCTGGCTTCCCGAATTGGCGGTGGTGTTCACTGCTTTTTTGATCAAGATACAGGCCCCGTTCATAGAGCTTTTCAAGTTGGCCCTCTGTCTCGATGATGGTTCCGGCCTGCATTAATAAAGTGCCTTTTGCGTCATAGACCGGATAGGAAATAGGCGTTCCCACTTTGATAAGTTCTTTGGGAATGCGTTTAACTTCTGGTGAATTGGACATTGCCGGCTTGTTTCCTGAGTTAGCGCGCAGACAGTGCGCTGGATAAAAGTTTTGCCGTTACATCAACGATAGGTATCACCCGCTCGTAAGCCATACGGGTAGGGCCGATCACCCCCAGAGTGCCGACGACCTGGCCTTCGGCTTCGTAGGGGGCGGTTACCATGCTGCACTCATCCAGTGGTAAATACCCTGACTCGCCGCCGATGAATATCTGGATGCCTTCAGCTCGCTGGCTATTATCCAGTAATTGCATCAGTGAAGTACGGCGTTCAAATATCTCGAACAGCTTGCGTAGTGAAGTGACATTGGTGGAAAGGTCATCTACTTGCAGTAAATTTCTTTCTCCCGAAATCACCACACCATCCTTGTCTTCATCCATGGCCTTACTGCTGGCATTGAGAGCGGCTGACATCAGTCGCATCATGTCGGATTGCATCTGCTTGAGCTCTTCATGCAGTTTTTTCTGCACTTGCTCAAAGGTGCTGCCTGAATAGTGATGATTAAAGAAATTGGTTGCCTGCGTCAGTTCTGAAGCCGAATAAGGCTTCTCGGCCACGATAATGCGGTTCTGCACATTGCCGTCATTGGTGACTATGATGACCAGGATGCGCTTTTCAGAAAGCGGTAAAAATTCCAGATGCTTGAACGCAATGCTTTTGCGTTTTGGAATCATCACTACCCCTGCAAACTGTGTCAGGTTTGAAAGTATGCCCGCAGCCGAGGAAATTAGCTCCTGCGGATCAGGGGATGACAGCTCGAATTCCAGTCGTTTAATTTCCTGGCTTTGCAGGGGCTGTATGGTCAGCAGGCTATCTACAAACAGGCGATAGCCCAACTGGGTAGGGATGCGCCCGGCCGACGTATGGGGGCTGGTGATAAAACCCAGCCCTTCAAGGTCGGACATTACATTGCGGATGGTAGCCGGGCTTAAATCCAGTCCGGAGCATTTTGAAAGCGTACGCGAGCCCACAGGCTGACCGTCACTGATATAGTGTTCAACCAGGGTTTTAAGCAGGACTTGAGCGCGTTTATCTAGCATGGTACTTGATGACTGAAATTTTTGGTTAGCAACATAGTGAAAAATTATCAGGCACAAGCTGTCACAGCGCAATAAGTATTATCGGGGTGGCGGTTTTTTATCCAGAAATTTTGTGAGGTCGCGCATGGTTTGTACCAGGGCTGGTTGTTTGCTTTTGGTCACAGCGGCTAATTTGCTGACAGGGATTGCATCATCATTGGCGTAAGTAAAGCGATTGCTGCTATATCCCTGGATACTCACGGGCTGAACAATCTTGACCTCCTTATCCACATATGCCACCCGACTCCAGTCCGAAACGTAAGTGGAGTTGCGCTTCTCTGTGGAGAGTAAATTATAGCCAGTCGCATAGTCGCTCACTGGATTGGTGACGCCCAATAACGGCATGATAGTCGGGATGATATCCATGTGACTGGTCATTTTGTCACTCACCCGGGGCGCTTGTCCTGGTACCCAAATAACCAGTGGAGTGCGTACCTGTTCATCGACAAAGGTTGAGTTGTGGCCCCAATAACCGTGCTCCATGAACTCTTCCCCATGGTCGCCCAGTACCACGACTATGGTATTGTCCAGCAGGTTTTTTTCTTGCAGGTAGCTGAATATGCGGCCGAACTGGCTATCCAGGTGGTGTACGGCATTAATGTAGCGGTTCTTGATCGGTGCAATATCGGCGCGTAATGCATTCTTGCTGAGGGTGGCATAGTTGATATCGTCGCGAAATGGGCGGCGGATAATACTTTCCGGCGGGAAGTGATAGCGTGCATGCGGTGATTCAAAAAACATGAAGGTGAAGAAAGGTTTTGCCGGATCGCGCTTGTCTATGAAGTTAAGCAAGCTGCTTACATTGGCGCGGTCACGCTCCCAACCGAAGCCAGGTTCCGGCAGGGAGTGTAGTTTGTCGGTAGGGATCTGGCTGAATATGGTCTTGTCGAATTCAGGGTATGAGAAGCGGGCACTGGTGAATAACTCCATTTGATAACCCTGCTGTTGCAACACATCAATAATGGCTGCGCCACGATGCTCCTTCAGGAATGAAAACCAGTAATTGCCGGGGATGCCCATGAACATGGAAAACACGCCCATGCGCGTTCCGTTGCCACCGCTATCGTTGCGGGTGAAGCGGCTGGCCTTTTCGGCAAACTGCCAGGTGCTGGGCATGATCTCAGGATCCAGCATGTCTGCCCGCCATGACTCGGATACTAGCCAGACGATATTGTACGGTTTGGCTGGCTTCTTAAACTGAATCGGGTTGAGTGGGTAATGCAGGCGCCCCTTTACCTTAATTTGCTCGGGCTTGTTAACCTTGTATCCGAGCATTTTAAAAAAGTGGCGGGCACTGATAGGGTGGAAAAACGGCACCGTTTCAGCCAGTGAGGTAAGCCGGCCTTTACTGTAGGAATCGGCGGCGTAAGTAAAGTGCACGCCAAGTGACGTGATAAAAATCACCATGGCAGTGTACAGCCCAATCCGCCTTGGCATGTGATGCAGGATCTGCATATGCTTGCAGAAAAAGTAGCTCAGCCAAAGAACTAGCAACTGCAGTACGAAAAAACCTGCCGCAATCAGCGCAAAGCCTATGTCTGACTGACTGCTGCCACCCATGGACTCAATGCCACCTGGCGTCATCAATAGATTCAGGATGAAACCATTGATGAACATGCCATAGAGCGAAAAAATCTTGGCGTTGGCATACAGCAATAAGGTGGTTAGCCCGGCAGTCGATATCGCTATTGTGTGGACAGTCCAGACGGAAAGTCTGTTGAGTGCCATGAAATGCTTGCTTATCTGGTAGCTGATGCTGGTCAATGCGATTGCTGGCAGCAAATAAAGCAAGCCATAACAGCACCATGCGACAAGGACGAACAGGAGTGAACTGGCGCCGTCATTGTAGGCTGCACCAAAGCTGATGGAGTCAGCTGCTATGCATAGGACAACAACATAGGTAAGCCAGAAGTATAAGTACAGGGTATTGGGTTGGCTGGAGTTTGCTAGTGTTTTAGGCAAGGGAGTTCTTCTCAATTTATAGGGTATTGCTTGTGTTGACTGCGCAAATTATTGAAAGCAGAAAAACCAAGGTGAGCTCGTTATCGCAATTGATATGCCAGGCGCGGAAGGACTTCAGTGGAAGTTTCTAGATGCTTGTTTTTGCTTTGGTATTTTTAGAGCTATAGCTATTACTTGTTAGGGAGGGCGATTTTTACTGCAAAGGTGGTAGCGTTTAAGCAAATAAGCATGCGTTTTTTGCAGGGTATTGATGGCGGCTTTTGGCTGGCTTTGGTTGCAGCCTCAGGCTTTTATACAGCACTCTGGCGATGGTGTCTTCTATGGCGTGGGGATATATGATTTAATGCCAACCATGAAAACTGCATTCCAGAGAGTTGCCCTCATTGGCAAATATAACAACCCCGAAATGCGCGATCAGATTCTGACGCTGGCTTCCTTTCTGGATGAGCAGCACATCAACGTCTTTATTGAAGAAAATACCGCCCAGCACTGCAATCTCAAAGACTACCAAACATTACATATCGATGCAGTTGGCGAGCATGCTGATTTGGTGGTGGTGTTGGGTGGCGATGGCACTATGCTGTCAGCAGCACGCGCCTTGCTTGATTCTGAAATTCCGCTGGTGGGTGTGAATCGCGGGCGCTTCGGTTTTCTGACTGATGTGAGCTCCAAAAACATGTTGGAGGCTATGAGCAAAATACTTGCCGGTGAATTCAATATCGAGCAACGTATCCTGTTAAAGGCAAGTATCGTACGCAATGGCGAGATTATCAGCCAAGGCTGTGCCATGAACGATGTGGTCGTCAACAAGAGTGGCATGTCTCGCCTGATCGAGCTGGAAATTTATATTGATGGCCAGTTTGTGCATAAACAACGCTCGGATGGGCTAATTCTGGCTACCCCGACGGGCACTACTGCATACTCCTTATCAGCCGGCGGACCTATCTTGCATCCTGCCTTGGATGCCATTGCCCTAGTGCCGATTTGTCCGCATACCTTGAGCAATCGGCCTATCGCTATTAATAGTTCTAGCAAGGTGGAAATTACGCTGATTCATGGTGATGATGTTGGCGTGCATTTTGACGGTCAACTGCAAATAGGTATGGTGCCGGGTGACAAAGTTGTCGTGCAGCGTGCGGAAAAAACGGTTTCTCTGTTGCACCCGTTGGGGCATAGTCATTTTGATATGCTGCGCGAAAAGCTCAAGTGGGGTTAATCGATGATCAGGTGGGGTTGATTTCTTAAATGTTGCAAACACTATCCATTCGCGATTTTGTTATTGTCGATAAGCTCGATCTCGAGTTTGACCGCGGCTTCACCGTACTGACAGGCGAAACCGGTGCAGGCAAGTCTATCCTGATTGATGCCTTGTCACTGGCATTGGGCGCGCGCGGAGAAGGCGGCATTACTCGCGCCGGATGCGACCGTGCTGAAATCGTGGCGAGTTTTGATGTCTCTGCGCTGGCTGATTTACAGGCTTGGCTGCAGGAGAGCGAAATTCCTCAGGATGGTACCGAGTTGCTGCTGAAACGCGTTATTTATGCCGATGGCCGCTCACGCGCCTTCATTAATGGACTGCCTGCTACTATTCAGCAATTGCGGGAAGTGGGGGAGTTTCTGGTCGATATCTATAGTCAGCACGCCCACCACTCCTTACTTAAACAAAGTTACCAACGGCAAATCCTGGATGATTATGCCGGGTTGAGTGATGAGGCAAGGCAACTGGCGTTGCACTTCCAGGTTTGGCAGGCGCTCAGGCAGCGACGCATTGAGGTGGAACGTAATGCTTCTGTTTATGCTGCGGAGCTGGCGGAATTGCGTGACCAAGTACGTGAGTTGGTACAGCTTGCACCTTCTGCTGATGAGTGGGAGCCCTTGCAAATGGAACATAGCCGCCTTTCGCATGGGGCAAGTTTATTGTCAGGTAGCGAGGAATGCCGCGATCTGCTGAGTGAAGGAGAGTTTTCTGCAATTCGTCAACTTTTGAGCGTACAGCACAAGTTGCAGGGACTTTCTGAGTATGATGCCGGACTGCAGGAGGCGCTGGAAACGCTCGATTCTGCGGTGATTCAAATCCAGGAAACCGATCGTTTCCTCAATCGCTATATACAGCGTGCGGATTTGGAACCGGAGCGCCTTGCCGAAGTAGAGTCACGGATACAGGCTATCCATGCTGCCGCACGTAAAAACCGCGTGAGACCGGAGGACTTGGCAGCGCTGCTGGTTGAATGGCAATCGCGCATGGTGGAACTTGAAAGTTTTAGCAATGACGGAGAGCTTGCCAAACAAGAGGCCTTAGCGATGGCTGCTTATCAGTCGCTAGCTGAAACCGTAAGTACGGGGCGCAAAAAAGCGGCAAAGTTGCTCAGCGAGAAAATCACCATTGAAATGCAACGACTGGCGTTGGCCGGGGGTAGTTTTGTGGTGGATTTGGTGGCACAGGAGCCGGCAGCAACCGGCATGGAGCAGATTGAGTTTCTGGTAGCGGGACATGTCGGCGTAGCGCCACGGCCGCTGGCTAAAGTGGCTTCAGGTGGTGAGCTGTCGCGTATCAGCCTGGCCATTCGCGTAACTACCGCCCAGCAGGGGTACATTCCTACCATGATCTTTGATGAGGTGGATGTCGGGATTGGTGGTGGCGTGGCAGAGATCGTTGGGCAGTTGCTCAAACAACTTGGTGAAAAGCGGCAGATACTGGTGATTACCCATCTGCCACAGGTTGCGGCCCAAGGTGAGCAGCATCTGCGCGTGAGCAAGTCCGAGATTAGCGGTCAGACCCTGAGTCGTATTGAGCAGCTGCCTGAGGTAGCGCGGATAGAAGAGGTCGCACGCATGCTAGGCGGTGTCGATATTACAGAAACTACCCGCAAGCATGCGACTGAAATGTTAGGTGGGGCCAGCACGTAGCGTAGCTAGGCGCTGCATGAATGAGCCAGCCGAATCGCCTGGCAGCGGCTCTAGTGCAATATCAGCTTTTATAAGGGCAGGGCTGTTTGGTGCAATCTGCGTAAATATGCAGGGAGTGGTCGTGAATCTTGAAGCCGCGCTCAGTCGCTGCTATTTTCTGGCGTTTTTCAATTTCTTCGTCAAAAAACTCCTCTACGCGACCGCATTGTAGGCAAACGATATGGTCGTGATGTCCGCCCTGATTTAATTCAAATACGGCCTTGCCACTTTCGAAATGGTGACGCACTAGCAGGCCAGCCTGCTCAAACTGGGTAAGTACCCGGTAAACGGTTGCCAGACCTACATCTTCGCCGGTATTGAGTAAAATCTTGTACACATCCTCGGCTGAGAGGTGGCGCTCCTGGCTGTTTTCAAACAGGCTTAGTACCTTGAGTCTTGGCAGTGTGGCTTTTAGCCCAGCATTCTTTAATTCGTCGGGTTCACGCATGGTAGATTAATCACTATATTGGAGTTGCTATATTTAGGGTCGTAAGTGTCATGGTATATTAGCGTCATTTCTTATTAAAGTCATGATAATGCGATACGCAATTGTTCTACTCGCACTTTTGTGTGCATCTTGTTCCTCTACGATTCCGTCGCTTAAGCCTTACCGTATGGACGTTCAGCAGGGCAATGTTGTCAATTCCAAGATGATGTCGCAACTGAGGCCTGGCATGACCAAGTCGCAGGTGAAGTTTATTCTGGGTACGCCGCTTATTCAGGACAGTTTCCATAGTAACCGCTGGGACTACTTCTACCAGATGCGTAAGGGCGGAACCGTTATCGAACAGCGCCGCGTCATTCTGGATTTCGAGAACGACCTGTTGAAAGGAGTGCGAGGGGATGTGATTCCGGCAGGCAGTGCAGGCGATCAGGCCGAGGGCGCTCCGATGGCCGAGCTTGCCGCACAGCCAAAGACTGAAGAGAAAAAGGGCCTAGCGGACAAACTGAAGTTCTG
>Ga0208754_100224_pt1 | contig 19971 bp, 23 predicted proteins | sample LakWasMet55_HOW8_2_FD_183889 | JGI IMG/M metagenome (GOLD analysis project Ga0208754, IMG submission 183889) | Freshwater sediment methanotrophic microbial communities from Lake Washington under simulated oxygen tension - Sediment Metagenome... | ecosystem: Environmental > Aquatic > Freshwater >... | reverse complement strand
TTGAGCAACTGAGCCTGTTTTAGAACACAGCCCCCCTTCAGGTGGCACACATTTTAACCCGCTTTGAGCGGTTCACATATACAAGCCTCCGGCTTTGCCGGAGGTATTTTGACTGTAGCACCTTACGTACTCAGCCGGCCTTGCATTGAGGCTAGCAACGATTACAACTCCCTGTGGCGGGTGATTACATTCAGATGGGGGCTTTCAAACTGTTTGGCCAAGGAATTAACAAGATAAACGGAACGGTGCTTGCCACCCGTGCAGCCTATCGCTATGGTTAAATATTTCCGCCCCTCCATTTCAAAACGGGGTATCCAGCGTTCCAGAAAATAGGTGATATCCTGGGAAAACTCAGTAACAAATTGCTGTTTTTTTAAAAAATCGATGACCGGCTGATCTTTTCCGGTTAATGCCCGTAATTCTGCAACCCAGAAGGGGTTAGGTAGGCTGCGTGCGTCGAACACAAAATCGGCGTCCAGCGGTACGCCATTCTTAAATCCGAATGACTGGAACTGTAAGGAAATATTCCTGAAATCGCGCTCTCCAATCTGCTCCATGATAAGTTCGCGCAACTGGTGACAATGCGTCCGGCTGGTGTCAATGATGACGCTGGCATGTTTGGCTATAGTCGCCAGCATCTCCATCTCAATTTTTAATGCTTCTTTTAATGGGATGTTGGCATCGGTCAACGGATGCTTTCTGCGGGTTTCACTATAGCGTTTTAGTAAGGTCGCTTCTTCTGCTTGCATGAATATTATGTCGCAAGCAATGCCTTTGTCACGAATTAAGCCCAGGGATTCGGAAAATTTAGCCAGACTTTCGCCCTGGTTTCTGGCATCAATGCCAATAGCTGTCTTTGCATAGGTTTTCTTATCCACTTGCATGACATGGCTGATGAAGTCCTCCAGCAATGATACGGGTAAATTATCAATACAGTAATATCCACAATCCTCAAGTGTATCCAGGGCGATACTTTTACCTGAACCGGAAAGACCGCTGACAATTAACAGTTTCATAGCTATTAGGACTCATGACGATGATATCGAGGTACAAAGTGCTTTTTGTACCTCGAAGTTGTGCCTTTGTTACCTGTGGCTTCCGGTTTTTTCTTTATGCTTGGTGATTTGCCGGTCTAATTTGTCAACCATATCATCAATGGCTGCGTACATATCTTCCTGATGATCTTCCGCAAATAATTTGGCTCCGCTCAGTTGTAAGGTGGCTTCTGCTTTTTGTATTAACTTTTCTACACTTAAAATAACGTGTACATCAGTAACATTATCAAAATGACGTGCCAGTTTTTCAAACTTTGCGTCTACATGTGCTTTTAAAGCCTCGGTTACTTCAATATGATGACCTGTTACACTGACTTGCATAGAATAAACTCCTTATTAATGTTGACTCGTGGTTTTACTGTCAGTTAGCGCTATAAAATGCGCTTTCTCTGACTGGATGATGAAATAAACATCGCTTCGCGGTACTTGGCAATCGTCCTTCGCGCCACATTGATGCCTTTTTCTTTTAAAAAATCTGCAATTTTGCTGTCACTTAATGGTTTTGCCAGATCTTCATTGCTGATTAATTCCTTGATTAACGCCCTGATGGCCGTTGATGAACATTCGCCGCCGCCTTCTGTGGAAACGTGGCTGGAAAAGAAATACTTGAATTCTATGATGCCATTGGGCGTATGCATGAATTTTTGTGTGGTTACCCTGGATATTGTTGATTCGTGTAGTTCCAGTTCTTCGGCAATGTCCCTCAACACCATCGGTTTCATGGCAATCGAACCATGTTCAAGAAACCCCGTCTGCTTTTCTACAATAGACCTTGCAACCCGCAATAAGGTGTCGTTCCGGCTATGGAGACTTTTAATAAACCATCTTGCTTCCTGCAAATGGTCTTTCATGCAGGCATTGTCCTTACTGTTATCCGCCCGTTTAATCATTGCTGAATAAAAGGGGTTGATGCGCAATCTGGGTGCAATATCAGGATTCAGGTTGACTTGCCATTTGTCGTTTTGTTTTACCACATAAACATCGGGAATAACGTACTCGGAATCCGTTTCCTGTATTTGTCCGCCAGGCTTTGGATCCAGGGTTCTTATTAACGCAACAACGGCATCCAGTTGCCGTTCGGTAAGCCCGGTTTTACGCATCAGTTTGGATTGGTCATGCGTGGCTAATAAATCCAGATATTGCGAGACAACCAATAGCGCTTCTGTTCGATAGGGTGTAACTTCCGGTAATTGCTGTAACTGAATGCGCAGGCAATCGCTTAAATCAATCGCTGCTACGCCGACAGGGTCAAAGTTTTGCACCCTGTGCAATACGGCGATAACTTCATCCAGTTCGAGATCGAGGAATTGGCTTTGCAAGCTTTGGAAAATATCTTCAGGTGTACTCCTGAGGTAGCCGTCTTCATTGACTGAATCGATGATCGCCATCGCAATGGCATGGTCACGCTCGGAAAAAGTGGTCAGTTCCAACTGCCACAGCAAATGATCGAGCAGAGTTGAAGATTTGCTACGCTGGGTTTCAAATTCTACAGATTCACTGCTGTGGGAGCCTGATTCCATCGCATTTTCGTAAATATCATCCCATGAAGAGTCAATAGGCAGCTCGTCAGGAATATCCACTTGCGAACCTTCGCTGGTTTGCAGGTCAGAATTTTCAGTCTTTTTATCCGGCGTCGCTTCAAGCGCCTGGGTAGCGCTTTCTTCGTCATTAATTTCCAGCATCATATTAGACTCAAGAGCCTGCTGAATTTCCTGCTGTAAATCCAGTGTCGACATCTGCAACAATTTGATCGCCTGCTGCAATTGCGGCGTCATGGTCAGATGTAAACCTTGTCGAAGATGTAGGGATTGTTTCATGGGTTAATCATATTTTTTTAAGTTTCTTACTAAAGGCTAAAGTTATTGCCTAAATAAACTTTACGCACTTCTTCATTGTTAACAATGGATTCTGTTCCGCCTTCGGCGATAACCTTGCCATCGTTAAGTATATACGCACGGTCGCAAATGCCTAATGTTTCTCTGACATTATGTTCAGTAATCAATACGCCGATACCGCGGTATTTTAAATGTTCTATGATTTTTTTTATATCTTCGACCGATATGGGATCAACGCCTGCAAAAGGCTCGTCCAGTAAAATAAATTTGGGGTTTGAGGCTAACGCCCTGGCAATTTCAACCCGACGACGTTCGCCGCCTGACAGGCTCAAGGCCGTTTGATCGCGCAAATGCCAGATATTAAATTCTTGCAATAAATCTTCAATGACCAAATCAACTTGCGCTTCCGATGTCAGGTTGGATTCCGGGTAAGCAGCACGGATCTGCAAAACGGCACGCAAATTATCGGCGACGCTGAGTTTGCGAAAAACGGACGGTTCCTGAGGTAAATAACCGATGCCATGTGCGGCCCGCAAATGCATCGGGTAATCAGTTAAGTTAAGTGCATCCAGGGCAATTTCGCCTGCATCTGCTTTAATAAGTCCGACCATCATGTAAAAACAGGTTGTTTTACCGGCTCCGTTTGGACCCAATAAGCCGACAATTTCACCTGTATTGACATGCAAGGATACGCCATTAACTACATTGCGCTTATTGTAGGTTTTGATTAATTGTGTTGCTGCCAGTTTAGCCATTATTACTTGGTCGCTTTTTGCTTTGGTTGCAAAATGACATGCACACGTTTGGTCGCGGAGGATTTCTCACCTGCCTTCACCAGCGAAGTTTTAATATCGTATTCGATTAAATTACTCGAATAGGTGGCGTTGCCTTGCCATACGGTTGCATCCTCAATCAGGACTAACAGGCTTTTTTTGGGGTAATATTCGCCCGTTAACGCTTCACCGATGATGTCTTCACCGCCTTTGTCAGGGGTCTGTTTGAATTTTGCCGGCTTGCCTGTAAATACCAGCTTATCAGCCTCGCCATCTTTCATGTACACCACCAATTTATCGGAATTTACCCGGATACTGCCCTGAATAGAGATAACATTGCCGGTGTAAATGCTCGTTGATGTTGTGTCATCATAAGTGGCGGTGTTGGAATCGATGGTGATCGGCTGCTCAGAGTCACTTTCTAAGGCGCTTAACTGAGTGCTTGACAGTATTAACAACAATGATAAACAGTAAAGCAACACCCTTTTAGTATTATTCATATTTCCCTTTCACATTTGCAAGCAATTCCAGATGAACCGGCTTACTAAAGGTAAGTTTCATTCCCGTTCCTGTTGTCCTGTTGGGCGGACTGATTAATTCTGCCCACGCATCAGTTTCTGCATAACTGGTTTCTGGTTTCACTCTTAAATTAGATGTATTGATTTTAAGCTCCCTAACCTTCTCAGCTTTTGCTCTATCGACGGTGACAATCCCGTTTAACAGCAGGTCCTTGCCATCAGAGGACAGGATGCCGGTTTCTGATTTAACAACCCAAGGCGGGCTGTCATCGTTATAAAAAAACATTAATGGTTTTATTGTGTGCGTCGTACCATCGCCGCTGTAATGGGTCATTTCATCACTAAACAGTTTGTTTTCCAGGGTTCCATGCCCATTCATCTGCCATTTTGTGTAGCCTTTGCTGAAATAATCGGGGCTATGTGCGGAAACCAAAACGGGGTTAACGTTGTTGATGTCGGCCAGTTGCGCCAGCCACTGGCTGGTTATAGCGATAGCAGCCAGATACAGATAGAATTTTTTATTTCTCAAGCCCATTTTAACCAAGTATTCGGGTTGTCATCAAAACATACCTGTTCCTGTAAAAGCACATACAGATTTTGTTTCATTGTCAGCATCCTAAGCATAGCCTGTTTTGATAGATCATTAAAACCTGAGAGCGTGTCTAAAATCGGCCTATTATGCCATGCTTGTCGGATTCATGCTGCATCAGGATGCGACAAAACAGAGCGATAGTCGAAGGCATATTATTAACCTTGATAGTTGGCGTCAATATTAGCGCGGATTGTCCTGATATTTTCGGCGTGTTCAGAAATATACATCATCGTTGCATTCTGTACAGTAGCGATCACAATAGATTGACTTAACAAGGAATAGTCGTAGAGAATAGCCTTTTTAGATTTGTGATTTAGTTCTAGCTACGCATGGATAACAGCGTTTCACCTGAAAATAGTTTAGTTTCTGTCCGGCATTTATCATTTTCACGCGGTAACAAGAAGATATTCGATAATATCTCTCTCGATTTTGAGCGCGGTAAAATCACTGCAATTATGGGTCCTAGCGGAACAGGCAAGACCACCCTGTTAAAGCTTATCGGCGGGCAACTGTATCCTGAACAAGGTTCGGTTACCGTAGACGGACAAGATGTATATCAGTTACGCAGAAGCGAACTTTACAATTTGCGCAAGCGTATGGGTATGCTGTTTCAAAGCGGGGCCTTGTTAACCGATATGAGCGTTTATGATAATGTCGCATTTCCGTTGCGCGAGCACACCCGACTTTCCGAATCAATGATTCGTACCCTGGTGCTAATGAAGTTGCAAGCTGTTGGTTTAAGAGGTGCGCGGCATCTGATGCCTAATGAGCTTTCCGGGGGCATGTCCAGGCGCGTTGCTTTAGCCAGGGCGATTGCACTGGATCCGATGATGGTGCTTTACGATGAACCTTTTACCGGACAAGATCCGATTTCGATGGGCGTGTTGGCGCATCTTATAAAATCTTTAAATACAACGCTGGGCTTGACCAGCATTATTGTTTCTCATGATGTCCATGAGACTTCCTTGATTGCCGATTACATTTATGTCATTTCCGACGGCAAAGTTGTCGACCAAGGCACGCCGAAAGAAATACACCAGTCGTCATCAACATGGACGCAGCAATTTATGACCGGAGCCGCTGACGGCCCGGTACATTTTCATTATCCTGCAAAAGAATATGTGGATGACCTGTTGTCGTCCGGGAAACGCTACTAGACATGTTTGTCATATACCGGTTTTGAGTATTCTTGCTGGGTAAAAATTTAATTTTTCTGGTTTCTTATGACTATCATCCATACTCGTCTTGCTTTTATCCTAATCTTTTGTTTTGTTGCTAGCGCCTGCGCGGTGCATAACAGCAAGCCAAAAGTCACCCAGTTTCTCAAAACCACAACCAGCTGGAACGGCGATCCGATTGTTTACCCAAAGGGGCAAGCGGAGATTACCGGACTGTTGATAGAGATTGCGCCGGGAAAAGAAACCGGCTGGCATCTGCATCCGGTTCCGTCATTTGCCATGATTTTGGAAGGTACGCTGGAAGTAGAGCTAAAAGACGGCACCATAAAGCGCCTGAATGAAGGGGATGCGCTGGCCGAAGTGGTTAACACCGCCCACAACGGCCATAATGTCGGCAGTAAGCCTTTGAAGATTTTGGTGTTTTATTCAGGCATCGCCGGTCAAAAACTGACGACAGAACTACACGATTAACAAGATGCCCGTTTAAGTCCAACCGGAATTAGACGCCAGCAGCAACAAAGCGCCTGCAAAAACAGCCGCCAGAACATCATCCAGCATGATGCCGAAACCGCCCTGGACTTTTTGGTCTGCCCATTTAATCGGCCAGGGCTTGATAATGTCAAAGATCCTGAAAAGGACAAAACCCAGCACCACGTTTTGCCAGGTGAAAGGCACCAGCCACATGGTGATTAAATATCCGGCAATTTCATCCCAGACGATGCCGCCAAAATCGTGCTCATCCAACTTTTTTGCGGCGATGTCGCATATCCAGATTCCGGCAATTGTTACGATAATCGTCAACAGGCTATAAGCCAGCAGTCCGGTCTGGGCAAACAAGCAATACAGCGGGATTGCCGCCACCGTACCGAAAGTACCAGGCGCTTTTTTGGCAAGCCCTGACCCAAAGCCGAACGCCAAAAACAGAATCGGGTCAGATAAAATCTGCCGGGGCGTTAATTTGTTTTTGCCAAACTGGTCATTAAGAAAAATGCTCAAAGCCTTTCACCTTTAGTGGTTGGATAATACCTGATTTGTTCAGACGCATTCCTGGTGTTGATTCGATCACGCCGATTTTTGTACAGGGAAATGGTATTGATTTCCCAGGACTTACTGTAAAACACAGTTCATAATCATCACCCGCACTTAGCGGCATAAACCAATCGTCGGTTTCTTCAATATAAGTCCTTACGGCATCGGACAGCGGCAGGGCATCCCAGTCAAGACATGCTCCTGCCTGACTTTGCTCCAGGATATGCCCCAAATCCCCAGTCAATCCGTCCGACAAATCGATACAGGCATTGGCGATGCCCAATAAAGCCATCCCGAACTCGACTTGCGGATCAGGTCGGTCAAAGCGCTGCAATGCCGCCGCAGGATCGCTGCATTGATAACCCTGCCTGATCTTTAAGCCCAATCCGGCATCGCCCAAAGAACCTGTCAGATAAATCAAATCGCCGGGCTTTGCCGCAGAACGCAACAGCGCTTTGCCGCGTGGAACCAAGCCCATAGCCTGTACAGTTAAAGTTAACGGGCCGGACGTGGTATCACCGCCGATCAAATCCACTGAATGCCGTTCGGCTAAGGCTAAAAAACCTTTGGCAAAAGCTGTCAGCCAGTTTTCATCAACTTTCGGCAAGGTTAAAGCCAGCATTACCGACAAAGGTCGCGCGCCCATACTCGCCAGATCGCTTAAATTAACCGCCAGGAGCTTATGGCCTAATTGCTCAGGGTCGGCTCCGGCAAAAAAATGCACGTTTTCCACCATCGTGTCGGTGGTCACCGCTAATTCATAGCCGTCAGGAATGGACAGTAGCGCACAGTCATCGCCTATTCCTAAACGGGTTGAGGTATTTTTTACCGCTTGGCGGGTGAAAAACCGCTCGATCAGAGAGAATTCGGTTAGCGATGCTTCGTTAGCTTTCTTCGCCTGCCTTCCGTCCTGGCTCATTTGTCCTCCGAATATGGGCGATTTTATCCAGGATGCCATTGACATAGCGATGGCTGCCGTCCGCCCCAAAACACTTGGCTAGGTTTATGCTTTCATTTAAAACAACCCGGTAAGGCATATCGAGTCGGTTCAAAAGCTCATAAGTACCGATTCTTAATATTGCCCTTTCGACCGGATCAATCATATCAACTGGCCTGTCCACAAATTCGGCTAATGCTTCATCAATAGAATCCAGATTTTTAGGGATGCCGTAAAACAGCTCCCTGAAATAACTTTTCTGGGTGTTTTTAAGCCGTTCATCTTCCAAAAACTGTAGTTCAATTTCGCTGAGGTTTTGTCCGGTCATCTGCCATTGATACAACGCCTGCACAGCAGCCTTTCTGGCATTGGTACGCGTTAAACTCATCAGACTTCCAGATTTTTAAACAAGCTAACCATCTCGATGGCTGACAATGCCGCTTCCGCACCCTTATTGCCGGCTTTAGTACCGGCGCGTTCTATCGCTTGCTCAATCGTATCGACGGTTAATACGCCAAAGCTGACCGGCACGTCGTATTGCAAAGACACATGCGCCAGACCTTTAACACATTCGCCAGCGACATACTCAAAATGCGGGGTACCGCCACGGATTACCGCGCCCAAAGCGATAATGGCATCATATTTTTTGCTTGCCGCGATGCGTTGCACCACCATAGGCAATTCAAATGCACCTGGCGCTTTGACCAAATGAATATCATCCTTTTCCGCGCCATGACGTACCAGCGCATCAATCGCACCCGCCTCTAATTGCTCGACAATGAAGCTGTTAAAACGCGAGGCGACCAGGCAGAATTTGCCGCCTTTTGCTGAAAAAATACCTTCAAAGGTTTTTATTTTTGACATTTTTCTCTCTATTGTGTGATGGATTGCAGCCCAAATTGAATAGGCTGCGGGTTAAATCTGTAATTTATAATTGGCCTAATTTTGGGAATGGTTGAATGAAGCTGGTTGGCAAAACTTAAACCGTTGGCTGAGCGTAGTTGAAGCCAGCCAGCAATTTGCTTCGGCTGCGCTCAGTACAAGTCCGCTCAGCCAACGGTTTAAGCCAATTTCATTCAATCACCACCCTGATTTTTAGCCGACATGCTCCGCCACTTCCAGGTTAAAGCCGGACAAGCCGACATATTTTTTCTGCGTACCCAGAACCCGCAATTTATGTACGCCAAGATCGGCCAATATTCTGGCGCCGGTGCCGGTCATGCGCCAATCGGCTGCGTTTGCTGATGATTGCGCGGCGGTCTTGATGCCGTGATCTTCCAGTTGATAGCCGTGGATCAATTCCACCAGAGACTTATTACTTTCCGCTTGCCTGATAACAACCAGCACGCCACAGCCTTCTTCGGCTATTTTCTGCATCGCGGCACGAATGGAAACAGTGCTGTCGCTACGCTTTGAGGCAAACACGTCATCCAGCAAATTACGCGCATGAACCCTGACTAAAACCGGTTCGTCGCCTGAAACCTTGCCCATCACCAGCGCAAGATGCAGGCTGTTATCGTGCCTGTCCTGATAGGCATAAAGGCGGAAATCGCCGAATTCGGTTGGGAAAGCGCACTCGCTGATACGCTCCAACGTGTTTTCATGCTGGATGCGGTAATGGATCAAATCGGCAATCGTGCCGATTTTAAGATTATGCTGCGCGGCAAAAATCTCCAGATCAGGCCTTCTTGCCATCGAACCGTCTTCATTGAGGATTTCAACAATCACAGCGGCAGGTTCAACCCCGGCAAGCCTTGCCAGATCGCAGCCCGCTTCGGTGTGCCCGGAACGGCTTAACACACCGCCGGACTTCGCCATTAACGGAAAAATATGTCCAGGCTGCACCAAATCATCAGCTTTGGCATCCGCAGCCACCGCGCATTGGATGGTACGCGCACGGTCGGCGGCTGAAATTCCTGTTGTTACGCCAGTTGCCGCTTCAATAGATACGGTAAAATTGGTCGAATGCGCGGTTTTATTTTCATTGGTCATCAACGGCAAACGTAACTGCTGGCAACGTTCGCTGGTCAGCGTCAGGCAAATCAGCCCGCGACCGTAACGCGCCATAAAATTAATATCTTCCGGGCGCGTGAACGAGGCCGCCATCACCAGATCGCCTTCATTTTCACGGTCTTCATCATCCATGATAATGACCATCTTGCCTTGCCGTAAATCGTCTATGATTTCTTCAATTGTATTCATCAGTCTTCGTAGGGCGCGCCGTGCGCACCATTGTCGGTTGTGGCTAGTGAGGGATCAGTTTAAAAAACCGCTCTTTTGCAAAAGTTCTTCAGTAATGTTGCCGTGTGCATGAGCGGCTGCGTCACCGCGCATCAAGCGCTCCATATAACGCGCCAGAATATCGACTTCAAGGTTCACTTCGGTGCCGACCACCGCTTCATTCAGCGTTGTCCCTTGCAGCGTATGCGGCACAATATTAACACCGAATGCCGCGCCATTGACTTCATTGATCGTCAAACTGATGCCGTTAATACAAATCGAGCCTTTCTCGGCGATATATTTCGCCAGATTATCAGGCGCTTGTACGGTAAACCGCACCGAACGAGCATCCGCTTTCTTACCGATAACCTTGCCGATACCGTCGATATGACCGCTGACGATATGACCACCCATGCGCGTCGTCGGAGTTAGCGCCAGCTCCAGGTTAACAGGCGTTCCGACCGCCGCGTGGCTGAGCGTCGTCCGCGTCCAGGTCTCGTTGGACACATCGGCGCAAAAATGCCGCGCGCCCAGTTCGATTGCCGTCAAACACACACCGTTGACAGCAATGCTGTCGCCCAGTTGTGTGTCAGTCAGCGGCAATGTGCCTGTGTCGATTTTCAAACGGAAATCACCGGATTTGCGCTCGATGGCGGAGATTTTGCCGATGGCTAGGATGATGCCTGTGAACATAGTATTAGTGCTAATTTTAATTAAGGAAGACCGTTAAAGCTTGATGTTTCGTGTAGATAAAGGTTTGGTCAAGTTGACGATATGCAAAATTTCAACCTGCTTTTTCAGCGCGTTTATACGGTAAAAAGCGGTATAACCCTTATGAGAGAACTTCCTGATATCCGCTTTATAAACCAGTCCACTTTCAGGAAAGCTACTGAGTATTTTTCTAAACGCTTCTACCAATTCAGTAACAAATCGCACACTTGTCTGCGGACTATCCAAAGCAATGAAATAAGCTATATCCTCAAGCTCTTCATCAGCTTGAGACGTTATTTTTACTTGATAGTCAGTCATTAATTTTTCTGAGCTGTTGCCAATCGTTGTTGTACCCGTTGGTTCAAGTTATCCACATAAGTATCATCCAGCGTGATAACCAAGCCGCCTTCAGCTTGATCTATAGCCTGCTGGATTTTTTGATCCAATTCCAGATTGCTTACAGATTGATGCTTAGCTTTCAAAAACTCGACAAAATGTAAAACCTCCAAAGCTAACGGTTCTGGGAATTCTTGTACGTCCTGATAAATTTGCTCTACTGTGTTCATATTATTTACCTTAATGTGAAGAAGGCTGTCGGAGTGCCGAAATCCTCAAAAGCACCATGTTCAAAAACGATATTCATGACAAGGTATCTAAGTCGACCGATACGCAGTGGCCTTTGTTAACATTGTCTAGTGCTGCCAGTAAATGCGCTTTATTCGCCGGATTGCCCAATAAATAATCGGTTTCATCCTGCTCGGTTTCCGCTGTTTCGCAGATGGCAATCTCAATATCCTTGTGTTGGAACTGCGCTTTCACGGAAGCGATAAAATTTTCGTTTAACTCGTCAGCATTGATTTTATAGAGTGTGTACATGGTTTGCCCCTACTATTAAAGTTTTATCGTCTGGTATCGAATCTTATAACTTAGGTAGCCCGTATGAAGTGGAATGGAATACGGGGCATCAGAGCTACAGAGCTACGAAATCCCGTATTGCGCATAGCTTCATACTGGCTACTTGCTGTGTTCATGTTATTTTCCTTAATAGCAGAGTTTGGAATGAAGGTGATTGATTTTAGAAAAATACCTACCGATTATGGGCTTCCATAGATTCTATTAAGTTGTTCATCTAGTTTTTTCTGCTTTTCAGGAAGAATCTCGGCATCTATTTTGTTGTGGACAATCTCTATACAGGTTTTAAACAATGGAAGTTCTGGAAATATTTTTATAAGCCAATCACTATGAGTTTTTATGACTTTCCCTTCTTCGTTAAAATGAACCCATATTTGATCTGAACCAAGTAGATCATTTTCATAATGTGCAATATATTCATTGCGAAGATTTATGAACCTAGTGTGAGCTTTTTCCTCCTCACTATTAGAAATAAAGAAGATTTTTTTATTTAACATAGACTTTTTCGTAGTTGCTAAAAACCAGCGTGCATATAAAACTACCGAATGCATTAACGCTCCGCTAGTTAAATAAACATGAAACCTATTATCCTCGTTATTTATGAGATACGAATTTTGACTTATTTGTTCTTGTAAATTTATAGCGTAATTACAAATATCATATGCCATTCTTAAATCACGCCTAATAGTGTTATAAGTCTTATACTGTTTCGCTGCGTGAAGGCATGGTTTATCATTTTCTACTTCGGGCAGGCTAAAAATATCTATTTTCTGCGTAGAATCGTTTAGCATCTCTAATAATGAACCATTATTTGGAGATAAATACTTAAATTCATTCTTGTCTAAAAGCGCCCCTCTAATTTTTTTAAATTCTTTCATCTGTATTTTATCGTGCTTCAGTTTCTAAAAAACGTTGACGTACGAAGGGTATCAATCAAGATAATTTAATCTGCATTTTTCAATTACTCTGTATATCAGGAGTTTTGCAAAAACTTTAAATCTTGACCGTTCATATCTAAAAAAGGCTTTAACGTTAATTTCAAATCCCCACCCACCTGCCGAACATCCAGCAACTTCAATTCCTTCTTATCCGCCATCGCCACCATACCCGGCAGATGAAACAAGCCGCGCCCTTGATCTCCGATTATGGACGGAGCCATGTAGACAATGATTTCATCCAGCAGGTTCTCTGTTAATAACGCGCCGTTTAATACCGCGCCCGCTTCAACCAGTACTTCATTAATCTGCTGCGCGGCTAAAAAGTGCATGACTTCGTGCAAATCCAGGCGGGTGTTTTTGTCGGGCAGGCGGTGCACTTCAAATCCGGCTTGTTGCAAACGCTCTTGTCTGGATTGATCGTCCGAGCAGGTCAGGATTAACGTGCGTCCCGGCAGTTTTGCCATTTGCGCGTTAGGCGGCGTTTGCAAGCGGGAATCCAGGACAACCCTGATCGGCTGCACAACTTCAAAATCAACCCGCGCATTCAAGGCCGGGTCGTCCGTCAGAACGGTGTTGATGCCGGTTAAAATCGCCGAGCTTTCCGCCCTTAACCGCTGTACATCGGCTCTGGCTGCATTCGAGGTAATCCATTTGCTTTCGCCGGAGGCCATAGCTGTGCGTCCGTCCAGGCTCATCGCCAGTTTGCTGCGGATAAACGGACGGTTTTGCGTCATCCTTTTAATAAAGCCGCGATTCAGAGCCTGTGCGTCTTCCTGTAATACGCCGCAAACCACTTCAATCCCGGCGGCTTGCAGTTTTTCAAGTCCTCGACCGGAGACCAGCGGATTCGGGTCTTGCATAGCCACAACCACGCGGCTGATTCCGGATTTTATCAACGCGTCGCAACACGGCGGTGTCCGCCCGTGATGGCTGCAGGGTTCCAAAGTGACATAAGCGGTTGCGCCTCTTGCGTCCGGCACGTTTTTCAAGGCTTCAACTTCAGCATGGCCTAGTCCGGCCTTTACATGCCAGCCTTCGCCGATAATGACATCATCCCTGACTAACACACAGCCTACACGCGGGTTCGGATCGGTTGTGTAACGCCCGTTGTTAGCCAGCTGCAATGCTCTCGCCATGTAGACGGCATCTTGTGCGGTCATTATTTTTTCTGCAAATGCGCGATCATGTCGGTAAATTCGCTGACATCCTGAAAGCTGCGATAAACCGAGGCGAACCTTACAAAAGCGACATTATCCAGCTGGCTTAATTCTTTCATGACTTTTTCGCCCAGTTCCAGGGCAGGCACTTCACTTTCGCCTTTTTCGATCAATTCCTTTTTTATGCGTGTGATAGCCGCTTCGATAGCATCGCTGCTGACCGGCCTTTTTTCCAGCGCCCTGAGCATCCCTGAGCGCAGCTTGTTTTCGTCAAAAAGTTCGCGGATGCCGTCGCGCTTGATAATGCGGGGCATTGTCAATTCGGCTATTTCATAGGTTGTAAAGCGTTCTTTACAAACGCTGCATTCACGCCGACGGCGAACCTGATCGCCTTCGTTTGCCAATCTGGAATCCAGGACACGGGTATCTTGTGCAGCGCAAAATGGACATCGCATAAAACTTAAACCACTGATTTTTATATGCCGAAAAATTCGGCCTTCAACTTTAAAGCCGCGAATTTTATAACACTTCCCTGTATTAACTGTATTTTATTTTGTTCAGCGCCGATACTTTCAAGGGTTGAAAGTGGATGGCTGCATGCTGTTTTCTGCTTTGGGTATTCATTGCTGCTACTTGTTTTATCAGCAAAAAGTCATAAGATAACCGGGTTCGATAATAATCGCTGTCAGGCAATCCGGCATAATATGTACACTTTAAGAATTCAGGTTTACGGTTGTTATAGGCTTTCGTAGGGTACGCATCGCGTACCATTTTCGTTGGTTTTTATTGCAATTCTGGAAAGGTACGCGATGCGTACCCTACCTAAGAAACCGAAAGTCTGACTGTTTGAAGTGTAATTATGTCGTGGACTTTGCAGTTATTATCCCCCTACCAACCACTGATTAGTACAAAAATAACCCAATGGCTCAATACATCTATTCAATGAACCGGGTCGGCAAAATTGTCCCGCCCAAAAAATATATCCTCAAGGATATTTCCTTGTCTTTTTTCCCTGGCGCAAAGATCGGCGTGTTGGGTTTAAACGGCTCCGGTAAATCGACATTACTGCGCATCATGACGGGCATCGATAAAGAAATCGAAGGCGAAGCTATCCCGCTTAAAGGCATCAAAATCGGCTACCTGCCGCAAGAACCGCAACTCGATCCCAATAAAACCGTGCGCGGCAATGTCGAAGAAGCGGTCACGGAAATCAAGGCGGCTTTGGAACAACTCGATGCAGTCTATGCGGCTTATGCATTGCCTGATGCCAATTTTGACAAATTGGCAGCCGATCAGGCCCGCCTGGAAGACATTGTCAATGCCTGCGACGGCCATAACCTGGAACGCAAGCTGGAAGTCGCCGCAGATGCGTTGCGACTGCCCGATTGGGATGCCAACGTCACAACACTGTCAGGTGGTGAAAAACGCCGCGTGGCATTGTGCCGCTTGTTATTATCCAACCCCGACATGCTGTTGTTGGACGAGCCGACCAATCATCTGGATGCGGAATCTGTCGCTTGGCTGGAAAGATTTCTGCATGACTATCCCGGAACCGTGGTTGCGGTCACTCATGATCGTTACTTCCTGGACAATGTCGCCGGTTGGATTCTGGAACTGGACAGAGGTTCCGGCATTCCGTGGGAAGGCAATTACTCCAGCTGGTTAGAGCAAAAGAGCAACCGTCTGTTGCAGGAAGAGAAACAGGAATCTTCCCGCCAAAAAGCCATGAAAGAAGAGTTGGAATGGGTGCGTTCCAATCCGAAAGGCCGCCATGCCAAAAGCAAAGCCCGTCTGGCCCGTTTTGAAGAATTGTCGTCATCCGACGTACAAAAACGCAACGAGACCCAGGAAATTTATATTCCACCCGGACCTCGCCTCGGCGACGTGGTGATTGAAGCCGACAACATCAGCAAGGCATTCGGCGACAAGCTGTTAATCAACGGCCTGAGCTTTAAACTGCCGCCCGGCGGCATCGTCGGTATTATCGGCCCGAACGGCGCGGGTAAAACCACGCTGTTCCGCATGATGGCCGGTATCGACAAGCCCGACTCCGGCACTTTAACGCTGGGACAAACGGTGGAAATGGCCTATGTCGACCAGATGCGCGACGACCTGGATCCGAAGAAAACCGTGTTCGATGAAATTTCCGATGGGCTGGATTTAATTACCGTCGGCAAGTACGAAACTCCGTCGCGCGCTTATGTCGGTCGTTTTAACTTTAAAGGTGCAGACCAGGGAAAACGTATCGGCGATCTTTCCGGCGGTGAACGCAACCGTGTGCATCTAGCCAAGTTGCTGAAAACCGGCGGCAATGTACTGCTGCTCGACGAACCGACCAACGACCTGGATGTGGAAACATTACGCGCATTGGAAGAAGCCTTGCTCGCCTTCCCCGGTTGCGCAGTGGTCATATCGCATGACCGCTGGTTCCTGGACAGGATTGCGACACATATCCTGGCCTTTGAAGGCGACAGCAATGTGGTTTGGTTTGAAGGCAACTATGAAGATTACGAAGCTGACCGTCATCGTCGTCTGGGTAGTGATGCGGATAACCCGCATCGCTTGAAATATAAAAAGCTGGCTGGATAACAGCGCTTTTAAAGCCTTCAACTGTTCGGCAAACCCACTGTCAGGAACAGGCAATATATGCTTGATTCTGTTATCTGGATTTGTCGAACATCTGCCCCGCCTCTTGCAAACAGCTATACACATATAGCCAGATTATTTCAGATAATTGTGTTGTGCACATTGTGCACAGATTATTTGTCATGCTCCATCCGTTTGTATTAAACCTGCTTTAAACGTATATTAAGTGGCTGTTTAACTTACGGGAATTGTTTGATGGATACGATTAGCATACGCGGTGCCAGAACCCATAACCTGAAAAATATTGATATTGACTTGCCCAGGGACAAGCTGATTGTTATTACCGGATTGTCCGGTTCGGGGAAATCATCGCTGGCGTTTGATACCATTTATGCGGAAGGGCAAAGACGCTATGTAGAATCGCTTTCCGCTTACGCCCGACAGTTTTTATCCATGATGGAAAAGCCCGATGTTGACCACATCGAAGGCTTGTCCCCTGCGATTTCCATCGAACAAAAATCCACTTCACACAACCCGCGCTCGACGGTCGGCACGATCACCGAAATCTATGATTATTTACGGCTGTTGTATGCCCGTGCTGGTACGCCGCGCTGTCCTGAACACCATATTTCCCTCGAAGCGCAAACGATCAGCCAGATGGTCGATCATGTCCTTGCCCAGCCGCAAGACCAGCGCTGGATGTTGTTGGCTCCGGTTATCAATGACCGCAAAGGCGAGCATGTCCAGTTACTGGATGATTTACGCGCCCAAGGCTTTATCCGCGCCCGTATTGATGGCGTCGTTTACGACCTGGATGAAGCGCCGACGCTGGATTTAAAAAAGAAACACAGCATTGAAGTGATTGTTGACCGCTTCAAGATCCGCCCGGACATTGCTTTAAGATTATCCGAATCGTTTGAAACAGCCTTACGCATTGCCGACGGCATTGCTATCGCTGTGTGCCTTGAAGACGACTGCATGGATGCAGGAGGTAGAGCAACGCATGGAGCAGTTGCCGGCGACACGGAGCTGATGTTTTCCGAACGCTATGCCTGTCGCCATTGCGGTTACAGCCTCAGCGAACTGGAACCGCGTATTTTCTCTTTTAACAATCCCAAAGGCGCTTGCAGCAGTTGTGACGGTTTGGGCGTCAGGCAGCATTTTGATCCTGAACTGATTATCCATAACCCCGACATTAGCCTCGCAGGTGGTGCGATTCGCGGTTGGGACAGGCGCAATGCTTACTATTACCAACTGATTTGCTCGCTAGCGAAGCATTACGGTTTTGACCCGGAAGTGCCGTTTTCAGCATTGTCCAAACAGCATCAGGCCATTATTTTGTACGGCAGCGGTAAAGAGGTCATCGAATTTACCTTTTTTACCGGTACCGAAGCGGTCAAGAAGAAGCGCCATAGTTTTGAGGGTATCATTGCCAATATGGAGCGGCGTTATCACGAAACCGATTCGCAGATGGTACGGGAAGAGTTGTCGAAATACCTGTCGCAAAAAACCTGCAATGTCTGTGATGGTGCACGCCTGAATGTCTCGGCGCGAAATGTCTTTATTGAAGAACAGCCGATTCACCAGATTACACGCTTTCCAATCCGCAAATCCTTAGGATTTTTTCAACAGCTCAACCTGCCTGGGCAACGCGGCGAAATCTCGGTAAAAATCATCAAGGAAATCAAGGAAAGACTGGAGTTCCTGGTCAATGTCGGCCTGGATTATTTAACCCTGGATCGCAGCGCCGATACCTTGTCTGGCGGGGAAGCCCAACGAATCCGCCTTGCCAGCCAGATTGGCGCGGGTCTGGTCGGTGTGATGTATGTGCTGGATGAGCCTTCGATAGGCCTGCATCAGCGCGATAACCAGCGTTTGCTTAACACCTTGTTCCGGCTGCGCGACCTGGGCAATACCGTTATTGTCGTTGAGCATGATGAAGATGCGATACGTTCGGCACAGCATATCGTTGATATAGGCCCAGGAGCCGGTGTTCATGGCGGACGTATTATTGCCCAAGGTACGCTGGAGGATATTCTTAACAACAAGGATTCGTTAACCGGGCAATATTTATCAGGCAAAATTGAAGTTACCGTACCTGAAACCTTAAGAGCCCCCGATAAAGACAAACAAATCACTATCCGCAATGCCAACGGCAATAATCTTAAAAATGTCGATATTTCCTTTCCTGTTGGCTTGCTGACTTGCGTGACTGGCGTATCCGGTTCTGGTAAATCAACGCTGGTTAACGATACCTTATATTGCCACGCCGCCCGCTTAATCAACCGTGCCGGAGTCATTCCCGCGCCCTGCGATGCTATCGAAGGGCTGGAACATTTCGATAAAGTTGTCGATATAGACCAGAGTCCGATAGGCCGCACACCACGCTCAAATCCTGCCACTTACACGGGTTTGTTTACGCCGATACGCGAGTTGTTTTCGGCGACGCCCGAAGCGCGTTCACGCGGTTATACGCCAGGCCGGTTCAGCTTTAATGTGAAAGGCGGGCGCTGTGAAGCCTGTACTGGCGATGGCGTTATTAAAGTCGAGATGCACTTCTTGCCGGATATTTTCGTGCATTGCGATGCCTGTAACGGCAAGCGTTATAACCGCGAAACCCTGGAAATCCGTTACAAAGGCAAAACCATCAATCAGGTGCTCGATATGACGGTAGAGGATGCGGCGGAATTTTTCAGCGCGGTACCCAGCCTGTCGCGCAAATTACAGACCTTGATTGAAGTGGGGCTGAGTTACATAACCTTAGGCCAGAACGCGACCACACTATCCGGCGGTGAAGCGCAACGGGTAAAACTCGCCAAGGAACTGTCCAAACGCGACACTGGCAAAACCTTGTACATCCTGGACGAACCGACAACCGGCCTGCATTTTCACGACATCAAACAATTATTAACGGTACTGCATACGCTACGCGATCACGGCAATACCGTCATCGTGATTGAACATAACCTGGATGTGATTAAAACAGCGGACTGGCTGATTGATATGGGACCGGAAGGCGGTGATGGTGGCGGTACACTGGTTGCGGAAGGCACGCCGAAGCAGGTTTCTGAAAACGCGGCATCGCATACGGGGTTCTATTTAAAGAGGTTTTTTGAGTAAATAGTTATTGGATAACTTCCAGTGCGTAGGGCGGTTTCGCCCACAGGCAAACCGCCACCACATTCGAAAATTAAGGCGGATTGCAATCCCGATGCGGTGTATGACGCTTTGCTTATACACCCTACATAACATATGCGCCTTACGCGTTGCTTGATATGGACGTATCATGTGTAAATTAATAACTGGCGAAAGTAATTTTTTTACTAAATTAATATGATTGATGACCAAATAGACAAAATAGCTGAAATATTCTGTCGCACACATAATATTGCTATTGAAACCTTAGGTTCTGTTGACATTTCATCGTAGCCATAAGAGTACAGAGGCAAATGACAACATCCCCCTGTAATTAATGGCCTTTTTCTCATATCTGGTGGCAATCCTGCGGTAGTGTTTGAGCTTGCCAAACA
>Ga0208754_100222_pt1 | contig 20066 bp, 22 predicted proteins | sample LakWasMet55_HOW8_2_FD_183889 | JGI IMG/M metagenome (GOLD analysis project Ga0208754, IMG submission 183889) | Freshwater sediment methanotrophic microbial communities from Lake Washington under simulated oxygen tension - Sediment Metagenome... | ecosystem: Environmental > Aquatic > Freshwater >... | reverse complement strand
TTTTTTGGCTGGCATAGGATAATCTACTCAATTTCATTGGCTTGCTATAGGAAATTAATAGATTACACTAAGTATTCGTCAAAATAAAATTGGTGGACTACTAGCCGCAACAGCCAAAAAACAAAACTAACCGCCACTACACTAGAAGGAAAACGATGTTGCCGGGAAATGAAGTTATTCATTGGGGATTCCTGATTCAAAGACAGATAACAACTATCGCCAAACATCAGCGTCATTTTTTGATGGGAACATATCAGCGCAGTTTAAAGCGTGTCAAGTTTTATTTATTCCACGAACCCCGGCAAGATTAACTTTTCCAGTATCGTTAAAATCGATAATGTCATTGCGCACTGGATAATCTTGTATTTTGGACAGCTTCAGCAGTTACTGTACTTCTTCACAGGAAAACCAGCTTAAGCGGCATCACTTGGCTGAATCGCAGATAGGCAATAGTTGGTTTGCGTATGCCGGTCTCTTAAACGGTAGCACTTGCGCTCCATTCTTCAGGGCGTCCAGGTAATCAGTCAGACCAAGCGTACATCATTTTTATGGCGTTCTGGCAGGTGTACCGTGCAGTTATAGGCTAACGGCTACTTGTAACAATCAAGCTTATAAGGCTTCAAGTTTTAACCGCAATAATGCAAACAAAATTAAACCATTGGAAATAAATTGCCATGCGCTTGAAACCGGCGCGTTCCAGCAACGCGTAATTTTCATCGAGACGGTAAGGGATTAGGACATTCTCCAGCGCTTCGCGTTTGCGCTGGTTTTCAGCATCAGTATAGCCGCTTTGGGATTTTTTAAATTGCAGGTAATGGTCGATATATAAGCGGTTCAATACCGCATCATTGCCGAGGATTTTCTCCGATAGCAGCAATATAGCGCCGGGTTCCAGCGCGGTATGGATATTTCTCAGTAAATGTTCCCTGTCCATTGGGCGGACAAATTGCAAAGTCCAATTCAGGATAACCGAATGACAATGCGGCAATTCGGGAAGGCTGGCCAGATCAGCCAAAATTAAGGTCGCTGTCCCTGCATCTATTTGTCCCGCCAGTTTGATCCGGGCTTTATCCAGCATGGAGTCGGAATTGTCGTAGCCGACAAATCTGGCATCAGCAGGACAGGCCGGGTGCTTTGCCAAATGTTCGATGGTTGTGCCGGTGGAACAACCCAAATCACAAACAACTCCGCCATTTTCGGGCAAAAAGTCCATGACCAGATCCGCCTGGATGCGCTGAATTTCAGCGTAGAACGGTACGCTCCTGGAGACCATATTGTCAAAAACCTGGGCAACACGTTCATCGAAGGCAAAATCTTCCACCCGGCTTATTGTTTGGAATAGCTTATCCTGATTGGTCATAGAGTTGGTATCATTATTGTTCAGCAGTTCTTATGCGCTTTATTAGCCATGTATTTTAATCGAGTTTTTCATCCGAAGGCGTTTATCGCTGATTAAATGTCTTCCGGCAAATACTATTTTCTTAAGAAAAAGCTATATTATCGGACAGAAAATAAACTTTTATCAGGTCATGCTAAGCTTAGCCGCTAATAAACCCTGTTATTTAGCCATTGACCGGAGTGTATGGTCCCTAAAAAAATAAAAATCCCTGCCAACCTGTCTGTTGTCATTCTGTTTGGCCTGATCCTGCTGTCCTTACAGTTAATGAGTTCAGCGACCCAGGAATCTTCAGAATTGGGGGCCATGTATTCCTGGCTATTGTTAATCAATGCCTTGGGTTCTGTAGTCTTGCTAGGACTGGTTGGCGTCAATATTTATACGCTGATAAAGCATACCAAAAGACGGGAAGCTGGCTCCAAGCTGACGTTGCGCATGGTGTCGCTGTTTGTCGTGCTGGCTTTGGCCCCTGCGGCAATTGTATTTTATTTTTCCATGCAGTTTTTACATCAGGGTATAGACAGCTGGTTTAATGTGGAAATAGACCGCGCGATGGAAGATGCACTGGAGCTTAGCCAGGCTTCTCTGGATCAGCGGATGCGCTGGCATTTAAAGCAAACCCAACAATTAGCTAACCAACTGGAGTCTTCTTCAGAAAATCAGGCTGCTCTGGAAATGGAAAACCTGCGCGAGCTTTCCGAAGCCGCGGAAATGACTTTATTTTCAAGGCAGGGACGGATTATCGCGTCAAGCAGCATTAATCCCGGCGATATTTTACCCAGTTTGCCGGACGAACATATCTGGCTGCAATTACGGCGGGATTTAAGCTATGTCGCCTTAGCCCCGGTGCACGAAGATGAATTGATGATACGCGTCATTGTCACCGTTAACTCGCGGGAGCCGCAATATTTACAAGCCTTATATCCGGTGCCGGTCAGAATTGCCGATTTGGCTGATTCGGTGGAATTTGCTTTTGTGCGCTATCAGGAAATGCATTTTTTAAGGAACGAATTAAAACTGAGTTTCTCGTTGGCTTTGTCGCTGGTGTTATTAATGAGCTTGCTGGCAGCGATTTGGGTCGCCTTTATCAGCATCCGCAATATTATTGCGCCGGTAAAAGAACTGGTTAAAGGCACACAGGCAGTGGCCTCTGGACATTACGACCAGCAATTACCGGTGATTGCCCAGGACGATCTGGGCTTTCTGGTTGAATCCTTCAATGAAATGACGCTGCGTATTGCACGAGCCAGTAACGAATCGCGCATGGCCGGTTTTGAGGTGGAAAACCAGCGCGCCTACCTGGAAACCATCCTGGCAAATTTAACGGCCGGGGTAATCAGTTTTGATGCCAACTATAAAATCCGTACGGCTAATCAGGCTACTTACCGAATTTTCCGTATTCAGGTCAACCATTTTGTCGGGCACACTCTTTTGGAACTGGCCCAAAGTTCTTCTGAACTGGCTGAACCCTTAAAATCCATCCAGCATTTGTTGGAACAGGCTGATAATATTTGGGAACGCCCTATTGCTTTTTTAGGGCCGAACGGTAAACAGGAATTGTTATGCCGGGGCACGCCGTTGTTTTCGCAAGATGGCCTATGCGTCGGTGCGGTTGTTGTTTTCGATGATGTAACCGATTTAATACAGGCACAAAAAAATGCCGCCTGGGGTGAAGTTGCCAGAAGGCTGGCACATGAGATCAAAAATCCGCTAACACCCATACAACTCTCCGCAGAAAGACTGCAACACAAACTGGCAGACAAGCTTGGAGCTGATGATGCCGCTATTTTGCAACGCTCAACCAAAACCATTGTGCAGCAGGTTGAAGCGATGAAAGAAATGGTGGATGATTTCTCGCTATATGCCAAACCATCTAAAAAGCAGACCGTCAATATTGATTTACCGGCATTAATTCAGGAAGTACTGGCGCTTTATGCGTTAAAATCAGGCGTTGAGGTCAAATGCGATTTTGCGGCAGGTAGCTCTCTAACCATTAATGGCGATCCGGTCAGCATCAGGCAAGTCCTGCACAACCTGATTAAAAATGCGCTGGAAGCCATAGATGCCATAGGCTTGATTGAAATCAGCCTGCGCCGGGTACAAAAAAACAACAGCGATTTTATCGAAATGGGACTTTATGATAACGGCCCCGGCATTAAGGATGAGCAAATTGAGAAAATTTTTGAACCCTATGTCACAACTAAAGCCAAAGGCACCGGCTTGGGTTTGGCAATTGTTAAAAAAATAATTGAAGAACATGGCGGCACAATATGGGTCGATACCAGTCACAAAGCAGGTGCGGGGTTTATACTTCAGCTACCTGCCAGTAACTTAACCAAAAATAATCATGAATAAAAAAACTCCACGACTATTAGTCATAGATGATGAGCCCGATATTCGCCGTCTGGTCAGCGAAATTCTGGAAGATGAAGGTTATCAGGTCACTATGGCAGAAAATGCCGCCACTGCCAGATCATTAAAAAAATCAACCAACTTCGATCTTATCCTGCTCGATATATGGATGCCCGATACTGACGGCATCACTTTGCTGAAAGAATGGGTTGCCAACGACCCGATACTCTGTCCGGTAATTATGATGTCAGGACACGGCTCGGTTGAAGCGGCTGTTGAAGCCACGCGTCTGGGTGCTTATGACTTCCTGGAAAAACCGCTATCTTTGGCAAAGCTGTTGTTGATTGTCGAAAGGGCTCTGGAAGCCAGTAGCCTGCAAATAGAAAATGCCGGCTTAAAACAGCAAGTGCTCGCCGATATCGAGCCTGTCGGCAAAAGCGCTACTGTTGCCAGAACCAAAGACCAACTAAAACGCCTGGCCCAGCATGACACGCGTTTGTTGTTTGTTGGTGAAGCGGGCGTAGGCAAGGAAATGTATGCGCGTTACCTGCATAACAACAGCTCGCATCGGGACGGTCCCTTTGTTGATGTAGCTGTGGGCAGTATCTCGCCGGAAAACTCCGCAGTGGAGTTTTTCGGCAAGGAAGATAACGGCAAAGTCTATCCTGGCTTATTGGAACGCGCCCATAAAGGCACCCTGTTTCTGGGCGAAATTGCCGGTATGGACAAGGAAACCCAGTCAAGGCTGTTAAGCGCCCTGGAGTCGAGTTCTTTCCTGCGGGTAGGCGGCAGCGAAGCAGTGCGTGTAGATGTCAGGGTTATCGCATCAACACGCATTGCTTTGGATGAAGAAGTCAAATCGGGACGTTTTCGGCAGGATTTATATTACTTGCTTAATGAAATCACGCTGGAAATACAGCCGCTGAGAGAACATAGCGAAGATGTGCCCGGCTTACTGAGTTTCTATGTCGATTATTTTGTAGACCATGACAAACTGGCTTTCAGAAGGTTTTCGATGGCGGCACAGAATTTTTTACGCAACTACAGTTGGCGCGGCAATGTGCGGGAATTAAAAAACCTGGTGCAACGCTTAATGATCCTGGGCGTTGGCGAAGATATAGAACTGGAAGAAGTCAAAGCGGCGATGGGATCGGTGATCGGCGATGTCGTCAGTACAGCGACAGTACCTGACTTTTTTAACCTGCCGTTAAAAGATGCGCGGGATCATTTCGAAAAAGCCTATCTGGAATACCACTTTGAGCGGACTGGCGGCAGCGTCGCCAAATTGTCAGCCGCCGTAGGCATGGAGCGGACGCATCTCTATCGCAAGCTGCATTCGTTGAATATCAAGTTGTAAGCCAGTAACGGTAATTTGTGGGAGCCACTTTTAGCCGCACCCACAAGATTATGAGCTTAAGGTAAAAGTAACCGGGCCATTATTAACAAGGGCAACCTGCATATCCGCACCAAATTCGCCAAACTCAACCTGCGGGTAGATTTGCTTTGCATGGCCTTGCAAATAGGCAAACAGTTGCCGCCCCTGTTCGGGCGGTGCGGCGGAAGCAAAACTTGGGCGGTTGCCTTTACGCGTATCCGCCGCCAACGTGAATTGCGGAACCAATAACAAGCCGCCGTTAATATCCCGCAAACTTAAATTCATGCGGTCGTTGTCGTCGGCAAAAATACGATAATTCAGAATACGTTCCAGCAATCGTTCCGCTTCTTTTGACGTATCCGCTTTTTCTACCGCCACCAGCGCCATGATCCCCACATCGATTTTGCCTATGTCCTGGTTATTGACAGTAACTGTAGCCGAACTAACACGTTGGATAATACTTATCATAAATGCAATTGCGTTTATTCAAATACTCAGAGATTACGCAAACAGTAATTGGAAAAATAACCTGACCCAGATAACAATCAGGATAATTGCGCTCGACAGAAACACCACCATCCGATGTTTCAAAGCATTGTAAGTAATATGGATATAGCTGTGCAGATAGCGTGTTGCTACAAATAACCAAGCCAGCGTCAGATAGGTTGCATCAGCCTGCTTCGTGCTATAAATCAGCAAACTGACCACATAAAACAACACCGGGCATTCAAATAAATTAATGTAATGCCTGCTTACCTTTTCCAGATATTCCGGCAACTTACCGCCCCGGTTTAACTTGAAATAGGATGGGTTTAAACCATCGTCCCTAACGGCTTTAAAACGCCGCTTAACCATTAAAAACCCGACGCCGAAAGTCAGCAGCGCCAGAAAAAACATCGGAAATAAAATAGTTTCTTGCCGCATAAATTTATCTCATTTATAAAGTCAGTAACAACATAAATGGCTAGACAGATAACCTGACATTCAATGGTATTTGTTTAGCCTATCGCACAGTCATATTATCCAATAGCCGCGCCACAACCGAATGAAAATTTTATTTGCGCTACTAACAACACTGGTTTTGCGGCTTTGTCTGCCATTTCCCGCATACGCAGAAGTCTATCAATGGCAGGACAGCAACGGCAATAAGCACTTTACCGACCGGCTCAATCCGCAAGCTAAAGTTCTTGATATAAAACCGGGTTACGGCTTTTTGCGGGTTAAAACCGTTTACGATGGCGATACGGTCGTCTTGGAAGATGGTCGAAAAATCCGCTTGTTAGGCATCAATACACCCGAAGTGCAGCACCGCGGCAACACGGCAGACGCAGGCGGTGAAGAAGCAAAAAACTGGCTAACCGACAAACTGCTAAACAACAAAGTCCGTCTCGTCATTGATTCCGAAAAAACCGATAAATACGGACGAACCCTGGCACATTTGTTCACCGAAAAAAAAGAACACATCAACCTGCAACTGGTCGCCGCAGGATTGGCGGAAGTGAGCATTTACCCCCCTAACCTGCTTTATGCCAATGAATTGGTCGCTGCTGGCAACAAAGCCGAAAAAGCCAAGCTCGGTATATGGCAGCGGCCTGAATATGCGCTCATTCCTGTCAACGAGTTAACAGAAGAAGGACATCCTGGCTGGACGCGCCTGAGCGGCAAAGTGATTGCTGTGCGTAACAGCAAAAAATTTGTTTACCTGGAATTTTCCAGCCGGTTCGAAGCACGTATTGAACGGGCATGGCTGCATTTATTTCCTGACATTAACGATTACCTGGGCAAAACGCTAGAGGTGCGCGGCTGGCTGAACAAAAGCAAAGGACGATTTTCCATGTTAATACGTCATCCCAGTGCAATTAAGATGTTAGCTGGAGCTTCCGAAACCTTCTACAAGGTTTTTTAAAGCGTTTCCGCATCCACGCATAATCATGTTGCAGTTTTACCTCTATCGGTCATTACCATGATCTCCGCGACCACGATGATTTCCGTGACCCCGGTTATTATCATTTCTGTGCTGTCCCTGATTACCGTGTTGATGGCTATTATCACGCCCATGCCTGCCTTCATGTTGATAGTGGTTATTGTTCCAATGTTGAGGCTCCCGGTAGTGATATTCGTAATGACGCTCAACCGGATAATAGCTCCTTTGTATCACAGCCCCGCTTCGATAAGACCTGCTATCCGGGTAATTGGAATATTGCTGAGGATAATGGACGCAAGCAACCAGCAACAGTATTAAAACTGCCAACGATATTTTTATAGCCAGTGATCTCATTGTTAATCTCCTGAGGTTGAAAAGTTTGGCTAGAGAATATCGGTATCACACTGAATGCATAATGAATGGCTATTAAGGCTAAGCTATTCGCAGCCACTCTGGCGAACCATGTGCGAACTAACCATTCCCCCTTAACATCAAAATACGAGTTTTTGCTTAGCCTGTGTTATATGCTATATTCCTTCTTAATGAGAATTATTATTAATAATTCCGGTCTATCCGTGTAATTCTCCTTTACCTTTAACGCCAGGACTGAACATGACTATTAGCTTAAAAAATCTTGCTGTGGGCGATTTAGGAAAGATCGTCGGCTTCGATAAGTCCGGCAAGGCTTATCGAAAACGCTTGCTGGCTATGGGCCTGACACCTGGAACAGAATTCAGTATCACCCGGTTTGCGCCAATGGGCGATCCGGTTGAAATTAAATTGCGCGGATTTTCATTAACCCTACGCAAAGATGAAGCAGCCATATTGCTGATTGAGAAACTGTAATGAAAACTGATTTTACTGTAGGCGTTGTCGGTAACCCCAATTGCGGCAAGACTACACTGTTTAATGTCTTGACCGGTGCCAGACAGCATGTGGGCAACTGGCCCGGTGTTACGGTTGAAAAAAAAACCGGTGAATATACCTTTCAAAATAAAATTATTGAGTTAGTTGACTTACCGGGTACTTATTCTCTGGAAGCTGCTGATGACCAGGTTTCTTTAGATGAAAAAGTAGCCCGGGATTATGTAGCCTCCAAAGAAGCTGACTTAATCATCAATATTGTTGATGCCTCCAATATTGAACGTAACCTTTATTTGACTTCGCAGCTTATTGAAATGCGCGTACCGATGATACTGGTGCTCAATATGATGGACGCGGTTAAACAGCGCGGCATTAAAATTGACACTGAAGCGCTTAGTCAACAATTAGGCTGTCCGGTCATACCCATCTCGGCATCAACCAAGAATGGCATCAACGCATTAAAGACATCGATTAACAGTTCGGCTATCAGCAAGCCTGTGCCTTCGGCAAAAATAACCTATACCCCGGCATTAGAGCAAGCCATCAATACTATTTCCCCCTTGTTGACAGAGGCAGCCACCCAGCACCGTTGCGATTTGCGCTGGCTGGCTCTGCGCTTGCTAGAAGGCGACACCCTAGCCAGACAGATCACGGGTAACCGGTTCACAGGAGTCATTACAGAATTGCAAAGCCGTGTAGAAACGGAAACAGATGATGAAATTGACATTCTGGCGGCCGACGCCCGCTACGGATTTGTCAATCAACTTACCCAGAATGCGGTCTGTAAAATCAATGAAATAAGTCGACACACCACCGAAAAAATTGACCATATTGTTTTGAACCGCTTTCTGGGCATTCCTGTTTTCCTGTGCGTTATGTATGCGATGTTTATGTTTACCATTAACATCGGCAGTGCTTTTGTCGATTTTTTCGATCAATCGGCCCAGGCCCTATTGGTCGACGGCCTGGGTTCAGTGCTGCTGGCTTTGCATGTTCCTGAATGGTTGATGGTTATCATTACCAAAGGCTTTGGCGGCGGTATCCAAGTTGTTGCCACGTTCATTCCTATTGTCGGTTTTCTGTTTATGTTTCTGTCAGCGCTGGAAGATTCCGGCTATATGGCTCGGGCGGCTTTCGTGATGGACAGATTCATGCGTATGATCGGCTTGCCGGGAAAATCCTTTGTGCCGATGATTGTCGGTTTTGGTTGCAATGTACCCGCTATCATGGCGACCCGGACGCTGGAAAATCAGCGCGACCGGATTCTAACCAACCTGATGAACCCGTTTATGTCCTGCGGTGCACGATTACCCGTTTATGCTTTGTTCGCCGCCGCATTTTTTCCTGTCGGTGGGCAAAATCTGGTGTTTGGCCTGTATTTATTGGGTATAGCTGTTGCCGTATTAACCGGGCTAATCATGCGCCACACCCTGTTTAAAGGCGAATCGGCACCCTTTATTATGGAATTGCCTGCTTACCATCTACCGACCTTAAGCGGCATTTTTATACGCACCTGGGACAGGCTCAAGTCATTTTTATTCAATGCCGGCAAAGTCATTGTGCCGATGGTATTGGTGCTGAATTTCCTGAACGCTTTGGGCACGGATGGCTCTTTCGGCAAGGAAAATAGCAACAAATCGGTATTAAGTGAAATTGGCCGGAGTTTGACACCCGCCTTTAAACCCATGGGCATCGCCAATGACAATTGGCCGGCAACAGTCGGTATATTTACCGGCGTTTTAGCCAAAGAGGCTGTGGTCGGAACACTTGATGCCTTATACAGCCAATTGGCGACAGGCACGGCAGACTCCGCTACGCAAGAACCGTTTAATCTTAAACAAGCCTTGTTAGCTGCCTGCTTGACAGTACCCGAAAATTTACGTGCCGTCGTAAACAATCTCTCAGACCCGCTGGGATTGAATATCGGCACTGTTAACGACCCGGATGCCGCCGCCAATGAACAGGCTGTAAATACAGCAACCTTCGCCGCCATGCAGCGTAGTTTCGACGGCAAGGCAGGCGCTTTTGCCTATCTTTTGTTCATATTGCTGTATGCACCCTGTGTTGCGGCAACAGCGGCGATTTACCGGGAAACCAACACTCGTTGGACTGTCTTTGTGGTGTTCTGGACGACCAGTCTTGCCTACATGACCGCCACCCTTTTTTATCAAGCGATGACTTATAACCAACATCCTGAATATTCTTTAGCCTGGATTACCGGACTGATTATTACCTTTTTATCGGTGCTTTCAGGGCTATGGTTGCTCGGAAAAAACACCCATACAAAACCTGTCGAGGGCGCTTTATTATGATTCTGTCTGACCTGCGTAGCTATTTAAAACAACAACATAGGGTAGCCCTAAAAGACTTGTCAACACATTTTGACATGGATGCCGATGCCTTGCGGGGGATGCTCGGAAAATGGATCAGCAAAGGCAATGTCCGCAAACTTCCGTTGCAGTCTTCATGCGGCACAAGCTGTTGTAAGTGTGATCCAACATTGACAGAGTTATATGAATGGGTAGATTAAGTATAATACCCATTCCTTCAACTCTTTATCAGGAATCATGAACCCGACAATCCCAGGCCCGCAATCCAATATTCTTATAGCCTATCTCACTGAAGTCTCCGGCAATGGCATGCTTGCCAAAGTGACCGAAGCGCATTCCACTGATACACCCATCATCGAAATAGATGATGAACAATTACTCGCAGGCCAACTCGGTTCTTATGTCGTTATCCGGCAAACCAATATCAGTGTGTTGGCGGTGGTTTTCAAGATGTTCGAAAAAGACCACCCGGGTAATGCCGAGCAGCCTTCCAAAAGCCGCTACATTGCTGTCATTCCGGTAGGCGAAATACAGGAAGATGGCCGATTCACGCGCGGTGTACGGCACTTTCCAACATCAGGTGCTAAAGTCTACGCCGTGGGCCTGAACGAAATAAACAGTATTTTTTCAAAATTCAGGGACTACAATTTTTTCATCGGGCAATTGTCTTCGCATAAAAACTACCACCTGGGCCTTGATCCACGCGCCCTGTTTGGCCGCCATTTCGCTATTGTCGGGCAATCGGGCTCAGGTAAATCATGGACGGTTACCAGCCTGATCCAGAGTACGATCAACGCGATGCCCAACAGCCATATGATAATGCTGGATTTGCATGGCGAATATTGCTGGAAAAATGATGACGGTGTAGTCAAGTCGGCATTTCCGGAGCACGTGGTCAATTATGTCAATGCGATGGAAATAGAAATGCCCTACTGGATGATGAGCTATGCAGAGCTGATTGACCTGTTCATCGACCGGGATGACAAGGGCGCGTCTTTGCAAATGTCCTATATGCGGGAAATTATCCAGCAGCTCAAACGCAAAGAAGCCAAACGGATTGGCCTGGATCACGTTTCTGTCGACACGCCCATTTATTTTCCTTTAGCCGAATTGTACATGCATTTTAAAACCGCGAATGAAGAACGAAGGGAATTCGGCAAAGTGCAAGGTGCGTTGTTTGGGCAGTTTGATGAGTTTTTGATAAGGATGCAAAGCCGCTTCAATGATGTCCGTTATGATTTTCTGCTGAAGCCTAAAATCCGCAATACCTCTGAAAGTATGGCTAATTTGCTGCGTGAATTCGTCGGACTCGGCGTTAAAAAATCCAATATCAATGTCATCGATTTAAGCTCCGTACCCGCGGCAATCAGGCCCCATGTCTGCGCTCAGGTTGGTCGCCTGGTCTATGAATTCAATTACTGGAACCCCAGGCGCCGGGAATTTCCGATCACGCTTATTTGTGAAGAGGCCCATGCCTATATTCCCAGGGAAAAAGGTACCCAATTCGAAGGTTCAAAAAAAATGATGGAACGGATTGCCAAAGAAGGACGTAAATACGGTGTTTCCATCGGTGTCGTCAGTCAGCGGCCCACAGAGCTATCTGAAACCATGCTTGCGCAATGCAGTTCTTTTTTCTGTTTGTGCACAACCAACCCGGATGACCAGGCCTATATCAAAAAACTGGTACCAGAAGCGGAAGGCGACCTGACCGATATTCTGAGCTCGCTCGGAAGAGGTGAAGCATTGGTATTGGGTGAAGCCACACCTTTACCAACGCGGGTGCAAATTTACAGACCCAAACCCGAACCTAAAAGTAACGACGTCGATTATTTTACCGGCTGGTGCGAAGGCCACTATGACCTGGATGTAGAAGAAATAGTGGACTTATGGCGAACCCAGACCAGAAAATAATCCGGCATACCCTAATAAAACACTTCGGACAAGCCCTCTATCCAGGGCTTGTCCATTAACACCGACAACACAGCACAAGCCAAACAATGCCATCAAATCTAACTGCATTTCTTGAAAAAATCACATCCAATCAAACCGTCAGTTTCAACGAAACCATTGCTGTTATTACTGAAAATTATCATTATCAGGCTACCGAATTCAGCAACGGTTTGAATGAAGACAAGCTGGTTAACCAGGCCGGAACCAACGAAGGCTCCTGTAAGATTTTCGCCTTTGCCAAAATTCACCGGTTTAACCCGCAGCAAACCCTGAACCTGTTTGGCGATTATTACCATATCGATGTCTTGAATAACCCGGACGGCAGCAGTCACCAGAACATCAGGACTTTTATGCGCTATGGCTGGGATGGCATTTACTTTCGTACCGAGGCTCTGACGGCTCTTGCCTGATCGTGAATTCGAAAAAAAGATGTCCGCCTTAATCGGGGGTATATATAAAGTTTCTTTACATGGAGACTTTTTAAGCGCGAAATGTCTGAGCCTCATCTACATCGGTTAACCCGAAACACAGGTCACGAAAGAAGGCTCACATGAACTCACTCCACCTTGTTTGCCCGCACTGCCACACCATCAACCGAATTCCATCAGAACGTTTGGGACAGCATCCGCGTTGCGGCACCTGCAAGCAGAATTTATTCACAGGACATCCGCCGGAATTAACAGCAAGTAACTTTCAGCGCTACCTTGCGCACAATGATATTCCTGTCGTTATCGATTTCTGGGCACCTTGGTGCGGACCCTGCAAAATGATGGCACCGGCTTATGCCCAGGCAACGGCCAATCTGGAACCTCGGGTACGCCTGGCCAAAGTGAACACCGAACAGAAACCGGACCTTGCTGCCCAGTACAATATCCGCAGCATCCCTACGCTGGTCATATTTAAAGCAGGCCGCGAACTTACTCGTCAGTCAGGCGCGATGAATGCGAGCGAGATTGTGCGCTGGGTTAATAGCCATCTTTAAAACTGTCTTCACAAAGCTGGTACAGCTTAATGGATAAGCCATTCCCGTAAAATTGACATCTGCATGGTCCTGTTTTAGAGTTCGCCGCTGAGGGTACACCTTACATAACTATAATAAATAATTGGAGCGCATCACATGGCCAGACCACTCATACAATTAGCACTCGATTCCCTGGATTTCGACCAAACCATCAGCCTTGCTGAGCAAACAGCCCCTTATGTCGACATTTTCGAAATCGGTACACCGTGTATCAAACACAATGGCGTCGCATTGGTTAAAGCACTGAGGGCAAAATTCCCCAACAAACTGATTCTAGTCGACCTGAAAACCATGGACGCCGGCGAATACGAAGCGACACCGTTCTACGCCGCAGGTGCTGACATCTGTACCGTACTGGGTGTATCGGGCCTGCCGACCATTGCCGGCGTCATTAAGGCCGCCAAGGCGCATAATGCCGAAGCGCAAATCGATCTGATCAATGTCCCTGACAAGCTGGCTTGCGCAAAAGCGGCTGCTGAACTGGGCGCACATATTATCGGCGTTCATACTGGACTGGATGCACAAGCGGCTGGACAAACACCGTTTGCCGATTTGCAGGCCATTGCCTCTTTAGGCTTGCAAGTCAGATTATCAGTAGCCGGCGGCATCAAACAATCGACAGCGAGGCAAGTCGTTGAAGCAGGCGCCAACATCATCGTTATCGGTGCCGCGATTTATGGCGCAGCTTCGCCTGCCGACGCCGCACGGATAATACGCGATGCAGCCGAAGGCAAATCGACACATCAGCAAATGATTATCAAAAAAATAGAGTCAATCCTGGAGGCAACAGCAGAATCAAATGCCGCAAGATTAACCCGCATGCTCGACAGGGCGGCACGCATTTTCGTCACCGGTGCAGGCCGGTCAGGACAAATTGCCAAGTTCTTTGCCATGCGCCTGATGCACAGCGGTTACACCGTCAGTGTAGTCGGTGAAATTGTCACGCCCAGCATTAAACGCGGAGATTTGCTGATTATCATTTCAGGCTCGGGCGAAACAGAACAACTGGTAGCCTTCACCAAAAAGGCTGTAGACGTACGCGCCGATATCATCTTGGTTACGGCAAAAGAAAAATCAACGATAGGCGATATGGCGGATGCGGTATTCCAGATGGGTTTACCGGAGCAATACGGCAAGATACAGGGTATGCCGATGGGTACTGTTTTTGAACTATCCACCTTGTTCTTCCTGGAAGCACTGATTTCGCATGTCATTCACGAAAAAGGCATTCCTGAAGAAGAAATGAGATCACGCCACGCCAATCTGGAGTAGCGTCCTAAACGCCAACTGATCCTTGTAATCCTCAGAACAGCACGTCAAACCTGTCGGATTACAAGGAGCTCAATGTAAAAAACACCGCCAGCCCCAGCGAAGTCAATCCTAATCCGGCCATGGTCAGGCGCGAGCCGTGCAGTTTTGTCCATAACAATAGTCCGGTCAAGGACAGAAATACCAAGCCGCCTGCCAGCGTATCCGCCAGCAATATCCAACCAACACCCACGCCGACGCCTTTGTGCAAACGGGTAAGAAATGCGAAGGCATTGGCATCCTGACGCTTGATCGACACATACGCATTTCCTGACCAGTATTCGGCGCTGATGGAACGTTGCGGCGTATGAAAATCTACCCGCCATAGCGCTGGTTGCTGGTGTTTTTGACCTGCCCAGATAACCTGCTTTTCCGGTTCGGCGACAATTCTGCCGGGTTCCTGCTCTATCTTTAATTGGGCTTGCAGCCATGCAGCCAGCGCTTTCGCATTTTCCGGCGCTGGAACCGGCAAGGCCAGCTCGATTTGCGATGTTTCCATTTGCGCAGCCGGAATCTTCATGACGGCACGGTGATTAAGCAAAAAACCGCTGATACCGAACAATAAACCCAGGGCCGCACCCCACAAACCCACCCAGGCATGGGTGCGACGCAGCCATTTGAGCCAGTGTATGCGTTTCGGTTGCCGCATGGTTATGTTTAAGTCCTGTGCCTGAATCATGAGCGCTGCTCCGGTTTGTTATTAAATATCGGCCCATAGCCGTAACAGATTGTGATAGGTACCTGCTAGCGGCACAATCTCCGGGCTATCCGGGGCGCGGGCGCGTAAGCCCTGGATACTGGCATCCAGCTGGAACAACAGGCTTCGGTGGGTCATATCACGTACCATGCTCTGCACCCAAAAAACAGCCACATCCCGGTGTCCGTCAGTGATGGGTTCAACCTTGTGCAGGCTGCTTGACGGATAAAGAACAAGAGTGCCCGCCGGTAATTTAATACGCTGTACACCGTAAGTATCTTCAATCACCAGCTCCCCTCCTTCGTACTCATCCGGTTCGGACAGGAACAGGGTTCCCGATATATCGGCGCGTAGATTCACCGCACCGATGCGTATCGCATTATCGACGTGGATACCGAAATCCATGCCACGAACATAGCGGTTGAACAGCGGCGGACAGACTATCTTCGGCAAAGCAGCCGAAACAAACAAGGCATTGCAATGCAGGGCTTCATGCACAATGCCGGTAAGTGTCTGCGTTTCCGGCGCATCGAACGGCAATTGCATATTGTATTTGACTTTCGCCGCCAACCCGCCGGCGGTAACCCTGCCGTCACCGAAGCGCGCCTGGGCAAACAACTTGCGCGCCGAGGCGAGTTGGTCTAGGGTCAAAACATTTTCAATCGCAAGCAGCATATTGATCTCGATTATAGTGTTCGTGCATCAAATTTCGGTTTTTTAAACCCTCACCCCAGCCCTCTCCCATGAGCGAGGGAGCATTATGCCGAAATTTGAAGTGGATATAGGTTTTATTTAATACTTCACCCGCAACGTAAGCTGACCCGAAAGCGGTGTGCCCGGCAATGCCGTGTTGGTTTGTCCCGACTCGAAATACACCTTGTCGAGCAGGTTGAGGACGTTCGCCTGTATGTCGAAATGTTTATGGTGATAAGCCACCGTAGCATCAAGACGGGCATAGCCGGGCAGGCTGACTTCATTGGCCGCATCGGTGAAACGCGAACCGGCCATAAACACACCGCCGCCGACTTCCCATTCCGGCGTGATATTGTAACTGCTCCAGACAACGCCGCTATTTTCCGGTACGTTGACGGCATTCTTGCCTTCCAGTGACACTGAATTGCCGCTCACGCTGCCGGTTGCAAAAGTATTGGACTTGACTACTTCCGCATCAAGATAGGCGTAAGTTGCCGATAAACTCCAGTCGGGGAGCAAATCGCCTGCCAGACCAAATTCAAAACCATCGGTACGCTGCTCACCGGCCAGAATAGTTCTGGTCGAATCATTAGGATCAGCGGTGCGTGCATTACCCTTCTCAAGCCGGAACAAAGCGCCTGTTGCGCTCAGCCGACCGTCAAAAAAATCCAGTTTTGCACCCACTTCGATGTTCTCGTTATTTTCCGGCGGCAAACTGGCGGTTGCGGTGCTCAGGCTTAGCGCTTCTGCGGAAGGATTAAATGAAGTGCCGTAGCTCACATAATAGGACTGCCAACTTGCCGGTTGCCAGACCAGCCCCGTGCGTGGACTCCATTGATGATCGGTACGCTGGAAATCATTCGCATCAGCAAGCCGGTCGTCCTGCCTGGCTTCAAAGACATCATAACGTCCTCCTGCCAGCAGCTTCCATTGCGAAGTTATCTCAAACTGATCAAGCACATAACCGGCGGCAGTTTGGGTCTGGGTAAACCGGTCAGTCGCCAGAGTGCCGGTAAAATCGTCAGCGCGTCCCAAACCGACTGTTGCATTCGAAACCGGATCAAATATTGAAATCGATGATACGCCAGTTGAATTCTTGGAGCGAAAGGTGAAATTTTCCCAACCGACTTCTGCGCCGAACAGCAAGGTATTGTTAAAACCAAGGATTGGCTTTTTAAACGTAAAATCGGTCTGGTTGTAATAATTCTGTTGCGGACTTTCACGCAATGCCTGGCTGCGCGCTATTTTCGGGCCATTTACGGTCTCCTCAACCGCCCCAAACAGCAAGGTTCGGTAGCGGCGATTATAATCGCCATAGCGGAAAGTATTCCGCACCGAGAATTCGGACGTAAAGCGATGATTGAAGATGGCCGTTACGACTGAAGTATCGAACGTTTGCAGCAGATCGTCCTTGTAGCCGTAGAATTTGTTGGTGGCAACATCCGCCGGCCTGCCTTGGTACATCGGCAGGCCGTAGTCGAATGTGCTGTCTTCCTCCTGGTGCATCAGCATCAGGGTGAGATCGGTATCGGGCGTGAAAGTGAGTTTTGCCGATGGCGCGATGCCCCAGCGGTTGGTGAAATTGTTATCACGAAATGACCCCGCGTCCTGATAGAGGGTATTAAGCCGCACCGCGAGATTATCGTTAATAGACGTACCGGCATCCAGCGTGGTACGTTTGAAATCGTAGGCCCCATAAGTAAAATCAGCTTGAGCGTGGGTTCCTTTCTGCGGCTTTTTAGCAATCGGATTAATCACTCCACCCGTCGAACCGCGCCCGAACAACACGGAAGAAGCACCTTTCAACACTTCCACACGATCCAGGAAAAAGGTATCGCGAAAGTATTGGCCATTTTCTTTTACGCCGTCGAGATAGGTATCCGAGTTAGCTGCAAACCCCCGCAACGTAATCGAGTCGCCTGTGCGTCCGCCCTCGCCGGCAGCGATGGTAAGTCCGCTCACGTTCCTGAGCGCGTCGCGCAAATTAAAGGCGTTCTGGGACTTGATCAGTTCTTCTTTCACCACGCTGACCGATTGCGGAATGTCGCGAATGGCCGTTTCGAACTTGAGTCCGGTGCTGGAAGTATCGGCTTTGTAAGCGGGTTCCTTTTCGATAGCGGCTTTCACCTTCACCTCGGGCAACACCAATGGTGCAGTCTCGGCAGCCTCAATATGCGGCGCGTTCAGGAGTGCGGCAATCGCCAGCATTAACGGTCGATTTTTGTAAGGGTTCATAATATCCTCTTGCTTTGTTATAGCTTGTTGCTGGCTGGCTATGCACACAAAAGGCGATGGCTGGCTGAAAGAATGGGCTTATGCGTAAATATCATTTTTTGGGTTCAGGTTTGTGACGAGGTCGAATCTGGTAATTCTTGCATGAGGGCTACAGACGCTGCCTGGTCCGATGGGGCTGGGTGGCTAGTAGTGTAACGCGGGTTTAGCCAAACTATTTCGTCAAAATCAGTTTGTCATTTTTGGTGATACGAAGACGATATTCCTCGTTATTATGCTCTATAACAATTTCCCCCTGGGTACCAAACAGTTCGCCACTGGTAACCCGGCGTCGTTCAGGTGCTGACTCCTGCTGAACAATGACAACACTCTGGCGGTTAATGAAAGGCTTATTATTCGGATTATTCATCGCAATCGGATCAGGGTTAGTAGCAGCTTAATGACGCTTCGATGGAAGCTCACGAACGGCATGTTGTTCCAGTAAATAAGTGGTAACTTTTTGCCAGTGCTCCAGTAATTGCTGGTACATCTCGCGGCTGGCGGAAACCTGTTCCAGCTCAGGATGGGAAACCAGAAGGCTGAACTGCTGCACAATCAAATGGGCCAATTTTGGGCATTGATGACCGTTGATGAATTGCGTCATCGAGAAACAAGTGGCTGCATGCAATTTGATCAGGTCGACTTTCTCAGAAACAGGTTGCAGTTGAAGCATAGAACTCACCAATGTGTGTTGTATTCTCTGAAAAAATGTTTAACACATGCCAATTCCGGTATGTGTTAAACAGAAAGTAGCGAGAGGTCACTTCATCGCTCGATATAAATGATAATGATTATCATTTGGTGTGGCAAGCTATTTTTTTATCTTTCGACACCCTTCCTGCTAACAACAAAAACACTTTACTTTTAAATGAGAATGATTATCATCTAATGCAACATTAAATGAACCTCTGGCCTGGTTATGAAGACATTGCTTTCTTTTTTTCGCCCAGCTCCGTTTGTAAAGCTGGCGATAACTCCCGAAGTATTGACAGCTCTCGTTGAAAAAGGGCAAATCCATGCAACTGATTTCAGGTGCCTGGATTTTGGCTCGAAACAGATCGTCTGGAAAATATTCCTGTCTTTGGCAAAAGCAAAAATGAATACGCTGCCCAATCAAATGGGACAGGAATGACAGCCGTGCAAAATGACAAACAATATGAGCTACTGCTCAGCGCAATAGATTATTTAATAAGCCGCTATGCCGCCGGACAATCGCCTTGCATTGCACTGGCAATTTCACGGCATTACCGCTTGCTTGCCGAAGCCTGCACGGAAAACCGCAATCAAACCAATTGTATTATCCAGTCAAGCGCATGGTTTGGCTGCTATCTGGAAAGTCAGAATCACTGACTGAAATCGAAAAGTATATTTGCAATCAAACCAACATGCTGCTGCGGCAGCACCCTGACATCATTACTTAAATAAAGATAGGCACGTAAATGAACAAAAAATCCTGTTCCCATGAACACCTGACATCGACAGAATTCGGACAAACCATCATCTGCCGGGAATGCGGCATCGTACATCTGCATGTCCAGCATTTATCCCTGCGCTTTAACGTGGAAAACTTTCTGGGGCTTGCGGATACATTATCTGAAGCCGCAAAAAAAGTAAGAGCGGCACCCAAAATAAAGCCTAAACAGTCCTATCTAAGGCGGGTGAAATAAGAATTCACCGGTGTGTTTTACTGAACCAGATTACCTCATCCAAGGTAACCGCTCAGCCATCATCACAGTTTTTTACAAACGCCCGTTACCAGTTATAGCGCAGACTGGCCAGGACTGAACGCCGGTCGCCATAGAAACAGTTGCCGCTATAACAGGTCGTCACATATTCCTTGTCGAGCAGGTTGTTCATGTTAACGGCAAGGCGCGCACCTTTAAGA